>Ga0210384_10006498_pt1 | contig 12466 bp, 9 predicted proteins | sample IncBWH2MmetaG_FD_160574 | JGI IMG/M metagenome (GOLD analysis project Ga0210384, IMG submission 160574) | Forest soil microbial communities from Barre Woods Harvard Forest LTER site, Petersham, Massachusetts, United States - Inc-BW-H-2-M | ecosystem: Environmental > Terrestrial > Soil >... | reverse complement strand
AAGCGCTTGCAGGCCAGGGTCGCATCTAGATAGCGTCTAGATTCTATGAGGAAGGCATATGATTTTTCGAAGTTAAAAGCGGTAAGGAACCCATACGCGAGCAAGAAGAAAGCTGTCGGAATCAATTTCAGCCCCGAAGTACCCGAAGTAATAGACTACTTCAAGGAACTAGCAGATGAGACGGGACTTCCCTACCAGAAACTGATCGACCTTTATCTTGCTGGACTGCGCGAAACGGCGAAAGAAATTGTCGATGAGGTGGGTGGCGTAGCCGGAACAAGAACGCTAAAGTCCCGTACGGGACGATCGAAAGTAGCCCAGGAGAGGTTCGCTGATTTTTGCGAACCTCTCCTGGGTAAAAAAGGAAGTAGGAGAAGTCCCGCCAGGGACTACTGAGTATTCGTGGCGTGACACGGCCACGCAAACGTTCATTCTGCACCCGTAGCATCATTTACCTGCTTCACCAGGTTCGCCCGCACTGCGCAAGTTTTGAACGACCTTAACCCGCTTTGGCGGCCAGGGAATTGACAGCAGCACGGACCATCGCGCGATTGTTTTCCATCGGCCATTTCTAGGAGCTTGCAATTTCGCTTTGACGGGCCGCTTTCCTCGCCAATATTCCAGTATCCGAAATCGTCCCGAGAGCAGACCCGACACTGCCTCGAAGTACTGTTCAACCCTCTCCGGCTTCGTGCAGGGGAACCACTCCACCCACAAAGCCGATGCATTCAAATGAAGTTCGTCAAGATTTTGAAGATTGAGGCCGACACGGAACAAAAGTCCGGGTTGAGCGGGAATATCCATCGCGACGTCCACATGCTCGGGGCCTAAATCGAGGTTCATCGTGAGGGTTGGAAACGCGGCCCGAATCTGCTCAAAGGTCGCAAGCGCGACCTTATACTCCTTGATGTAGGGAGCGAGAGGAAGCCGGGATCACCTGACCACCGTTAAGAGAAGAGCTTGCGCAGGAAGCCGGATTCTTGTTTTGGCTTCGGTACGGTCGGAGCTGCAGGAGTTTGGGGATTTGCGACAGGCTTGCTGGACTGCGCAGTTGCGGCTGCGGCTTGTTGCGACGAGTCTGCGACAGCGGGCGTCGCGGGCTTAAGGAATTCGTCGAGCTTTAGGAATTTGCGGCCGAGGGCACCGCTGTAGGCGGACCACTCGTCGTCGCCGGATGGGCTGGCGAGGGCTACGCGAACGGCGGCTAATTTGGAGTCGAGGTCGTCGAGGTAATGGAAGACCATGGCTTCCCGAATCATGGGCAGCTTGGGGGAGCCGAATTCGTATTGGCCGTGATGGCTGATGAGCAGGTGCTGCACGACGGTCTTGAGCGGCGCGGGGAAGCCGGGGATTTTGTCGATCGCACGGGTCACCGTTTCCAGTTCCATGACGATGTGGCCGAGCAGTTGGCCGGGAGTGGTGTAGCCGATGGCGCGTTCATAGCACAGCTCTTCGAGCTTGCCGACATCGTGAAGGATGCACGCGGTGAGCAGCAGGTCGATATCCAGCTCGGGATAATGCGTGGCTACGCGGCGGGCCATCCCGCAGAGCGAAATGACGTGCTCGAGCAGCCCGCCGAGATAGGCGTGGTGCATGACTTTGGCGGCGGGCGCGCGCTTGTAGCAGCGGGCGATTTCGGGATCGACAATCAGGCCGAGGACTAATTGCTTGAGCCAGGGATTGGAGATGGACTCGGCGTAGGCGCGCAGCTCCGCGAACATTTTGTCGACGTCGGCGGTAGTGTGCGGGAGATAGTCAGCGAGGTCGATCTCTTCAGGCTTGGCTAGGCGCAATTGAATGAGCGCAAGCTGCGGTCGATTTTTGTAGACCTCAACGCGAGCCTGCACTTTTACGAAATCGTCACGCTGGATATCTTTCGCGGCGTTCTCAAACTGGTCCCACATGCGCGCTTCGATGGTGCCGCTGCGGTCGCCGAGTTCGAGGCGAAGATACGCGCGGCCCTCGCGCGTGTTGCGCAATTCTTTCTCATGCACGAGGAAGAAACTGGTGATGTTCTGTTCAGAGAGAAGATCGGTGACGTACGACGTCTTCATTGGCCGGAGGACGGCTTCTTTCCGAATAAGAGATATTTCTTGTGGCCCTTCTTGTTTTTGCTGGCTTCCGGAGTCGCGCTGACTTCCTGGATTTCCGAATTGCCGCCGCCCGCGATTTCCTGGTAGCCCGGCTTGATGACCACGTAGCTTTGCTCGCGCAGCGTTTTCAGATAATTGCGCAGCGCCGGCTCCATGCGTTCGGAATACAGGTGATCCGTGATTTCGTTGTCCACTTTGTTGAGCGGCTGCTCACCGGCTTCGTAGCGCTCCAGGACTTGCAGAACAAGGTAGCCCTGCTTGGTGTCCATGACATCGGTGAGTTCATTCTTCTTCATCTTGAAGACCATGTCCTCCAGTTCTTTCGAAAGCTCGCCGCGCTTGTACACGCCAAGAAAACCGCCTTGCTTGGCGGTGGTGCTATCGGAAAAGCGCTTGGCGATTTCCCCGAAGTCCTCGCCGTCTTTCACGCGCTTTAGCGCCGTTTCGGCCTTTTTCTTCAGCTCCGGCAATTCCTCATCTTTCTTGCCTTCCGTGCTGACTTCGATTTCACGCAGGGCCACTTGCTCCGGGCGCACGAACTCGGCCTTGTGCTCTTTGTAATACTTCTCGACTTCATCCCTGCCGATGTTGATGTGCGATCCGACTTCATTGCTGATGACGCGTTGGGTCAGAATGCCGTTGCGAATATTGTTCTTGAAGTCTTCCCAATTGGTGCCTTGCGCGGAAACTGCTTTTTCCAGATCTTCCATGCTGTCGATTTTGTTTTGCTGGCGAAGCTGGTCGAGCTTTTTGATAACGTCCGGCTCTACGTTGACGCCCATGTCCTTGCCGCGCTGCACGAGCAGCGATTGATCGATCAAGTCGCGCAAGGTGTTTTTCTGGCGATCCTCGATATCGGTTCGCAACTGCTCGGGCGTGCATTTGCCCTGGCATTCCTGGCGGGCATCTTCCTCAGCGGCTACGCGCGCTTTTTCGAGTTCGGAGCGCGTGATGATTTCGTTGTTGACGCGAGCGATGATTTCTTCGACGGTCTTGGTGGCGACGATTTCGGGCTTCTTCACCTCGGCAGGCTTTTCGGTCGGCTTTTTCGCTTCCGGCTTTTTTTCCGGTTCGGGAGCAGCCATTTCCGGCTTTTCCAGCGCAGGAGCCTGCGGCTTATCGGGCTGCTGCGATGACGAAGATGACGAGGCCGGCTGGTCCTGAGCGGCCAGCGGCAAAGCAGCGCAGAACGCCGCGAGTAAAATCAGATTACGCATTACTTTCCTCACAACACCAGTTTAGCCCTTGCCGCGAAGGCTGAGCAATACGTTTCTCACCGCGGCAGAGAGTTGTTCGCCGCGACTCACTTCCATCCATAGCACGCCGCTGGGGTCCAGTTTTATGCCCTTGCGCGACCGCACCACGGCAACCAGTGCGGCGGGATCGATGGGAGTCTCTGGGTGAAAACGAATAGCGATCTTGCTGCCCTGCCGCTCGATGGAGGAGATGCGCAGGCGCTCGCTCATGGATTTGAGGACGGCATACTCCAACAGGTTATCCACGCTGCTTGGCGGCGGGCCGAAACGGTCCGCGAGTTCCTTTCGAACGTCAAGCTTCTCCTCGTCGGTGGAAATGGACGAGATGCGCTTGTAAGTGCGCAAGCGAAGATTTTCGCTGGGGATGTAATCGTGCGGGATGCGCACATCGAACCCGAGGCTGAGCGTGGTGCGCAATTCGGGCGCAGCTTCCTCGCCTTTGAGTTTGGAAACCGCCCGCTCCAGCATTTGGCAGTAGAGATCGAAGCCGATGGCTTCGATGTGGCCGTGTTGCTGGCGGCCGAGCATGTTGCCGGCGCCGCGAAGTTCGAGATCGAGGGCGGCGATTCGAAAGCCGGCGCCGAGTTCGCTGAATTCCTTCATGGCGGCGAGGCGTTTGCGGGCGATATCGGAGAGGGTGGTTTCGGGTGGAACGAGGAGATAGGCGTAGGCGCGCTGGTGCGAACGGCCGACCCGTCCGCGGAGTTGGTAAAGTTCGGCGAGGCCGAGGCGGTCGGCGCGGTTGATGAGCATGGTGTTGGCGCGCGGGATGTCCAGACCATTTTCGACGATGGTGGTGGCCACTAGGACGTCGGCTTCATCGCGAATGAACTTGAGCATTACGCTTTCGAGTTCCTTTTCGCCCATTTGGCCGTGGGCGACGACCACGCGCGCTTTCGGCACAAGTTTGTTGACCAGGGTGGCTAACGAATAGATGGATTCGACGCGGTTGTGAATGAAATAGACCTGTCCTTCGCGAGCCAGTTCATTTTCGATGGCGCTGCGGATTAATTCTTCGTTGAACGGCGCAACTACCGTTTGAATGGCCAAGCGGTCGCGCGGGGGCGTTTCTATGAGCGACATATCGCGGAGACCAACCAGCGACATGTGCAGGGTGCGCGGGATTGGAGTCGCCGACAGCGCGAGCGCATCCACGTTTTTGCGAATTTCTTTGAGGCGCTCTTTGTTGGCGACACCGAAACGCTGCTCTTCGTCGACGATCATCAGGCCGAGATCCTGGAAGCGCACATCTTTGGAGAGCAGGCGGTGCGTTCCGATAAGGATGTCGACCTTGCCCGCTTCAAGGGCGGCGAGAATTTGTTTCTGCTCGGAGGCGGTGCGAAAGCGGCTGAGCATCTCGATACGCACCGGAAAGGCGGAAAAGCGGCGCTTGAAGGTTTCGAAATGCTGGAAGGCGAGCACGGTAGTGGGTGCCAGAACGGCAACTTGCTTGGAATCGGCAACGGCTTTGAAGGCGGCGCGCATGGCCACTTCGGTTTTGCCGTAGCCAACGTCGCCGCAGAGCAGGCGGTCCATCGGAGTGGGGTTTTCCATATCCTTTTTAATGTCGGCAATGGCGGCGTTTTGGTCGTTGGTTTCTTCGAACTCGAAAGCGTCTTCAAATTCGCGCTGGAAATTTCCGTCCGGAGAAAATGCCAAGCCTTCGGCAGTTTTTCGGGCTGCATACAGCGCGAGTAGCTGGTCGGCCATGTCTTCCAAAGACTTGCGCACGCGGGTTTTGCGGGTGTTCCAGCCGGTGCCGCCGAGTCTGTCAAGCGAAGGATGCGCGCCTTCCACGACGCGATAGCTCTGCACGAGATCCATGCGCTCTAGCGGGACGTAAAGGCGGGAGTCTTCGGCGTAGCGAAGAAGCATGAATTCGCCGCGGCGGCCGTCTGATTCGATCTGGCGCAGGCCTTCGAACTGTCCGATGCCGTGGTCAACGTGCACGACGAAATCACCGGGCTTTAGCTCGGCAAAGTCGCTGAAGAAACCGGAAGTGCGGATCTTTCTGCCGGGGCGCTCGAGGGCGGGAGTGACCTCAAAAAGATCGGCGTTGCCATACAGGGTGACCTTAGCTTCGGGAAAGGCCACTCCGTCCGCAAAAGGAGAACGCATGAGCAACAGACCAGCGGATTCGTGGGCGGTCTCGGCGGTGAAGCCTGCGGCAGCGTCTTCGGATTCGCCGAGGACGTAAGGCACTTCGTATTCACGGCAAATATCGGCGAAACGTTCGAGTTCGCCGGAGCTGGCGGCGGTCAGGAAAACGCGGCCGCCCGCGGCCACTTGCGATTTCACTTCGCTCATGCAGGCGACAACGTCGCCGTGGAAGCGGGCGCTGGGCCGCGAGGGAATTTCGAATTGCGGATGCGAGCCGATGCCCAGGGCGAGGTGTTCGAGATTGACTTGCGAGGTTTTCTCCAGAGCAGCGGCAAATTGCTCTTGATTCCAGAAATAATGCTCCGCGGTGGGAGCATTGGCTTGGCCGTGGCGCTCGTAATTCTCGACGGCCGCGGCGAGATGTTTGGTGGCCGCTTCGCGAATCGCAGCCGGCTCATCCAGGAAGACGATGGGACGCAGGGAGCTTTCCGCTATCTCAAAAAGCGACGACGCGCCCGCTTCGGTTTTCGGACCGAAGTATGAGAGAGCTTCCCAGGAAGCGTCACCGTCCGCAGACAAACTGCCGGCAGGGACCGACCATTCCGTAAGCGGGAGCAGCGTGGTGCGCACGACGGGAGCGACGGAACGTTGGGTACGAGGATCGAATTCACGGACGGACTCAACCGTGTCGCCCAGCAATTCGATGCGTACGGGGCGCGGGGATTCAGGCGAGAAAACATCGACAATGCCGCCGCGGACCGCGAACTGACCGGGCATCTCGACCATTTCGGTGCGGGTGTAGCCGACCGAACTGATGTGAGTTATTAGGTCTTCGAGCGGAATTTCCTTGTCGGTGGCCAGGGTGCGAGCGAGCGATAGGTACACGTAGGGATCCTGGTAGCGCCACAGAGCGGCGCTTACCGGCGCGACCAACAGAGAGATCTGGCCGTCGGTGATGCGGAAGAGAGTGGCAGCGCGACGCTCGAGAATGTCGGCGTGGGGACTCTGCGATTGCCAGGGCAGTGTGTCGAACGCGGGGAGGGTGGCAACGCCGCCGAGTGAGCTGGGGAAAATGGTGGAGAAGAAGCGCAGCGTGTCAGAAAGGGACTCGGCACGGCGATTCGAATCGGTAACAAAGAATGCCGGACGCCGCAGTTCGTGCGCGATGTAAGCGGCAACCAGAGCTTTGGCCACATCATGCAAACCAGCCAGCGAAACATGCTGGCCGCCCGCGCGCAATGCGGCGATTGCGCCATCCATCGAGGGATGGCGCAGCACAGTTTCGAGCCGCTCGCGAACTGCAGGAAGGATCATGCGAGAAAAGTCAGGATTTTGCGCGAGACGCCGGAGCGCCGTCGCGGATTTTCTTCAAGATTTCTGTGGTGGAGTAGCCGGGCACGACGGGCACCGAGACGACGCGGCCGCCCGCCGCCTCCACCTCTTCGCGGCCAACAATCTGGTCCCCGGGCCAGTCGCCACCCTTGACGAGAACGTCGGGAAGCAAAGCGGCGATGACGCGCTGCGGCGTTAGGTCGCCGAAGATCACGACAGCGTCAACGCACTCCAGCGCGGCGAGAATTTCCGCGCGTTCGCGCTCCGGAATCACCGGGCGGCCTTCACCCTTGAGCTGCTTGACGCTGGCGTCGCTGTTCAAACCGACGATGAGCGCATCGCCTAACGCGCGAGCATATTCCAGGCTACGGATGTGGCCGGGATGCAGCAGGTCGAAACAGCCGTTGGTGAACACCACTCGGCGGCCATTGCGTTTGCCGGGGCCAAACCGCAGAATCGCTTGCTCCAGTGTGAAGATGGAATCCAAAGGGTCTCCGTGCGAGCGCTGCCGGAACAAATCGTGAAGCCGGAACTTGTAGTTTATCACGCAGGTGTGCTGCGGCGCGCAGCACAAGGCGCGCCGGTGGTGGGTCAGTTTCCGATTATCCGACTTACCAGGCACGGAGACGGAGTGACCAAAGGTGTCCCTAAAAGTCAGTCGCAAGAGAAACAATTAGTCTAGAATCAGCAAACAACGGGAGGCATCCCTCCTATTTAGGCGCCATGCAGGCTATGCGAACACTCCATCGGTTTGCTATGGGCTGCGGAATCTTCACGGCAATTTATGTCGCGTTCGTCCCTCGCGTCGCAGCCCAAATGATTCCTTCAATCTCAGGGCGCGTGGCGGATGCGGTCACCGGAGAGCCCGTGACAGGTGTCAATGTCGCGCTGCACGCAAGGCGCTACGAGGGGTTCTCCGTTTACACGATTCTGAATGACGACAAGCTAACGGGGCAATCTGGGGATTTCCAATTTTCCGGCTCTGTTCAATCTGTTCGAGAGGACCAGTCCCTTCTCAGCGGTTTCAAGTATTGGCTCACAGTGAACACGGACAAAGGAGACTCAACCGGCACTGACGAAAATACTGACCAAGATGTTTTTTACAATCCGATGGGGAATCGACACGGCCAGTCCGTCGGCAACAAGAAGTATTTTCCGTTGACCATCGAATTCACGCCGGAGGCATGCACCCTCAAATGGAACGCAACTTGCGTGTACGAAAACCCGACGTCGGGGCTGTACATCCGATTGGTCCCCGTGCTGAACGACGTGGAAGACTGCAAAAAGATTAGGGATTCTTCGTTGCAGGAGCGGTGTTGGCAGCTGAACACCTACCGGGCTGCGTTTGTGCACGTTGATACATATGAACAGGTGCAAAAAGGCAAAGAATTATGCAACACGCTGAAGTACCCACAAATTTCACAGCCTTGTCTCGATCAATTGGCGCGCTACGTGGCTAATCCCGCGTACGACCGTCCAATAAAACCTCAGGTCAAGGTGCCGACACCGCCAGGCATGTTTCCGGACTCCATAGCAGGATTGCCCGTCATGAATAATGGACACTGCGGCCCGCAACTTGAATTTGATGGCGTCGTGGAGTGCGCTGGTGGATACGGTACGGTTTCGAGACAGCTTGTGGCAGTTTATTTCGAACGATGGCCGGAAAACACGCCCAAGCTCAAGGAGTGGAGCCACCTGGATCCTACGGCCAAATGGAGCCACCTGCAGGATCCAGATGTGAACGAGGAAGTTCGTGGAGGCGGCAAGGTCTTGCGATACCTTGGGAAAACGTACTCCGGGGTGCAAGGTGTGGACGGCAGTTTCGTGCAAACTGAACATAAGGCGACTTCTTATGTCTGGTTCAGCGCGAACACTATCGTGGAAGTTCTGTTCTACGATCCGATGCCACAACAAGAAGCGTTCCTGTCCTATTATCTGGGGAAATTTCCGAGCACTTCCAAATGAGTTGCCAGTTTGTCCAGTCGTTTGTCAGCCTAGCGCCTGATTAACGCGCTTACCGGAAACTCACCCAGCTACATCTTGGAAGCAATTTAAGGAAATAGTTCAAAAGGCTTTTCCCAAAAAGGGTGAGACATTATTCTTGCCTATGGCGGGGCCTCCGCAGTGAGCAGTTGGCGGCCCACTTTGTCGAGGCCGCCGCTACCAAGCAAATCAAATGACACCCCTACCACCCGGCGCGATGAAGTGGCGAAAAGGCTTGCGCGCCGCGCTTGGCGTTGCGCTGTGCATTGCCGGCTTTGCGCTGGCCTGGGCTACGCCGTATCGCGAAACGACGGTGATTATCGGCGCCGGGGGCTGCCGGCTGGTGACTGACGTGATCGACCAAGGCAACGACGACACGCGCGGTTTTGTTGTGCTGTTTCACGGGTTGGCCGCGAACAAAAAAATCATGTCCTATCTCGCGCGTGGCTTCGCCAGTCAAAACCTGCGCGCTTTCGTGCCGGACTTGCCGGGGCATGGCCGCACGGCGGGACCATTTTCGTTCGCGCGGGCGGAGAGTTGCGCGGATGCTTTCGTTCGGGAGTTGATCCTGCGCCGAGCGATTGACCCGCAGCGCACCATGCTTGCTGGGCACTCGATGGGCGGAGCGATCGCGATCCGTGTAGCGGCTCGCGCGGGAGTCGCGGGAGTGGTGGCGATTTCACCGGCGCCGATGCGGGCAAGGCATGGTGTTCCCCCGGATGTGCTTCCGTACACCAATCCGCCGCCGCTGCCCGCGCATACGCTGGCGATGAGCGCGGCATTTGAGCCGCTGGGAATTCGCGAGATCACCCGCGACCTCGTTACCGAAGAGGGTGGAGCGACGAGCAAGTATTTGTTCGTCCCGCGTGCGACGCACGTCAGCGTGCTTTACGATCCGCGCGTGGTGCGCGCTTCGCAGGAATGGACCGCGGAAACGCTGCAGTTTCCGGTGGAGTTCAACACGCCGTCGGCGACCCCCCTTTTGGGAGGGCTTGCGGGACTGGCCGGGATTTTGCTGCTGGCCGGACCGTTTGTGCGCGAGGCGCTGGGCGTTCCGCACGAAGTAACGGGCACAGCGAAATCCGTCGCGCCTGAGGCTCAAGGAGGAACGACCGGATTGCCGGCGATGCCGGTCGTCCGCGTGCTGGTGGAGGTTACCGGCGTATTTTTCTTTACCGTGGTAGTGCTGCGATTCTGGAATCCACTTTCGTTCGTTCGGCTGTACAACGGAGGTTATTTCGCAAGCTTTCTGTTGATCTCCGGTTCGGCGATATTGCTGATCCATCGCCAATCAGTGCGCGCCTGCTGGCCGACGGAAATCAAGATTGCGCTATTCGCGTCGGTGGCTGCACTGGCTTTGCATCTGCTAATCACCGGCTGGTTCGACGCCACCCTTGCGGAAGCGTGGCTCTCCTGGGTTCGTTGGGCGCGCTTCCCAGTGATGCTGGTGGCGGCGTTTGCGTACCTGCTTGCGGAGGAGATATTGCTGGGGCCGGTAGCGCCGCGCGGCAGGGCGGCGAGGGTCTGGCTGGCGCTGACGCTGCGCGCCGTTGCATTCGTGGCACTCGTCTTCGGGATCTTCGTACTGCACAGCGGCGCCATCCTTATCATCCTTCTCGCTCTGTACCTCGCGCTCTTCTTCCTGTTTCAGCGGTTGGGGATGGACATTGTGCGACAGCAAACCGGATCGGCAATTGCCGCGGCCGTCTTCGGTGCTATACTTCTGGCTGGTTTCTGCCTGGTGATTTTCCCCGTCACCTGAACGGCTCTTTGGACGGAAAGAGCCTATTTCCCGCAAATTCGCGCGCAGGGAGCGAATGCGGGGCCTCAACGAGCTACCAAACATGACAGAGATTGCGATCGTCGGTGGCGGGCCATCGGGTGCGATGTGTGGCGAGCAATTGGCTCGCGCGGGGCACACCGTCAGCATTTTTGACGAGCATCTGGCTTGGGAAAAACCTTGCGGGGGCGGGCTGACGCACAAGGCCGTGGAGTGCTTCCCTTTTTTGCTCGACAATCCTTATCCCAAGAAATTAGTGAATTCGATTGAGTTGATCAGCAGCAACGAGCAAAGCGTAATGCTCGATATGAGCCATCCGATCGTGATTTATTCGCGCACGGTGCTGAATGGCATGCTGCTCCATCGCGCCGAAGAGGCCGGTTGCAAGGTGCAGCGCTCGCATGTGATTGGCGTGGACACCGCGACGGAGAAACCGCGCTATTGCGTGGACGGCGAATGGCGCACGGCGGATTTTCTGGTGCTGGCGGCGGGCGCGCGCAACCGTTTGCTGCCGGAGACACGGCCGTTGGAACGCGACGAATTGGAAATGACGCAGGGTTACTTCGTCCCGGAGACGTGCGACGCGATCACCGTAAAGTTTCTGCCCCACTTTGAGGGTTACATCTGGTCGTTTCCGCGCTGCGATCATTTGTCGGTGGGCATCTGCGGCAGCATGTCGTCGCACACCAGCACGGAGCTGCGTTCGCATTTGCATAGCTTTGTGCAGAAAAAACATATCCCCACCGAGGGGGCGCAATTTTACAGTCACGTTTTGCCATCGCCGCGCGAACGCACCTTTTCGGAGCGTACGGTGATCGGCAAGAATTGGGCGATGATTGGCGACGCGGCGGCGTGGGTGGACCCGCTCACCGGCGAAGGACTTTTTTATGCGATGCGTTCGGGCGAATTGCTGGGACGGGCGCTGGCGGAAGGGTGCCCGGAAAACTATCCAACTCGGGTGAAGGCGGCGTTTTCGGCGGAATTGGAATTTGCCGCGCGCATTGTGCGGCGGTTTTATCGCGGATCGTTCCTGGGGAGCGCGGTGACCACGCGGATGGTGCAGTTTTTGCGGCGGAGCCCGGTGTTCCGGCAACTGATGGGCGATCTGTTCAGCGGCACACAGGATTACACCAGCTTGAAGCGGCGCTTGTGGGGCCATCTGGGCTTCACGGTGAGTGAGTTCATTTCCAGCGTACTAAACATCGATCGGCCGACGGCCGCGCACGTTCCTCCTGGCGGAGCGGCCGCGGACTAGCGCGGGTACCCTTCCCGTTCATCTCTGAGCGAGCCGCGGCTACCTAGCCGAATGGCTAGGCGCGAGATTCCTATAGTTTTTGCGTGGCCCGCCGCATCCAACGGGCTAAGATATTCGGCGATTCCCAATGAGCACGGAAAACGAAGAGAAAAAACAGAAGCGCAAGAATGCCTGGAAGAATCTTCCGGATGTCTGGGCGCTCATTAAGCCGCGGCGCGGATTGCTGGCGCTGGGGTTCGTGCTGATGGCGGTGAACCGCGTTGCCGGGCTGGTGCTGCCGGCGTCGACGAAATATTTTGTCGACAATGTGATTGGCAAGCGGCAAGTTCAGCTGCTCACCCCCATTGTTCTGGCTGTGCTTGGCGCGACCATTCTGCAAGGGCTTACTTCTTTCACGCTGACGCAACTGCTTTCCAAGTCCGCGCAGAAAATGATTACCGAGCTGCGCCGGCAGGTGCAGGCCCACATCGGGCGGCTGTCCATTTCGTTTTATGACGCGAACAAGACCGGCGTGCTGGTATCGCGAATCATGAGCGACGTGGAGGGCGTGCGGAATCTGATTGGAACAGGGCTGGTGGAATTCGTCGGCGGGCTGATGACGGCGATTTTTGCGCTGGTGTACCTAATTCACACCAGCGTTACGATGACTGCCCTGGCGTTCGGAATC
>Ga0210384_10006497_pt1 | contig 12472 bp, 5 predicted proteins | sample IncBWH2MmetaG_FD_160574 | JGI IMG/M metagenome (GOLD analysis project Ga0210384, IMG submission 160574) | Forest soil microbial communities from Barre Woods Harvard Forest LTER site, Petersham, Massachusetts, United States - Inc-BW-H-2-M | ecosystem: Environmental > Terrestrial > Soil >... | reverse complement strand
AGCGGGAAAGCTCCTGGAAGACACTGTAGGACTCCTCGGGCGCCAACTTCTGAAACTCCGGCTGCGAGGGGAACGAACAGATGGTGGCGTTATTGGAGCGGGGGCTGACGAAGCCGATCATGGGATCGAGCCCGGCCACGCGCCGCATTTCACGAACGGCGCCCGGGAACAGGATGGTATCGGAGTTCAGCAGGATAACATCGTGCCGGTTCCTGACCGACCAACCGGCGGCTTCGTTTACCGAACGCCCGAAGCCGAGGTTTTCGGGGTTTTCGATCAGGCGGCAGGGCACCAGCGAAGCGAGCTCCGCGACGGCATGGCAGAGGACCGCTTTTAGTTCCTCATCCTCGGGCGAGTCATTGATCGCAATAATCTGGCAATCGCACTCAACCAGCTCCTCATGCACGCCATGCAGGGAGTCGAACAAAGTCTTGACGAGGCTGGGCTGGCGGTAAAAAGGGACGATGATGTCGATGGGCAAAGGCATCGTTCGTTCCTTATAACGTTAGCAAAAGTCGCTTTTGGGGCGAGAACTAAAAACGCCCGTTTTCCCTATCCTGTACCAAATGTGTTGCAGGTACAGGGCAAAGGAAACGGGCGGCTCCCACTTTGGGAGTATATCCTTATATATATGCTAGCTACCTCAGAGGTTCTGAGAACCTATGTGGTAGCGTGCTGGTAGCTACGTGGTAGCTTTACGTCCGACCCGTGGCCGGGCGACCAAAACCAGTCCCGCGATCGCGAATCCCATGAGGCTAAGGGTGGCGGGTTCCGGCGTTGCAGTTCCGATAATGTCAAAGGCGGTGTCAGCGCTGAAGTAAGTTGCATCAGTGCCGCCTATTATCCAGTTTGAGCCTTTCACGCCGGTGGTGTGCCCATTGGACTGTTCAAAATTCGGCAAACCATTCCCGGATGCGAGTGCACGGTATGTCGTAGCGCCGCCAGTCTCCACGTTGCCTGTACCGAGCCAATAGGTACCCGCCCCAAGAGTCACCGAGATCCCACTAACGGTCATTAGCACGAGGCATGCCCCAGGGGTGCCCACATTGCAGTTCGGCGTACCCAGCATCGCCATGGCAGTGCCGGAAGTAACTAATGTTCCGTTATGCAAGGGATCGCCCGACCAGATTGACCACTGAGTCGTTGAGTATTGACTTGTTTGAGTATTGTTAACAAAAAAGTCGCTGAAGTCAAAACCGGTCACATTCCAACCGGGTCCGGTGACCGTGAAGTTGTCGAAGATGGTGAATACCTGGCCCGTTTGGCTGCCGCAGGCGCCGTCGCACAGGTTACCTCCAGCTATCGTTTGAGATACAGTACCATTGCTCCACAGCGGCGGCGGTGGAGTAACAGATGCACCCTGCAGCACGGCTGCAGCAGTTAGCAGAAAAATCACAACAGGGGCTCTTAGACAGGCCCGTTTCATTTTCATTTCCAACAAGTTGCTCCTCCAAATTTTCGGACTCTCTAGTCCAAGAGTACCGATGAAGACAGTATACCTGTAAACGTCGCGGCTCAAGAAGTATTTCTAATAGTTTCTTTGGTTTACTGACTATCAGGACGAAGCTGGCCGACTTAAATTGCGGCCCGGCGCGGAAACGGTTTCTTTTCGATAGCTTAGCTTGAAAGCAAGCGAATCGCATCTTACCAGGAGAGAGAGCAGGGGTGGGTTGTTTAAAGTTTGCGGGGCTCTAAAAAAACCGCCGGTGAGCCGTTTGCGGCTCCCCGGCGGAAATACAAATAGGGGACTTGACAGGGACAATTAGGTTTTTCGAAACCCAAGCCGTTATCAATATTACCTGACGGAGGCGCTACGTTTCTCGTCTATCGGTTTTTTCGCTTTCAGCCTGCAAAGCTGTCCCGGCTGCTAGTCCACGTCCCACGCCGATCTCTGGAGATGACTGTAACTAAGCAGCTTAAGTCTGCCGCCCAGGGGTGACCCGGGGCTTCCAGACAGCCTCCGCAAGTCGCCTGACGACCTAAAGATTAAGCTATTTTAATTTTCGGCAAGCCTTCTCGACCCGGCCCCTCAATCGGTACTGAAGCCGCCTGGCTCAGCCCTTGGCTCAGCCTTGTCCAGAGGATCTCCGGCACTCGCGAAATCGCCTCGACAATGCCTGCCGTTACGCCTTAAGGCATGCTACAGTAAGAGCTTACAAACTTGCCCCGGCCACCCTCCATGAGACATTTCGCCATCATCTTCACGCTGTTCGCCGCCCTTGCCATGGCGCACGCGGCAACCAGTAACACGCCACTGCCGCCCGCAGCCACCAAAATGCTGGATCTGTTCGATCGGCTCCGCGACGTCCAGAGTGATGACTTCGAGGGCGACCCTCACGTCGCGTTTAAGCTCACCGAAACCGATGTCAACGACTACATGCGCTACGCCCTCAAAACCACGCCACGGCCCGGCGTCGAATCAGTGACCGTCAAATTCTTCCCTAAAGACTATATTTCCACCTATACCAGGATTGATTTCGACGCAGTGGAGAAATGGCATCCCGGCACCATCCCGGCCGTGCTGCGGCCGTTTCTCAAGGGCAAGAAGTCCGTGTGGATCGATTGCCGGATTCACGCCACGGACTCCCGCCTGACTTTCACTGTGGAAAAGGCGCGTTACGATGAGATGCCTCTGCCCACGTTCTTCGTGGAGAAGATGATTCAGCTTGTCGCCGCTCGCCAGCCCGAGAAATACGATACCTCCAAACCCGTACCACTACCCTTCGGCCTGGTCGCATTGTCGACCAGCGAGCACCTCGTTCAAGGCCATAATTAGCACCGCGAGATTCGAACGAAAGCACGCTCGCCGCGCTGGATTCTTTGAAACTGCATGAACCCCCTGGATTCGCTCTTCAAGTGAATCCATTAGAACCCTCCTCACACGGCTCCAACAAGGCGACTTATTTCAGGTGCCCGTTATTAATTTAATTTAATTGTTGGCATGTCACAGGCTCTCACAGAAGGTATTGACTTCATGCCGGAACCACTGTAAGATCGGGTGCTGACAGGTGTATTGTCGGGCACAATCGATTTGATGTGCTACGTAAATTAGGTGTCAACAGTGGTTTTGACTTCAATGGCCTCAATGCCAAGCGGAGGGTGTGTGGCTCTGCCAACACTTTACACCCCGGAAGAGGTTGCAAAAAAGTTACGAGTGAGCCGACGCGCGGTTTACGAGTGGCTTAAGAGCGGGAAACTGAACGGTCTCAAAGCCGGGCAGTATTGGCGCGTGACCGAAGAGGACATGACCCACTTTTTGAAGCGGCACCAGACTAACATCGATGGGACAACTTAGCGAAGAACGAATGTAAAATTTGGCTGACACAAAATTTAGTTGTACTTATGTTGTTTACTGCCTATGCGGGAGAGTACTATAGGCTTTGAACTTATGTTGTCTACTGCCCATGCTGAGAGTACTATGGTCGTTTGGTATTTTGCATCACATTTACATGGGCTCTGCAGGATGAAGGCATTTACAACGCAATGACGGAATTTGACAAGGGGAGTTCAACAGCTGCTTTTCAACAGCTGCTTTTAGGAAAGGAAAGGTTCTCAATGGAGAAGCAATTAGAAAAAGTGCAAAGAGGCTCCATACGAAGATGGCCCGTGGGACTGCTCGCGGCGGCGCTCGTTGTTAGCGTGTCAGCCGCGCCGAACCCCAACAGGACGGAGGCAAAAAACAATCCGGCCGCGCCATCCTCACAGGCAAGCCCTACGGCGAAACTCAAATCAGCGATGCTTGAGTTACCCCTGGCCTTCGAAGCTAACCGGGGCCAGACGGACGGGAAGGTAGAATTTCTGACGCACGCGCAGAATTTCACAATCTTCCTGATGCCCAACGAAACCGTGATGCGCGGCAAGAATCAAGACGTGCTGCGTATGAAGCTGCAGAATGCCAACCAATCCCCGAAACTCGTGGGAGAGGATAAGCAGCTCAAAGTAACCAATTATTACTTTGGGACTGACAGCTCCAAGTGGCTCGAAGGCATCCCGAACTACGGACAAGTCCGGTACCAGGACGTTTACTCCGGTATCGACATGGTCTACCACAGTGACCAGCGCCAACTGGAATACGACTTCGTCGTAAAGCCAGGTGCTGATCCCAACAAGATCCAGGTCGCCTTCCAGGGCGCCAGCAAGATCGCGATCACCGAACAAGGCGAGCTGAAGTTGGAATCGCCCGCCGGCGCCAGCGTGCACCACAAGCCCGTCGTTTATCAGATGATCAACGGCAAGCGCCGCATCATTGACGGTGAATACACACTCGCCAACAATCTCGTCGGCTTCAAACTCGGAGCCTACGACCACGACCAAGCCGTGGTCATCGATCCCACCCTCAACGTACTCAGCTGGTTCGGCGGCGTACTGAATGACGAAGCCTCCGGCATCGCTACCTCCGCTTTGCCCAATGGCGCGGCAGTCGTATTTGTCGGCCGCTCACAGTCCGCTACTCTTCCTGGCGCAGCCAAGGTCGGCGGCACGTTCGACTGGGACGCTTTCGCCACCGGTCTGAACTCTGCCGGCAGCGCGATCCTCTGGACCACCTTCATCGGCGGCAACGGCGATGACGCCGCCCGCGGCGTTGCCATGGACAACCAAGGCTTCGCTTATATCGTTGGTTACACCAATAGCTTGAACTTCCCGGCCGGTTCCGCAGTGAACTACGATGCGTTCATCGTTAAGCTCAATGCGGCCAGCGGCGGTTTGGCCGCCTCCACATTGTATGGTGGCTTCCTGGTAGATCAGGGAACCTCGATCGCCCTCGACTACTCCACCTTCTCCACTCTGGCCAACGCCGCCAGCATTCTGAATCCGGCAACCCATCCGGCAGTTGTTCCCAACGTCGTCATCGGCGGCTTCACCAACGGCGGCATCGGTACAGCCGGCAGCCCCACAGCCACGCTAGGTAAGACTCCCGACGGCAACCAGAAGAACTTCAACAACTGCACCGCCGGCACCGCTGGTTGCGGCACCACCGACGGTTTCGTCGCCATTTTCAGCAACTCCCTGGCCCTCCTCCATCACACCTATCTCGGCGGTGGCGGTAATGACCAGGTCAACGGTGTCGCGGCCGACCTCTGGGGCAACATCTACGCCACGGGTATCGCCACTCCCGCAGTCGCTCCCAACTTCCCTGTAACCCGCGGTATCGCTCAAACCACTCTCCGCGCTAACTGGGACGCGAATACTACTGCTCCGCTGAACTCCGCAGTGCCGTTCGTAGTCAAGTACACCTGCACCACCGGTAACCCGGCAATCGGAGTTCCTTCTCCTCCTTTCGGATTCGTCAACGGTGTCAATTCGCAACTTCCCCTTTGTGGCGGAGGCAACAACCTCAACACCATGGGTAACAGCGCTCTGTTTGGTGGTGGCGCCCAAGGTGGAACTTTCGTTAATCCCCAACAGACCGTCCTCGGCCAGAATGGCGTCACCGACGCTGCATTAGGTATCGCGGTCGATCAGAATGGCTGGGGCTCAGCGGCTGTCGCCGGCGTCAACGGCGGAGCTGGCGTGAATGCCCGTTTCACCAACTCCTCCGGCTTTCCCGATCTGGTTCCCATCGAACCAATCGCTAACTGCAACAACGGTGCCCAAGGAAACCTTCCGGCAGGCGGCATCTTCCTCGGCGCACCAAACTGCGTCGTAAGCGCCAGTAACGTCTCAACCACGGGCGGCTTTGAACCTGGTGTCGCTGGCCCTCACGTCTACGTTGTCGGTATCACCGCCAGCCGCGACTTCGCTGCCAGCTTGGTCCTCAACGCTTCCTGCGAAGTGGCACCCCTAAATTCCGGCAATGCGGTTCCGGCTCTTTGCCCCGTGCCATTCGTATTTGGCGCCGGTATAGTTGCAGCGCCGGCGTTACCCGGTTTGCCTTTCTGCGATCCAATGGGCATAGGGAACTGTCCCGCGACTGTACCCGTACCCAACCGGGCCGACCTTCGAATCCAGACCTTGGCAAACGGTACGAATAGCGGCCAAACGCAAGGCTGGCTCGCTTCGTTCCAATTCCCCGCTATTACGCAAGCAGTAGTCACGGCGGGCCCCCCGGCAACCGGCGCGGTCACGGCGATCACTACCCTGAATCCGCCGACGATTCCGAACTACCTCATCTTGCAGCCGGCGACTTGTCCGGCAGCCATTAACACGGGAAATGCTCCCCTCTTTACGACGGTACCCAACTGCATTGAAGGAGGCGTCAACCAAGGCGCCGTATTCAATGCTCTCGCGGGTAACCCGCTATCCAACTTCGGTTGCTCCAATAGCGCTGGAATTGGTGTGGCGTGCGGCATCATTAACACCGGCACCGCAGCTGCACCCATCGCTACCGCTACCGGCTACCTCGGCGGCTGGAACGCCGTGGCGGTTGATTCCGATGAGCAAGTTTACGTCATCGGCCAGATCGGTATGAGCGGTGCGGCACCGGCCACGTTTGGCACAGGTGCTCCCAATCGCCTTGCTCTCGAAATCGAGCGCATCGGTCCTTACGCCAATACCGTAGCCAACGTTAGCAATCAGCAGAACTGGTGCCCTGGCGGTGTAACAACCCCGGTCAACAACGCGCCTTGCGCCATGCCGTTAAATAACTTCCCCAACGGCGTTTCTACCGGCACGGACTTCGTGGTCGACAGCATAGCTCCTCCTCCGGCTCTTCCGGTTGCTTGCGCTACCACCCCCTCGCTGCCCAATTGCAGCAACGCTATTTTCAACAGCCAATACGGCCAGATCCTTCCCGGCGCACCGCCGAGCCCGAATCCCAACGCACCGGGCGGACTCGGTAACGGTATTGCCGTGAATGCTACTCGCGCAGCTTTCTTCGTGGGTACTTCAACGGAACTGACGTCTCCTAACAACACCAGCACGAGCATTACCGCCACAGCCAACATCGCGGGCGGCAGTGTTACCGGTATCGTAATTACCGGCGTCGGTAGCGGATACACAGCGTTACCCACATGTGCGCTCCAAGGCGGCGGCGGAACGGGCGCCAATTGCAGTTTGCTGCCCCCAGTAACTGTCAATGTCGCAGCTGTCACTTACAACTTCGCGATTGATCCTGCAACCGGCAGTCTCGTATTAAAGGACGTAACCGGCAACACACCCAACATCGCCGTCCCCGTACCTTTTACTTGTAACTCTTGCGTAAGTCCTGGTGGTACAGGCTACCTGGCAGCACCGGTGGTTGCCTTCAGTGCGCCTCCGACGTCTGCTCCCCAAACCGTGAGCTTCCTACGGGCTACCCCGGCAGGGAACCCGGCTCCCCCGCTTCCGGCTTTTGTCGGCGGCGTTGGCGCCGGGGGACAGAATGCTGGTGAGAGCTGCGCAACTCCACCGTGCGCCGGCAACGGTCCTGAAGACGTCCTCTTTGGCGTTCTCCAGTTCTTCGATGCCATCGCTTCGCCGACGGCGATTAACTTCACCGCGACGGTCAACAGCTTCAACTCCATCACTGCACCCAACGGGCAGACCGGCGCCAATGCCAAGGTCATTGTTAACTACACTGACTGGCAAGGGCAGCCGCTCAACATACCCCCGGGTTGCACCATCACGCCAAATATTCCCGCCGGTCAGAATACACCCGGCCGCGCCTTCAATGTCGTGCCGGTAAACGGTGCACCGAATCAGTTCCAGGTCACCGTCAACAGCACGGCCGCGACTCAAGCATCCCCGGCTGATCCGGTCTCTTACCCTGGCGTCGTCACCTCGCTCGTGGTCTTCTCTAAATCGGGACCCTGCACGGGCGTCGGCCTACCGCCTCTCGAAAGCTGGGATCCGCTCACGCTGACTTTGACCGTCAGTGCTCCGCTGAATCTCGCATCGGAGAGCACCTTCCAGATCCACTCGCTCCTGGGCACCGGGCTGGTCAATGAGTATTACAACAACCCGTCCCTCGGCTACAACGGTACCGGTCAGCAACTCGTGGCGAATCAGCAAGTCCTCACCGCTGTTGACGTCACAACTGCGACGTCGAGCGGTCCCATCAACTTCACTGCGCAGATTGTTCCCGGCCTGAACTGGGCGGGTGCAGTTGCCAGTGCTGTTACGGTTCCCACTCCGGTAGACATCATCTACTCCGCCGGCGGACCCACTCAGGCAACCAGGGTTCCGGTGGACGTTAATACGCAAATCCTTGCCGAGCTGCCGACAGGCACCTACACCGCGTGGATCATGTTCACTCCTTCACCGGAAACACCTGATCTACCCACTTCGCAGTCAACGGCTTGTGGACCCAGCACGACTCCGGTCGCCAGCGGAACCACCAGCCCGGCTTGCATCCCGATCATCATCACCATTGGACCGAGTGTCAGCGGCAGCCCCGCGACGCTGGTGTTCCGTGGCAGCACGACACCGCAACAGACACCCGTGCAGATCGCTAACCCGACTGCCACTCCGTACATCTTCACGGCGCAATACCAGCCCGTGCCGGTGTTTGGTACGGCTCTCCCGATCTCCGCTGTCTCCTATGTCGGCACCGCATCGACTCTAACGCCGGCTTCACTCACCACCACGGTAGCTGGAACGGTTCCCGCGGGCGGCGTCTTCAGCTTGCCGCTCTCGATCAACCCGGCGGGTCTGCCGACTGGTGTTTACACCGGTCAGGTAGTCTTCAGTCAACCGACTGCTCAACCTGGTTCGCCCACTCAGCCGGCTACGCTGACCACCCTTCCGGTCATCGTCTATGTCGGACCGGCTGCCGGAGAAGATGCTCCTTCCGGTAACGGTCTTGGCCTGATGCTGCCAGTCAATGTTCCGCCGACTGGTACGGGCGGCTCACAGGGCGCAGCGCCTGGAACCCCGGGCTCTTATCCGCTAACCCTCTTCGTTCCGTCTGGTGTCGGCCCGAACGGCTTCCATCAGATCCCGAACCCGACTCTCATTCAGGTCACTGGATTGAACAACGTCTTCACGACGGGCTTCAACCTCAATGCACCTGCAGCAGCCGGCACTGCGCCGACTACAAACGCCGTCTTCCAGAACGCAGTCAGCTTCACCAATGTGGGCCAACCCTTTGGTGGCGCCAATACTGGCTGTAACGGGACCTACGCGACCGTCAATGCGTTGGCCAGCGCTCCGCTTGGACCTCCCTGCATTTGGGATATCTGGGTAGACGCGACTCAGCTCAACTCCACTACCACCACACCCCAAGCCGGATGCCCCGGTAACGGTCAGGGTATCAGTGGAACCATTACGTTCACGAACGCGGGCGGTTCCTTCCCGTTCCTGAACTTCGTTGTACCGCTAACCGTTTGCGTCACCGACGCTCCGGAGCTTGTACTCGGAATGCCCAACACATTCCCGAATCCAACCTACGGTCCGACGGTCGGCACCGGGTTCGGCAACTGCAACAACATTCCGAATCCTCCGGGCGGCAGCCCCAACAACGCCTGCAATTTGTCCCAGCCCAGCAACCTGGTTCCTGGATTCCCGCAGTCGATCACGGAGATGGTTTTGGCAATCAGCGGTGGCAGTTCAGCCGCTCCGGCCGTGACCACCGCCCCGATCAATCTGCTCGCTCAGGTTGGCAACAGCAGCCAGATCTGTAAGATCCTGGATATCCACACCAATGGCGGCGTAGTGCCCAGTGCAACTATCGCTCCGATCGGTGTACAGTTCGCTACCATCCAACCGCTCGGTGGCATTCAGGGAGGCCCGGCCTTCCTTGGACCTGCCAGCGCAAACCCGGCGCCTAACAGCCTGCCTGCTAACTCGCAAGCTGGTGCAGTTATCGGCACCGCTGCTGATCCGTTCCCGTTCATCGGTCAGATTCCGAACGTCGGCATCGCCGGCTTCGGAGCCTTCGGTGGAAGCGGTATCGCTGGAACCCCCGGCTTCGCGGCAGGTCCGGCTCCCATCATCCCCGCCATGCAGACCTTCGCAATCTGCGTGAATACCGATCCGGTCGGTAATGCGGCGGGCACCTTCAGCACCACCGTAACTATCAATGGTGCGGGAGTAGGCCCGATCATCATCCCGGTCAACATGATCGTTGGAGCCGGCAATCCGGGCGGTCCGCCGCCTAACACCCAGAAGTTCTCGCAAGTTGGCATTTACCGCAACTCGCAGAGCCTCTTCGCGCTCAACCAAAGCGGCACTAACGCCTTCAACCTGCCTGGTGACAGGATCGAGCAACCGTTCGGTGTTCCTGGCGACATTGGGGTCGCTGGAGACTGGGATGGAACTGGTACCGTTCGGTTCGGCGTGTACCGTCCGTCCAACGGCCACTGGTACCTCGATATGAACAACAACGGCAAGTGGGATGGCGCCGGTGCTGGATTGGATGCTGATATCCAGTTCGGTGCTCCGTCAGCCACCTGCAACCCGACTTCGGGTCCGTCGTTGGCAGCTTGCGGCGATATCCCGGTTGTTGGCGACTGGGGTGGAACGGGTACCTCGCGGTTAGGCATCTTCCGCGGAGGCCAGTTCTTCCTCGATAACGTCAACCCCACGGCTAACGGTTTCACGGGATCTCATACATCCTTTGCTACCTTCACCTTCGGTCAGCCCGGTGACCTTCCGGTTGCAGCTAACTGGAACGGCAACGGCGCTGCGGATCAAATCGGCGTCTACCGCCAGGGAACCTGGTTTGTAAACGCTACCGGTGACGGTGTCTACCACGCCACCGATCCTGTCTATCACTTCGGTTCCGCGGCTGATATCCCGGTAACTGGAAACTGGGGAGCCTCCATCACGAACGCCGTTTCGCAGCCTGCATCCAAGCGGATCGGCGTATTCAATCCGTTCGGTCAGTGGTTTGTGGACTTCAACGGAGACCACATCTTCACTGCGCCGCCGGATCTGAGCTTCCCGTACGGTGAGCCTGGCGATCTTCCGGTCGTTGGACTCTGGACCCTGCCGTAACCCGGTAAGGTTCTAGTAATCGGCAAACCTTGGGCTCCACTCCTCGCAAGAGGGGTGGAGCCCAACTTCTTTTTGGGGGAACAAAACTCAGTCATGCAATTGAAGTTCACGCAAAACCTATGAGGTATACTTGAGGTTTCGTTCCGAGCGTTGTTTCGGATGTGATGCATCCCAATACTTCCAACGTTTGCAGCCGTCCGCGGCCGTACCTGCTGTCTATCGTCATCCCTATCTACAACGAAGAGCCGGTCATTTCGCTGCTACAGGCCAGTATTGAATCGCTGATCCCGAAAATCCCCTGCGCCGTCGAAGTCGTGCTGGTGGATGACGGCAGCCGGGATGGGTCGTTTGCTCTGCTCTCCCGGTGGGCGTCGGAAGATGCCAGGGTGAAGGTGTTGTCGCTGTCCAGGAACTTTGGCCACCAGTGCGCGGCCACCGCGGGTCTGGACTACGCCTCGGGTGAAGCCGTGGTCCTGATGGATGCCGATCTGCAAGACCCGCCGGAACTGATAATCACGATGCTGGAGAGATACTGCGATGGCTACGACGTGGTCTACGCGCAACGGATTGCGCGCGAAGGCGAGGGCTTGTTCAAAAAAGCCACGGCGTGGCTGTTCTATCGTTTCATGCGCCTGCTGATTCAGCAGGATTTTCCCGTCGACTCCGGAGACTATCGCCTGCTCTCGCGCTCTTGTTTGAATGCGCTGCGCCAGCTCCGCGAAACCCATCGTTTCCTGCGCGGAATGGTGGCCTGGGTCGGTTTCCCGCAAACCGCCGTACAGTTTCGCAGGCCTGCGAGGGCCGCCGGCCACACCAAGTACCCCTTGCGCAAGATGTTGGGGTTTGCCTCCAATGCCGCGCTTTCGTTCTCGACATTTCCGCTCAAAGTCCTGTTCGTGGCGGGCTTCTTCCTGGCGGCCGCGGGCTTCGCTTACGGCATTTACGCCACCTGCCGCCTGCTGCTCGGGCTGTACATGGTACCCGGCTGGACATCGCTGATTGTTGCCCAGTGCATCATCGGAGGTACCATCCTCATGGGCTTGGGAATGGTCGGCTCCTATGTCGCGAGGATCTTCGAAGAGGTCAAGGCAAGGCCTTTATACATCGTCGCCAGATCCATCAACATGGCCGCCGGGCCAACACCGCCACAGCCCATGCTGGCTATTCCGGACACCCCAAGTTCAGTGAGCAATGTTCGATGAGCACTCCAGAGTCCGGCTCCTACAATCCACACATTCTGGAAAGGGAGAAAGAGTTCCACGACCGCTGGGCGCTCGACACGCCCCTCGAACAGATTCCGGTCGTGGAGTGCTTCGAATCTCCGGTAGCCATGGAGAACCGGTTCATCCTGCAGCAACTTGGGGCCCTGACCGGAAAGAAGCTGCTGGACGTCGGTGTGGGTTTGGGCGAGTCCTCGGTATACTTCGCAACCAAGGGCGCGGAAGTCACCGCGGTGGATGTCTCGCCCGAGATGGTGGACCTGACACTGCGGCTCGGTAAACAATACGGTGTGACCATCACAGGCGTGGTTTCGGGCGGCGAGGACCTTCCCGTCGAGTCCAATGCCTACGACATTGTCTACTCCGCCAATACCCTGCATCATGTGACTGACCGGAAG
>Ga0210384_10006496_pt1 | contig 12472 bp, 8 predicted proteins | sample IncBWH2MmetaG_FD_160574 | JGI IMG/M metagenome (GOLD analysis project Ga0210384, IMG submission 160574) | Forest soil microbial communities from Barre Woods Harvard Forest LTER site, Petersham, Massachusetts, United States - Inc-BW-H-2-M | ecosystem: Environmental > Terrestrial > Soil >... | reverse complement strand
AACGAAATGCGCGCGATTTGCTCGATGGGGATTTGTGCACCGGACGGTGTGGCAATCAGGACGCGACGCAGCTCGTCCACGTTGTCGCGGAAGTCGCGGTTGTAGCGGACGTTCACCGGATACCGTTCGCGGCCTTCGATATTTTCCGCGACCATTTCGCCACCGATTCCCGAACTGACGGCTTGTTGGACATCCGCGATGGTCAGGCCGTAACGAGCGGCTTCGAGCCGATTGACCTCGATATTGATGTAGAAGCCTTGGGACACGCGTTCCGAGAAAATGGAGCGCACTTCCGGAAGCGAGGAAAGCAGTTGTTGGATTTGCGCACCGGTCTGCTGAATGCCTTCGAGCGTCGGTCCTTGAATCTTCAATCCCAGCGGCGTCTTGATTCCCGTCAGCTCCATATCCAAACGATTTTCAACGGGCATGGTCCAGGTGTTCGAGAGACCGGGGAACTGAAGTTTGGGGTCCATTTCCTGGATGAGTTTTTCGTAGGTCATGCCTGGACGCCATTGTTCAGGCGGCTTGAGCATGATGGTTGTGTCGTACATGTCGAGCGGCGCGTTGTCCGTGGCGCTGTCCGAGCGGCCGATGGTGCCGAAGACCGTCTCGACTTCCGGGAAGGTTCGAATAATACGGTCCTGCTCTTGGAGCAACTGCGAAGCTTGTGTGATGGAAATTCCAGGCAGCGCAGTCGGCATGTACAGCGCCGAACCTTCAAACAACGGGGGCATGAACTGGCTGCCGATCTTGAGAGCAAGTGGCAAGGTCACGAGCAAGAACACCAAGTTAAGCAGCAACGTGGTTTTGCGATATCGCAAACAGAGCCGCAATACGGGGAGATAGATGGCCTGCGTGAAGCGGGAGATTGGGTTCTTCGATTCCGGTCGTAGCTTCCCGCGAATGAAGAGAATCATCAGCACGGGAACAAGGCTGATGGCCAGGACGGAAGAAAAGCCCACAGCCAGCGTTTTTGTCCAAGCGAGAGGGCGGAACATTCTTCCTTCCTGCGCTTCGAGCAAGAACACCGGCAGGAAGGACACGACAATGATGACGAGTGAAAAAAAGATGGCTGGGCCCACTTGTTTCGCGGAACTGAGAAGTATGCGCCGGCGTTCAGGCGCGGACACCACTTCCGATTCGGCCGAAGGATGCTCGGAAAGCTGGCGATAACCGTTTTCGACCATGACGATGGCCGCGTCTACGAGGACACCGATGGCCAGCGCCAGTCCGCCAAGCGACATGATGTTGGAGCTGACGTGCAGGTAGTACATCGGGATAAATGACGCAACGACAGCGATTGGCAATGTAAGGATCGGGATCAGCGCGGAACGAAAATGAAACAGGAAGAGAATGATGACGACGCTGACGATGATGGCTTCTTCAAGCAAGTCCCGCTGTAATGTTTCGATGGAGGAATGAATCAATCCGGAACGGTCGTAACCGGAGAGGACTTCGACTCCGGGAGGCAACGAGGATTTGGTCTCCGCCAGTTTTTTCTTTACGCCATCGATGACAGTAAGAGCATTCATACCATCGCGCATGACGACGATGCCTGCAACGGTTTCCCCTTCGCCCTGCCATTCAGCCACCCCTTCACGGATGTCCGGCCCGAAGCTGACTGTGCCGAGATCACGGACAAGGACAGGCGTTCCGTTCTTCGTGGCGACGGGTACGGCCTCCAAGTCACTTAGCGAACGCAAATAGCCAAGGCCCCGGATCATGTACTGCGCGCCGCCCATCTCGAGCAAGCGACCGCCCACTTCATTTGTACTAGCTCGCACCCTCTCTATCACAGTTGCGAGCGGGATGTTGTAAGCGCGCAGCTTGTTGGGGTCGAGATTGACCTGGTATTGCTTGACGAATCCGCCAATAGTTGCGACTTCCGCAACACCGGGGACGGTTTCGAGCTGATAGCGCAAGTACCAGTCTTGAATGCTGCGCAACTCGGCGAGACTGCGTTGATGACTGCGGTCCACAACCACGTACTCGTATACCCAGCCCGCTCCCGTTGCGTCCGGTCCAATGACGGGATGAACTCCGGCAGGAAGACGGCCGGTGATTTGCTGCATGTATTCGAGGACGCGCGAGCGCGCCCAATAGAGATCGGTTCCATCTTCGAAGATGACGAAAACGTAGGAATCCCCGAACATGGTCTGCGCCCGCACGGCTTTGACGTGCGGGGCAGCGAGAAGCTTGGTAACGATCGGATAGGTGACCTGGTCTTCGATGATGCTGGGCGGCTGCCCGGCCCACGGAGTGTGCACGATGACCTGCACGTCCGATATGTCCGGCAACGCATCAAGCGGGATACGTCGCAAAGACCAGATTCCCGCGAGCACCAGCAGCAGCGTTCCCGTGAACACCAGAAAGCGGTTTTGCGCGCACCAATCAATCCAACGAGCGATCACGTTACATTCCTCCCGTGGCGTTCACGCCGAGTTGTTTGCTGGCGACAACTTGGCCGTTCTTCTTCGCAAGAATCGTGACTTGCCACGTTCCCCCGCTGTCCAACTTTCCTGCGCCTTCATAGAGGCCATTTCCTTTTTCGCCGAGAGAAATCTGCCTGCGCATAGCGGCCATGCCCATTGCCGGCATGGCGGGCATGGAAAAGGTGACGGATACTTCCGCACCTGAGATTGCTGCTCCGCTCGCATCGGCGAGTCTTACGCGGAAGGTGTTGCTACCTTTGCGGGGAGGATCGGGATCGGTTGTGAGTTCCGCCTTTGCCTGTGGAACGTTCATCGCTCCCGCCGCGCCGGCGCCGGGCGGCGGAGGAACAAAGGTACCGAGTGCCGCCTGGAGCTGGCTTTCCGAGTCGATCAGAAAGTTAGCGGACGTGACGATCTCCTCGCCCGCCTTCACTCCTTTCAAGACGATGAAGTCGTCTCCTGCTCGCGAGCCGAGTTGCACTTCGCGTGGTTCGATGTAACCGTCGCTTCGGCTGACGAAAACAATCTGCCGCGTTCCCGATTGCAAAACGCCGGTGGCTGGGATGACCAACTGTTTTCCCATCGCGATTTTCAACGAAACGTTGACGAACATCCCTGGAGTCAATTTCAAACCAGGATTGGAGAACACAAGCCTCGCCCGCGCCGTGCGCGTCATCATGTCCACCTGCGGATAGATAAAGTTCACGCGGCCGTCAAACGTACGGCCCGGATAGGAATCGACCGTCAGTGAAGCGCCCTCGCCCACGTTGATTCTTCCCAAATCGTTTTGAAACACTTCGGCCAGGACCCACACCGTAGAAAGATCGGCGACGGAATAAAGCCGCGTCTCCGGCTGAACGGTGAGATTCGGCAGGGCGTTGCGCTCCGTGATGTATCCAGAGACCGGTGAATCGACCTGGAGTTCCTGTTGGATTTCGCCCGTGGATTCGAGTCTTGCGATCTCCCGTTGTGAGACGCCCCATTGTTTGAGCCGCTCAGTTGCGGCGTCCAGAAGGGACGCGGCTCCGTCGGTCACACCGGGGACGGTACTTTGCGCTACGCGCTGCTGGTTTTGTTTGGCCACGAGATATTCGCGCTCGGTGGCGACAAGGTCCGGGCTGTAGATGGTGAAAAGCGGTTGGCCTTTGCGAAGATATTGATATGTGGCGTCCGCGAAGACCTTCTGGATGTAGCCGGAGTACCGCACCTGGACGGTGGAGAGGCGTGTTTCATCGATCGCGACATTGCCCGTGACGTGGATCTCGTCTTCGACAATTCTGCTTTCTACCCGGCCGGTCCTGACGCCGATGTTTTGCAGACGTTCCGGCGAAAGCTGAACGGGGACGAGCGCCGCCTCGTGCGGTGCCATCGTGGCACTCTCCGATTCGTTGTGAGAACTCCGGGCCGATTCGGCCGAAAGCGATTGCATTGCAGCCTCCGTCTGACGATGCTTCTTTCCGCGCCACCACAGTTCGCCGAGAACAGCAAGTAGAGCGAGATTGCCCACCAGGGCGAAGACAAACGCGTTTCGATAATTCCGCATGTTGATTTTCCTTTTCTAGCGAAGCGACAATCCCGTGATCTGTTCGAGCCGCGCGATGGCGGTCTCGTATTCGGCGACGTTCTGCCAATACTCTTCGTCGAGATGGAGCACGTCGAGAAACGCAGTCAGCAAGGCTTGAAAATCCTGTTTGTTCGATTGGTATGTGGCCAGGGCCGCCTGGAATTCCGACCGCGACTGAGGCGAGAGTCCCTGGCGGTGAATCTTGAGAAGCTCGGAGGTTTGCTGTGCGAGTACGTACTGCGCGCGCAATTCCGCCGCGACCCGCTGTGACTGCGCCTGGAGCTCGCTTCCCGCGCGAAGCTTCTCCGCTTCTGCTTGCGCGAGTTCGGGACGTTGCTTGCGGCTGCGGTAGATCGGCACGCGCACCCCGACACTCAGCATGTAGTAGGCGCGAAACTGCGTGGGGTCGGTGCGTTGCCACATATATTGCAGGTTGAAGTCGGGGTAGAAATCCCTGCGCGCGAGGTCCACTTGCAGTGATTGCCTTTCGATCACCTTCTTCGCGCTGGTGATTTCAGGATTCTGGACTTCGGCCGCAGCGAGAAGTTCGGCGTAGCTCTGCACGAGGGGCGTTTCGACGAGATCGGTGGGTTCGATGTCCGGCGAGTCCTGTGGACGGTTGAGAAGCTGTTTGGTTTGGGCTTCGAGCTTGCCCACTTGCAAGTGGTGCATGGCGATTTCACGAAGCAGCTTCGTCTGTTGCAGTTGGGCTTGAAGCAAGTCTTGCTGCGTGCCCATGCCCGAGCGGTAGCGGGCATCTGCGGCTTGTTGCACCTGCTTGAGAAGCTCACCGTCCTGTTCGAGGATCGCGAGCGTCTTGGAGAGGTAGGCCAGTTGGAAATACGCCGCCTTGAGTTCCGCGAGAACGCCGCGGCGCACAGACTCGATCTGCTGTTGCGAAACCTCCGCTTCCCGCTTTGCAATCTCACCTTTCAAGTGCAACTTGCCTGGATACGGAATCTCCTGCGAGACTCCCAGACCGATGTACGCAAACTCACTGTTGGTGTACCCGGCAAACGGGCGTGGACTGCCGACGCCGAAATGTTGCAACGTGAATTGCGGGTCGGGGAGCGTCGAGACTTGTGTCGGAAGTTGCTTTGCTGCTTCGAAGTCATGCCGTGCTGCTTCGATTTGAGGATTGTTCTTCTCTACTTCCGCGAGCAAGTCGGAAAGCGGAGTTGCCATTCCCGCGTGCGAGGATGCCGGCTCTTGGGCAAAAGCAGTTCCACCGAACGCAACAAAAAGCAAAAGTGCAGAAATACTTCGACGAAGAACTGCGCACGACAAACGCGCAGCAAAATTCCTTCTTGCTATCGAAAACATCTTTTTCTCCTGAACGTGCGCGACGAAGCCACCGATAGTCGGCGAGTTAACCCAAGCGGGTCGCGACCAAAAACACATCGGCGGGCTAAAGGGACCGCAGAGACACAACAACAGACAGGCCGGTGCGTTGCCGCACTGTGGAGAAGCGGATCAGATCAGGAGGGAAGAATGAAGAGTGTACAGCTCTGGAGGTGAATGCTGGGAGGCCTCGAAATCTAGCCGAGAAACTTCGGAGTACAGGGTTGGCTGCGGTGAGGCGAGAATATCGGAGACGATCATCACCGGCGCATGGAGCGTGACGTGCGCGACGGGCAGCACGCTGGGAAACTGCGAAGAAACCATGCCCTTGCAGCAATCGTGACTCTGGTTCGACGGGTCACAGGGTATAGAGCCGCAGCACTGCATGCCCTGCTGGTCTTGCGTCATTGCGGACGCGCAGTCCGCAAATTGCAGGCCCAACAAGGCGACCAACGCCACAACGATAAATAGTCTATCCCGCATTACCCAATTTCGACTCTAAGCGGATTAGACGCTTGAGTCAACGAAAGGATACGACTGGAGGGAACCCGGGAGACAGTTCTGTAGGGCACCCCGCTAATTTAGACGTTTAGGGTCTGGTTTTTAGTTAGAACTGCAAAAGCCAAGAACGCCTCGTGCGGAGCGCGATTTTGTACTCCACGATGCGGTAATAGACCGCACTGGCGGATTCCCCGGCTACCGGGACAAGGGTCTCGACGACTCCGCCGTGCACCGATTGCTGATGGGTCACTACCAAAATATCTTCGAAGAGGCCGGTGCTTTGATGGAGCATCGCCAACAATCGCGGATCCGTGGACGGAAACAAGCGCACAGCATTCATCGCGACGAACACGTTCTTACGTTGGAACGGATTCTATCTGGATGTGGAGCCCATCGAAGCGCAGAGATTGACGGTGAATGCGACCAAGATGATAGACCCGAAGACCGAAAGGCACGTCTTCAGATTTCCGTTAATTCTTGAATGGATTTTCTCGGACTACGAAGTTAAGGAGAATTTGTGAAACAGCCGCACATCACATGGGCCGTCACGCCTTTCACAAACTGCTAGTTGAAGCACTCAGTCAAGCGACGCCGGAACAGAAGGCGCTGATGCGGAAAACACTTTTCAAGCAGCTGGCACTGGAAGCGTCGCAAACCGAGGAACTTCATGGACGAGACCATTGCGGACAGCCTCAAGGAACAAATCCGCCGCTACAACTCCGAGTTTGCTGAAAAGATCGCCGCGGACGACCTACACGGCAACCACCTTGAGGACGCGCAACAGCTAATCCGCGAGCTTGCCCGTGAGCATGAGGTATTCATTGTGTCGGCAGCTATGGAGATCCCGGAGTCATTCGCGGCAAAATACCGTTGGCTACGCACCGAAGCGCAGGCTGTCCGAGGGATTCACCCAGAGGACAACCGCTTCAGCCGAAGAAGATGTTCCGACTGTTCTGCCGCCTCCCTAACCAAAAACCCCATCTTCGGATGAGAAGCCTCTAGTTCAACAGAGAGCCCGTAACTTCGCAGCACTTCGGAGGTCGTCGGGCCGATCGAAGCCTTCACAACGTTGTCCATTCCAGCTTTCAGGGCGTCCTTCTTTCCCGCTTGTTCGGCAATCTGGAAGATGTGGTGAATCTGTATCCCCGTCGTAAAGAGCGCCACGTCGATCTGCCGCGCGACGACGGCATTCACCGCCGCCCGCAACGGAGTGGTGTCCTCTGGGAGGTCCCATTGATAAGCCGGCACGGGTGTAACGTATGCCCCTCGCTCGCGCAAGCCCTCGAGAAACTCAGGGTTCGAAACGCCATATTCCTGTACGGCAACATGTTTGCCGTGCAAATCCTTTTTGTCGTCGTCAATTGTCTGGAGCACTTCGCGCCAGGTGTTGGGCTCTGGCGCAGTGAGCGCCACTGGCACTTTCCATTCACGCAGCACTGCTACCGGCTTCGGTCCCCGCGCAACAACTGAAGTTTTTCGCAGTGCCTCGAAAAACTCCTCCGGCGCATACACGCCTTCGACGACGTTCAAAAGTGCGCGCGCCCCGACACCCGTCAAAAAAATGACGGTGTCGAATTTCCCTTCAAAAAGCGCATCAGCGAATTTCAATGCTTCGAGATTTGAAGAGAGCGGTACTTCGCGCATCGCTGGCGCATGAAACGGCTTGCCGCCATACGTTTCAATCAGCCTGGTCATTTCCCGACCGCGTCGGCTCTCCAGCGTCAGGACCGTCAATCCTTGAAAATTTGTGGCTGGCATTACTGGAGCTTTCGCTGCTTACAATACCTCGGAAGTAGTGGAAACAGGAGCGCTTGGTTTTCGTTGTACCCAGCGTAGCGGCCGATCGCGATGAGCGCAGTTTTCTGGGGACGGCTCTCGCTCTGCGGCGTTCGAAGGAACCTGCAATTCAACGATGCCGTCGGCAATACGTGTGGGAAAAGTGGCTAGGCATGTCACCGGACTACCCGGATTGGCAACTCCGCCCGTTTCCAAGTCAATCTTCCACGCATGCAAGGGGCACACAACAGTCGTTCCCGAAATAATTCCCTCCGCCAGCGGCCCTCCACGGTGAGGGCATCGATTGTCCACCGCAAGAAAGCGGTCTCCCAAATTGAAGATTGCAACCTGCCGTCCGCCAACTGCCGTCACCCTTCCTTCGCGGACGGGGATGTTCTCGCAAGCGGTGATGCGAACCCAAGTCGCTTCTTGGTTCATCCTGTCAGCCTTTCCATTGGCTCGATCTTGACGAACTGCGTGGGATGCCGGGGTTCGTCGCCCTCGAGCCACGCGTCACGTGAAGCCGCCTTTGATTTGCGCAAGCGTTCACGCAGCCCCTGCTGCACGGCCAAAGATGCGTATATGGTTTCTCGGCGGACACGCTCAATTCCTACGCGCTCGACAAAATCATAGGTGCGCTCAAGATAGTTCGCGTTTTCGCGGTAATACTGGAAGAAGAGGGCTGCGGCTTGCAGCGCTTCTTCCGTGGACTCCACCGTCACCAGCAAATCTGCCTTGCGCACCTTCTTTCCTGCTGCGCCGCCCACGACGACCTGCCAGCTTCCGTCCTGCCCTACCAATCCAATGTCTTTCACCGTTGCTTCCACGCAGTTTCTGGGGCATCCCACCGAACCCATTTTCAGTTTGTGTGGTGTGAACAGGTTCTCGAAACGCCTTTCCATTTCAATTCCAGCGGACGTGGAATCCTGCACGCCAAACCGGCAGAAATCCGTGCCAACACAGGTCTTCACCATGCGCACTCCCTTGGTGTAGGCCTGCCCCGAAGGCATTCCAAGGTCCGCCCAGATCTTTGGCAAGTCGGCTTTCTGAACCCCGAGAAGATCAATCCTTTGACTCCCTGTGATCTTCACCATTGGCACTTTATATTTCTCTGCGACATCCGCGATGCGCCGCAGTTCCTCAGGCGAGGTCACGCCCCCGCGAATGCGCGGCACCACCGAAAATGTCCCATCTTTCTGAATATTGGCGTGAACACGATCGTTGACGAAGCGCGCCGAACGATCCTCCTGATGCTCCCCACACCATACGACATCCATCATGTAACTGAGAGCCGGCTTGCAGACCTCACACCCAATTCCGTTTCCGTAGATCTCCAATACCTTCTGCACCGATCGGATTCGCTGGCTGCGTACGATCTCCCGCAATTGCTCTTCGCTCATGGGCACGCAGCGGCACAGCAGTTTCTTTGCTTCCACCTCTGCTGAGGGAACAACTGCTTTCAGGAGCTGTTGGCAAAGTTCCGTGCAACTGCCACAGCCTGTCGACGCCCTAGTGCACTCTTTTACTTGCCCGAGCGTGCTCAAACCTTTCTCTTGAATGGCGCGAATGATCGCACCCTTGGAAACGCCGTGGCATCCGCAAATCACTTTGCTATCTGGCACCGCGGCCACATCGAAGCCGGAATCAACAGCCGGCTGTGGAAATAACAGTTGTCGCCGTACCTCCGTCAAATCCTGTTTTGACTGCAGCCAATCCATGTACCGGTGGCTATCGGATGTATCGCCCACGAGAATCACGCCGGCCAGCCGATTCTCTCTCAAAGTCAGCCGCTTGTAGATCCCAAGCGCGGGATCTTCAAATCGTACGATGTCGTTTCCCGGTATCGTTTCACCGATCTCTCCCGCCGAAAAAACATCTACCCCCATGATCTTGAGTTTCGCGGCAGGAATCGTTCCTTGGTAACCAGCACCGGCGTGACCTGTGATGGTTGCAGCCAGCACCTTTCCTTGCTCAAGCAGCGGCCCCACCAGGCCGTAGCAAACACCGTTATGTTCCACGCACTCCCCAACTGCAAAAATATCCGGGTTGGAAGTCTCCATTTGATCGTTCACGACAATCGCCCGCCGCACCGTCAACCCAGCCTTGCGGCCCAGTTCCACATTGGGGCGGATTCCTGCCGCAACCACGACAAAATCTGCTTCAATTTCTGTGCCATCTTCAAACCAGACGCCCGTGGCCCCGTCTTCGCCAAGAATCGTCTTGGTATTCCGGTTCAGGAGAACCTTAACTCCCATGCACTCCATTTTTGCTTTCAGGTAGCTCCCGCCGGTCAGGTCCAGCTGGCGCTCCATCAAGCGGTCCATCAGGTGCACGACAGTTACGTCGCACCCTTGCATTTGAAGCCCGCGCGCCGCCTCCAGCCCCAGCAATCCCCCACCAATGACCACGGCCTTCGCACCCGTGCGTGAACAATCCAAAAGCGCACGTGTGTCGTCGAGGTTGCGGAAGACGTACACGCCTTTTTTGACGGTGCCTTCAATCGGCGGAATCAGCGGATTGCTTCCAGTTGCTAGCAGGAGTTTGTCGAAAGGAGTGACGCTACCGTCATCTCCCACAACCGTCTTCTGCACCGGGTCAACATCCACGATGCGCACGCCCAGGCGCAGTGTGATGTCGTTTCTTTCGTACCATTCCAGACTGTTCAGTATGATTTCATCGGCGGATTTTTCTCCGGCAAGCACAGAGGAAAGAAGGATGCGGTTGTAGTTCAGGTGGGTCTCATCACCAAAAAGCGTAATTTCAAACTTCTTTGCGTACTTCAAAATTTGTTCGACGCAGCCGATCCCGGCCATCCCATTTCCAACCACAACAAGCTTTTCCATCCGTTCTTCTTTCACAGTTGTGCTAAAGGACTTCTAGTTGGCCTCGGCAGCTTCTCCCACCGTGGCTCGGGCGGGTTCATTTCGCAACGGTATTTCCAGCGCCGTGGCTTTCTTGGGGGCGTTAGTGACATACAGCGCCAGTCCCGTCAGGAAAGCACCAGAAACGAAGTTACCCAGCGTGACTGGAATCTGATTCCAGATCCACCACTGACCCATCGACACGGGGGCGCCGAACAAGATGCCGGTAGGGATCAAAAACATGTTCACAATCGAATGTTCGTAGCCGTGTGCAAAAAACGTCATTATCGGCAGCCACATTGCCACCACCTTGCCGATTGTGGAGCGCGACGCCATCGCCAGCACTGCTCCCAACGTCACCATCCAGTTACACAAAAGTCCTTTGATGAACGCCGTTTCCCAACCCCGCAGCCCCAAAGCCATATAATCTATTGTCTTTTTCTGCGCCGCCGCTTTCACCAATTGGCCGATCGCGCCACTCCCAGTGGCGCCGCAGTTGGTGATCACCAGGTAAAACAGCAAACCGTAAAATAAACTTCCAGCCAGGTTCCCCAAATAGACCCAGCCTAGATTGCGTAACACCTTCGGAACGGGAACTTCGCCGGCCGCCCATCCCACGGGCAAGATCGCAAAATTTCCTGTCGCTAGCTCAAGCCCGAGCAGCACCAGGATTACGAATCCGACCGGGAAAAGGATCGCTCCCACGATGGGAGCCACATTCTGCGAGAGCACGATGAATACAAGTGACGTGGCATAAGCGAGTAAGCCGCCTGCGAGGAAACTTCGAATGAGTAAATCACGTACGGAGAGAGAGGCTTTTCTGGCTGCGGTTTTTGCCGCTTCGTTCAAAAGGTCGGACGGCGGAACATAGTCCAAAAACCACCTCCGTTGGCTATCTCGTGGGGAGACAGCTCCGATACCGACTTCATTAGTTGCCACATCTTGGGCCGTGGATGAACTGGCGGCAAACGCATCTTTTTCATATGCAGCATCGAAAAATATGGGGCGTGGGCTTCCTAGGGCGGAGGCAGGGTTGTTGATGACCCACCGAGGCGTGGAATCTCAGGCTTCAGTGGATGAGAGACAACGAGTTTGTCCAAGCGGTTGATGAATTCGGCGAAAGCCTCCGGCGGGCAGCCTCTTTTGCGGTACGTTCCACCTTTTCGTCCAAATGAAGGATCGTTTTGTCGCCGGGTTGAACAAACCTCATTCCTCCAGTCATAAGCTCCGAGATTTCGCCGCCGCCGAGATTAGAAGTCGGGAAAATAATCGTCTGCGACAGGTCAAAGCGGCGATGCTAGGCGCGGGACTCTCAAACGCTAGCCAGTCCTAACGAATACTAGAAAGGCAAACAGCCTGGGTACGGTTGGTCCTTAGGATCTCGCACTAGCATCACCGAAAAAGCATAAATATTCGGATCTTTTCCGAAATATATGATTCAAAAACTCCCGAGCCAACCGCGCGTCCGCTAACAATTAAGGTGACGTCAATGGTTCCATGTATATGCCCGTGGGGGGCCCTATGGCGAAATATAGGCGTTAGAGGTCACGACATGCACGTATGGATAATTATCGGTGCCGTGGTTGTTGCTGGAGTCGTGTTGTTCACGATTGGGATGCTTCCGGATATCGTTCGGTACATGAAAATTAGGTCGATGTAGAGACGTGCTACATCTCACGCCGCGCGGCGAAACTGAGAATTGGTCTACGGCTGGCTGGCGCGGAAGTGATAGGTGTACGAAACGCTGGCGTAGGAGCGCAGCCTTACGCCAACAACCCTTTCAAACGGCGCCACTGGTTCCTCAGGTAGCGCAAGTGTTTCGGTGGTTTGCCCCGTATACCCCCGCGCAATCAGAAAATTCAAGCCAAGATCCATTCGTCCCTGCCGCAAGGAGCGCAGCAGCGCACCGCGCACTTCGATGTTCGCTACACCTGTGAAGCCGTCACCCAAAGGCTTCGCTCCCACGTACTCAAACTCCCCCCGCGCTCGCAAGCGCA
>Ga0210384_10006494_pt1 | contig 12473 bp, 9 predicted proteins | sample IncBWH2MmetaG_FD_160574 | JGI IMG/M metagenome (GOLD analysis project Ga0210384, IMG submission 160574) | Forest soil microbial communities from Barre Woods Harvard Forest LTER site, Petersham, Massachusetts, United States - Inc-BW-H-2-M | ecosystem: Environmental > Terrestrial > Soil >... | reverse complement strand
GCTGCCTCCGCAAAGTTCCGTCGCTTCGTCCATTGCGCTCCGAAATCGAACGCCACTGCCGTGATGAACAGCGCGATCGGAAAATGGATCAGCACCACATGTTGCGCGTGCTTGGCGAAGAGTACTGTCTTGAGATCGAAAGGATTTATCATGGCTGTCCTGTTTTTCGATTTGCTCAACCCTTATTCCCCGAGAATTCCCACGCTCCGAGTCTAGGTACGGAGTCAAAAAAAAGGGTCGGGAGCGAGAAGTGCTTCCTGGGCCGTACCCCCGGAGACGCTAGTTATTGGCCAAGCCGGACACGCTCTTGACGCAGGTGCGACTCTCGATAGCCATCTGTACCGCCCGATCACCGGGAAGTTCTACATACATGACGTGCTTTTTCAGATTGACCTGGACCGGATGATTGGTAGCGAAGACTGACGGCAGTTCATCGAAAGCGGAATCGTAACTTGTTCGGTAAACGGTGCTGCCTAGTCGTATGCTGATGTCACAGGAATAGACTTCCGACTGCAACGGCGTATCGGATGAGTTGCCGCCGGCATAATCGGACGGGATCGCGCGGGTTTCTACACTCACTACACTTGCGGGTTGATATCCGGCTTTGGTAGCGGCGTGCATACTCGTTAACAGGACGCCGGACACGATCACAAACGGCACAAGACTGTTTTTCATATTTCCTCCATCAGCGCCGCAGGGTTTTTGCTGTTCCCGCGCTCATGAGGGATAACTGACCAGAGGGTGTTTTATTCCAGCAGGAATTACCTTGCACTGCTTTCGCCCGATACAGGTTGACCAGGAGTGTTACGGAGAGACGATCGACAATCTCTCGGTAAGAGGCATCTTCGACATCACAGCAAAATGACTCCGCGAAAGCTCGACAGGCAGTTGCTCGATTGGGTAACGAACTGCATCATTCACGTCATGCGGCCTGAGAGGGTTTTCATTGCTCGAGATCTTCAGCCCGGGCTCGTGTAACCCAGGCCTGCCAGGACGCCTCGCATATATGCAAAGCTGCTGATAACGCCCGGCATGGGATCGTCGGGATGAATTTCATACTCCAGATCCACGAAGCCCTTGTAATTCACCGCGACCAGGGCTTCAAACAGTCTTTTCACCGGCATGATGCCGTCTCCAACGGCCACTTGGCTCTCCTTGCTCTGGAAGTTCGTGAGATCCTTCATGTGTACGTTAAACAGTCTCGGACCGGCGTCGTGGATCGCCCGAACCACGTCAGTTCCGGCACGAGCCGTATGCCCGACGTCGATGCAGCACCCAAGGCGCGGATCCATACCCCTGACCGCTTTCAATACGTCCAGCGGCGAAGGCCATAACTTGTCTTCCGGTCCGTGATTGTGGATCGCAACATGGATGTCGTACTCCTTTACGAACTTTTCGATTCGCGGCAGAGTATTGGGCTCGGGGTCGCCGGCGACAATGACGGCAATGCCCGCTCGCTTGCAGTATTCGAACTTGGACCGGATGTCCGCATCTTCATCCCTTTCGAAATAGATGGCTCCGCCAGCATGGAGCCGGATGCCCGACGCGGCGTAGTCCGCCAGCGCAGCTGCCTCCCCCGGGGCATCGATCGGCAGATGATCTTTGACGTCTTTGGTATTCAGCGCGAACACATTGAGCTGTTTCATGAAGGCGATCATCTGCGCCCGACTGAAATTACGGAAAGTGTAGCTGGCCAAGCCTAGATGGACGGGCGATGCCTGGTCGGATGGTGAAGGTCCCTGAGCCGCGGCAAAGACATTGCTCGAAGCTGCGAATGCTGCCGCAACCAGCGGAGCGGAGCGGAACAAGCTGCGACGGGAGAAGGTGTTTTTCATAAGCCGCCAACCCACTCACTTTCCATCCAATAGTTAGTGTTTTTCTGACAGGCATCCTGGGTCTGGCTTAGCCTGATGTCGGTGCACCTCAGACGTGCGGCGCCCAGCCCTTTTCGTACTCACGTCCCCACATTTTCATCGCTTCCGGGTCGTCCTGGATTCGGCCATCCTTCGTGTCGATATGAAGATCCCGAGCGACTTCCCACGCGATGTTGGAGAGCTGCAGCATGGTAACGGCAATGTTGCCGGCAGATACAGGAGCGTTGAGCTTCTCGCCTTTGCGGATTCCCGCGATGAAGTTCGCGAAGTGGGCATCCGTCATGGAATCCCGGCCAAGGAGGTCGGAAGACGACGTTGTGGTGCCAACTTTGAATTCCTTCACCTTATTCCCCTTGAGGTCATATATCTCGTAGCCATCGCGATCCACAAGCACCGTACCATTGGTGCCCATAATGATCGAACCACGATCGCGGCCGTAATACTTCATTCCTCCGCAGCTCTTGCCCTCCCACGTCATCATGCTGTCTTCGTACGCGAAGCTGGTCACCAGCGTGTCATAAAACTGCCAGTCGTCTTTGAAATGGTATCTGCCGCCGGAGGCAGTGACCAGTTTGGGATAGTCGACGGCAAGCGCCCAACGGCAGACATCGATCTCGTGCGTACCATTATTGAGCGTTTCGCCGGTGCCGTAGATTCTGAACCAGTGCCAGTTATAGGGCTGTACGTTGTCTTTATAGGGACGGCGTGGCGCCGGGCCTTGCCACAGGTCCCAATCAAGCTGCGGCGGCACGGGCACTTCTTTGCCTGTGCCAATCGATTTCCTCACATTGCAGTACCAGGCTTTGGCGAAGTAGGGCCTGCCGATAATGCCTTCGTGAATCTTTTCGACGATTTCGATGGTGTGCGGTGAAGAGCGCTGCTGCGTGCCCATCTGCACCAGCTTGCGATATTTCTGCTGCGCCTGCACCAGCATCTCTCCCTCAGCAGGATTGTGGCTGCATGGTTTTTCCACATAAACGTGCTTGCCCGCCTGCAACCCGGCGATGGCCATCGGTGTATGCCAATGGTCGGGAGTGGCAATTGTGATGGCGTCCACATCTTTCTGCTCGAGAATGCCGCGAAAATCTTTGGCTGTTACAGGAGCCTCGCCCATCTCTTGCCGCACAGTGTCAGCGAACTTCTTGAGAATATTGCTGTCGACGTCGCAGACATGCGAAATTCGGGCTGTGCTCCTGTTCGCCTTGACGCCGGAGAGGTGAGCATAGGCGCGTCCATTAAGACCGATAACCGCAAAGTTGAGGCGGTCATTGGAACCGAGGATCTGTCCATAGCTTTTTGCGGTTGTTCCCACGGCCAGCCCGGCCGCTCCCACTGCAAGTGCATCGAGAAACTCACGTCGTGTAGGCATTGTTTTCCTCATAGCGGCCATTGCTGCTCTCTCACCAGCTGACACGATAATCTGTTATCAGCAGGAGACTCCAGCCTTCGTCAGTGTCTTTCTGAGTCCCTCCATGCTGACACGCGTGGACGCTTCTGGCGTACCCGCGCCGCGCCAGTGGGTTTCGAGGCTTAGCCCGTATCGAAAGCCGTCATGCAGCAAAGCCTGGAGCTGTCCAACCCAATCCACAACTCCGCCACCTACTGGAGCCCAGTCGTATTTGTGGTCCGGCTTGCGCAACACGTCTTTGCAGTGGCAGTGTCCGATGCGCTCTTTGGGCAGCAGCTGATAGCCGGCCGGATAGGGCGTGGTCCCGATGGCTGAGGCATTGCCGGGATCCCAGTTCAGCATGAAGTTCCTGTCGGGAATCGCCTTCAGCACGGCAGCCGATTCTTCGCCCGTTGCCGTATTGCAGGACATCTCGTTCTCAAGCAGGAGGACGAGTTTGTCTTGGGCGCAGCGCTCCGCAGCCCGCTGCAGTTTGGCATTGATGGCCGCCCGGTACGGCTTCTGATCATCCAGCCGCCAGTAGTCGAAACAGCGAATTCTGTCCGTGTTGAAAGACTTGGCAAGGGAGATGCACCGCTCCAGCAGCTTATCCTGCGCGCTTGCATCGAATTCCGCATGGAACTGGTCGCGGCTTTCACTCTGAGACGACCGGGGAGCCCCAGGCCAGTCAGTCTTGAACAGCGGGCTCGCGATGTCCGTCACTCGCAGTTTGTATTCATCGAGGATCTTTCGCGCGTTTTGCACTTCCTTTACGTTGAGCTCGGTCACATTCTTGTTCCACATTGAGCGTAACTCAATCCAATGCAACCCGAAATCGGCGGACACGATCTGACATGCCTTCTCGAAGTCCTGCGTTATCTCGTCATTGATCACCGCCAGCCTGAATGGGCATATACCTGCCCCCATTTCCGCCGCTAACGATGCAGTCCGTGAGGATGCCCCGGCTCTCTTGACGAATGGCGGCATCACTGCCTCAAGTCCCAACAGTCCCAGGGTCGCGAGCACCCTGCGTCGTGTGTACGCCATGCACACCTCCTGCGATCGCGGCGATTTTCCAACCGGCTGTCCATCATCCACCTTTTATAGCTCCACCGTCACCTCACCCCGGAGAACGTTCTATTGTTGCTGAGTAGCGCCGTTCGGCGCAATCCTGGTCTCGATCCAGTCGGATCCCGGACACTCACCCGCGCGCGGGTTTGGATCGCGACAATTCTCGAACCAGTGCCTGGTCGGGCTGATCATGGCGCTCGGAGGAGTGCTCGCCGGGGCGCAAACTTCTTAGGTGTCTGGACAAGTCCGCGACACCACGCAGGCTGCGGTTCCAGGGGCGAAGGTCACGCTTACTCACACGGAAAACCGGGGACCACAGCGAAAATATTTCCACCAACGAAGGCCGTTACTCGTTTCCCCTACTGTTACCCGGACACTACAACTAAGTGGAGAAGGAAGGCTTTGAGACGCAAGCGGAAAACAGGATTGTCGTGGAGACGGCCAGCTTCAGCATCGTGGGCGTTACGTTGAAGGTAGGCTCCGCGACCGAGACGGTCAGCGTCGATGCCACCGTGTCTTGCTGTAGACTGAAAAGTCGGCGGTGACGGACGGACGTGGTGGACAACGCCAGCATTACGAAGTTGCCGTCGATTTTTCGGATATCAGCGACCTGTGTCCGCAGAGAGTTTTTCTGCGAAGACCCAGCCCTCGGACAAGGCTAGTCAATCTTTTTTAAGTGTTTGCTAATGGCTTTGGTCATCTGGAACATGTCCAGTCTGGCCTTTCCGAAGACCGGCTTCAGTTTTTCGTCGGCCACGATCTCCCGCCGTTTCTTCGGATCCTGGAGTTTATGCTTCTTGATATAGGCCCACACCTTCTTCGCAACCTGGGGTCGGGAGACGGCAGCGGGTGATCCTAATACTTCAGCTAATTGTGGTGAGGGCTTCAGGGGCATCTGGGCCATCTTCAGGAAGGCTGGGTTTGTCTTTTTCTTGGGCATAGAAAGATCCTCCGTTTTCTGCATACACATTGTAGCCTCGTTGATGCAGATCCCGGGAGTGACTTGCGGAGAACTCTTCTCGGATTAGGAACGCCGCTCCTGGTGCGAGCAACTGCTGGTCTCTTCACCGGCTGCGCCGTACTCAATCGCTTCTGGAAGGGGTAAAAACTGCTCTGTGGGGTTTGGCAGCGCTTCCCCTGGAATAACCGATCGTCGACCGCAAAACGAAAGTGGAAGTCGCCCGCGCCTGAACTTGCAAAGTAACGATGCACTGAATAGAGTAGGGGCGAATTCTACACGTGCCAACTCCGGGAAGGTACCGCCGTTTTGTCTTCTTCACGCCGTACGTTTCTCCAGTCTTTGAGCAAGTCGGCGGTCGTGCTGTCCTTCGACAATGTTCTGGCGCTGACCCGTCCTCTCAACTCGCGCGCGTTTTTCGCTGCGACTGAGGAACCGGGGAAACCGGGCGCTGGCCTGGGCCTGAGTTTTATCAACGTCGCCCGCGAGTCGGGACTGAATGCGAAAACCATTTATGGCGGCGAGCACAAGAACAAGTATCTGCTCGAGACCACCGGTTGCGGCGTTGCTTTTTATGACTATGACAACGACGGATGGCTGGATATTTTTCTGGTAAATGGCTGGCGCCTGGAGGGCTTTCCCGCAGGACAGGAACCCACGTCGCATCTGTTCAAGAATAATCGGGATGGCACTTTCACCGATGTCACGACCAGGGCTGGTGTAGCCCACTCGGGCTGGGGACAGGGCGTTTGCGTCGGCGATTATGACAACGATGGTTTCGAGGATCTGTTCGTTACGTATTTCGGAAAGAACGTTCTCTACCACAATAATGGCGACAGCACGTTTTCCGATGTGAGTGAAAAAGCCGGCGTAGCCGGCAATGGCAAGCGCTGGAACACCGGCTGCGCTTTCGTCGACTACGATCGCGATGGCAAGCTCGACCTGTTCGTGGCTAACTATATTGATCTCGATCTGGCTACAGCGCCCGTGCCGGAATCGGGTCCATGCCTCTACAAGAGCGTGATGGTAGCTTGTGGCCCGCCTGGCCTCAAGGGTGGGAAGAATATTCTTTATCACAACAACGGAAACGGCACCTTCACCGATGTCTCGGACGCCTCCGGAATTTTGCAGGCCAATGGAACCTTCGGCCTGGGAGTCCTCACCGCTGATTTCGACAACGACGGCTGGCCCGATATCTACGTCGCCAACGATTCCACCGCAAGCGCTCTTTACCAGAACAAGAAGAACGGAAAGTTTGTGGATATCGCCCTGGAGGCCGGTTGCGCGCTCAGCCCGGACGGCAAGCCGCAGGCAGGCATGGGAGTGTCGGCGGCGGATTACGATATGGACGGCAACCTGGATATCGTAAAGACGAACTTCGCGGGCGACACGCCCTCGCTCTATCACAGCCTCGGTGACGGCAATTTTGAAGATACTACTTTTACGGCGGGTCTGGGCGCGCACACCCAGTATCTGGGCTGGGGTTGCGGTTTTTTTGACATGGATAACGATGGTTGGCCGGACATTCTGATCTGCAATGGCCACGTTTATCCGGAAGTGGAGCAACTGAAGACGGAAGCGGGCTATCCGCAGCGCAAGCTGCTCTATCGCAACCTGCGGAACGGTAGATTTGAAGATGTCTCCATGCAGGCAGGCCCGGGCATCTCAGTGCCGGTTGCGTCACGGGGATGCGCCTTCGGAGACTTCGACAACGACGGCGATCTGGATCTGGTCGTGAACCCGGTGAATGATTTTCCCCAGCTTTTGCGCTGCGACCTCTCTCCTGGGAATAACTGGATCAAGGTGCGGACCATCGGGACCAAGTCGAATCGCAGTGGCATTGGCGCCCGGTTGCGCTGTGTGACCCAGGCCGCGAGCGAAAGCAAGCCTCATTCACAGATCGACGAAGTCCGCAGCGGCGGCAGCTACTTCTCCCAGAACGATCTGCGCGTTCACTTTGGCTTAGGGAAGGCCGACAAGGTGCAGCTGCTGGAAATCCGCTGGCCCAGCGGGCAGGTGGATACTTTAAAAGACGTGAAACCCAACCAATTGATCTTCGTGAAAGAAGGCGAGGGGATTGTGCGGAACATGCAGTTCCCAGACAAGGCTCATTAGTCGTCGGCTAAGAGGATTCGCGAACGACCAATGGCCAACGACTGCCTTCAGAAATTCTCTATCATCCAGACATTGGAGTCGCCGCTGGCTTGCCACAGCGCGAGGTAGCGTCCGTCGGGCGAGGGAATGGCCCACCCTACCTCCATCTTGGTCTGCTCCCAGACTGGCCGAGCTCTTCCTTGCAGGTCAACATTCAGCAGTGCATTTGTGCCCGCGTTTGTCGACGTGCTGACCCAGAGGCTCCTGCCATCGGCAGCCCAGTCAATGGAGGAAACCTTTGGCCATTCTTTCAACCTTATAGTTCGTTCGTTGTGGTCCGACAGCGACAAAAGGCGAATCTCGGGCTTCACCGACAAGTCCAGCTTACTTGCTTTGGCGATGGCCAGAGTCGAACCATCCGGCGAAAGACTCCAGTTGTACGCGTAGGGAAGGTCATCATCGATGTGCGCAATTTCTGGTCCCTTTCCCCGCAGCGGGTCAAAGCTGAAAAATACCAGGCGCTTCTCGTCGACCTGGCTGTACAAACAAAGCGTCGAAGGCAGGCGTGCACACTGCAGATTGGTGTAACCGCGCCCTTCCATAACCAACTCGGGAGGGCCACCGGTGACCGGAATGCGCAACATGCGAACGGTTTGCGCCTGCTCAAACCCCGGCCAATATTGGAAAAATACGATCTGTTTCCCGTCTGGAGTCAGCCGCGGCAGCATCGATTGTTCTTTGCCGCCGACCAGCAGTTCCGGGGTGGTTTGCTCAGGGGACTGCCGGAAAATGTGGAAGCTGCCGTCGCGATCAGAGCCGAAGAGCACTTGCTTGCTGTCGGGGGTCCAGGCCCAGGGCAGATCCTGCCTTTCGTCAAGGGTCAAGAGCCGGGGCGCTTGCAGTTTGGTTCCGTTGCCTTCGATTCTGGCAACATAAACGTCCGGTTGCCAGCCCTGTTTCACGTAGGCCAGCCGCTTTCCATCGATGGTGCTGCTGAGGTATTGGACTCGCCCCGGACCAGCCGTGAGCCGCGTGGCTGCGCCCACCAGGTTTCCCGTTCGCGGATCGATTCTTACCGACCAGGCGTTGGAATCGTTTTGGCTGGGCGGGACTTCGTCCAGCACGTACACCAGATGGTCATTCGTCCATGCCAGCGCCGGTCCAAATCGCGCGTGAGACATGACCACCTTTCGTATACTGCTTGCGACGTCCAGAATTTCGATCTGCGGTTCTACTCCATACTGTCCTGGGTGATATACCCCCCGGAGGAATGCGATTTGCTTGCCATCGGCCGACCAGACAGGGGACCGGAAAAGATCGCCGAGTGCGCCCGCAAGTTTCCGGGACTGCCCTCCATCCGCGCGCATGAGCCAGAGTTCCTGGCTTCTTACGCCCCCTTTAAGAAAGGCGATCTGCGAACCGTCAGGCGAAACTGCCGCCTCGCGCCCTTCATCGCTAAGCTTGCGCGGACTTCCGCCTACGGTTGAGACCTGCCATAGAGCGCTCTGCTGCTCTGGTCCTATAACCGAGGTGACCAGAATGTGGGAGCCGTCAGGGAGCCAGCAGACCGGCATCGCCTTGAACCCTTCCGGCAAGGTCAGAGGATGCGTTTCGCCAGTGTCTATTTGCCGCAGATAAGAACCAGTATCGTCGGAAAACGCCAGGTACTTCCCGTCTGGTGAAATGGCGGCGCTCCTGACCGGGTCTTCGCTGGGATTTGCGGTCAAGCGTCGTTCTACGATCGGGGCGGAGGACAGCAAAGGAGGGGACGTCCTCCGTCCCAAAAACAGCCCCACGCCCAGTCCGACCAGGAGCAGGGCGGCTGCGGCCGAGATGATCCAACCTTTATGTGCGGACCTAGCGGGTGACGCCGCGATTTCAGAGACCCGTGCAGGCGCCGTTCCATTTACCGGCGCCAGAAACCGATATCCCCGGCGGGCGACGGTCTCGACAAAACGAGGATTCTCAGCGCTGTCGCCCAAGGCGTCCCGGAGCCTGCGGACGGCCGCATTGAGACTGTGGTCGAAGTCGACAAAAGTGTCTGCGGGCCATAACCGGCCTTGTAGTTCTTCCCGCGTGACAACTTCTCCCGGTCGTTCGAGCAACAGGGTAAGAATCTGGAAGGGCTGTTCCTGCAGTTTTACTCTGGCGCCGTTGCGGCGTAGCTCCCCAGCCCGCTGATCGACTTCGAAGGCCCCAAACTGGATCATCCGAGTGCCATTGCTGCTCATTACCGTCACTTGCCCTCATCGAGCGTACGAAGTTTAGCAGAAACGCTCATTTCTTCTTGTGTCACCCATGCCCCTAAGCATTTGACGTACAAGGCGCTTAACAGGTTACCCACACATGCTTTGCGGGTTACCGGCAAAGCCTTGAGGCACCCTCCGCCCGACTCGAAGATCGGCGCGGCAGAGGTGGTTCCCGGTGCTTCAATTTTCGAAAGTATGCCTGCTGTTAGTTACGTTTCTGTCACTGCTTGTGTTCCCGGCTCGGGCGGAAACCTATGCTGACCAAAAACCACAAGTGGTTGTTTCTGTCTATAACGATGCCGGCGTCTCGGCGACGGTACTGATGCAGTCCGAGCAGGAAGCGGCAAAGATCTTTGACCGTGCCGGACTGGATGTCGTCTGGCAGAACTGCTCGGGGTCCACGAACCACGTAGGCCCGGACCAGGGGAGTCAGCCAGGCCTAAAGCTAGAAAGCTCGCCAGATTTGGACCCAGAAAGCTGGCAAGCTTCGAACCCTGTCGGGCTTCGCCCGGCCGGGCGGGTGGAAGCGCGGGCCCCTACGCAGTCCGGTTTGGCGAGCTTGGACTGTGCCGGCTTTGAATGGCCAACCCACCTTGCCTTGCGGGTTGTGCCTGGGTCCAGGAGCTCGAACGAGGTCTTCGGAGTGGCCTTCCTGTCTGCCGAGGGTACGGGATGCTACAGCGATGTCTTTTATGATCGGGCGACGGAATTACACACCAACTGGAACGTCGGTTTGGCGGATATTCTCGGGAGTGTGATGGCGCACGAGCTGGGACATCTTTTGCTGGGCTCGAACTCGCATACCAGCACCGGAATCATGAGCGCACGTTGGCAAGGCGAGGAACTGCGTCGTCTGTCACGGGGTGGTCTGTCGTTCACGAACGAGCAGAGCGATCACATGCGCCGGAAACTAAACGGAGCGCGTCAGGCTGTAGAGCTTACCGCGCGCTCAAATTACTGAGTTCAGATGGGCAACAATCTCAGTGAGTGTTGGCTGGCGGTTTCACGACAGCGCCCGACCGCTCTGTCATGTTGTGAATCGTGTCTACGGGGATGTTTTCGAAGCGTTCGGTGAGCCCGCTCGGCCAGCGGATCTGAATCCAGTCTATTTTCGTCGCCGCCCCAAGACCGAAGTGGATGCGCATGTCGCTGTTCGAGTCGTAACTGGAGCCGCTGCGGACCTCGTCAACCAACACGCGCGCTCCCACTTTCAGCATGATCCGCGCGCCGATTCCGTCCCGATTGGATTTCGTTCCTACGGTTTTTAGCCCAATCCAATGGTTCGGCGAGCGCGCCTGGTTCACCAGCAGACTCGGAGCTGCATTCATGTTGCTGATCACGGCCGAAATGCGGCCGTCGTTCCACAGATCGCCGACCGCCAGCCCGCGTCCGGCATGCACAGCCGTGATTCCTGGCCCGGCCTGGGCGGAGATGTCGCTGAAAGTCTGGTCGCCGTTGTTGTGATAGAGGATGCGCGGCTCTTCGTAGCTGCTGCCCAGGTGCTGTTTGTCGACTTCGGGATAGACGTGTCCGTTGACCAGCAACAGGTCGGGCCAGCTATCATTGTCGAAATCCAGGAACATGGTTCCCCAGCCCAGATAGCGGGTGTAGAGCCCCAGGCCGGCTGCGAAGGTCACATCATCGAAGGTGCCGTTGCCGTTATTGCGATAGAGGGTGGAAGTGTCATCGGAGAAATTTGTCTTGAAAATATCCAGCCGCCCGTCGCCGTCATAATCGGCGATGGTGGATCCCATGCCCGCTTGCTCGCGGCCATCTTCGTTGAACGCAGCGCCCGCTACTACCGCCACGTCGGTAAATGTTCCATCACGATTGTTGTGGTAAAGAATACTGGCTGTGCTATCACAGGCGACGTAAATGTCGGGCCAGCCGTCGTCGTCAAAGTCGAAGGTAGAGACGCTGAAGGCGTAGTGTCCGCTGGTCTGATCAATCCTCGCTTTCGAAGTCACGTCCTCAAACCTGCCGTTGCCCAGATTGCGGTAAAGAATATTCTTGGCGGCCGGCAGCCCGCGAGGGCCGCACATGACCGGGACTCCCTTCCACACGCATGACGCTCTCTCTCCCGGCGCAGGAGCGGTGGAGACGTCGAAGTCCACGTAGTTCGCAACCATCAAGTCGAGCAGACCGTCGCGATCGTAATCGAGAAAGGCGCATCCTGTACCCCAGGCTTTCCCGGTTCCCGCAACGCCGGACTGGCCGGCCACCTCGGTGAAGACCCCGTTCTGATTGTGATAGAGACGATTCTTCCCGTAGTAGGTTACGTAGAGGTCTTCCCACCCGTCGTTGTCGTAGTCTCCCACGCAGACGCCCTGACCCCAGCCCGTCGCGGTCACACCGGCCTTAGTAGTCACGTCCGTAAATGTTCCATCGTGATTGTTGCGGTACAGGTGATTGCTGGGAGCTGTCGTCTTTCCCGCGGGAAAGCCGTCGAGAGTGGTTCCGTTTACCATGAAAATGTCGGGCCAACCATCGTTGTCGTAATCGAAAATGGCAACGCCGGTTCCGGTGGTCTCGATGATGTACTTTTTTGTGTCCTTCCCACCGAAAATGTTGGACATCGTCAGGCCAGCTTTTTCTGCGACGTCGGTGAAGTTGGCAATCGGAGGAGTCCCTGGGGATTCAGCGGCGGAAGCTGGGACAGCGAGAATTGGGATAGCGAGAATGAGGAGAAACGTGGCCAGTCTGCCAGCAGCATGGAGTGCACGAGATTGCGGCGAAAAAACTAAGTTCATGACTGCCTGAATACTAGGGGGCGGACATGAGAGGGTCAAGGCGCGCAGCTCTTGTGGTGATCAGGCAGTCTGCGTACTCTCCGAAAACGC
>Ga0210384_10006493_pt1 | contig 12476 bp, 9 predicted proteins | sample IncBWH2MmetaG_FD_160574 | JGI IMG/M metagenome (GOLD analysis project Ga0210384, IMG submission 160574) | Forest soil microbial communities from Barre Woods Harvard Forest LTER site, Petersham, Massachusetts, United States - Inc-BW-H-2-M | ecosystem: Environmental > Terrestrial > Soil >... | reverse complement strand
CGCACCATTCTCGCAGCCCGCGCCAAAAGCGGCGCAGAAATCGTCTGGTGATTTTTCTCGCGCTGCGCATCAATCGTCTCCTTGCGCTTCGCCGTGGGCCGCGCCGGAAAAGCCTTCCGCCCATTGCGTCGCGACATATGGCGATTCGTGGAGAACGGGCTCGCTCCGCCGGCTGAGAATCGAGTACCACTGGACCAGCGCTTCCACGAGCAGCACAAGAATCATCAATGCCAGAACAGCCGTAACCGCGGCATCGAGCCGCTGGTTGAAGATGAGGCGGTGAGTCTCGGCAACTTTCCCGGCGGGAATTTTTCCAGCGGCAATCTGCGCGGCCATGGCGTTTGCCGCTGCGAGGAAACCCAACCGCGGATTCGCAGCGAAAATTTTCTGATAGCTCGCGGTCATGGTGATGATAACGAGCCACGCCATCGGCAGCACCGTCACCCAAATCCATCGCAGGTGTCCCATCTTCAGCAAAATGGTGGTGGCGACCACGAGCGCCACGGCCGCGAGCAGTTGATTCGAAATTCCGAACAGCGGCCAAAGCGAATTGATTCCCCCCAGCGGATCAATCACGCCTTGATAGAGAAAATAACCCCACATTCCCACGATCACGGCGCTCGAAAGCAAAATCCCCGGCATCCAGCCGCGCCGCCCGAACGGCTTCCACACGCGGCTGCCGAGTTCCTGCACCATGAAGCGGCCCACGCGTGTGCCCGCGTCCAGCACGGTAAGGATAAAAAGCGCTTCGAACATGATCGCGAAGTGATACCAGATGCTCATCAGTCGCGCTCCGCCGATGGTGTTCGAAAAAATCTGCGCCATGCCGACGGCCAGCGATGGAGCGCCGCCGGCGCGGTTCCACAGCGTGATCTCGCCCACGGAATGCGCCAGATCGGTCACAGTTTGTGCTTGCAACGGGAAGCCCCAGCCGCTGATCGTGGCAGCCGCCGCATCGCCTGTCGCACCCACAACGCTCGGTGGGCTGTTGATGGCGAAATAGACGCCCGGCGTCATGGCGCACGCCGCCACCATGGCCATCACGCCGACAAACGATTCAAGCAGCATCGCGCCGTAGCCGATCAGTCGAGCGTGGCCTTCACGCAGAATCATCTTCGGCGTCGTCCCGGAAGAAATCAGCGAATGGAATCCGCTGATCGCGCCGCATGCGATGGTAATGAAACAAAATGGAAATATTTTCCCGGCGAAGACCGGCCCCGTACCGTCAATGAAGCGCGTGAGCGGCGGCATCAAGACTTGCGGCCGGACAAACAGAATGCCCCCCGCAAGGCAAAAAATCGCGCCGGCCTTGATAAACGCGCTGAGATAGTCGCGCGGCGCCAGCAGCAACCAAACCGGCAGCGCGGAAGCCGCAAAGCCGTAAAAAATGATCGCGAACGTAAGCGCGATGCCGCTCAGCGTGAAGACGTGCGCCCACGAAGGCGAGTCCGCCACCCACTGTCCCGCAACTACCGCAAACACCACCAGTACCACTCCCATGATGGACGCTTCCAGAACGCGCCCAGGCCGCACGAAACGGAGATATACGCCGAGCAAGAGCGCGATCGGGATGGTCATCGCAAGGGTAAACGTCGCCCACGGAGAGGATTTGAGCGCATTCACTACCACCAGCGCCACGACTGCCAGCAGAATCACCATGATCGCCAGCACCGCAAGCTGCGCGATGAATCCGCCGCGCTCGCTCACCTCTTCGCGGGCCATTTGGCCGAGCGATTTTCCATCGCGCCGGATGGAGCAAAACAGAATCACGAAATCCTGCACGCAGCCCGCCAGCACCGCTCCCGCGATCAGCCAGAGCGTTCCCGGCAAATACCCAAATTGCGCGGCGAGCGTCGGGCCAACGAGCGGCCCCGGGCCTGCGATGGCGGCGAAATGATGGCCAAAAAGCACCCACTTGTTGGTGGGCACAAAATCGCGTCCATCATCGTGCATTTCCGCGGGAGTTGCGCGCGTATTGTCCAAGGCCAGCAGCTTCGCTGCAATGAACGCCGAATAAAAGCGGTACGCAACGAGATACGTGCAAACCGCGGCTGCCACAAACCAGATCGCGTTCAATCGTTCCCCGCGCTCGAGAGCGATTTTGCCAAAGGCGCCGGCACCGAGGAGCGCGAGGCCCGTCCAAACAATCATTGACACGAACCGTTTCATGCCGCTCTCCCCGAAGAATAGTTCGAAATGTCTGATCGCAACCGCGAAATCGTATGCGAGCGGGCGTTCAGCGTCAATCGCTGTACGCGCCAGAAGCACGCTTTGCGAAGCGCCGAATTTCTTTGTGCTGTCTGGATACCCCATTACAATGCTGGCGTAACCGGAACAAAGACAATGTCAGGAGCACTGGATGCATCCCACGCCCTCGCGATTGTTTTTTCTTATTAGTTTCATCGCCGTGCTCCTCATGCAGACGCCTTGCCGCGCGCAGCAGAAGAATGACTTGGTGCACCCGAAAACCCTCGAAGAATTGCAGAAAGCGATGAAAGACGTGCTCGACAAAGAGCACGTACCGGGAGCAGGCGTCGCGTTGATCGCGAACGGCGAGCTTCTCTGGTGCGGCGGAATTGGCATAGCCGACGTTGCCACGAAACGCGGCGTCACCTGCGACACGGAATTCCGTGCCAGCTCCATCAGCAAAACATTTGTCGCTCTCGCGCTTTTGAAACTTCAGGAAGACGGAAGAATCAATTTGTACGCCCGCTTGCAGGACGTTGCACCGGAAATTCCCTTCCGGAATAAGTGGGAAGCCACACATCCCGTGCGCGTCGTGAATCTTCTGGAGCACACTGCCGGTTTCGACGACATGGAATTCTGCGAACTCTACAATCTGCGCGATCGCTATGACTTTCCGCTGCTCGATGTTTTCAAGCGTTTTCAGAAGCCGCAGGTCACGCGCTGGCCGCCCGGGACGCGAATGTCTTATTCGAATCCCGGAAACGCCGTGGCCGGCTATCTGATCGAAAAAGTGACGGGCAAACCGTTCGATCGCTATATCCGCGAAATGTTTCTGCGCCCCATGGGCATGGAAAAAGCCGATTATCCGTTCACCGATGCAAACAAGCCGCTCCTTGCGACCGGCTACGAGGGCGATCCGCCAAAGTCTGCCGGATATCCGTTCATTTACTTGCGGCCCGCGGGAGATTTGAAGGCTTCACCCAGCGAATTGGCGAAGCTGGTGCAATTCCTCCTTCGCCGCGGAAAAGCGGGCGACGCCCAACTGGTGAAACCCGAATCCATTCTGCGAATGGAAACGCCGGAAACCACCTTGGCCGCGAAAAACGGGCTGCGGCTTGGCTACGGCCTGGCGAACTATTCGACGGTTGAGGGCGGAGTCGTGACCCACGGCCACAACGGCGGCATCGATGGTTTCCTCTCCAGCTATCGCTACATGCCGGAACAAAACTGGGGTTATGTCATCCTTCTGAACAGCACGAGTTCAGGCCGCGCGCTGACGGAAACCAACCGGCTGGCCATCGATTTTCTTTCGAAGAATTACCCAAAGCTACAGCAAGCCGCGATCAATCCGCCCGCGGGCGAACTGGAAAAGCTCGCAGGCTTTTACGCTCCCCGCGCGCCACGAAACCAAATCTTTGGGTTCCTGGATAACCTGGGCGGAGGCACGCGCTTCCGCGTCATCAATGGCAAACTGAACCGTTCCGGATTATTCGGCCAGCCCGAACCGCTGTTCTGCGTCGGCAAGAATCTGTTCCGCGGTGAAAAAGATCCCGAAGCCACGATAATTTTTTTCACCAGCGAGTCCGGCGGCATGGCGGTCGCCGGCAGCGGCCTCGCTGGAATCCCCTATAGCGAGCGCAGTTCCCTGGCGATCCCGTTCCTTCGCATCACCGCTCTCTCTCTTTGCCTCCTGCTCATGCTGACCACACTTCCTTTCGCGCTCATCTGGATGGTCCTGAAATTCGTAGGCGCCATGAAGGATGTTCGTCACCTATCGGTGCGAGTGGTCCCGCTGCTTGCAACCTTGTCGCTCCTGCTCGTACCCCTTTGCTTCACCCAATTGAGTGGTACGCACATCGGCACCTTCAACCTTTGGACATTTGGCATTTTCCTCGGAACGTTTTTCTTTCCAATTCTTTCGATTGCCGGCCTCATTCTGGCGCTTCGCGTTCCTAAGGAGGAAATCCATCCCAGCGTTCGAATTCACTCACTGCTGGTTTCTTCCGCATGCTGCGTGATGACCGGTTTTCTTTGGTCCTGGAATCTAGTGGCGCTTCGCTTCTGGGCGGCCGCCTAGCGTTCACTCGTCGAGCGAAGTGAAGCGCAGAAGTGGATAAACATCGCGGAAGATTTTTGCGGCTTCGCGTGTAAAAGTCGCGCGCGTGGCCGCTGCAGGACTGAGTCTGCGCCTCACGATCCAGGCCTGGATTTTCTTCCAATCGTCGGGAGCCGTCGGCCAGCCGGAGTGTTGCGTCCACTCGCCCTTTTGCATGCTGTACCAGTAGCTTTCGTAGCGGCGGCCGAGGCGCTTTTTCTGTTTCGCAATCCAGCCGGGATCCGCGTTTGCGCGCGGCTCGGCCACGATGGCAAGCGTGGAGTCTTTGCGCTTCCCGCCGGAATAAATGCGGAACCCCGCGGTGACCGTGTCCGCGCTGATCCCGACGTATAGTTGCCCGGTTTCCCGCTTGCCCGGCGCGGGAACGGAAACTTTCAAGTACATGTTCGTTTTGTAAAGCGTCTTGTCTTTCGCGAAACGAGTATCCCGATTAATCCGTGAGAAATTCGCGCCTCGGTGCCCGGTTGTATCGAAGCGTGCATCCAAGTTCAGCGCAGCGGGAACAAGTTCTTCGAGCAGTCGCCGGAGCGGCTGCACAATCGCCGTTCGATAGCGTTCGCGATTCGCTTCCATCCACTCCTTGTGATTGTGTCTGCCAAGGTCCTTGAAGAATTGAAACGTCTCACGCTTGAAAACTGGTTTTTGGCTGGCCATGGACTCTCGTTTCCGGAGTTCGATGCAACGCGGCGTTCCTCAGACTACACGATTCCAAAGCAGCGTCAATTGGACTATCCTGTGTCTCCGCCGCTTGGCGACCACTTTGACGCGCTGGACGAAATTCTTGAATTGAGGATGAAAATGACGCGACGCAAGTGCTTTTCCCTTGGGATTATTTTGGCTGGATGGCTGGCAGCCGCGTGGATGCCTGCCGCATCGACGGCGGACGACGGGAAAAACGCGAATGCGCCGGCGGAGATTGCTCCTCCCGTAGCCAAGAAAGTCCACACCGAAAACCACATCAATGGCGGGAATCTGCCGGACGACTATCACTGGCTACGCGAGAAATCCAATCCGGAAGTGGCGCAATATCTGGAAGCAGAGAACGCCTATACGGACGCGGTGATGAAACCGACGGAGGCGCTCCAGAAAAAACTGTACGAGGAAATGCTCAGTCACATTAAGGAAACCGACGTAAACGTCCCATATAAGGACGGAAGTTATTTTTACTATTCGCGTTGGGAGGCAGGCAAGCAGTACCAAATTTATGCGCGGAAGAAGGGAAGCCTGGAAGCCGCGGAGCAAATCACTGTTGACGTCAACGAACTGGCCAAGGGTGAAAAATTCATGTCCCTTGGCGCGTATACGATTAGCGACGACGGCAATCTGCTGGCTTATTCCACCGATAACACCGGCTTCCGGCAATATCGCTTGCACGTGCGCGATCTGCGCACAGGCAAAGACCTGCCCGACACCGTGGAAAAAACCGGATCCATCGTATGGGCCGCGGACAACCAAACGCTTTTCTACACCGTGGAAGATCCGGCGAAGCGTCAATATCGCCTCTATCGCCACAAAGTCGGAACCGATACGAAGAACGACGACCTAGTCTACGAAGAAAAGGACGAGCGCTTCGACCTTGGCGCGGGCAGGACGCGCAGCCGCAAATACATCCTGCTGGAATCGGGCAGCCACACCACCTCGGAGGTCCGCTACCTGGATGCGGCCAATCCCGCCGGCGAGTGGAAACTGATTGCTCCGCGCGAACAGGACATCGAATACGACGCCGAGCATATCGGCGATCAGTTCTACATCCGCACGAATGACAAAGGTCGTAACTTCCGGCTGGTCACGGCGCCGGTCAGCGATCCCGGGAAGAAAAACTGGAAGGAGATCATTCCCGTCCGCGCGGATGTGATGCTCTCCGGCGTCCAGGGATTTCAGGACTTCTATGTTTTGGTGGAGCGCGAGAATGGGCTGCCGCAGATCACCATTGTGAACCTCGCGACAGGCGCAAAACAGCGAATCAGCTATCCAGAGCCCGTCTACACAGCCTTTCCACAGGTCAATCGTGAGTTCCGGACCAAGCTTTTCCGCTACTCCTACCAATCACTCATTACACCCTCTTCCGTATTTGACTACGACGTGGAAAAGCATACCTCGACCCTGCTCAAGCAAAACGAAGTGCCGGGAGGCTACGATCCTTCCAAATACAAATCCGAACGAGTCTGGGCGACCGCGCGGGATGGCGTAAAAGTCCCGGTGTCCGTCATTTATCGCACGGATATGAAAAAAGTCGACGACTCAAATCCGCTGTATGTATACGCCTACGGTTCCTACGGATATTCGTTTCCGGTGACGTTCAGCGGCAATCGCCTGAGCCTGCTGGACCGCGGCGTGGTCATGGCCTATGCCCACATTCGCGGCGGCGGGGAGATGGGCAAGGCCTGGCACGATGCCGGGCGCATGATGAACAAGATGAACACCTTCATCGACTTCGTGGACTGCACGGAGTATTTGGCGGCCAACAAATATGGCGCGCGCGACAAGATCGCCATCGAAGGTGGTTCCGCCGGCGGGCTGCTCATGGGCGCGGTCACCAATTTGCGGCCGGATCTCTTCAAGGTGGTCGTGTCGCACGTGCCCTTTGTGGATGTGATGAACACGATGCTTGACGCTTCACTTCCACTAACTGTCGGCGAATATGAAGAGTGGGGCAATCCCAACGAGAAACCGGCATACGACTACATGCTGAAGTATTCACCGTATGACAATCTGAAGAAAACCGCCTATCCCGCCATCCTGGTCAAGACGTCGTTCAACGATAGCCAGGTGATGTATTGGGAGCCTGCCAAGTACGTGGCCAAGTTGCGGACTCTCAAAAACGACCAGAACGTGCTGCTGCTGAAAACCAACATGGCGGCGGGGCATGGCGGATCCTCAGGCCGTTACGACTACTTGAAAGAAGTGGCGTTTGACTACGCGTTTATGCTGAAGCAGTTGGGCATGGCGCAATAGAGCGCGGGCTTCGGCAGTGAGCGCATAGCGGCCGCCCATCTCTAAAAACGTTGCGCGGCTTTCCGCCAGCCAGATTGGCACTTGCTGCAAAGCATGCATGCCAGCTAGTCTCCCTGCATGAGCAACTTTACTCCCACGGAACGCACCAAAGTCCATCGCAAGCCGGATCGCGGCAGCTACGACCGCGAACTGATTTACCGCATTCTGGATGAGGCGTTTGTCTGCCACGTCGGCTTCATCGCCGATGGCCTGCCCATCGTCGTGCCAACGAACTACGTTCGCGTCGGCGATAAATTGTTTCTGCATGGCTCGGTCGCCAGCCGCTTGATGAAGACGCTCGCGAGCGCCGTGCCTTTTTGCCTCAGCGTGACGCTGCTCGATGGCATCGTGTGTGCTCCCACCGCGACTGGACACTCCGTCAACTACCGCTCCGTCGTCGTCATGGGCAAAGCCGAACCCGTCGAAGGCGAAGACGCCAAGCGCGCTGCCATGCGCGACTTTGTCGAATACGTGATTCGCGGCCGCTGGGCTACCGTGCATCCCCCAACTGAGCAGGAATTGAAAGGCACCATGGTGCTCTCCGTGCCGCTTGTCGAAGCTTCCGCCAAAGTGCGCACCGGCTTCGCCGTGGATGATGGCAAAGACTATTCCTCGCCCGGTTGGACCGGCGTCATTCCCATGAAATGGATGGCGCAAACACCCGTGCCCGACCCTCGCGGCAATCCCAACAACACGATTCCACCAAATATCGCGAATTATTCGCGTCCGCAGTAGGCCGTGGTTCTATAATTCTCGCTTTCGAGCATGACTAAATTGCTCCCTGCAGTTTCGTGAGGTGAATTTTGCGGTCGGTTCTTTGCTCCTCCATCCTGTTCTCCATTTCGCTCGCGCTCGGTGCAGCTGCTGGCAGCTATGCACAAACTCCGTCGAAAATCTTGACGAAGGACGACCTCCTCTTCCGCAGAGAGACTTACACGGACAAGAAGGGCAACAAGATGCCCTATCGCCTATATGTGCCGCTTGAATACAACGCAAGTCAGAAATACCCGCTGATTCTCTGGCTGCACGGCGCCAATGGCCGCGGCTATGACAACAAAACGCAAATCTCCGGCGCCAACGAAAATGGCTCGCACATCTGGACGATGCCGGCGAACCAGGCGCAACTTCCCGCTTTCGTCCTCGCGCCGCAATGCCCCGAAGATCATTTCTGGGCCGAGCCGGAGTTGAACGAGGTTTCACCCGAGCTGGGAATGGCGCTGGAGATTCTCGCTTCCGTGCAAAAAGATTATTCAATCGATCCCGCCAGAATTTATATCGCGGGGCAATCCATGGGCGGCCTCGGCGTCTGGGCGCTCCTGCAGTCGCAACCGGATCGCTGGGCCGCTGCGCTGGTGCTTTGCGCGTTCGATAATTTTACCAATGCCAAAGCCATCGCCCACGTTCCGCTGTGGATCTTCCAGGGCGATGCGGACATGACCGTGCCGGTAGACCTCGTGCGCAAGATGGTGAAGGATTTGAAAAAATTAGGCGCGCAACCGCGCTACTCCGAATATCACAAAGTCGGTCACGAAGTCTGGGTGAAAGCCTTCGCCGAGCCGGACCTGGTTTCATGGCTCGCCGCGCAAAAATTGACCTCGTCAATTCCCGCGAAAAAATAACGAACGGAGGGTGGAAGAGAGCCTCGTATTCAAGTGCAGAACGGCCAAGCCGCGCTACTTCTTCGCGCTGGAGCCCGCGAACGCTGTGGCCACGCCAAGAGAAATCAGCATCCCGCCGGATACATAGCGCTGTGTGCGCTGCCAAAGCACATTTCGATTCAGCCGGCGCGCGACGGTGGCCGCGAACAACGCCCAAAGGCTGTCGCCCGCGATCCCCATGCACGCGAAGAGCGTTCCCAGAAAAAGAATTTGCAGCGCGACGTTTCCTCGGGAGGGATCCACGAATTGCGGAAGGAACGCGAAGAAAAACAGCGCGGTCTTCGGATTCAGGATGTTGACGACAATGCCTTGCCCGAAGACGCGGCTCAGTTTGACGCGGCGCGCTTCCTCCGCGACATCGAACGATTCTTCCGTGCGCAGCTTCTGCACTCCTAGATAAATCAAATACGCCGCGCCGAGATATTTGGCCACACTGAATGCCGCCGCGGAAGACATCAGCAGCGCCGACAATCCCACCGCCGCGGCAGCAACATGAACGAACTTGCCCACGCCGATGCCGAGCGCCGAAACCAGACCCGCGCTGCGGCCCAAGCCGATGCTCCGGCTCGTCACGTAGAGCACCGCGGGACCCGGTATCGCAAGCAGCACCAGCGCCGCGCTGACAAAAAGCAGTAGTGCCGAATGATTAGGAATCATATTCAGTGAGACGAACGAATCAGGCGGCCGTGAGCAGCACCGGCTCACCCTTGGTGATGACAATCGTGTGTTCGTAGTGCGCGGCGAGGCTGCCGTCCACGGTGCGGTACGTCCAGCCGTCCTTGTCGAGCGAAACATCTCCCGTGCCCGCAGCAATGATCGGTTCGATGGTGATGACCAGGCCTTCCGTCAATTTGTGCTGCGCCGAAAAATCGGCGTAATTGGGCACCGACGGCGGCTCGTGAATGGTCCGCCCGATGCCGTGACCGCCAAGTTCTTTGATGACGTGAAAGCCGCGGCGCCGCACTTCGCGTTCGACGGCGCGCCCAATGTCCTTCGTGCGGTTCCCCGCTCGCGCCGCACCCAGTGCCTGCCGGAACGCGCGCTCCGCGCAATGCGCCAGCTCCCGCGCTGGACCGTTCGCCTTAGCCTTAGACGACGGCACTTCGACGCTCATCGCCGAATCCGTGTGGTAACCATCCTTCTCCGCGGTAAGATCGAGTTTGACCAGGTCCCCCGGCTGAATCACGCGCTCCCCTGGAATCCCATGCACCACTTCATCGTTCACGCTGATGCAAACGTCCCCGGGAAATCCATACACCATCGGTGGTGAAGACCGGGCCCCATGCGCCGCCAGCGCCCGCGAGCCAATCTCGCAAAGCTCCCCCGTCGTCACGCCCGCGCGCACTTCCGCCGCCATCGCCCGCAGCGCCTTCCCCACAATCATCCCGCAAGCCCGCAATTTCTCGAATTGTTCTGGAGAGTTTATGGACATAGTCGAATTCTCGTTCGCTGCGAAGAGGAGATTGGGATTGAAATTCTGAAGCTATTCCTTACCCCCCTCCCCCGTTTTCTGTAAGTGTTGATTGTAAACAACTTAAAATGCCCCTAAATCGTTTAAAATCAACACTTCGGGGAAGATTCGCAAGTGTTCATTCTAAAGGAGTTAAGCTCACAGAGGATGCAGGCGCGCGTAATTCAATTGCAGCCGCAAGCGCCGCCACAACAGCTGCCGCCTCCACCGGAAAACCCGCCCGATGGCTTGGCCGAAGCGCCGTCACTCGAGCCATTCGCCGCGCTGAAAACAGAAAGCTGCAGAGCGTTCTTCTTTCCCGCGCACTTCGGGCAAGCAATCTCTTGCGCCTTATTCAGCACAATCTTCTCAAAGTGCGTCTGGCAATCCTCGCAAATGTATTCGTAAATTGGCATATCTCTATTTTAACAGCCTCTGTCAATAATCATAACCCATCATAATAACCACCCAAGCTGCAAGGGGCATGCTTAAGACCCAAAAGAAGAGTGGACGTCTCACCCTACCGCTTCCCAATGCAGTTGTTGAGAGGGCAAGACCCCAAGCCAGGATGCTGACCCAATTAAGGAGTGCCCAAGTTGGAGGCGCTGGTTCAGCGAAAGATTGTGAATCAGATCGAAATCCTTGAATTAAGAATCCGCAAACGAGAAGCTGGCTCAGAGTTGCAAACCAGAGTCCGGGTGTTTGAAGCTTCAGTCGCCAGTCATCTTCGGAAGCTGTCCCAGCCTGTCCCCGCACGCGCCAACCGTAAATGAGACAGATTGCGGGAATACCCATGAAAAACGTCACGACGAGTACGCCCGTGAGCCCCATTCTGCGCTCCTAAACAAGCTGGCTCTCCGTGAAACCGAAGAGCCAGCTTACATCTGCGGAATTGGGCAGGATGCTTTAGTCGCCGGCGACTGCTTCGGCGGCCTTTTCGGCAGCTAGCTTGTTCGCAGGAGCGCCGTTCCCGTTGGAATGGCCGTTGCCGTTCGTGTGGCCGTTGCCAGTGCCAGCCGCAGGGGCGATGCTGACCGGCTTGCCAGCGTTGGCGAAGTTGGCCGGAACCGCTTTCGCGATGTCGCTGACCGAGCCAATCTGTACGACCGTCGGCTGAGGCTTCTTCAGCACCAGCTCTTCGTAGATCGCGCGGACCTTGGCCTGCTCTTCGTAGGCCTTCTTGCGGCGCGCGCGGTCTTCTTCGGCCGCGGTCACCGGAACGTCGTGCTCCAGGTGGCGTACGCGAGCGGCGTCATCGGAGTCAATCTTCAGAGAATGCTCGAAGCTCTCGAGGTTGACGCTCTTGCCCTTAGCGTAAATTTCGTGCTTGCCGTGGTTCTTGTACCATTCGGCCACGGTCGCATTTTTATGCATGTTCTCGATGATCTGCCGCCAGCCCACGCCGGTGTTGTACGCGCAGAAGGAAATTTCACCCTGCTGCGTGGCGTACGGGATGATGCACATTTCCGTGCGGCGGAAGTCATAGTTGAACAAATCCTGGAACCACATTCCCGCGATGAACAGGAAGTTCCACGGATCGGTCTTCCGGCGCTTCATGGCGTCTTCGTACGTGCGCTCCGGGGAAGTCCGGCCGTACTTCTTCTCCGAGCCCTTGGTCAGCGCCCAGGTCTTGTCAAACTTCTTGAAGAGGTCATAGAGCTTCAGCCCCTTCGGCCCGCGGAACGGGTGGTAGTTCTTCAAGAGAGCCATAGCCATCATGAAGTTGGAAAAATTCTTGCCCCGAGCGGCGTCGGTAATATCGGTGACATCTTTCGTCAGCTGCACCGCATCCAGGAAGCGCGGAACGGGAGCCCATTCCTTCGTTTCCTTGTTGATCATCAGCGCCGTGCCCACGCCGCAATTCGGGTGGCAACCGCAAGAGAGCGAACCCCACTGCGAGTCCTGCCCCTTGACCATGTCCGAGAATCCGGCAAATGTACTGATGAACGAAATCGGGAACCAATCGCGCGTCGGCTCGACCTTGCCCACCTGGTTGCTGACGTCCTTCGCCAGATGCGAAAGCGTATAGCGCTGGCGCAGACGGCGTTCCGGAGTGATGTCTTCATCGCGG
>Ga0210384_10006491_pt1 | contig 12476 bp, 11 predicted proteins | sample IncBWH2MmetaG_FD_160574 | JGI IMG/M metagenome (GOLD analysis project Ga0210384, IMG submission 160574) | Forest soil microbial communities from Barre Woods Harvard Forest LTER site, Petersham, Massachusetts, United States - Inc-BW-H-2-M | ecosystem: Environmental > Terrestrial > Soil >... | reverse complement strand
GCAGAATTCGCACCTTCTCCCCTGGGTGCGTGAATTTAGCGATGGAAGTCTTTGGCGCCATCCGACACTGCCCCCGGCACGACTTATGACTGCGGCAAAGAATCTAGCCCAAGCCGCGAAAGAGGACAAGCCGCAGTGGCGCCACCAACTTTGCCGGAAGACCGTAAATGGGAGAACATAGAGAAGGCGTTGCATCTATACGTTTCGATTCGCAGGAAACTCGAGGCGATCGAGGGGCAGGCAAAGTCAAAGCATGACTGGACCGATAGAGCACGAGGCCGCGGCGCTTGAGCCCTGGCTGCGCGGCACCCTGGGCGAAGTGCCGCCAGTGGCGCGGGCCGTACTGCATACGCTCGAACTAGCGAAAGAAGATTTGGAGAAATGGTGCGGCACGCTGACCCAAGCGGAATTGAATGCGCGCCCCGCTGGCTTGCCGCCAGTCTCGTTTCATCTCCGCCACATTGCGCGCAGCGTGGATCGTCTGCTGACCTATGCGGAAGGTGTCGAGTTAACCGGTGAGCAGATCGCGGCGCTGAAGGGCGAAATGGATCCCGGCGCAACCCGTGAGCAAATCTTTACCGAACTGGCTGCGGGGATCGATCGCGGCGCCTTGCGAGTACGCGCGCTTGCGCAGCGCAATCTCAGCGAGGCCCGCCTAGTCGGCAAGAAGCAATTGCCGGCGAGTCTCGGCGGATTGCTGGTCCACGTGGCGGACCACACGCAGCGCCACGTCGGACAAGCAGTTACCACTGCGAAAATCGTGCTGGCGTCTCGGGAGCGCGCATCTTGGAAGTCGTAAAGAGCATCCTGCTGATTTTAAGCGCGCTGTTTCCCATCGTGAATCCCCTGGGAGGCAGCCCCGTCTTTCTCGCGCTGACGCGCGATTATCCGCGCGACGTCCGCCGAACGCTGGCCTGGAAGGTCGCCCTCAACAGCTTCGTCCTGCTAGTCGCCTCGTTTTTGGTTGGCACGCACATCCTCCGTTTCTTCGGCATTTCCATTCCGGTAGTGCAAGTGGGCGGCGGCATGATTGTCATTGCCAACGGCTGGGCGCTCCTCAGGCGCAGCGACGAACCTGACCGTGCCAAAGCGAAGCAAAACGCCGCTCCTATGGATGCTTTCCGCAGCGCGTTCTATCCGTTGACCATGCCGCTCACCGTCGGCCCTGGTTCGATCTCCGTAGCCATCACTCTCGGCGCTAACGAGCAGCGCGGTATCGCTAACCTCCTGCTCATCCTCGCAGCAGTCGTAGGCTCCGCGCTTGTGGCCGTGAGCATTTATCTCTGCTACGGCTTTGCCGACTGGCTCGCCGCCGCCATCGGCGAAAATGCCATGGGCATCATTTTACGACTCTCGTCCTTTTTGCTGGTGTGCATTGGCGTGCAGATTCTCTGGAATGGTGTGGGCGCGCTGCTAAGAACTTTGCCGGGCTTTTCAGGATAGAGCCAAGAAAGTTGCGAGTTAGCTGCACCACCAGATAAACTTTTTCAAGGGGTACTGAAGACTTGTGCGGCATCGCGGGATTTACCCATAAAAATTGGCTGCCTCCGCCGGAGCGCATCCGCCAGGCCACCAGCACGCTCATTCACCGCGGGCCGGATCAACAAGGCGTGCACGAAACCAGCGTCTTTTCCTTCGGCGCCACCCGCCTCAAGATTATCGACCTCGCTTCCGGCGACCAGCCCATCCTCGCGCGGAACAACGACTTCGGTATCGTTTTCAACGGCGAAATCTACAACCACCTCGAGCTGCGCGCCGAGCTCGAGCAACTCGGCCACACCTTCGAATCGCATTCCGATACCGAAACCGTCCTCCGCGCCTTTATGCAATGGGACAAAGAATGCTTCGCTCGCCTCCGCGGCATGTTTGCCGTGGCCCTATGGCAGAAATCCTCGCGCCGCATGGTTCTCGCGCGCGATCGCATGGGCATCAAGCCGCTCTACATCGCCCGCCAAGGCGAGGACCTGTATTTCGGTTCCGAACTGAAAGCCATCTTCGTCCATCCGGAAATCGAGCGCCGGCTCAGCCTCGAAGGACTCGACTGCTACCTCGCGCTTAATTACGTGCCCTGTCCCTGGACTCTCGTCGCCGGTATCGAGAAGCTCCCACCGGCAAACTGGCTCGAATGGCGCGACGGCGCAGTCACTTCCGGAAATTACTGGCGCCTGCCCTTCGGCGTGCAACAAGATCTGACCATGTACGCCGCCAAGGAAGAGCTCGCTTCCTTGTTGCAAAGCGCCGTCAAGGAGCATCTGCTCTCCGACGTTCCGCTGGGCGTCTGGCTCAGCGGCGGAGTCGATTCCAGTACCATCCTGCACTATGCAGCCCAGGCAACCAGCGCACAGCTAAAAACCTTCTCGATTTCCTTTCGCGGCCGCACCTTCGACGAAACCGAATACATCGCCGAGGCGGTGAAGAAATACAACACCGATCACGAAGAGATGGATCTGAATCCGCTGGTGGATTTGCAGGGAGCCATCGAGGAATTCGCCTACTACACAGACGAGCCTAGCGCCGACGCAGGCTCGCTCCCGGTGTGGTTCTTGTCCAAGCTCTGCAAGCGCAAAACCACCGTGGCACTCAGCGGCGAAGGTGCCGACGAACTATTCGGCGGCTACTTGACCTACCGCGCCAACCGCATCGCCGCAAGAATGCGCTTGGCACCCAGCGGGTTCTGGCGATTGGGTACCTCCTTGGTGAAGCACTGGCCAGCCTCCGACGAAAAAATCAGCTTCGAATACAAAGTAAAGCGCTTTCTGCAAGGCGCCCAAATGACCCCGCAACGCGCCCACGTCTATTGGAACGGAACCTTCTCCGACGAAGAAAAGAACGCACTCGTTCGCATGCCGCTGCCGCAATCGCTGCGAACAGTCATCTGCGAAATGACCGGCCTCCCTGCGGACTCCGACGATTTAGCCCCCTACACCTGGTGGGACCAGAAATATTTCCTCGCCGACGACATTCTCGTCAAGAGCGACCGCATGAGCATGGCCCACTCCGTCGAAGTCCGTCCCGTCTTTCTCGATCACCGCCTCGTGGAATTCGCTGCCACCCTTCCCGCGCGCCTCAAGATTCAGGGCGCAAAGCAAAAACTTGTCCTCCGCGAATTGATGCAAGACAAACTCCCGCCAGCTATCCTCAAACACGGCAAAATCGGTTTCGACATTCCCGCCCACGATTGGCTCCGCGGCCCACTCCGCCCCATGCTCGAAGAAACCCTCCGCGAAGGCCTCCGCGCTTACGGAAGCATTTTCCGGGCCGACGTCATTGACAACCTCGCCAAGCGTCACGCCTCGCGCCAAGTAAATGCCGGCTACCAGCTCTGGGGCCTGCTAATCCTCTTCCAATGGCTGAAGAAGTGGGACATTCAGGCAGCGCCATCCTCCCAATCGACAGCTTTCACCCCGGCACGTGCAGGCACGCTTGCCTAGAAGCATCTCGTAAATCACCTTCTTTAGGGGGTCGGGGCCTCAGCCCCGACATACAGCGCTGCAAGCAATGGGCTTTAGCCCCTGAAGACCGCCTTTGATTTCCGCCCAGCATTGGAGATAGCTTGAAGGCGTCTAGTTTGTGTTGGCCTGTGCTGTTCCCATCCGCCGCGCCGTGGAGAAATTCCGTGACATTTGCTAAACTTCGCGCGTTTCCTTGACGCGATTTCGGCACAATCCACCGTTTAGGAGCATCTACATGGCCTTGTCCCGGTCCCCCTCCGTATGACCACCGTCCAGACCGGCGGTCCTCCCAACCGTTTTGTTTTCTTCCTGGTTGTTACCGCCTTGCTTGTGCGCATCGCCGTCATCCCCTTCCTCATCGGCACGATCGTAGATCCCGCTCGCGATCACTGGGATTTCGGATGCGAGGAAGGACGCATCGCGCGGTCCATTGCCGCAGGTGAAGGCTTCAGTTCTCCCCTCTTCGGAAAGACCGGGCCGACCAGTTGGAGCGCTCCGGCTTATCCTTACTTGCTTGCTGGAATCTTCCACGTGTTTGGTATCTATTCGCGCAGCTCAGCCTGGGCGATTCTCAGCTTGAACGCGCTGTTCTCCGCCTTAACCTGCATTCCCGTTGTGTATGTCATGTGGCCGCTATTCGGGAAACGCGCAGCGCAAATTTCCGGCTGGGCCTGGGCATTTTTTCCCTACGCGATCTATTTTGCCGCTGCCCATGTCTGGGGCTACTGTTTGGATGCCTTGACATTGATGACCGTGCTCTGGGCCACCTATGCGATCGAAAAGCAAACCCGCCTGGTGCTCTGGCTTCTCTACGGATTGCTATGGGGCATCGCATCGCTTGTGAATCCCGTGATTCTAGCCACTCTGCCAGCGCTTCTCGGTTGGCTGGCGTGGCGCCGGCACAAGCTGGCGATGCCGTCCCGCGCGGCCCTAATCATCACCGTGGCGGCCCTGTGCATCTCGGTTTCCCCGTGGTTTGTGCGCAATTACCGGACTTTCGGGCGCTTCATTCCCTTTCGCGGCATCTTCTGGAAAGAATTCTGGGCTGGCAATACCGGAGACATTTCCGACGTCTATCCAGACTGGACCAACCCCGGCCTGGACGCCACGGAGATGAACAAATACAGCAGCCGCGGCGAACTGGCCTACATGGCCGAAAAACGTACCCTCGGCCTCGATTTCATCAAGCACCAGCCCTCCCTCTTCCTGCGATTGACGGCCCGGCGGATCGCCTTCACCTGGACCGGGTTTTGGACCCTGCGCTCGGATTACCTGGCGGGCGAGCCCTTCGCCTTTCCCAATATCGCGATGTGCTCGCTCCTGACGCTGTTCATGTGTGCAGGCATTCGCCAATCGTTCCGCAGCGGCCAGCTGCAAGTCATTCCGTTTTTGCTGATATTGGCGTTCTACCCGCTGGTCTACTACGTCACTCATATCGGAATGGAGTACCGGCATCCCCTGGATCCTTTGGTGGTCATGCTAGGCGCCGTTGCCGTTGCCGGGCTGTTCGCGGCGCGAAACTCCCGTAGCCGGGTGGTCACCAGATAGAGCGATGGACGAACCCCAGCAACCTATCAGAGAAAATCCACCGATCCGGAAAACAATTGGAGCGCCAGAAAAGCAAGAAAATCGCGCAAGCAGGCTATACTAGTCTTCGGTTTGCGAAATGCGCAGACCGAAACAACCAAGCGCTGTGAACTCGCGGCGATTGCCAGCTGCGCAGTCCGCCAACGCCATGGAAACGAAAAACTCCCGGACCCGGGGCTTAAGCAGCACAAGGACGTAATTTTTCGCATCTAAGAAGCATCGTTCTAACAAACACGAAGTCTCTGGAGGAGACATGAAGATTGCCGTGCTGGGTGGAGACGGCTATTGCGGATGGGCCACAGCGCTTTACCTTTCACAGAAAGGCCATTCCGTAGCGATTATCGATAATTTCCTGCGCCGCCAGTGGGATCACGAACTCGGCGCGCTAACCCTCACGCCCATTCGTTCCCTCTCCGAACGACTGAAGACCTGGCAGCGCGTCTCCGGCAAAACCATCGAGCTCCACGTCGGCGACGTCACCGACCACGATTTCCTCACCTCCATGATGAAATCGTTCGAGCCCGAAGCCCTGGTGCACTTCGCCGAACAGCGCTCCGCTCCCTATTCCATGATCGATCGCAAGCACGCCGTGTTCACGCAAGTGAACAACGTAGTGGGCACTATGAACGTCCTGTTCGCCATTCGCGAACTCTCCCCGGATTGTCACCTGGTCAAGCTCGGCACCATGGGCGAATACGGCACCCCCAACATCGACATCGAAGAAGGCTACATCGAAATCGAACACAACGGCCGCAAAGACGTTGTTCCCTTTCCCAAGCAGCCCGGCTCCTTCTATCACCTCTCCAAAGTCCACGACAGCCACAACATGATGTTTGCTTGCAAGATCTGGGGCATCCGCGCCACCGATTTGAATCAGGGCGTGGTCTACGGCACCATCACCGATGAAGTCGCGCAAGACGATGCGCTCGTCAACCGCTTCGACTACGACGACGTATTCGGCACCGTGCTCAACCGCTTCTGCGTGCAAGCCGCCATCGGACAGCCCCTCACCGTCTACGGCAAGGGCGGCCAGACCCGCGGCTTTCTCGACATTCGCGACACCGTCCGCTGCATCGAAATCGCCTGCGAGAATCCTGCCGCACGCGGCGAGTGCCGGGTCTACAACCAGTTCACCGAGCAATTCACTGTGCTCGAGCTGGCAAAATTGGTGGAAGTCGCTGGAAAAAAGCTCGGCCTGCACGTTGAAATCGATCACCTGCCGGACCCGCGCGTGGAAGCCGAAGCCCACTACTACAACGCCAAACACTCCAAGCTCATCGACCTCGGCTTAGAGCCGCACTTGCTCTCTGATTCCCTGCTGGATAGCCTCGTCAACATCGCCATCAAATACCGCGACCGCGTCGACGCTTCCCTCATGCTCCCGCAAGTGAATTGGCGCGAGCCGCGCAACGACCGCCGCCTGCAGATGAGCATGACCGCCCGCGCCTCCTTGGGCGGCGCGCCAACGGAAACGGGCATTCCCATTAAGAAAGGTAAGCGCAGCTAGATTCCATCAGGCCGGCGGATTCTCGTCGATTCCGTGTATCAGCGTACGAGGTCCGTCGCCGCCTTTTCGCGCCACGGCCACCAGCATGCCGTCCTGCAGCCGGTAGTCGATGCCGCGCCAGCGAATGGTATTGCGCGTAAAGCTGGCCAGCCAGATGCCGAACGCCACCGCATCCCAAACCGGAATCAGCAAAATTTTCTTCCACATCCCTTTTTGCCGCATCCCGTGAATCCCGATCAGCCACGCCATCGCCGCGCGCAGCAGCAAATAAGTCCCCAGATACGCCGCAGCAATCGCCGGAGAATGATAGGCGGCCACAACGACTAACGACCACACCAGTCCCCACGTGAAAATCAGGCCAAGATGCCCCCAAGGCCGCATCATGCGCATCACCGTCATCCAGCGCACGCGCTTATAAAGCAAATCGCGGAAAGACTGAAAATCCGCCACCGTCTCCACCAATTGTGGCAGCAGTTTGACTTCGTAACCTTGCTCCGCAACCAGGCGACCCACCCACAGATCGTCTGCGGGGCGATTCTCGAGCCGCGCAAACCCGCCAAAGCCCGCAATCAGTTTCTTGGTCGTAGCGATGGTCTGGCCCAGCATGAACTTAATCCCGTCCAATTGCCGCGCCACCAGCGTCGAAGCAAAAAAATCAGAAACCATCCCGATAGACTGCAACTCTTGCACCAGCGTGGTTTCTTTCGTCGATACGTACAGGCAGGTAGCCCCGCCCACTTTCGGGTCACGAAACGCACCCGCCACCGTGCGCAGGTAGTCCGGTTGCACCCGCGTATCGCCGTCCGTAATCACCAGCAATTCGTGACGCGCCTCCGCGGTCAGACGCACGAGGCGAGAAACTTTATCGTTAACCGCGGTGCGCCCCGAACCATACAGGATGCGCATCTGGCAGGAGGGAAAATCGCGCAGCAACGCTTCGAGAATAGGAACGGCGGCATCGCCCGGATCGACGCAAAACACAATCTCGTAGTCGGGATAGTCCTGCCGGCAGAAGCTGGCGAAATTTTCGTAAGCGTCCGGATCCAGTCCCTTCACCGGCTTCAGGCAACTGATGGGCGGGAAGTAATCGGTGTTGGGCGCGTGTTTCCAATTCGCGGAAGAAAAAAAGCGCGCGGAGCTATAGATGGCTAGCAGGTAGTAGATGAAGGGAAACGCAGCCACGGCTAGCAGACAATATTCAGTGGCTTTCAGGACCATCGCACCTCTCGCAAAAACATTTTCGGAGGCCGGGCTGCCTCAAACCACTATAGCATGAGCGGCGTAGCGGGCTTATCGCTTGCTCAGTAAAACCAGCGTAACACCCACGCAAACGATAAACACGCCGGCCCAGCGCTGTGGACTCACCCGTTCCCGCAAAAACACCGCCGCGCCCAACGCCCCCGCCGCGTAACTCAGCGCCGTCACGGGCACCACGAAGCTCACCGCCTCCAGAGCCAGCATCCCCAGCAGCGAGAAGAACGCCATCGCCATCATGCTCACGCCCGCCCACATCCAACCCACACGCAGCGCGCGCAACACGAAGCGCACCAGGCTCGCAGGCCGGAAGTCGGTAACCTCGCCAGCCGTTTTCATCGCCCGCGAGACGCACAGCTCCCCGCCGGTGCCCGCCACCACGATAATGAAAAGCAAGAAAGCTTCGCGCATGCCTTAGACCTGCTCCGTCGTTCGCGGCGGCGTGCGTCCCACCACAAAGACGCCTAAGCAGATGACTGCAATTCCCGCCGCCCGCAGCGGCGGCACCGCCTCGCCCAGCAGCAAATACCCCAGCAATGCCACCACCGCATAAGAAAAAGACGAAGCTGGCTGCACGTAGCTGTAATCCGCCCAGCTCAGCACCACCATGTACGCTACGAAAAACGTCAGCAGCGAAGCCACGCCCAACCAGATAAACGGCGAGCCGATCACTTGCCGCGCTACGCCCAGCAACGCGCCCGGTTGCCAGCTCGCCGCAGCGCTCACGCCCTTCATTCCTTTTCCGAGAAGCACATTGCCGAGCGGCGCAAACACAATCATCAGCGCCAGCATGAAATAGGTCTTCAAATGAACGCTCGTGGATTCCCTCATGCCTTGAGTGGCTGTCTCCTTCGGAAATCTTTCAGCTACGACGTCGGCGTCAGCGCAGTGTTGCGCAATTTGCGCCGCTAACCCTACTGCGGCTTCTCCGGCTTCTTTTCCGGTTGGTCCGGAACCTGCGTCGCCGGCCCGATCTTGATGGTGGAACCAAAGCGTTTGTACTTTTCGTAGCGGACTACCATGTGTATCGGGACATCGCTGGTCTTGAAGTGGAGCACGTCGTTCGCGCGCGTATACGTCGGGAACCAGAAGTGCCCCTCAATATTTTCGCGGTAGGTCTCGAAGTGCGGGAAAGCGTAGTCCTGGTTCTTCTTGGCGACGTAGGCGACCTTACCGTAGGTCTTAACGATGTTCATCTCTCGATCTTCGACCCAGACGCGGCCCTGGAAGTAGCGCTCCTTCTTTTCCATTTGTTTGGGCGCCACATCGAAGACGTAGGTCGTCAACTCGTCGACCTGCTCGCGTCCCACGTACTTGACGTCGTATTTGGGCAGTTGATCGCTGGTCAGGACGAAAGGCTGGATGTTCCGAAGGTCATCTTCATCTTCCTGGGTAAAACCGATACGGGTGATAGTGGAAACAGGCGCCTCGACCACGTGCTCGTAGCGCTTGCCGGCCGGAGTGAAAAGGATGTCGCTGATCAGGCGGTACTCGCCGTCCGGCTGGCCGTCCACATCGAGCGTCTGGAAGACAAACGTCTGCGTATACGTGAAGTTGTCGCGCTCGTGCTTGAACTCCGATTCCCGCGCCGCAAACCGCTGAATAATCTGCTCCACCGGTATCGGGGGCGCCTCCGTAGCGATCGGCACTGACCCTGGGACAGACCCTTGCTGCGCGTTCGCACCGGCACCGCCCGCCAGACACAAAACCAAGAGCATCAAAGAAGCAGCCACCGCCCGGAAAGGAACCCGCCCGCACCCGGCGGCGCCTACTAAACAATCCCGGCGAAACGCAAAACTGCCAATCCCAAGCAACCTCATCACGATCCAACTCCTTGGTGAATCAACACGCGCACCTTCAATGAGATGCCGCCGCAGCCGCTCCTGTAACTGCGGAGCCGCGCTCTTAGAGTTTGGCATGACCGTCGGGCACGCGGCAATGCTGACAGCCCTCCCCGTTGCCACACGCGTGGTTAGTTTCATTCTGGTACTCGCTTTCGTTGATTTTGGGGGGACGATCTTTTTCCGCTGAGGGTTTGCAAGTACAGACCCTGAAACCCGGTGGCATCGCCGGTTTTCTGCAAAAGAGTGCGTAGCGGCAAGAAAAGAAAGAGGATGGGCTGCATTCTCGTGGTGCAAAGAGCGGTTGAAAGTCGAAAGTTGAAGGTTGCAAGCAGGCGAAGGGATGGAAGAGTCTCCGCACGCGCGCTGAAAAACATAGCTCGCTCTTCGAAGCTCCTTTCGCAACTCCGGGCAAGCAGGGTAAAGATGTGGAGAACTAGGGTTGAGGATGGTTTGGAGTGGGTTGCGGCACGGCCCTTTGCGGCTCTGGGTGAACTAAAGCCGTGCCCTCCCAACGGCTTCTGGAAAAAGTGGACGTGGAGAGGGGCGGACGCTCCTAGGGTCGCGCCACAATATCGGAGCGCAAGCAGGGAAGGCAGAGGGGGAGTGGGAGACAGCGGGTTCGGAACGGATTGGTGCTGCTGAAACGCAGTCACCGCCGGAGCGCTACCCTTAGCCTGTCGGGCCCCTACCCTTTCCTACGACGGCTTGCTGGCGTCGACGATGGCCCGGAATTCAGCGTCGGTGACCAGCCGCCGTTCGGCGATGGCCAGCTTCTTTACGGCGGCGAGGAGCGCCGCGCGCCGGTCGGGCGCGATAGACAGGCCAAGCTGCCGAGCTTTGAGGTCGATGCTGTCGAGGCCGCTCTTCTTGCCGAGAACGATGCGCCGTTCGGCATGGACGAGATCCGAGGAGTACGGCTCGATGGCTTCCGGGATGTGAAACTGGCTGGCGACGGCGCCACTTTCGCGCATGAAGAGATTTTCACCGACCAGCGGCTTCCAGGGCGCGAGGTCGTAACCGCTGGCGTTTCTTACGATTTCGGAAACTTCGCGGATTTTGCCGAGATCGAGCGCCACGGGAACGTCGTAGAGGCATTTGAGCGCCAGCGCGATTTCGCCGAGATCGGCGTTGCCGGCGCGTTCGCCCATGCCGTTGATGGTGCCCTGGATCCAGGTGGCTCCGGCGCGGACGGCAGCAATCGCGCAAGCCGTGGCCATGCCGAAGTCGTCATGACCATGGAAATGGACGGGGATGCCCGGGCCGACCCATTCGCGGACCTGGCGCACCAGAAACTCCACGGCTTCCGGGCCGCAGGCGCCGATGGTATCGACGACCACGATTTCGGCGGCGCCGGCATCGAGTGCGGTGGAATAGACTTTGCGGAGGAAGGCTAGATCGGTTCGAGTGGAGTCGACGGCGAAGAAGGCTACGCGGATATTCTGTTTGGTGGCGAAGGAAACGGCGGATTTTACTTTGGCGAGGAGATCGTCGGGGGCGATACCGTAGGCGCGGAGCTTAATTTCGCTGGTGGGCGATTCGATGACCGAGGCTTGCAGGCCCAGGCGAACTAACTCTTCGACGTCGGCTTGGACGGCGCGGGAGAAGCCCCAGAGTTCGGCTTTGAGATTGGCTTTGAGCATCAGGGTGATGGCTTCAGCGTCGTCCACGGAGACGCGGGGAAAGCCTGCTTCGATGCGGTCGATGCCTAGAGCGTCGAGATGGCGCGCGATTTCGAGTTTTTGCTGCGGCGAGAGGACTACACCGACGGTTTGCTCGCCGTCGCGCAGGGTGGTGTCGTAAAAGCGGACCGTGGATTGGGGGAAGGAAGCGCGGATTTCCGGGCGGGAGTTCAGGTCAGAGACCCAGATTTGGGAGCTAGTTGTGGTTGGCATAAGTGGTCACCGGAGAAAAGAAGAAGCAGATTCCCCGCGCATACACCGCGCGGGAATGACACGTCGGATGGTTTGGTTGCCGAGATCGGGCGCAGCGTGCTGCGCCACTACAAAGAATTGGTGTGGCGCGACAATAGTACGTGGGTGCATTAGCGATTGGCCTCCTGGGTTGCCAGGGCGGTGGGTTTGTGGCCGTAGGCTCTTTCCCATGAGACGACTGGGTTGCGGAGGATGCCGATTTTTTCGATTTGGCATTCCATGACGTCGCCGGGTTTGAGATAGAGGGATTTTGGATCGCCGGAGAACGCGGCCACGCCGGAGACCGTGCCGGTGGAGAGGACATCGCCAGCGCTGTAGCCCATCGGCGAATAATGCGAAAGGATTTCCGGAATCTTGACGGACATTTTGCCGGAATGCGAGCGCTGGCGGACTTCGCCGTTGACGCGCAGCTCCATGGCAAGATTGTGGGCGTCGGGAATTTCGTCGACGGTGACGATCCACGGGCCGAGCGGGCAAAACGTGTCGATGGCTTTGCAGAAGCTGAAGACGCCGGACTTCATTTCGCGGCGCTGAATGTCGCGCGCGGTGATGTCGTTGAAGATGACATAGCCGCCGATGTGGCTGGGGGCGTCTTCGGGGGTGAAGTGTTTGCCGGATTTTTTCAGGACCACGGCGAGTTCGAGTTCGTAGTCGAGTTCTTGCGTGAGATGCTCGGGATAGACGACCGGCTCATCGTGGCCGATGATAGCGTCCACGTTCTGGAAGAAAACGATCCACGGCATGACCGGGTGCGAGAAGCCGGCTTTTGTGGCTTCTTCGTGATGCTCGCGGAAATTCCCAGCGGTGTGAAAGAATTTCTTCGGAAGGATGGGAGCTTTCAGCTTGATCTCGGACCAGCGGTAAGTGAGTGGTTCGCCGTGGACTCCGCGTTGGCCTGCGG
>Ga0210384_10006490_pt1 | contig 12476 bp, 8 predicted proteins | sample IncBWH2MmetaG_FD_160574 | JGI IMG/M metagenome (GOLD analysis project Ga0210384, IMG submission 160574) | Forest soil microbial communities from Barre Woods Harvard Forest LTER site, Petersham, Massachusetts, United States - Inc-BW-H-2-M | ecosystem: Environmental > Terrestrial > Soil >... | reverse complement strand
GCTGCCCAAAGTGAAAATGCCGAACCGGGACGGGTTCATCCCGTTCCCGCGCAATCCGAAGTAAGGGGGCCGGACCTCGGTCCGCTTGTGGCCCGGTGCTGCCGAAATTTGGCGATGCAACAAGTCGGCAGCTGTCGGGGGTATTGCGACGCCAACCCATCCGGGAAGGCAGCAGGTGACCCTCAACGGACTTCGCACTGCCGAAATCTGGCCGCGCAGCAAGTCGGCAGCTATCAGGGGTACACCGGCTGCAGCGCCAACCGATCCCGAAAGGCAGCTCATGACCCATTGCGGACGAAGACGAGCAATCCTATTCGTTGGCGCGCTCAGACCTTGCGACGCGCCAAAGCGGGCACGAGAGCCGCTAACAGAATTAGTCCGACCCCAACATCTATCGAAACGTCCGCGACATTGAAAACCCAGACGAACCGAAGTTTTGATGCATCGAATAGATCGACGACTGCTCCCAATCGAACACGATCGATAGCATTTCCAAACGCTCCCGCGCTCATGAACGCGAACCCGAGAGCGTTCATCATCGATGTCGATCGACGCATCGCAAATCCCAGCAAAATTGCCGCTGCTGCTAGACTTAAAGCAATGAGCGCCCAACGTGAAAACTCGCCGTAATCGGGGATCAGTCCAAATGCGTTGCTCCGATTGAACAGGAGTGTGAGGTCAACGGGGCCTGCCAATTTGATCGTCGTGCCAACAGCGCCCAGAGATAGAAGTGCCCAATGCTTTGTAAGCTGATCGAGACACAGCATTGCAAATGCAGCCGCTAAAGCAATGGTGCCCGTGGTCAAACGGCTGTTCAACACCAACTCCTCATCTTGCGGTCGGACGTATCCCCGGCCAGTCTTGCACCAGACGATGCTGAACAGGCCATACCGGCAATGTCCGCAGGTGGCCCATACCGACGAAAGCCGGGGCTCGTTCACATGTCGGCTGTCAGGGGGTAGACCGGACATACTCAAAGCGCGACCAGATCGATGCGAATGACCCTGACCGACCAACCTCGACACCTCTTTTCACGTCGGCTGTCAGGGGGTAGACCGGAAATGGCTAGTGACGCGACTGGCGCGGAGGCTTTGGAAGCTGTCCGCGGCGTAGGCCGTCGTCAGGATTATGTTTGGGTGCCAGGAGGTGCGATATGGCGACATCAGCTACCAAAGTCGTTCTTGGTACGCCGGCGGCGGCGTTCCGGCTTCCGGCCACCGACGGCCAGACTTACGCACTGGACGACGTTGCTGGCGAAAAAGGCACGGTCGTCATGTTCATCTGTAACCATTGTCCCTATGTCAAAGCAGTGATCGACCGGATCGTTTCGGACGCCCGCGCGCTGACGTCGGAGGGCGTACGCTTTGCCGCGATTTGCTCGAACGATGCGGCGAGCTATCCCGAAGACTCGTTTGACAATATGAAGCGCTTCGCGAAAGCTCACGATTTCCCGTTTCCATATCTCTACGACGAGACCCAGGCCGTCGCTCGAGCGTATGGAGCGGTTTGTACGCCGGACTTCTTCGGTTACGATGCCGACCGCAAGCTCAAGTATCGCGGCCGGCTCGATGAAGGACGCACAACTCCGCTTCGCGCGGGGGCCCCCCGAGAGCTTGTCGAGGCCATGCGTGCGATTGCGACCACTGGTGTGGGACCGGCCGACCAAGAGGCGTCCATTGGCTGCTCGATCAAATGGAAGGATAGATAGAGCCGAGCCCTGTGCCAGGTGTCTAACCGGCGACGGAAAACGACCTTTTTGCACGCCAGCTACTCTTCTGCCGTTACGGCTTGCGGGCGACGTATCTTCGGCAAGTGGAGTCAAGCGAACCTGCGGCAAACGTCGGCGCTCAGGGAGCGGAGACGGCTAGCAGATAATGCCGGCCGACCCGCTCACAATTGACCCGATCAGGACTGCTCGATGTGCGACGCCCGCTGGAGGGATACGAGGGGAAGTTGGCTGTCGAGCGCACCTGTCGCAAAACAAAGTCGGCCACTGGCCTGCTTCTTCCGTAACGCCTATTTTCCGAACAGCAGGAAGCCACCGGCCATGCGCGACCCGCTCGACCCGGGTCTGGTCCTGGGGAGACAGCGGACTGAATTCGCTCGCGGCAGCCCTTCCGTTTCTGACCCACGGCCGACAACCAGTTTGGTGTGGCCCTTCTGACTCTCACGTCGGTCCTTCGTCGAAATCGCATCGGTACGCACTTTGAAGCCAGCCCCCTATTCAATAGGCGCAGCGCGCGACGAACGAGCAATTTGCAAGTGTTCGATGTTCATCGCCAAGCTGCACCGCCTGAGCCGTGATGTGCATTGTGTCCGCGGACTGATGATGCAAAAAGTTCCGTTCATCGTCGCCGAGCTGGGACCTGCCGTTGATCCGCGAGGCCGAGCCGGATTGTGTTGGGAGGGGTCACACTCGAACCCACATCGCGACGCAACGCCAGTTCATCCGCCGCAACGAAAGCGAGCCGCGCAGGCGGTCGCGCGACACCTCAATACTTCGCATGCCCCGGAGTGCGCGGGAACGGGATCGCGTCGCGCACGTTGGAAAGCCCGGTGACGTAGGCGAGCGTGCGCTCGAAGCCGAGGCCGAAGCCGGCGTGCGGTACCGTGCCGTAGCGGCGCAGATCGCGGTACCAGCCGTAGTGCTCCCGGTCGATTCCGAGTTGCGTCATTCGTGCATCGAGCATGTCGAGCCGCTCCTCGCGCTGGCTGCCACCGATGATCTCGCCGATGCCGGGCGCCAGCACGTCCATGGCGGCGACGGTCTTTGCGTCGTCGTTCACCCGCATATAGAACGCCTTGATGTCCTTCGGGTAGTGCATCACGACCATGGGCTTCTTAGCGTACTTCTCGGTGAGATAGCGCTCGTGCTCCGACTGCAGGTCGACGCCCCAGCGCACCGGAAACTCGAACTTTTCCTTGGCGCCTTCGAGCACCTTGATCGCTTCGCCGTAATCCATGCGCACGAAATCGGACGCGACGATGCCTTCGAGCTTCGCCACCAGACCCTTCTCGACCCGCTCGTCGAAGAAGGCGAGATCCTCGTGCCGCTCCTTGAGCAGCGCCTCGAAGGTGTACTTCAGGAGCCGCTCGGCCAGCGTCGCATCGTCGGAGAGATCGGCGAACGCGATCTCCGGCTCGATCATCCAGAACTCGGCGAGATGGCGGCTGGTGTTGGAGTTCTCGGCGCGGAAGGTCGGCCCGAACGTGTAGACTTTGGTGAGCGCGAGGCAGTAGGCTTCGACATTGAGCTGGCCGGACACGGTGAGGAACGCCTCGCGGCCGAAGAAATCCTGGGCGAAGTCGATCTTGCCCTGCGGCGTGCGCGGCAGGTTGGCGAGGTCGAGGGTCGACACTCGAAACAGCGCGCCCGCCCCCTCGGCGTCGGACGAGGTGATGATCGGCGTGTTGACCCAGAAGAAGCCGTTCTCGTCGAAGAAGCGGTGGATCGCCTGCGCGAGCGTGTGGCGCACGCGCGTCGCTGCGCCGATCACGTTGGTGCGCGGGCGGAGGTGCGCGACCTCGCGCAGGAACTCCATGGTGTGCGGCTTCGGCTGGATCGGGTAGGTATCCGGGTTGTCGACCCAGCCGATCACCTTGATCGCATTCGCCTGCATCTCGAATGGCTGCCCCTTGGCAGGCGACGGCACGATCAGGCCAGTCGCCTCGACGGCGCAGCCGGAGGTGATCCTGAGCACCTCGTCGGCATAGTTGGGCAGCGTGTTGGGTGCGACCACCTGCACCGGGTGGAACGCCGAGCCGTCCGAAAGGTGGACGAACGAGATACCCGCCTTGGAGTCGCGTCGGGTGCGCACCCAGCCCCTAACAGTCACCGGTGCATCCTTCGGCGCCTCGCCGGCGAGGATGCTGCGCACGTTGAATCGGGTGTTGTCCATCGGCGAAAAGTAACTCGACGGCCGCGACATTGTCCAGACGCACGCAAGGGTTCGGGCGATGCGGGGCCGTTACTCCCGACCGATCTGCCGGTGGTGCGATCCCCAAAGTTCGATTTTGTGATCAACCTACGGACAGCGCGGGCGCCGGCCTCGCCATTCTTCCATGCTGCTCGCGCGTGCCGACGAGGTGATCGAATAAAGCGTTGTTTGCTGCATCGCATGAGTCTCCTTGTGGCCCAAGGCAGCCGAAATCTCGCAGCGCAGCAAGGGGGTACAGCGGCCGTGAGGCCAATCCATTCGGGGAAGCTGCCTCACGGAGAAGGAGGAGGAGATACCCAGCCGCTATAGGATGGTGAGCTGTTGCAGCGGGTCCAAAATGATCAGGCGGAGCGCGTGCCGCTCTCTTTGTAATCTGGAGGCACACTCATTAGCGCGCGGACGTCAGGTCTTCGGTGCTAGAAACTTGTCAGCCCCTTCGCAGCATCGGATGGCCACGGTAGTATGGCGGCAACTGCCAAAGCAATCTTTCCATAGGAGCACTTCATGACCCTCACCCTCGAGGAAATGGAAGAAGAGGCGGTGGCGAAGGTCGAGAAAGACAACCAGGGGAGCAACCAGTTCAGGACCCGGACATTTGAGAACATCCTGAACGGAACTCTCGTGGAAGTGATCTTCATTACTCAGAAAGGGGAAAAGGCCAAAAATCTCGTTCACTTTGATCCCGCACGTCCTGATAGGAGGGTTTACAAGTGGGCTAGCGACGTTCTCTGGGCCGTCTCCTGGTCGCGTGAGCGGGTTTGGTTCTTTCGCTTTATTGAGCTTGCTGGTATTGGCGGCGTAATCGCATTCTTCTTAGTACTCGTGTTTTCCATCCTGCTATGTGTGCTTGCTTTCGTTCCCGCTGCCAATTCAACCGTCTTGGAGGTAGTCAAGCTATCATTCACCGTCATTCTCGGCTTTTTCTTTGGAAGCCAGAGTGCGGGTAAGAAATCCGCTTAGCTGCCTCAGCAAGGTCTGGAGTGGCCCCAAGCGGCGGTTTGGGGATGTCTACTATTCCGCCGCTGTCAAGGGATAACCAGACATCCGACGAACAGGCCATAAACGACGCGAATGACCCAAGGCGGCCTTCGCACTATCCGCATTCGCCCTGTTGGAACGTTATCGGGGCCGGGATTGCCGGGTCACTCAGGCTTGATGCCGGCGAACTTCACCACCTTGCCCCACTTCTCGGTTTCCTCGGCGATGAGCTTGCCGAAGTCGGCGGGAGAGCCTGGAAGTGCGGTGGCATCCAACCCGGCAAGCCTCACCTTCATCTGCGAATCGGCGAGGACGGCATTGATCCCTTGGTTGAGTTTCTCGATCGTTTCTACGGGCGTGTCGCGCGGTGCGCCGATGCCGGTCCAGAAGCTCGCCTCGTAGCCAGGAACGAATTCCGCTACCGTGGGGATGTCCGGCAGCACTGGCGAGCGCGTCGAGGTTGTCACCGCCAGTACACGAAGTCTGCCGGCCCTCACGTATTCGATCGATGAGGAGATGCTGGCGAACATGACCTGGACCTGTCCGCCGAGCAGATCCACAAGCGCGGGACCCGCGCCGCGATACGGCACGTGCACGAGGTTGACGCCAGTCATCATTTTGAACAGCTCACCGAAAATGTGGTTTCCGGAACCGACGCCGCCCGACGCCATGTTGAGCTTGCCGGAATCGACTTTAGCATAAGCAATGAACTCGGGGACGGTCTTAACCGGCACCGAGGGATTCACCTCTATGGCGAAAGTATTACGCGCAATGGCTGCAACCGGCGCGATGTCGCGGATGAAATTGAAATTGAGCTTATCGTAAAGCGTTGCGTTACTCGCATTTGGAAGAGAAGCAAGCAGAAGCGTATAGCCGTCAGGGGAAGCATTCACGACCGCCTCGGCGGCGATATTGGTGCCAGCACCCGGCCGGTTCTCGACCACGAATTGCTGCCCGAGCCGCTCCGACAGGCGTTGGCCGATCAGGCGTGCCATGATGTCATTGCCGCCGCCGGGGGCAAAGCCGACAATGAGGCGCACCGGCCGCGTCGGATAGGTTTGCGCCTTTGCCGTCCGCGAGACGGCCGGCAGCGCGACAGCGCCTGCGGCCAGATGCAGGAATTGTCGACGGAGAACCTTCATCGCGCCCTCCTAGAAATCCGGAGACATTCATAGGCCGCGCGCTATTGCGCTTGCAGCTAACGGATTTCAGATTGGAAATGCTCGCCAGCCAATGGCACGATCACCGCTGCTGCAGACGAGGGAGTTCGACACGTCCCCATGTGGCAGCTCGGTTATCAGGCTACCTCAGCCCGTATCGATGCGGAAGGGGCAAGTCCGCTCGTCGCCCGATGCAGCCGATCAGCTCGACCGGACCGTGCGTCAGCTTCTGAGGGAAGACCGGCCGAGATGGAGCACAGCCCCAGGAGACCGAATCTGACCCACTCCCGACATGCCGCCGCCTCAAGGCGGCTACAACGTCACCGCGATTATTGGTAGGGTCTAGATTCTGTGGTTTGCCGGCGAACCGGTACGGAGACGCCGATGCAGCAGATTGCGGACTGGCTCGAGCAGCTCGGACTCGGGCAATACGCTGAGCGCTTTGCCGAGAACGACATCACCGTTGCCATTCTGCCTGATTTGACCGACCAAGACCTCAAAGAACTAGGGGTGGCGTCACTCGGTCATCGGCGTCAGTTGCTCCGCGCTATAGGCGAACGGAATCGCCTCGAACAAGGGGCACCGCGCCCCGCTATTTCGCGCGCATCGCCTGTCGCGTCCTACGATACCGCCGAACGCCGACAGGTCACGGTGATGTTTTCCGACCTCGTCGGTTCGACGGCACTCTCGACGCGTATGGACCCTGAAGACCTCCGCGAGGTCATTTCCGGCTACCAGAAGTGTGTTGCGGAGACCGTAGGCCGTTTCGGAGGCTTCGTCGCGAAATATATGGGCGATGGGGTCTTGGTCTACTTCGGATATCCCCAGGCGCACGAAGACGACGCCGAGCGAGCAGTTCGCGCGGGGCTGGAGTTGGCGGCTGCGGTGAGCGGCCTCAAGACCCATGCAGCCCTGCAAGCTCGGGTTGGCATCGCGACCGGGCTGGTGGTCGTTGGCGACCTGATCGGCTCCGGCGCCTCGCAGGAGCAAGCCATCGTAGGCGAGACGCCGAACCTTGCCGCGCGCTTACAGGGCGTCGCCGAGCCGAACGGCGTGGTGATTGCGCAGAGCACACGTAGGCTCCTGGGTGACCTGTTCGAGCTTGAAGACCTTGGCGAACAGAACCTGAAAGGCGTCGAGACGCCTGTACCAGCCTGGGCGGCCCTACGATCGAGTTCGATAGAAAGCCGTTTTGAGGCCCTGCACCCAGGCGGCGTAACTGCGCTTGTCGGACGGGAAGAAGAACTCGAACTGCTGTTTCGACGCTGGTCCGGAGCGAAGACCGGCGAAGGCCAAGTGATTCTGCTCTCGGGCGAGGCCGGCATCGGAAAATCGCGGCTTACCGCCGCGCTGCTGGAACGCCTCGCCGATGAGCCGCACACGCGCTTGCGCTACTTTTGCTCCCCACAGCACACGGACAGCGCTCTTTATCCAATCATCGGTCACATGGAACGGGCCGCCGGCTTCAGGCACGACGACACGTCGCAAGTAAAGCGCCATAAGCTTGATGCTGTCCTTGCGCAGACCTCGACCTCGATCGAGGACGTCGCGCTCCTTGCCGAGATGCTGTCGCTTCCGAACGATGGCCGCTACCCGGCACTTGAATTGACCTCACAGCGCCGCAGGGAAAGGACGCTGGAAGCGCTTGTGTCGCAACTCGCGGCCCTAACTCGCGAAAATCCCGTGCTGATGATTGTCGAGGATGCGCATTGGATCGACCCCACGAGTCTGGAAGTCATCGGTCGGGTGGTGGCTCGGATCGAGACCCTTCCGGTGCTGCTGATCGTGACGTTCCGGCCGGAATTTGGTCCGCCCTGGATCGGACAGCCCTATGTGACAGCCGTGACTCTCAATCGGCTGACGCAGCGAGACGTCGGCATCCTTATAAAGCGCGTCCTCGGCGACAAGCTGCTGCCCGCCAACATTCAACAGGACATCATCGAACGTACCGATGGCATCCCGCTCTTCGTCGAGGAGATGACGAAAGCGGTGCTGGAGACAGAGAGCGAGGGCGACGCGCAACGGACCGCCGCCGCGGTTCCGACGCCTGGCCTGAGGGTCCCAGCGAGCCTGCATGCATCGCTGATGGCACGGCTCGATCGCCTGGGCCTGGCCAAGGAGGTGGCGCAGGTCGGCTCAGCAATCGGCAGGGAGTTCCCGCATGTCATATTGGCGGCAGTGGTGCGCATGCCGGAGGCGGAGCTCTCATCGGCGCTTCACACGCTCATCGCCACCGGCTTGTTGTTCCGGCAGGGTACGCCGCCGCATGCAACCTACCTGTTCAAGCACGCCTTGGTACAGGACGCAGCCTATGGCACGCTGCTGCGTGAGCCGCGACGTGCGCTTCACGCCCGTATTGCCCAGACCCTCGAAAGTCAATTCCCCGACATCGCCGAGAGCCGGCCGGAGTTGCTGGCGCGTCACTGCGCCGAGTCTGGGCTGATCGAGAAGGCTGCACGTTTGTGGGGAAAAGCAGGAGAGCGGTCGCTAGAACGCTCGGCGCTGGTGGAAGCAGCAGAGCAGCTCACCCGCGCGCTTGGCCAGATTGGGATTCTGCCGGGCACCCCAGCGCTCCGCCGTGAGCAGATAAAGGTTCAGATGGCCCTCACAAACGCGCTCATGCATACCAAGGGCTTTGCGGCGCCCGAAACCAAAGCGTCGCTCGATCAGGCGCGCTCGTTGATCGAGCGGATAGAAGCGCTGAGCGAGCCCCTCGAAGACCCGCTCGCACTATTTTCGATCCTCTACGGCTTTTGGGTCGTTAACTACGTGGCGTTCAACGGTGACGTGGTGTGTAGTCTTGCTACGCAATTCCTGGCCAACGCCGAAAAGAGAGAAGCAACGGTCCCGCTCATGATCGGGCATCGCATCATGGGCGCTTCCTTGCTGTACACGGGGGACATCGTTCAAGGCCGGGAACACCAGGATCTCGCGATCGCGCTCTATGATCCTGTGGAGCATGGTGCGCTGGCTACACGATTTGGCGTAGACATTGAGGTGGCAGTCTTGCCTCATCGGTCATTGGCCCTATGGCTGCTTGGCTGTCCCGAGTCTGCGCTTGCCGACACCGACCGCGCGCTCAAGAATGCGCGCAAGATGGGGCAAGATGCAACGCTAATGTACGCTTTGGCCATGTCATCGATAACCCTGATCCTCTGCGGAAAATACGAGACCGCGAGCACGCAGGCCGATGAGTTGATTGCATTGGCCGATGAGAAACGTGCCCCGTTTTGGAAGGCGTTCGGAATGATGAATCGAGGTAGCGTGTTGGCGTTTACTGGCGAAGCTTCGAATGCAGTAGAATTGATCACGTCAGGGATTTCGTTATTTCGGTCAACGGGAGCTACGGGGCGGGTGTCTTGGTATCTATTATCATTGGCATGGGCCTATGCCGGGCTTGAACGTATCGAGGACGCCTGGCGCTCTATTGGGGAAGCAACCATTGCAGTGGAAACAACCAAGGAAAAGTGGTGCGAAGCTGACCTCAACCGAATTGCTGGAGAAATCGAGCTGATATCGTCCGCGCGGGACACAACCAAAGCCGAAGCCTATTTCGAGCGCGCGATTACGATCGCGCGTGAGCAGCAAGCAAAGTCGTGGGAACTCCGCGCGGTCATGAGTGTGGCGCGGATGTGGCGCGACCACGACAAACGACAGGATGCCTCCGATCTGCTCGCTCAAGTCTATGGCCGGTTTACCGAAGGTTTCGACACCCCCGATCTGAGAAGGGCCAGGGCCTTACTCAACGAGCTGGCATGGTGATGGTACTCTCGCTAGCGAAGCAGCCGGCCCGGTAGGTCAGCTGCTGGCGACCCATTTCGGACGTTGAACGAGTCTACCAATTGCCAGCATCGAATCATGTTTTGGAGAAAAAGATGACTGATAGTTGTCGCGATCCGCCATGAAGGGAGCTGACAATGCTTCGCCGTTTCGCACCCCATATAGTCATCGCCTGTCTCGTCCTGGCTTCCCTGGGCGTCTGGGTGTGGAAGATAATCTGGGAAACAATGCCGGCGTACGTCGACCCTCGAGCAGCAAGATCGTGCGCAGAGTTGTTTTCGTTGTACAGCGCGCCATTTCAACCGACGATGTCACCCGCACTCAGTACGACGATGCAGATGTGCGACCGCAGCGTTCAATTTTACAACACAGAGGAAGCGCTCATCCGCCGGCTTGAAGCTCCTGACAATCCATGCGAGCGGATGCGCGATGCGCTGGACCGGATTAAGGGAAGCCACGGCCTCGCGCTGCTAGACCGTATTGGATCGTGTCACGTGGCAGCTCAGGACCCTAACTTTAAAGGTCTTATGGGCGTCAAGATCAAGGACTCATTGGACGGATTCCACACGCCAGTCTCCGAGGTACGGCTTTGCGAGGAAGTGCATGCGTCGTTCATGCAAGACGAGCCTTCCGACCGAGCATTCCAAGCATTCAAAGCGCACCCAACCAAGAAGAACCACTGCGAATTCCTGCTTGAAGTTTCTAATACAGAGCAAGCGATCATTAACCGCCTCGAGAGAGCAGGTGTAAATTGCGGCCACCTCGATTGGTTGAAGACACAGCACGGTAAGGCGCTAAAGACACAGACGAAAGTGTGTGATGCCGCGGCTATCGGCCCGGATGGTCTCGTGAGCTCCTACATCCGATGATGGTTTACCGAAACCCACGAATCTGCTCTTGGCCCAGGCTGTGTGAAAAGGCTGTGTTTGCTGTGATTCGCGCGATAAGAATCCCTTTGCGATTTGCGGGGCATCTGATGAAGCGCTTTGTTGAAGGGTTGGATCGCGGGCAGAGCACGCTGTTGCCGGCATCGCTCGATGACTATGTGACCGAGGACAACCCGGTGCGAGCGGTCGACGTGTTCGTCGACGGTCTCGATCTCGACAAGCTCGGGTTCGCCGGTGTCCAGCCGCTCGACACCAGCCGACCCAGCTATCACCCGGGCGTTATGCTCAAGATCTACATCTACGGCTATCTCAATCGGGTTCTGTCGAGTCGGCGCCTGGAGCGGGAATGCCAACGTAATGTCGAAATGATCTGGTTGACCGGGCAGCTGGCGCCGGACTTCAAGACGATTGCGGATTTCCGCAAGGACAATGGCAAGGCCATTCGTGAGGTCTGTCGCGAATTCGTGGCGCTGTGCCGCAAGCTTGATCTTTTCAGCGCAGCGAGCGTCGCCATCGACGGATCAAAGTTCAAAGCTGTCAATGCCCGGGACAAGAACTTCACCGAAGCCAAGATGAAGAGGCGTCTTGAGCGGATCGATGAGAGCATCGCCCGCTATCTCTCCCAGCTTGAGACCGCCGATCGCCACGGCGATGCAGTACCAGAGGCGAAAGTTGCGAGGTTGAAGGGCAAGATCGAGAAGCTCAAGGAGGAGACCGCCCGGCTCAATGCGATCAATGCGGAGATGATGAAGAGCGAGGACAAGCAGATCTCGCTGACCGATCCTGACGCGCGCTCGATGGCGACAAGTGGCAAGGACACCGGGATCGTTGGCTATAACGTACAGATTGCAGTTGATACGCAGCATCATCTCATCGTGGCTCACGAGGTGACCAACGGGCCGCGAAATGCGCCGGCGCGCCCAACTTGCGCGAAGTTTTCACACGGCCTGGGCCCAGGGCTGCCGAAATCTGGCGCTGCAGCAAGTCGTCAGCTATCCAAGGTACACCGGCCGTGGCGCTAACGCATTCGGAAAGGCAGGTCGTGAGCCGATTCGGACATTGCCACCATTCAATACCGCGCCTCGATGGCCCGAATGGGCCATCGGGACGGTGGCCTATTCGGCGGAAGCGGCGCTAGTCGGTTTCTTCATAGAATGTTACCAAACAGCCGAGGTCCGATCAGGGCTCGGCATTGATGGAGGTACTCATGCCGCGCAAAAAAATTCTTGGCGCCGCGTGCTGGCTCGCCGCCTTCGTTCTGGCCACGCCGGCTTGCGCTCAGCAGGCGGAACCCACCGCCGCAACGCAGGCCCGGACGCGCCTCATTACGCTCGGGACGCGCGTTGGCCCCGTGCCAGTTGCGCACCAGGCACAGTCGTCGAACCTGTTGATCGTCAATGGGGCGTTGTACCTGATTGACGCGGGTGATGGCACTCTACGCCGGCTGGCGAAAGCTGGCGTTAAGTTTACTGACATCGGCGTCATCTTCATCACCCACCCGCATAGCGACCACATGGCCGGATTAGGCCCGCTGATGGCGATCGAGCGGCACGAGGGACGTAAGGACCCGATCAACGTTTACGGGCCCTATGGCGTTGAGACGATCGTCGCGGGAATAATTCAGTATTTCACGCCCGACTCTGAAATACGTTGGGACGAGGGCCTTCGCACCTCGATGCAGGACATGTTCCGAGGCCACGAAGTGGCACCCGGGTTGGTGTATCAGGATGCGA
>Ga0210384_10006485_pt1 | contig 12481 bp, 11 predicted proteins | sample IncBWH2MmetaG_FD_160574 | JGI IMG/M metagenome (GOLD analysis project Ga0210384, IMG submission 160574) | Forest soil microbial communities from Barre Woods Harvard Forest LTER site, Petersham, Massachusetts, United States - Inc-BW-H-2-M | ecosystem: Environmental > Terrestrial > Soil >... | reverse complement strand
ACCCCACTGGCGCAACTGATTCACGAAAAGACTGCTGGCAATCCATTTTTCGCTGTTCAGTTTATTTCTGCGCTGGCCGAAGAGGCGTTACTCACTTTCGATCATGCCAGCGGGAGATGGTCCTGGGACCTGAGTCGGATTCAGGCTAAGGGTTACACCGATAATGTGGCGGACCTCATGGTTGGAAAGTTGAACCGCCTGCCCGTCGAAACCCAGAAGGCTCTGCAAGAGTTTGCCTGCCTGGGAAACAGCGCCGAGATCGCCACGCTTTGCATCGTTCACGGGGCATCGGAGGAGCAGGTCCACTCAGACCTGCGGGAGGCTGTGTGTCTGGAGTTCATCGTGCGGCTGGAGGGCTCCTATAAGTTTGTCCACGACCGTGTACAGGAAGCAGCCTATTCACTGGTTCCGGAACAATTACGCGCTGAGGCCCATCTGCGAATGGGGCGGCTGCTGGCGGCGCACACTCCCGCAGAGAAGCGTGAAGAGGCGATTTTCGAGATCGTCAACCAGCTCAATCGCGGCGCAGCCTTGATCACCTCACGAGACGAACGCGAGCAGTTGGCCGAGCTAAACCTGATCGCAGGCAAGCGGGCCAAGGCCTCCACGGCCTACGCCTCAGCGCTCAAGTATCTCGTTGCTGGTGCGGCACTGCTGGCGGACGACTGTTGGGAGCGCCGGCATGAGCTCACCTTCTCGCTGGAATTGCATCGGGCCGAATGCGAGTTCCTGACTGGCCAGTCGGCGGCTGCGGTGGAGCGCTTGACTATGCTTTCATTCCGCGCCGCGAACTCGGTCGAACTAGCGACCGTCGCATGCTTGCGCGTGGATGTGTACACGACCCTCGATCAGAGCGACCGCGCGGTCGCCGTCTGTCTCGATTACCTGCAACATCTGGGCGTCGAATGGTCGCCGCATCCGACAAAGGAGGAAGGGCGACGCGAATACGATCGGATCTGGATAAAACTCGGGAGCCGCCCGGTCGAGGAGCTCATTGAGCTGCCCTTGATGAGCGACCCGGCATCCCTGGCGACTCTGGACGTTCTGACCAAGGTCTTGCCGCCGGCATTGTTTACGGACGCGAACCTTCTTTCCCTGGCCATCTGCAGGGCGGTCAATCTCAGCCTCGAACGGGGCAACGGCGACGGTTCGTGTGTTGCCTATGTATGGCTTGGTCAGGTAGCTGGACCGCACTTCGGCAACTACAAGGCCGGATTTCGATTCGGCCGACTCGGCTATGAACTGGTCGAAAAACGCGGCTTGAAGCGCTTCCAGGCCAGGACCTATATGGTCTTCGGAAGTCACGTAATGCCATGGACGAAACATGTCCGGGCTGGCCGCGACCTCGTACATCGAGCGTTCGAGGCCGCGAACAAGATCGGCGACCTCTCTTTTGCAGCCTACAGCTGCATCAACCTGAACACTAACCTTTTGGCGGCGGGAGATCCGCTCGTGGAGGTGCAACGTGAAGCCGAGAATGGCCTCGAGTTTGCGCGGAAGGCTCGGTTTGGCTTCGCAATTGACGTCATCACTGCCCAGCTCGGGCTTATCCGGATCCTCTGTGGCATGACGCCGAAATTCGGCTCCTTTGACGATGGACAATTTGATGAGCTTCGATTCGAGCGCCATTTGGCGAATGACCCGGCGGCGCAACCCGAGTGCTTTTACTGGATCCGAAAGTTGCAAGCTCGCTTCTTTGCCGGGGACTATGAGTCAGCCATCGACGCCTCGTTGAGGGCGCAACGGTTGCTTTGGACAGCACCATCCAATTTTGAAATGGCGGAGTATCACTTATATGGTGCGCTTTCCCGCGCGGCATCCTGCGATTCTGCATTTCCCGACCGGTACCGGCAGCATTTAGAGGCTCTGACCGCGCACCACAGACAACTCGAAGTATGGGCGGAGAATTGTCCGGAGAATTTCGGCAACCGCGCGGCGCTTGTGGCCGGCGAGATCGCTCGCCTGGAAGGCCGGGATTTCGAGGCTATGCGCCTCTATGAAGAGGCCATTCGTCTGGCCCACACAAACGGCTTTGTCCACAATGAGGCGCTCGCCAACGAGCTCGCCGCACGCTTCTATGTGGCACGTGGTTTCGAGAAGATCGCGTACGCGTACTTGCGCGAGGCCCGGTACTGCTACCTCCGTTGGGAAGCCGCTGGTAAGGTGCGGCAACTCGACCAGTTATATCCCCAGCTCAGGGAGGAAGAGCCAGTGCCTGGTCCGACGAGCACGATCGGGGCATCGGTCGAACACCTGGATCTGGCTACCGTTATCAAAGTCTCGCAAGCAGTGTCGGGCGAGATTGTCTTGGGGAAACTGATCGACACGCTTATGCGTACGGCGATTGAGCACGCGGGTGCTGAACGAGGTCTGTTGATTCTTCCCCGAGGTGTGGAGCACCGGATCGAGGCAGAAGCCACAACCAGCGGCGATACAATTATCGTGTGTTTGAGAGAAGCATCCATGGCTGAGGTGCCTGAGTCGATCATCCATTATGTTGTGCGCACCCGGGAAAGCGTGATTCTCGACGATGCCTCAGCGCAGCACCCGTTTTCCGCGGATCCCTACATCCGTCGGCAGCACGCCCGCTCAATTCTCTGCTTGCCGTTGATTAATCAGGCCAAATTGCTCGGTCTGCTCTACCTTGAAAATAACCTGGCCCCCCACGTCTTCACTCCCACGCGGATTGCGGTGCTGAAACTGCTTGCGTCGCAGGCCGCGATCTCCCTGGAGAATACCCGTCTTTACCGGGATCTCACTGAGCGCGAAGCGAAGATCCGGCGCCTGGTCGATGCCAACATCATGGGAATCTTCATCGGGAATCTCCAAGGTGAGATTATCGAGGCCAACGAAGCGTTTCTCCACATGGTACAATACAGCCGTGAAGATCTCGTTTCGGGTCGCGTGGGCTGGACGGACCTGACACCGGCGGAATGGCGCGACCGCGACGAACGAGCCGTGGCGGAGGTCAAGACGACCGGGACTGTCCAGCCGTACGAGAAGGAGTTCTTCCGGAAAGACGGCAGCCGCGTGCCCGTGCTGGTCGGCGCAGCGGTCTTCGAAGGAACTGGGAACGAGGGTGTAGCGTTCGTGCTCGATTTGAGCGAACAAAAGCGGGCTGAGGACGCTCTGCACCAAGCGCAGGCTGAACTCGCGCGTGTGAGCAGGATGACGACCATGGAGCAATTGGCAGCTTCCATTGCCCACGAAGTCAATCAACCACTCGCCGCAGTTGTTACGAGCGGCAATGCCTGCCTGAATTGGCTATCGACCAGCCCTCCGAATCTGCGCAAAGTGCGTGACGCCGTCGAACGCATTGTGCGCGATGGTAATCGCGCCAGCGATGTTCTGAAGCGCGTTCGCGCCTTGCTAAAAAAGGCGCCTCTCATCAAGTCTTCTCTCAACGTCAATGAAGTAATCCAAGAAGTGCTGGCGCTCGTTGGTGGCGAACTGCGCAAGCGCGGTGTGGAGGTGTCGGCAGAATTGGATTTTAACCTTCCATCCGTCATGGCCGATTTTGTGCAATTGCAGCAGGTATTGTTGAACCTGGTCATGAACGCAATTGAATCGATGACAACCATCACCGATCGCCCCAGAGTATTACAAATCCAATCCCGGCTGCACGATCTCGCTGGGCGATCCGCCGTTCTCGTTGCAGTGCGCGACTCAGGGGTTGGCCTAAGCGCCGATGCAATGGCAGGAGTTTTTGAAGCATTCTACTCAACAAAACCAGAAGGCATGGGAATGGGCTTGTGGATCTGTCGTTCGATCATCGAGGCGCATGGCGGGCAGTTAACAGCCCAGCCAAACGACGGCGTTGGCGCGGTGTTCCAATTTGTTTTGCCAGCTTCAGCTGAAGACCACGCATGAAGACAGGCGATCCAATCGTGTTTGTGGTTGATGATGATTCATCCATGCGTGAAGCCCTGACCGATTTAATTACTTCCGTCGGGCTCTTGGTTGAGGCATTTAAGTCTGCACGGGAGTTTTTAGAGCACAGGAGAGGTGATGCTCCAGCTTGTCTTGTCCTCGATGTGCGCTTACCCGGTCTCAGCGGGCTCGATTTGCAGCGCGAGTTGGTTCGTACGGAAGCGCCTATTCCGATCATATTCATTACCGGCCACGGGGATATTCCCATGTCGGTCCGAGCCATTAAGGAAGGAGCGGTGGAGTTCCTAGCCAAGCCATTTCGTGATCAGGAACTACTCGACGCGATTCAACACGCTCTAGAAATTGATCGGGCAGCACGCCAGGAACGGTCAAGGGTGGCTGAAGTGCGTCGCCGTTACGAGTCGCTGACAAAGCGGGAGCGGGAAGTGATGAGGCTAGTCGTGTCGGGTTTGCTTAACAAGCAAATCGCAGGTGAGTTGGGAAGCAGTGAAGTCACGGTCAAAATGCATCGCGGACAGGTCATGCGCAAAATGAAGGCTCAATCACTTGTTCAGCTCGTCCGAATGGCGGAAAAGATCGGAATAACTGGCGAGGCCGCGCCTCCGATCAACGACGCGTGACCTTTTCACAAATTTACAAAATTGTATTCGTTTAGCGTCCTCTATCGCCCCGAAGGGGAAGGACTCGGCCCGGCCGTTTCAACGCCGGGAAAGCTCCCATCTGCGAACTCGCCCGGAAGCGGCGTAAGATTCAAAAGATTTAGCGTCCACCAAGCGCTCATCGGAAAGAAACCCTGGGACTAAAGAAGTGAGACTCGATGCACGCCGAAAGGAGCGCAACACGATTGAGACCTAGCTAGGACTGGTGCACCTTACTTTTCTGTTCTTTTCACTTACCCTTAATCTGACGCCCCTTCAGGGCGACTCACTTCTTGCCGGTGCTCTACCCGGGGCTAAAACGCCCGGGCTTAGTCCTCATGCCCCTTTGGCTTTGGGGCGCTAACATGTTCGTTGTTCCAAGAAATTGACAAATGAACGGGGGTCTTTACGCCGCTTCACTGGTCAGTTTGAGGTCGAAGAACAGCTAAGAGAGCCTTGGAAAATCCAACTGCTGGGGTTCCGCGGCCTCGCTATAGTACTGGGTCATCCCATACCAAGGTATTATTGAACCCAACTGGACTATAGTGCTAGTTGTTTTGCGGAAAGAGGATTCGAGAAACAGCGAGCTTGGGCAACAAACGTCAACGCATCAAAGTTCCACTGATCTCCGTCGTGGACGACGATCGGTCGGTGGTCGAAGCAATGGTGAGTCTCATACAGTCGGTTGGGTACAAGGCGAAAGGGTTCCGTTCGGCGGAGGACTTCTTAAAGTCGCGCCAATTGCTCAACACCGCCTGTCTGATCCTCGATGTACGCATGCCCTCGATGGGGGGCTTCGAACTACAGCGTCGGCTGGCTGCCAGGGATTACCGAATTCCGATCATTTTCATCACGGCATATGATAGTGACGATGTTCATCTCCAAGCGTTTCAAGCTGGTGCTGCGGGACTTCTGTGCAAACCGTTCAGCCAGGAGTCTCTGTTCCAAGCTGTGCGCTCTGCCTTAGCGAATCAACATGACATCCAACACGAAAGTTAACAAGCATCAACTGATTAACTTTTATCTACTATGAAAAACTATTATACTAACAAAATAGCGTTTGTTACCGTCCTTTACCTCGCTTCCGACGCAGCGAAGTTTACCACCGGCACGACGCTGTTGGTCGATGGAGGATTGACCGCTCAGTAGTCGGAGCGATCCCGAGAGGAGCTTATGAAATTACTGATTTCCTTTATCACCGCGGTCAGCCTCGGGCTGACATGTACGGTTCTCGGCGACGACGACTACAGCGCCTTAGCAGCAAAAGGGTACCGGTGGGTCACCGTCAACGGGCCCTATGCCTGCAAGACTGAGCAAGACGTCGAACGAATTACTGCTCACCATACCGATGCGACAGAACTCCAAGTGGTGGAAAATATTCAGTGCTACTACCTCATACCGGGAACTATCGTTCAGGTGATCAAGGAGGATCCAGCTCGGGGTATGTCGGAGATGCGCTTAGGAAGCATCACCAGGTCTCTATGGACTTACAGCCGATTCCTCAGCAAGCATCCGATTCAGGACACCTATGGCGTTATCGAGACGCCGGAAAACTCTGGTTTAACTCCGACCGCTGACACGGCAACCGTCCCAGAACTCCCTCCCGATAATTCGACAGCTCGGACTCGGCCGAACGGAAATCCGTAAGTCCGAAATCTTATACGAATATCCGATCGCCAAAAAGCATTTCGACATCACATTCGACACGAAAGTTAACAAGCATCAACCAATTAACTCTTATCTACTATGAAAAGCACTGATACTCAGAAAGTCGTTGTTCCTACCGGAGACACCTCCGGCAAAGCCGCCGTGCCGGCTTTCGCCGAAATAATGAATCTTTTGATAAAGATATTAACTAAGCTCGGTCTTCTCAAAAAGGATCTTGATTATCACGTGGTGCGCACCTCGATGGTAATCATATTCTTCTTTTTTGGCTACCAGAAATGGTTTGCGTACGAGGCGCAGGGATTGATTCCTTTTATCAGCAACGGCCCTCTTATTTTTTGGATGTACCCCGTTTTCGGCATTCAGGGGGCCAGTTGGTTTTTGGGGGGTTCGGAATGGTTGTTTGGGGCACTCTTGTTCTTAGGATTCTGGAATAAGAAATTAGGAATTCTTGGGGCCGCGGGTTCATGTGTCTCATTTATAATGACCCTCACGATAATTCCATTCATGCCGGATGGCTGGGCGGCGTCTGCCGGCGGGTTTCCAGCGATGACTGGGAACGTGCCTTTCCTTATGAAGGACCTGGTTCTTTTTGCGGCATCATTCTATTTGCTGAAGCAGGATGTGATGAGAGCGTCACTTTCGACGGATTCGGCCAAGGCATATTGAGATCTCTCTAAGAAGAGAAAGTTCGCTCAAAAACAGTATGGAAAACAACAGTATGGAAAACGTTTCTTCAGCGCAGTTACCTACGAAGCCGGAACCCGAAGAGTATGATCTGGTGGTTCTCGGCAGCGGTGCGGGATCGAAACTCACTGCCTGGACCCTTGCTGAGCAAGGACAGCGTGTCGCGGTGATCGAGCGCAGATACATCGGCGGATCGTGCCCGAACATCGCCTGTCTGCCCAGCAAGAACATCGTTCACAGTGCGAAGGTCGCTTCGTATTTCAGCAGGGGTAGGGAGTTCGGGATCGCTACGAAGGGCTTCATGGTTGATATGTCTGCCGTGCGTGATCGCAAACGCAGGATGGTCTTAGGCGAGATCGACGCCCATCTCGCCAACTACAAGAGGAGTGGAGCAGAACTCATCATCGCCTCCGGCCGCTTCATCGGTCCCAAGACTTTGGAAGCCACTCTGCCCGATGGAACAACTCGTCAACTGCGCGGGGCCAACGTGATCATCGGTACAGGTACACGCGCTGCGTTAGAACCAATTCCAGGCCTTGCTGAGGCGCAGCCACTCACGCATGTCGAGGCACTTGAACTGGATGAAATCCCCGAACATCTCCTGGTAATTGGGGGTGGCTACGTCGGATTAGAACTGTCCCAGGCGATGCGTCGATTCGGCAGCAAGGTATCGGTGATCGAGCGCAACGATCGGTTGGTGCATCGAGAAGACGAAGATGTGACTGACGCTCTTGGCAGCCTCTTCGAGGATGAAGGCATCGACGTCGTTCTGAATGCGCGGGTCAAGGGGATATCAGGGAAGTCGGGAAAGTCAGTAAGAATCGTTATCGAGCAAAATGGAGCGGAGAAAACGTTAGACGGCACTCATCTGCTGGTCGCAGCGGGCCGTACTCCGAACACAGAGGGTATCGGACTGGAGCTTGCCGGCGTCGAACTGACGAACCGTGGATACGTGAAGGTCAATGAGCGGCTTGAGACGACGGCACCCGGTGTTTGGGCAGTCGGCGATGTGGCAGGTAGTCCGCACTTTACCCATATCAGCGTTGACGATTTCCGGGTGTTGCTTGCTAGCCTCACCGGTGGTAACCGTGTGACAACTGGCAGGCAAGTTCCATTCTGCCTGTTCACGGATCCGGAATTCGCGCGCGTCGGCCTAAGTGAGAAGGAAGCTAAAACGCGAGGCATCGCGTACCGCTTGTTCAAGATCCCAATGGAGGCAGTACTGCGCACGCACACCCTTTCTGAAACACGAGGATTCCTAAAGGCCCTGGTGGAGATCGACGGCGATCGCATCCTTGGCTTCACGGCCTTTGGTGTCGATGCAGGGGAGATCATGTCTTCCGTCCAGATTGCCATGATCGCAGGGCTACCCTTTACCGCGCTCCGTGACGCCATCCTGGCTCACCCGACCCTTTTGGAGGGGCTTAACTCGTTGTTCTCGGCCGCACCTTCTGGATCAAAATCCGCCGGTGCGAATAGCTGATCGACGCACTGATAGGCGTTCAACAATGCCGGCGTCGAAATCTCGGGTCCACTCAATGAAGTCACCGAAGAACAATATCGCCGGACCTTCGACATCAATGTTTGGGGCGTTCTAAATTCTATGAAGCATGAAATCGCCGCGATGCTCAAGACCGGGGCGGCGCAATTGTTAATACATCGAGCGTCGCTGGACATATTGCGCTGCCGCAGGCGAGCATTTACGTGGGGACAAAGCATGCCGTGGAAGGATTGACTAAGGCCGTCGCGCTCGAGTTCGCGAAGCAAGGCATTCGCGTCAATTCGGTTGCGCCTGGCTCCATTGACACTGACATGGTCGACCGGCTCGTCGGCAAAGAAGGCGACCGGCGGAACTGGTTACTATCGCTGCATCCAGTGGGTCGGCTTGGCGCCAGCGAAGAAATCGCGGCTGCCGTCCTTTACCTTGCTTCCGACGCAGCGAAATTTACCACCGGCACGACGCTGTTGGTCGACGGAGGATGGACCGCCGCTTAATCGGGTGATCACCAATGGCGAAAAGGACCGTTCATGTCTACGCTTTTGATTACTCAGGAGCTCGATCTACGCTGTTGGATTCAACGTACCTGCCCGGTTCAACTCGCGATTACCATTGAGGAGCAAACGATCAATGGATAAGGCACCGGCACCCCGGACCATTACGACTACAGCAAGGCCAATTGCAAGGAGATGATACTCAAATCCCTCGCCTTTTTGCTGACCGAACCAGTTCATATAAAAGCCAAACTGGGCGTGCACCGTGGCAATGGCGCCGGCCATCAGCAATAAGATCGCTGCACTCGCGACTCGCGCGAAAACCCCGAAGATGAGCGCGAGAGAGCCGAGAAATTCAGTGAGAATGACAAAGAGCGCCAGAAGAACAGGTACCCCCATTTTGGAAAATCCCTCCAGCGTTCCCGCGAACCCGTAGCCGCCGAACCAGCCCAATGCCTTCTGGGCGCCATGAGCGAAGAAGACGACTCCGAGGGTAAGCCGAACAATGGTGAGGACCGGATCATTGGTTGTCTGCAACAAGCGTTTAATCATAGTAGATATATCTTGTGCTCAAGTATCTTGATGTCAAGTGAATCTTGGGAGACTGGCCAACCCTGCGCTGCAGGTTTGATGTGGCTCGATCTTTTCGCCATCAGACTAACAGAACAAATTAGTTCCATCGGTCTCTTTGCGGTCACGGAATCCCAATGCACCGAGGACCAGCACGACGACGACGACGAGGACGATTCCAAATTTTGGAATTTGGGTTTAAATCGCAGACTGCGCTCCCGGGAGATCCACGATTCAAGTACAGAGCGATATCTTTGCTGGGATCCGCGAATGACCGTCGCATTCGAAAACGGTTCGAGTCAGGCGACGGATTGTGCGCGATTGCAGCTGAAGAAGGCTAAAGCGGCCAAGTAGCCTCTGTGCGTATCTTGGGCAGGGAGCTGATGCGGACCCTCAAGCGATCCAACATAGGCCAGAACCCATCCCAACAAACCAAATCTCCAAGCAACTCAGTTGTGAGGGATTTCTGGTACCCTCGTCGAGAAGCATCATCCCCGAACATTGCGAGACAATGAGTACCGCAACGACGGCCCAAATAGATTAACCCATCCAAGTCCGCCGGATGAATCATCAATGCAGCTCCCCACCGCTGCGACTTCGGATAGTTTGCAACAAAGCATTGTAGTGGTCCTGATCATATGATCTCGTTCGTCGCATATCCAAACAAATGAAGACCGCGAAGCATGTGACACGACTGTACCTGTTGCTCCTCCGAGGTACTAGTTGGAATAAAAGTCTCTCCCCGGAAGAAATCCAGAAAGACTTGGCTCAAACCTAACTTGGAACTATCGAGAAATCTATGAATGAAAATGAACCCGCAGCCACGGGAAAGGGTATGTATTGGACCGGCGTGGTGCTGAGCGTGATACCGTCGTTGATGTTGCTGATGGCGTCCGTGATGTCGTTGTCCAAATCAGCGCAAGTCCTGCAAGGCATGGCCCAATTCGGCTACCCGGAAAATGCCATTACTGCAATTGGCGCAGCCTGCCTCGTCTCGACGGTCCTGTACATCATCCCGCGCACGGCGGTACTTGGGGCGATCCTGCTCACCGGCTATCTTGGCGGCGCGGTCGCGACGCACGTGCGCGTCGAGGCGGAGAAATTCACGTTTCTCATGCCGGTCGTTTTCGCCGCGTTGATCTGGGGTGGGCTCTTTTTTCGCGACGCGCGCATTCGGAATCTGCTCCCTTGGAGTAAATAGAAATGAACCCCGACGGGGACACCGCTAAACCTATTCCGAGGTTGGATTCTCGTCCTCGAGCTCGTCGTCGTCCTCGATCAGCCGGCGTTTTATCCAGTGAAGCGAGCCGATTGTCCCGCGATTATTTTGTCCAGTTAGTCTGATTGTCAAACATCGGGATTCTTGGAAGGACGAGACGAGTACGAGGACGAGTCCTCAATTTCGGTTTTCAGGCTAAACCGCTGGTGGCGTCCGGCTGTGCCAATCGGTTTCCAGCTGGAAACGGTGGCCGACTTGAAGCAATGTCAACTCATCGAAGTTACGCCCGATGAGCTGCAGGCTGATCGGCAATCCTCCTTCAGTGAATCCACACGGAATACACAAGGCCGGGGATCCGGTGAGGTTTGTCGGATAAGTGTTCCGCCAGATCGCACTCAAGACGGATATGGTTTGGCCGCCGATTTGCACATCCGACTGGTCAATGCGCGGTGCCGGGATCGGTATTGTAGGCGTCGCAAGAACATCAATCTTCTGGAACGCTGCGCGGAACTCCTGGGCAATAATCCGTCTAACCCGTTGTGCCAGAAGGTAATCTGTCGCAAGAAGCACCATCCCCGAATCGAGCTCCTTGCGAATGTCGCTGGACACGTCATCGGCGTGGACGCGCATCATCTCACGATGATAAGATGATGCCTCGGCGCTAAGGATTGCCAGCTCGGCACCAAGCGCGTAACGCAGGTTTGGAATCGATACCTCCTCAATTTTCCAGCCGAAACCATCGAGAATTCGTAGCGAAGCGTCGAACGCCTCGCGGACTTCCGCGTCGACCAAATCGAGGAAATGTTCGCGGGGAATGCCCACTCGCAATGACCCGGGCGCATGGCCCACCCCTGCGACATAGTCAGCTATCGGCACTTCGATGGACCCGGGGTCCAGCGGATCAAAGCCCGCCATCACCTGAAGCATGAACGCCGCGTCCTCCACGGTGCGCGTGATTGGGCCCGCATGATCGAGCGACCAGCTGAGCGATAAGATACCTCGCCGACTGATTAGCCCATAGGTCGGCTTCAGCCCCGTGACACCGCAAAACGCACTTGGATGCCGGATCGAGCCGCCAGTGTCGCTTCCGGTAGCGCCGAGGCACATGCCGGTTGCAACGGCAATCGCAGAACCGCCGCTCGATCCCCCCGGTACGTGGTCCGGATTCCAGGGGTTGCGTGACGGGCCCGCAAATTCGTTGACTGTGGTTGGGCCGTAGGCAAACTCGTGAGTTTGTACCTTGCCCACGATGAGAGCGCCCGACTGTCTCAGCTTTGTCACCGTGAATGCGTCCTCGGTCGTCCGGTGCCCAGCGAGAACTTTCGAGCTTGCCGTGGTCGGTAGGTCGCTCGTGAAGTAAATGTCCTTCAGAGCGATCGGGACTCCCGCAAGAGGCCCGAGTTCAATGCCCGTCTTGCGCCGCCTGTCGATGTGCGCGGCCTGCTGGAGCAGAACCTCGCGGTCTACCCGCGTCACAAACACATTCAGCTTGTTGTCGAGCCTGTCTGCGGCATCCAGACAGGCCTCCATCAATTCAACGGAGCTCAGCGCACCGGAACGGATTCCGTCCCTTGCTTCGCGAATGGTAAAGGAGCGCGCGCCATTCATGCTACTGGCCGAAAGGTTGTCATGGGCTCAGAGGCGCTGACATCAACCTCGTCCATCGCGCGGATTGCCGACTGAATCTCTCGGATTAGTGGCAGGGCAGCGTTGAGGCGGTCAGCTGTGATCGGATATCCCGCAATTTCCCGGAGAACAGCATCACAGGCTACTAGCAGCGCATCTGAGTTCAAATCGCGGTTTACCATCGTTTCAACAT
>Ga0210384_10006484_pt1 | contig 12481 bp, 11 predicted proteins | sample IncBWH2MmetaG_FD_160574 | JGI IMG/M metagenome (GOLD analysis project Ga0210384, IMG submission 160574) | Forest soil microbial communities from Barre Woods Harvard Forest LTER site, Petersham, Massachusetts, United States - Inc-BW-H-2-M | ecosystem: Environmental > Terrestrial > Soil >... | reverse complement strand
TGTTCCACTTTTAGATACCCAGGCCGCTGAAGCCTCCGTCGTTCGGGAGGAATTTTCCTTCCCCTCCCAAAAGTCTCGGGTTAAGTCAACTCTGAAATCGTCTTTCACCGTAGAGCGTCGCATCTGGAGCGTTCGCGCGCTGGTCACAGACATCCGCCAGCACGTCGAGGCAGACTATACCGATCTATGGATTGAGGGCGAGATCTCCAACTGCCGCACTGCACCTTCCGGCCATATTTACTTCACCCTAAAGGACGGCGAGGCTCAATTGCCTGTTGTCCTGTTCCGCCGTCAAGCCAGCCTGCTGCGCTTCCGGCCTGCCGACGGGCTCACGGTACTGGTTCGAGGACGCGTCTCAATCTACGAGAGCCGCGGCCAGCTTCAACTGATCGCCGAGACGATGGAGCCTCGCGGCGCAGGGACGCTGCAACTCGCCTTTGAGCAACTCAAGGCTCGCCTGCTTGCTGAGGGGCTCTTTGATATGGCGCGAAAACGTCCGCTGCCCTCCTTCCCGAAGTGCATCGGCATCGTTACATCCCCCGCCGGCGCTGTGATTCGCGACATAGTAACCATCGTGCGAAGGAGACACGCGCGGCTCAACCTGCTTGTATATCCAGCGACGATGCAGGGCGCGTCCAGTCCGGACTCCGTCATTGCAGGCATTCGCTGGTTCAGCGCGAATCCGTCTCTTGTGGATCTGATCATCCTCGCCCGTGGCGGTGGATCTTTAGAAGACCTCGCTGGTTTCAACGATGAGGGGCTTGCCCGTGCGATCGCAGCTTCTGAGCTTCCTATCGTGTCCGCCATCGGCCACGAGACGGACTTTACTATTTCGGACTTTGTCGCTGACGTGCGCGCCGCCACTCCATCAGCGGCTGCTGAGTTGGTCACCGCTGCGCAGCAGCACGTCGAAGACCGCATAGCGAGACTCGTCGCCCGTGTGCAGCGTTCGGGCCACTTCCATCTGATGCGTGCGCGACAGCGCTATGCTCGTCTGTCGGCGGAGTCCGCTCTGATCCGCCTGCGCGATGGTGTCAATCGACGCGATCAGCGTCTCGATGAGCTGCGGCTCCGCCTCGATGCCTCCACGCATCGCCGCCTTCGCATGCGCGCGCGACGATTTGCGTTTCTGGTCGATCGCCTCCGTCTTCAGGGCATCGCCGCTCGCATTGCAACTATTCATCGCCGTCTGCAGATCGCAGATCAATGCCTGCACCGCGCTACGACTCAGATCATCAATGTACGCCAGATGCGGGTGAATCGCGCCTCCATCGCGCTTGAGGCTCTCTCACCTCTCGCTGTATTGTCTCGCGGTTACGCTCTCCTTTACGCAGCCGACGGCAAACTATTGCGTTCTGCTTCCGAAACCGCTGCGGGCCAGACGATTCGAGCACGCCTCGCCCATGGCACACTTGAAGCCGAAGTGACGCAGACAAAGATCGACGCAGCAATCGTAACGGAGATCAATAACTCATGAAGAAGCTCTTTGGAACCGATGGCATCCGCGCCGTCGCTGGCCAGCCGCCTCTCGATGCACCCACCGTCTATGCGATTGGACTTGCCCTCGCACACACCCTTGCTGCCGCAACACCGGCACCACGGATTCTGCTCGGCATGGACACACGCGAGTCCAGCGACTGGATCACTGCTACTCTCACCGCGGGCCTCACCAACGGGGGAGCTTCGGTAGAAAGCGCCGGTGTCATCACAACGCCTGCAGTCGCCTTTCTGACACATACCCACCGTTTCGATGCCGGCGTTGTCATTTCGGCCTCGCACAATCCCTGGCAAGACAATGGCATCAAGTTATTCGGTCCGGATGGTTACAAACTTCCCGACGCTGTGGAACTAGCCATTGAAGAGGAAATATTCCGCCAACTCGCCGATGCGAAGACCGCTCCGCAACAGACCATTCCACCGAAGGTCAACGAGGCCGACCGCACTGAGTACGTCCGATTCCTGCTAGCCGCTGTTCCTGGGCTCTCGCTCGATGGTCGCCGTATTGTTATCGATTGCGCGAACGGAGCAGCCTCCTCTGTCGCTCCACAGCTCTTTGGGGACCTGGGTGGAGAGGTCATCATCACGCATGCCAGTCCCGATGGCCGCAATATCAACGAAGCCTGCGGCGCATTGCACCCGGAGATTGTCGCAGCCCAGGTTAAACATAACCAAGCGTCCATGGGCATTACCTTCGATGGTGATGCAGACCGCGCTTTATTTGCGGACGAAAATGGACGTGTGGTCAATGGCGACGCCGTTCTGCTGCTGGCTGGGCGCGACCTGCAGGCCCGAGGTTTACTTACCAACTTAACCGTTGTTGCTACCACGATGTCGAACATGGGGCTCGAGGCGGCGCTGAAGCGTAGCGGTATTCAGATGCTTCGTGCGGCTGTTGGGGATAAGTACGTACTCGAACAGATGATCGCTACGGGAGCCGCGTTGGGTGGTGAGCAATCCGGTCACATCATCTTCACAGGGCGGAGCACGACAGGCGACGGATTGCTTACTGCTCTGTTGTTGCTTGATATTGTTCACCGCAGTGGTAAGTCTTTGGCCGAACTCCTCGGTGACCTCAAAGTTTTTCCGCAGGTTATAGTCAATGTGAAAGTCCGTGAGAAGAAGCCGCTCGAAGGTATCCCGACTGTGCTCGCCGCTATTCGCGCCGCCGAGACTGACCTTGCTGACTCTGGCCGAGTGGTTATCCGTTACTCCGGTACCGAAGCGCTGGCGCGTGTCATGATCGAGGCCGAGTCAGAACCACTGATGCGGCATCACGCCGATACAATTGCTGCCGCCATTCGTAGTGAACTTGGCATCTAATGGCAGTTGTGCACGATAGATTGTGCGCTTTCCGGCCATGAATTTGTAGTGAATTCTTAAGCGCGATTTCAAAGGGCGGGGCTTTCACGAAACCACGAATGCTAACTGTCTAAACCTTTTCGAAACCCGATGGCACCAGTTGCAATCGAAGGAATAGTAGTCTGGTTAGGCTAGACAAAAGACTACGAGGAGTGAGCAGATGACGAAGTCGATACTACCACTCAGTGAACGCCCGGCGTGGAAGGCTCTGCAAGCGCATTACGAGGAGGTTCAACAGAAGCATCTCAAACAGTTGTTTGTAGATGATCCTGCGCGTAGCGAGCGATTCACAGTTGAAACAGGGGGGATCTTTCTCGACTACTCGAAGAACCGCGTCACAGATCAGACGTTGAAGCTTTTGGTTCAGTTGGCGGAGGAATCCGGGCTGAGGGAGCGGATCGATGCGATGTTCCGCGGAGAAAAGATCAATATCACGGAGAAGCGCGCGGTGCTTCACGTTGCGTTGCGAGCGCCAAAGAGCGAATCGATTTTTGTTGACGGTGAAGACGTTGTGCCAGCGGTGCATACCGTCTTGGACAAGATGGCTGCGTTTGCCGATCGTGTGCGCAGTGGTGCGTGGAAGGGGCATACCGGCAAGCGAATTCGCAACGTCATCAACATTGGAATCGGTGGCTCGGATCTTGGACCGGTGATGGCATATGAGGCGTTGAAATACTACAGCCAGCGCGATATCACCTTTCGCTTTGTTTCGAATGTTGACGGGACCGACTTCGCGGAGGCGGTCCGGGATCTGAATGCGGAAGAGACGCTTTTCCTGGTGGCGTCGAAGACCTTTACGACGTTGGAGACGATGACGAATGCGCATTCGGCGCGCGACTGGTCCCTGGCTGCGTTGGGTGGTGATGAGAGGGCAGTTGCAAAACACTTCGTGGCAATCTCGACCAATGCCAAAGAGGTGGCGAGATTTGGCATCGACACGGCGAATATGTTTGAGTTCTGGGACTGGGTTGGTGGACGCTACTCGATGGATTCGGCGATCGGTTTGTCGACCATGGTAGCGATAGGACCGGATAACTTTCGCACGATGCTGGATGGTTTTCACCAGATGGATGAACACTTCCGCACTGCTCCCTTCGCGAGCAATCTGCCGGTGCTGATGGGTTTGTTAACGGTCTGGTATACCGACTTCTTCGACGCGCAGACGGTTGCGGTGCTGCCGTATGAGCAGTATTTGAAGCGGTTTCCAGCGTATTTGCAGCAATTGACGATGGAGAGCAACGGCAAGCACGTCACGTTGGATGGAACGCGTGTCACTATTGATACCGGGCCGATCTACTGGGGTGAGCCGGGGACGAATGGGCAACACTCTTTTTATCAGTTGATTCATCAGGGGACGCGTTTGATCCCATGCGATTTCATCGGTTTCTACAAAACGCTCAATCCGCTGGGGCGACACCACGACATGTTGATGGCGAATGTCTTCGCGCAGGCGGAGGCACTGGCGTTTGGCAAGACGGCGGAGGAGGTGAAGGCGGAAGGGACGCCCGAATGGCTGGTTCCGCATCGGGTGTTTGAGGGCAATCGTCCGTCGAACACGATCCTTGCGGATAAGCTCACGCCTGAGGTTCTGGGCAAGCTGGTTGCGCTGTACGAGCATATGGTGTTTACGCAGGGCACGATCTGGAGCATCGACTCGTTCGATCAGTGGGGCGTTGAGCTGGGCAAGGTGCTCGCGCAGAAGATCATTGGCGAGTTGGAGAGTGCTCAAGAGCCCGCGCTGGCACACGATACTTCGACGACGAATCTGATTCGGAGATATAGAAAGAGTAAGTAGGGCTCGGTTCTGGCACCACGCAAAGATTCCCGATGTTTTCAAGGTCAAGAAACCAGCGAACTATTGAGAGGGAGGGAGTATGCAACTTGGGATGGTAGGCCTGGGCAGGATGGGGGCGAATATGGTGCGGCGGCTGGTGGCGCATGGTCACGAGTGCGTCGTATTCGATGTGTCGCCGAAGGTGGTTGCTGACATGGCGAAGGAGAATGGGATTACTGGTTCCGCTTCGCTGCAGGACTTTGTGAGTAAGCTGGCGAAGCCTCGTGCTATCTGGTTGATGATTCCAGCAGGATTTGTGGAGAACACGATCGAGCAGGTCGCTCCGCATCTTGAGGCCGGCGACATCCTGATTGATGGCGGGAATTCGTACTACATCGACGATATCCGCCGCGCGAACGAGCTTGCGAAAAAAGGAATTCGGTATGTGGATGTGGGCACTAGCGGGGGGGTGTGGGGGTTGGAGCGCGGGTACTGCATGATGATTGGCGGGCCGGATGCGGCGGTGGAGTATCTTGACCCCATCTTCAGGACTATCGCTCCGGGGATTGGAGATATTGCGGGGACTCCGGGGCGCGAGAAGGTTGGGGGGACTGCTGAGCTGGGGTATCTGCACTGTGGCGGGAACGGCGGCGGACACTTCGTCAAGATGGTGCACAACGGGATTGAGTACGGGATGATGGCGGCTTACGCGGAGGGGCTTGGTGTGCTGAAGGCTGCGAACATCGGCAAGCATACGGCTGAGATCGACGCTGAGACTACGCCGCTGCGTGATCCGGAACACTATCAGTACGACTTCAACCTGCCGGATGTAACGGAGGTCTGGCGGCGGGGAAGTGTCATTGCTTCGTGGTTACTGGATCTGACGGCGGCTGCATTGCTCGAGGATCCGCAGCTGTCGAAGTTTGGTGGTAGAGTTTCGGATTCGGGTGAAGGGCGCTGGACGATCAAAGCCGGGATCGATGAGGGTGTTCCGACTCCGGTGCTGACTGCAGCGCTTTATGAGCGATTCAGTTCTCGCGGGGAGGCGGAGTTCTCGAATAAGCTTCTCTCCGCGATGCGGTATGAGTTTGGTGGTCATCTGGAGAAGCCGGCGGCTAAGGCGAAATAGATTTCAGTTCGAAGGAGACGATTCGTGAGCCAACCACATTCCGATGCGCTGGTGTTCTTTGGCGCTACTGGCGATCTTGCTTATAAGAAGATTTTTCCGGCGCTGCAGGCGATGGTTAAGCGGGGCACCCTCACTGTTCCGGTGATTGGGGTGGCGAGGGCCGGGTGGGGCCTCGACCAGTTGAAGGCTCGGGCGAAGGATAGTTTGGAGCAGCATGGCGGGCTCGACCCGGCGGCCTGGGAGAAGCTGAGTTCGCTGCTGCGGTATGTGGATGGCGACTACGCCGATCCGGCTACGTTTGTTGGGGTGCGGCAGGCTTTAGGTTCGGCGGAGAGGCCGGCGCATTATCTGGCTATTCCTCCTTCGATGTTTGAGACCGTCGTGGAGCAGCTGGTGAAAACCGGTTGCGCGAATAGTGCTCGGATGATCGTGGAGAAGCCGTTTGGTCACGATCTGGCTTCGGCGCAGGAGCTGAACCGGATTCTGCTTTCGGCGTTTCCCGAGTCTTCGATCTTTCGGATCGATCATTATCTGGCGAAGGGCCCGGTTTATAACATGGTGTCGTTTCGTTTTTCGAACTCGTTTCTGGAGCCGCTGTGGAACCGAGACTATATCGAGAGCGTTCAGATTACGATGGCGGAGAACTTCGGGGTGCAGGGGCGCGGGGGCTTTTACGACCAGACTGGCGCGATTCGCGATGTGATCCAGAACCACATCTTCCAGGTGATGTGCAACCTGGCGATGGAGTGTCCGGCGCGGCATGACAGCGAGTCGATGCGGGACGAGAAGGTGAAGGTGCTGAAGTGTATTCCAGCGATTGAGGCGAAGAACCTGGTTCGCGGACAGTTCATCGGGTATCAGGATGAAAAGGGCGTTGCGAAGGGTTCGAAGGTGGAGACGTTTGCGGCTCTGCAACTGGAGATCAAGTCGTGGCGGTGGGACGGGGTGCCGATTTACATTCGGGCGGGAAAAAATCTTCCCGTGACCTGTATGGAGTTGGTGGGACGGCTGCGAAAGCCGCCGATGACGAACATGATCGAGGGCGAGGTGCAGCAGAACTACATGCGGTTCCGGATAAGCCCGGAGGTGACGGCGGCGATGGGAGTGTCGGCCTCGTCTCCGGAGGAGGAGGGGCAGCGTGAGACGGTGGAGATGGTGGCGAGCCGGCATCCTCGGCCGGGTGAGATGGAGGCGTATGAACGCGTGCTGACGGATGCGATGGCTGGGGATGCGACGCTGTTTGCGCGGCAGGACTATGTGGAAGAGGCGTGGCGGATTGTCGATCCGGTGCTGAAGGCTGACACTCCGGTGTATCCCTATGATCCGCAAACGTGGGGACCGAAGGAAGTGGAGGAGCGGGGCATGGTTCCGCCTGGCGGGTGGGATGAACCGGCTGCGGAGGAGCCGGAAGACTTCCGGGTGATTGTGCAGCGACCGGCGCGGGTTGCGGCCTCGAAGACTTAGTAGAGGGTGCTGCGAGAGCTGCAACGGCCTGAATGGTGGGGATTGTGACTGGTTCGCGCTTCGGTTCGGAAGCGGCGGACGCTTGCTCGCTTTGCATTGGGCGCCTCGTCATTGTGGGTTCCGCCATGATCTTTTCGATGAGGAGGGCGACGGCGCTTTTGCGTTGGTTGGCTTTGCCTACTTCGGCGCGCGGGGCGAGGATGCCCAGCTCCGGGTCGGTGGTGATCTCTTCGACGATTTCGGCGGGTTCGGCTTTGGCGTTGCGGTGGGTCGCGGGTTTGGGGAGATTGAGACTGGCGATCTGGAGGCCGTAGAGGAGCAGGCCGGCGCGGCGGGCGTCGATGTCGTTGGAGGCGATGCGGCGTAGAACTTCGCCGATGGATTGCTGGATCGCGGAAGGGTCTTCAGGCAACGGAAGGTCGAAGGTGGATTGGCGGCCACGGCGTTGCTGCGAGTCGGCGACGGGTTTTCGGGACGTGTGGTGGTAGTAGCAGAGGTCTTCTCCGCGCAGGCAAGGGCTGCCGCAACGGTGGCCGTCGGTGAAGATGTGGCGGCATTGGTACTGTTTTGGTGCGTTGGCTTCGGCGTCGATGATGTTGTCTTGCATGTATCCCCCCACTGGGTCAAAAAGTATGTAAGGTCTTCCAAAAAAAAGACCTGCGTCCGGACTTCCGGTGCAGGTGCTGGGTTTAAATGCGAAGCCCGGCCTGGTGGCCGGGCGTTTTCGTTTTTCCTACTATCTCTATTTTAACAGATTGAGCGAAACTAAAATGCAAACTTTCGCAAATTTATTTTTGGCTTGTAAGCGTTCTGGTTTGTTTGGCTTTGCGATTTTGATCGTCGATTTTGGACGTTGCCGGGGCTTGACATGCGATTTCTGGGCTAAAACAGCAAAAAGAAATCTACGGTTTAGTTTTTTCGCGTTGGTGACAATCTGCCGGCAATCAGAATCGTCCCATTTAGGGCAAGCGGGCTGGCAGTCGAAGTTATCGAAAAACCAATTCTTTAGGCGGGTTGCTAGCAGATTTGGCAGTTGTCGAGACATGTTGCCCGGGCCTAATGTGAACACGCAAATCAGAATTTAATTCTTGCGGCCGTTAACGGTTGCGAGCCTCTTGGGGAGCCCCATGGCGAAGGACAAAAAGAAGAAGAACGCGAAGAAGGACAAGGAAAAGGTCAAAGTCAGCACCGAATCTACCAAGACTGCTGCGGCTTCTGCCGCCGACATGGCGAAGTACGTCGACGGCAGTCCCCTCGATCGAGTGCAATATCTGGAAGCCAAACTGATCCTGAAGCCGGAGCAATTCACTTCCGTGCAGAGCTTCCGCGACTTTGGCAAGATCGTACAGCGTACCGCGAAAAAGGTTGGCGTCGGTTTCATCGAAGATCGTGAAGCGGGCCTGAGGCCAGAGGTAAGGGAGATCGTCTTCGGCGACACTCCCGACTTCCGCCTCTACAACAACGCCTTCATCCTGCGCCGCCGTATCGCCTACGTCGATGGCTTTCCCGTCGGTGATCCCGAAGTCGTCTTCAAGTTTCGCCACCCCGACGAAGAGAAAGCGACGGCGCTGGACGTGCGGCCCAAGATCGCCGGCAAGTACCAGATCAAGTTCAAAGCGGAGGTCCTTCCGCTGAAGGACCAGATCGGCGGATATCGCATCCTCTACTCGCATAACTGCCAGTTCGGATTGAGCCAGATGCACGACGCAGACAAGGTCTCGATGGCGACTCTCGTCAGAGTTTTCCCCGCGCTCGCATCGCTCAGGGAGTCCGATACCGAGAAGATCAGTCTGGTCAACGAAGGTATCGTCGAAGAGATTCTGCTCCCGCTCGGTCAGCTGGACTTCGGAAAAGGGCTCGTTGCGAAGTGCGACATCGGTCTGTGGCGCACGCGCGGCGAACATAAGCCCCTGGTTGGCGAGTTCGCCTTTCAGGTAAAGTTCGACCGCAAAGAAGACGTAGCCGAGAAGCAGAAAAAACTCGCCGCTCAGTTTTATGTCACTCTCCAGCGAGACGTGGAGCCGTGGCTCGCCCTCGGCGTTACCAAGACCGGAATGGTTTACCGCCTGAAGGGGAACGAGCCCCAAAGTCATGAGTGACGCTGCCGCAAGAGCCGATGTCCAAAGCGACGCCGGCATTGTCCCGGCAGTGGGCGACGTCTCGATCGGCCAGATCTTCCTCGAGTTCCTCATCATCGGAGCCACGAGCTTTGGCGGCGTGGTGCCGTATCTGCGCGGCAGCCTGGTGACCAAGCGGCATTGGATCGACGACAAGGAATTCGTCGAGATGCTTTCTATCAGCCAGAGCCTTCCCGGCTTGAACGCGACGAACATGGCCGTTCTGGTAGGGGAAAAGCTGCGCGGCGCACTAGGTTCAATCGCTGCCATCGTCGCAATCTGTCTGCCCGGCGGATTGCTGATGTATTTCGTCGGCAATTTCTACCGCATCCATGGAGACCATTTATGGGTCACCTCAGCACTAAAGGGTGTAGCGGCGGCGGCGGTTGGCCTGATTCTGTCTACGGTGGTGGGGCTCAGCAAGAAGTCGCTCGCAGGCAAGTTCGATTTCTTCTTCCTGGCGCTGACAGTGGTTGCCGTCAACCGGTTGCATCAGTCCGTACCCCGTACGTTGATAGGAGTGGGTCTGCTTGCGATTCTTTTCCATCGGCCTCGCAAAGAACAGAAAGAGAGTGCAGCTCCATGAACCAGATCCCGGCGCTTGTTCGCGTATTCGCTTATCTGTCGATCCTGACCGTCGGTGGCGGCATGGCGGCGTTCCCTGAGATGAAGATCCTCACCGTCGACGTCCACAAGTGGCTAACGTTTCCGCAGTTGATCCACATGTACAGCGTCGGGCAGATGGCTCCCGGGCCCAACATGATGATGATCGTCTCGATTGGAAGCTGGGCGGGTGGACTAGTCGGCGCGATCGCTGTAGTGACGGCCTTTTTCGGACCGACAGCCGTGCTCGCGTTCCTTGTTGCCCGCCTGTGGAAAAAACTGGAGAGATGGCCGTGGAGAACTTCCATTCAGCAAGGACTTGCGCCGGTATCGATTGGATTGCTGCTGGCGGGTTGCTTCACGATGGCGAAAGGCGCGATCTTCGGGGTTGAGACTGCAGCGATTGCGGTTGGCGTCCTGCTGATTCTGCTGCAATATAAGGTCAATCCAGCTTTGCTGGTGCTGGGCGGGGCGCTGATCGGAGTGTTCTCGTTGCAGCCTAAATGAGGCTGGCCTTACCGAATGTCGCTTACAGCCAAAGTTCTACTCGCTGGATGGGTATCGCGCTGATATCTATTGCTCGAAAGATCGAGGGCGACAAGCCTAAATGCGCCGACGGGTGCCAGGCGTGTACATGCGGGACAAGTGCGTCGTTGAGCTTTCGGGCGCCTCCGGTGAGGGCAAGTGTCGGCGAGCGGAGATGGTTCCATTGAGGTCGAAGAGTGGGCGTCCTTGCCTGCGGCCGTGAAGCGCGCGCCTGATCCAGAGGGAATCTGGCTGGCGCGCGCTACATCGATTAGTCGGCCATGATGGAGACCCTCCAGGGCGACCCGTTATTAGCTATTCCCGTTTTAGCCACTCCCGAATCAGCTACTGCGGGTTTAGCTGCTCATCGAAACGACCTCTACGGTCTCCAACATCTCTTCGCACTCGCCGGCGTGCGCGCACGTGCTGCAGGCAGTTTCTTCTCCCTACGCGGTCAAAAACAACTGGGAAAACTGCTAGATGCTTTCTGCTGAGTGAGGTTTGTTTCGTTTCGGTGACAACAAAAAAGGCAAAGGCAAAGGCAAGGGCAGATCCCTACGGGATGACAACCAGAGAGACAACGGCAACGGCAGAGGCAGAGGAGGTTAAAACTGGAAGCCGATGGAGAACTGGAGTTGGCGGCCTGCGAGTGCGGCGGTTGGTTGGCCAAAGCGAGAGGAACTGAGGGTTCCGATGTAGCTGGTGAAGTTGGCGTGGTTGAGGACGTTGAAGGCGGAGACGCCGGCGGAGAGGATTTTTGCTTTATCGCCCTTGTCTTTGGTGAGGCGGAAGTCGCGGTTGTAGAGGAGGTCGAGCGAGGTTACTCCACCGCCCTGGAGGGTGTTGCGGCCGACGCCTGTGGGGCGGGCGTTGCCGAGGCCGGTGTGGTAGTAGTCGTTGCCGGTGATCTCGTTGTAGGGCGCCGCGGAGTAGACGGTGAGGCCGACGCCGAGGGTGAGCCAGTGATCGGGATTGATGTTGCCGAGGAGATTGAAACGCTGGAGGCGATCCTGAAGGGAGCGGCCCCATTCGTCGTTGGGCTGGTACTGGTTTTGGGGGAAGGCGTTGATTCCGCCGGTATTGCCCTGAAAGGTTGAGAGCGTGTATTGACCTTGTCCTGTGAACCAGCGCGAGGCCTGGCTGCGAAAGGAGAGGTCGAGCGCGTTGAGGAGAGTGCGGCCTCCGGACTCGATCTGCTGGATCTGTCCGTAGTTGAGGTTGGGGCGGGGGTAGTCGGCGGTGAGGCTGGGGTTTGGCGGGAGGATGGGCGCGTTGGCGTCACGGGAGCGGAAGCTTTTGATCTGGACCTGACCGCGATAGGCGGCGGTGAGGGTGAGGGTTTTGTGGATTTGACGCTCGATGCCGGCGCTGTATTGGTAGGCGTAAGGAGTGCGGACGGTGGGGTCGAACTGGGCGAGGTTGGTTGGATAGGCGCTGAAGTTTGTGGATGGAGGGAGGGGAAAGACGGGGTTTTGAATTTGTATGGAGTGAAGGACGACGCCGTTGTGGAGCTTGACGATGGCTGGGAAGTCGCCGCCGGTGCGGTCGTAGAAGACGCCGCTGCCGGCGCGGAGGATGGTTTTGCCGTCGCCGGGAGCGTAGGCGAGAGAGACACGCGGGCCGAAGTTGTTGTTGTCGGGGAGGAAGGTCTGCCAGTCGTAACGAAGGCCTAAGGAGAGTTGAAGTTTTGGACTGAGTTTGATCTGGTCCTGAATGAACCAGCCGAGTTCGTTGATCCAGTAGAGAGCGCGGCCTGGACCCTGCTGTCCGGTGAAGACGTAGGGAGTGTTGGCGGTGTAGGTGTTGATGGAAGAAAACTTGTAGGTACCGAGACGGTTGGTGTGGTCGTCGACGGCGCGGCGGCTGAACTGCGGGAGCTGGACGCCGGCGCGGATGTAGTGCTTGCCGTGGCTCCAGGTGACGATTTCGTTGACGTGAATCGTATTCTCGGTCTTGGCCGTGTCAGCCTGAGCACCACCGCCGATGAACGAGCCGCTCACCTGGATGGAC
>Ga0210384_10006483_pt1 | contig 12483 bp, 10 predicted proteins | sample IncBWH2MmetaG_FD_160574 | JGI IMG/M metagenome (GOLD analysis project Ga0210384, IMG submission 160574) | Forest soil microbial communities from Barre Woods Harvard Forest LTER site, Petersham, Massachusetts, United States - Inc-BW-H-2-M | ecosystem: Environmental > Terrestrial > Soil >... | reverse complement strand
ATTCGACAGCAGCAGAGCCGCCTGTCGCCGCAGCATCAAAACCTGTAGTGCGCACGGTGATGACCTTGATCGCGTCGGAGGACTGCACCGTGGCGATCGCATTGCCGGCATAGATAGGACGCTCAAACGTATCCGGGGCATCGACCTTGGTGATTTCGGAAATCTGCGATACGTCCAGCTTGGCGGCGACGCGCGGCAGGATGTTTTTGCCGTAGGCGGTGGCTGGCGCCAGGATATGGCTGTAGGCAGCGGCGATCGCCAGCGCCTGCTCTGCAATGTTTTCCGCCAGGCCGTCGGCGAAGTGCGGCGCGTCCGCCAGCAATACCTTGCTGACGCCTGCCAGCTGGGCTGCTGCCTGCGCTGCAGCAGCGGCATTATGGCCGGCCACCAGCACATGGACATCGCCGCCGCATTGGCTGGCGGCGGTGACGGTATTTAAGGTGCTTCCCTTCAGGGAGGCGTTGTCGTGTTCAGCGATGACGAGTGTAGTCATGATGTCTTCCACATTAACATTTAAACCGAGGCAAAGTTTTTTACATTGCCGCGAAAATTATTCTTGAAATCCGGGTGCAGCCTGGGATCAGCTTATGACCTTGGCTTCATTCCTCAGCTTGGCCACCAGCGTCGCAACGTCGGGCACCTTGATACCGGCGGAGCGCTTCGGCGGCTCCACCACTTTCAGGGTTTTCACGCGGGAAGCGACGTCGACGCCCAGATCGGCAGGCTTGACATTGTCCAACTGCTTTTTCTTGGCTTTCATGATGTTAGGCAGAGTCACATAGCGCGGCTCGTTCAAGCGCAAGTCGGTCGTAATAATCGCCGGCAAGGTCAGCGACACGGTTTCCAGGCCGCCGTCCACTTCACGCGTGACGGTGGCGCGGCCATCGGCAACGGTCACTTTGGAGGCGAAGGTCGCTTGCGGCCAGCCCAGCAGTGCGGCCAGCATCTGGCCGGTCTGGTTGCAGTCGTCGTCGATCGCTTGTTTGCCGAGGATAATCAATTGCGGCTGTTCCTTGTCGGCCAGCGCTTTCAGCAATTTGGCGACGGCCAGCGGCTGCAGTTCTGCATCGCTTTCCACCAGGATGCCGCGATCGGCGCCGATCGCCATGGCGGTACGCAGGGTTTCCTGGCACTGGGCCACGCCGCAGGAGACGGCCACCACTTCAGTCACCACGCCGGCCTCTTTCAGGCGCATGGCTTCTTCTACGGCGATTTCATCGAAAGGATTCATCGACATTTTGACATTGGCGATATCTACGCCAGTGCCATCGGATTTCACGCGCACTTTGACGTTATAGTCGACAACACGTTTGACTGGTACCAGGACTTTCATGGGTCTGCCTTTAAATTAAGCTGATATTTGAACAGAGATGGTGATGCGGATTGTGAATCTAAAAAGGATGTTGCGAAATAAGCCTGCCCCTATACCGGCCGACATAGCCCATTTCGCAACAACCCGGACCAAGCGAAGCGGCGAATTGACGCGAATTGACGTAAACGTAAACTCCGCCGATTATAAAACGAATTCGACAACTCGTCGCACAATTTAGCACGAACGTTCGCTTCAAACCACAATCAAGCTAGAGCCCTGCACCTAATGCTAGGCACTTTTCATCAAAAAATGTAAATTTAGCAACAAAAAAGCCCGCAAAGCGGGCCTTGCGGGCTTTTGGACATACTAGACATACGACAGGCTTATCAGCAGCGCATTTGCCCTGCTGTGGGCCAAGGCAAACTACCGAAGCTTATTTGCGCTTGATGAAATATTCGTATTCCTGGCTGTTTTCCATATGTGACAGCAATTCATTGCCGGTCTGTTTGGAAAATGCCTTGAAATCCCGGACGGAACCGGGATCGGTTGCGATCACGCGCAACACTTCCCCGGTAATCATATCGGCCAGGGCTTTTTTGGTTTTCAAAATTGGAAGCGGACAATTCAGTCCACGCGCGTCCAGTTCTTTATTGAATTGCATGATGTTTCCAGTGGCAGGAATAAACTAATTGAATAAACAAATTCGCTAAACAATTGATGCACCAATTCTACCGGAAATTTTACCTAGATGGTGCAACGCAACACACTTATACAGTCTCGATAATCTATTCACAACAAATTTGCACTGTATTAGTGAATAAATACAAACAAGCTGATAATTTATCTCTTTATTTTAACCCGTTGGCCATTCCATGAACACGGGTTCCAGGCCTTGGCTGCGCATCCAGTCGGCCATCGCATAGCCGGTGCCCGCGTGCCAGGGACGCAGCTTTTCGGGGGCGACCAGGCGGAACTCGACCAACTCCTCCGACAGCCGTATGTCGCCGCTAGCCTTGACGTGATAGGCGATGATCACTTCGTTTTTACGCATGAATTCATACACGCCTATCAATGAAACCTGATCGGCATCCAGGTTGGTTTCTTCCTTTAATTCGCGCGCCACGCCTTGCTCCGGCGTCTCCCCTCGCTCCATAAAGCCGGTGATCAGTGCAAAGGTTTTTTCCGGCCAGGCGGCGTTACGCGCCAGCAGGATGCGGCCCTCCACTTCCACCAGGGCCGCCAGCACCGGCAGCGGATTATCCCAATGCGTCCAGTGCCCTTGCGGACAGGTCAGGCGCTCCTTGCCGGCCTCATGCTGGTCCTGGCGCGGGACCAGCGGCGCGGCACACACCGGGCAGAATTTTAATTCCATCGTGGAATGACTCACTGGCCGGTCACGGGAATGCGCGGCTGTCTCGGATGCAGGCGCGCCATCGCATGCGCGTCGACAAAGACGCCATTGCGCAACGCATAGGAACGGAAGGTGCCCTCAAGCTCGAAGCCGAATTTGCTATACAGGTGGATAGCCTGCGCATTGTCGCTAAATACGGTCAATTCCGTGCGCAACAGATTCAGCCAGTTGTCCGCCAGGCTAAGCAGTTCTGCCAGCAGAGCCGTACCTATGCCGCGCCCCGCGAAAGAATCCGCCACGCCCATGCCCAGCGAGGCCGCATGACGGCGCCGCGCTGCAGTTTCCATGTGCAGGCCGGCCGTGCCAACCAATACGCCGTCATACACCGCGACCAATAATGTGTTATCCGGACTGCGATGCTTCAGTCTTTCCTGCCACATTTCCACCGAAGGATGCGGCAGTTGCAAAGTTCCAGTATAGGCGTTGGCACTGGCATACACCCTTTGGATCTGGGCGGCATCATCCGGTTCCGCGCGGCGTATCTGGATCATAGGCGCTCGCCAATCCAGCTTGCCACTGCAGCCAGCGCTTGCGGCAAGCCTGCAGGATCGGTACCGCCCGCCTGAGCCATGTCGGGACGGCCGCCACCCTTGCCGCCTACCTGCTGCGCCACGAAATTGACCAGCTCGCCAGCCTTGACCCTGGCGGTGGAATCCGCGGTCACGCCGGCGATCAGGCTGACCTTGCCGTCGTTCACGGCCGCCAGAACGATCGCCGCTGTTTTCAGCTTGTCTTTCAGCTTGTCCATGGTTTCGCGCAGGGCCGTGACATCGGCGCCTTCCAGCGTCGCCGCCAGCACCTTGATGCCCTTGACGTCGACCGCTTGCGCCACCAGTTCATCGCCCTGGCTGGCAGCCAGTTTGGATTTCAACGCGGCCAGTTCTTTTTCCAGCGACTTCACATGGTCCTGGACCTGCGCTATCCGTTGCGTCAATTCTTCCGGCTGGGATTTCAGCGCCGCCGCCGCTTCATTGACACGGTTGCTCAGATTTTGCACCAGCGCCAGCGCTACTTCGCCGGTGACCGCTTCCACCCTGCGGATGCCGGCAGCCACGCCGCCCTCAGCGACGATCTTGAACAGGCCGATGTCGCCGGTCCGCGATACGTGGGTACCGCCGCACAGTTCGCGCGAAAAGCCGATATCCAGTACGCGCACTTCATCGCCGTATTTTTCGCCGAACAAGGCCATCGCGCCGCCCTTGACCGCATCGTCAAATGACATCACTTGCGCCTGCGCGGCATTGTTAGCCAGGATTTCACGGTTGACGATTGCTTCTACCTGGCGGATCTCGTCGGCCGTCATCGGCGCGTTGTGGCTGAAATCGAAACGGGTTTTCTCCGGGTCGACCAGCGAGCCTTTTTGCGCCACGTGCGCACCCAGCACCTCGCGCAATGCCTTGTGCATCAGGTGGGTAGCCGAGTGGTTGCGCACGGTTTGCGCGCGTACCTGGGTTGCCACCTGCGCCTTGACGCTCTGCCCCACGGTCAGCGAACCGGTCTGCAATACGCCGTGATGGCCAAATACGTCCGCCTGGATTTTTTGCGTATCCGTCACTTCAAACACCGCGCCGGATTCCACTGCCAGCACGCCGGAATCACCGCACTGGCCGCCGGATTCCGCATAGAAGGGCGTGATGTTCAACACCACGATGGCCTGCTGGCCGGCCTTGATTTCATTGACCGCAGCGCCATCCACATACAGCGCAGTCACCTTGCTGGTGTGGCTCAGGCTGTCGTAGCCGACGAATTGGGTCTTGTCGCCGCTATACTCAACGCCGGCAGCCATCTTGAACTTGCCGGCCGCACGGGCGGTTTGCTTTTGACGCGCCATCGCCGCTTCGAAGCCGGCCTCATCCAGCGCGATATTGCGTTCGCGGCAGATGTCGGCGGTCAGGTCCAGCGGGAAGCCGTAGGTGTCGTACAGGGTGAAAGCGGTATCGCCGTCCAGCTTGTTGCCGTCCTTGGCCAGTGCCGCTTCCAGGATTTTCATGCCGTGTTCCAGGGTTTCGCCGAAACGTTCTTCTTCCTGTTTCAGCACCTGCGCCACGCGCTCGCCGGCCTCGGCCAGCTCAGGATAGGCCACGCCCATTTCCTTGACCAGATCGGCCACCAGCTTGTAGAAAAACGGCTGGGTCTGGCCCAGTTTGTGGCCGTGGCGCAATGCCCGGCGGGTAATGCGGCGCAGTACATAGCCGCGTCCCTCATTGCCGGGGATGATGCCGTCCACGATCAGGAAGCCGGCGCAACGGATGTGGTCGGCGATCACTTTCAACGAATTGTTTGTCAGGTCGGTACAAGCGGTTTCGCGTGCGGCGGCCTTGATCAGGTTCTGGAAAGTGTCGATTTCATAGTTGGAATGCACATGCTGCAACACTGCCGCAATGCGCTCCAGGCCCATGCCGGTATCCACGCAAGGCTTGGGCAAAGGATGCAGCACGCCGTGCTCATCCTTGTTGAACTGCATGAACACCAGGTTCCAGATTTCGATGAAGCGGTCGCCGTTTTCGTCAGGGGAGCCCGGAGGGCCGCCCCAGATTTCCGGGCCGTGGTCGAAGAAAATTTCGCTGCAAGGGCCGCAGGGGCCGGTATCCGCCATTTGCCAGAAATTATCGGAAGCGTAACGCGCGCCCTTATTGTCGCCGATGCGGATGATACGCTCTGCCGGCACCCCGATCTCGTTCAGCCAGATGCCGTAGGCTTCATCGTCTTCCTGGTAGACGGTCACCGTCAGTTTATCTTTTGGCAATCCGTACACGACAGTCAGCAATTCCCATGCATAGTGGATGGCGTCGCGCTTGAAATAGTCGCCAAACGAGAAATTACCCAGCATTTCGAAGAAAGTATGGTGACGCGCGGTATAGCCGACGTTTTCCAGGTCATTGTGTTTGCCGCCGGCGCGCACGCTGCGCTGCGCCGTCGTCGCGCGCGTGTAGCTGCGCTTATCCTGTCCCAAAAACACGTCCTTGAACTGCACCATGCCGGAGTTGGTGAACAGCAGGGTAGGATCATTGCCGGGTATCAGGCTGGAAGAACGTACCCGGGTATGGCCTTTGGATTCAAAAAAGCTAAGGAATTTATCGCGAATTTCTGACGAGTTCATATGGTTTGTTAGGGGGATATCAAGGGATAAGTAAGAGGTTAGCCGTTGATTATACGTTCAATTTAGCCCATAAAGCACAAAACCCGCCCGGTGCGTGCGGCAAGCCGGCGGACGAAGCCACACGGGCGAATTGCTGGCTTCAATTGCAACAAAGCAGCGCCGCTATCCCGGGCCGGGACACCAGCCGGCCTCAGGCAAACCGGGCATCGATCAAATCTATCCTGTCGGTACAAAAAGCGTCCACCCCCCAGCCCATGATTTCCGCAGCCCTTTGCGGCTGGTTGACCGTGTAGCAAAACAAGCCGTAGCCGGCCTGCTTGACGGCCTCGGCCAGGGCGGGCGTCAATTTTTTGTGGTTGGTATGCAGCGCGACGGCCTCCAGCTGTTGCAGCCTTTGCTGCCAATCCGGCGGTATCGTGTCAGCCAGGAATCCGCGCGGAATATCCGGCGCTTCTGCCTTGGCGCTCACCAGCGCATCAAAAGAAAACGACGAAAACAGCGGCAGCGCCTGCATCAACGACGGATTCGGCGGCAACGCGGCATTGAATAGCTGGCGGGTCAATTTAGCCACAGCCTGGCCGGTCTCCGCTTCAAAACCCGGGGCCGGCTTGATCTCCACATTCATCCAGATGCCGTACTGCTGGCAGAACAACGCCACCATTTCATAGGTAGGCACGGTCTCCCCCGCATAGGCCGGGCTGAACCATTTTCCGGCGTCCATCCGCAACAGATCCGCGGCCAAGGTCTGCGCAACGCTCCCCCGCCCTTGCACCGTGCGGCCGAATTCAGGATCGTGCATCAGCACAGGGATGCCATCCTTTGATAACATGACATCAAATTCAACCGCATGAAAACCGTGATCGAGACCGCACTGCATCGCTGCCAGCGTGTTTTCAGGGGCAAGAATGCCAGCGCCGCGGTGGGCGACGACTTTAGGGTAGGGCCACATGAATTTCGCCTTCTTAATAATTAGTTCATACATAGGATAATCCAAGATGCACAACAAAACAGCATTGGGCCATCTCCGGGTTCTCGATTTGACGCGGGTGCTGGCCGGGCCCTGGTGCGCGCAAAACCTGGCCGACCTGGGCGCGGAAGTGATCAAGGTCGAGCGTCCGCAAACCGGCGACGACACCCGCAGCTGGGGGCCGCCCTTCCTGCGCGACCAGGAAGGCCGCAATACGACGGAAGCCGCCTACTACCTGGCGGCCAATCGCGGCAAACGGGCCATCACGGTAGATATCGCCAGCGCCGGGGGCCAGCAGATCATCCGCGAACTGGCGCAACAGTCCGACGTGGTGCTGGAAAATTACAAGGTCGGCCAGTTGAAAAAATACGGCCTGGACTACGACTCGCTGAAAGAACTGAAGCCGGACCTGGTCTATTGCTCGATCACCGGCTTCGGCCAGACCGGGCCGTATGCGCACCGGGCCGGCTACGACTTCATCGTGCAGGGCATGGGCGGTTTCATGTCGCTGACCGGCGAGCGTGACGACCTGCCGGGCGGCGGCCCGCAAAAAGCCGGAGTCGCGATTGCCGACCTGATGACTGGCATGTATGCGACCATCGCGGTGATGGCCGCGCTGAGCCACCGGGACAGGACCGGCGAGGGCCAGTACATAGACATGGCATTGCTGGACGTGCAGGTGGCGATGCTGGCCAATATGAATAGCAATTACCTGGCCAGCGGCGTTGCGCCGAAACGCTGGGGCAATGCGCATCCGAATATCGTGCCCTACCAGACTTTTGCCACGTCCGACGGCCACATCATCGTAGCGGCCGGCAATGACAGCCAGTACACCAAATTTGTGCAGGTCGGTGGCCGCCCGGAACTGGCGGACGACCCGCTCTATTTCACCAATCCAAAGCGGGTGCAGCACCGCGACCAGCTGGTGCCTTTGCTGATGGACATGGTGCAGCAAAAGACCAAGCAGGAATGGATAGATTTACTGGAAACCGCCGGCGTACCCTGCGGCCCGATCAACACCCTGGATGAAGTGTTTGACAATCCGCAAGTGTTGGCGCGCGACATGCTGGTGGAGCTGCCGCATCCCAGCGCCGGCAAGGTCAAGCTGGTGGGCAGCCCGATGAAAATGTCCGCCACTCCGGCGCAGGCGCTTAGTGCGCCGCCCTTGCTGGGCCAGCATACGGATGAAGTATTGCGCGACTTGCTGGGTTATGGCGATGCCAGGCTTGCCGAGTTAAAACGGAGCCAAGTCATCTAAGCCCTGCTGGGCAGCGATACAAACAGCCGCTCTTGCAGGAACGCTACAAAGGCGGCTGTTTTTAACGCCAGCCAATCGCGCGCCGGATACACCGCATAAATCGGAAAACCGGCGCGCAGCGTATATTGCGGCAATAGCTCGATCAATTCACCGCTGGCCAGCTCCTTATCCACCAGCAAGCGGTCTATCAGTAGGATGCCGGCGCCGGAACAAGCCGCCGCGGCCAGCGCCATGCCGTCGTTGATCTGTATCTGGCCGCGCACCCTGATTTTGTGCACATGATCAGCTTGTATGAAAGTCCACTCATCAAACGCACGTCCGCCGCTGGTATATACCAGGCAACTATGGGCAGGTAGTTCATCCGGCGTCTGCGGCGTTCCCGCCTGCGCAAGGTAGGCAGGGGATGCCGTCAACACCCTGGGGCTGTCAGCCAGCTTGCGTGCAATCAGGCCGGAATCCTCCAAGTGGGAAACGCGTATCGCCACATCAATCTGTTCGGCGATCAGATCAACCAGCCTGTCCTCTACATGCAGGGATATCTCTACCAGCGGATAGCGCGCAGTGAACTCTGCCAGCAAGGGCACCAGATGCCGCTGCCCCATCGCCATGGGACAGGTGACGCGCAGCCTGCCCTTGACCTCTTGTTGAAACTGCCCGGCCAGTTGTTCGATATTGACCAATGCACGCTCTATCTGCTGGGCTTCCAGCAGAACCATCTCGCCGATCTCGGTCAGCGTCAACTTGCGGGTGGAACGCTGGATCAGCCTCGCCCCCAGATCCTCCTCCAACCTGGCAAGTTGGCGGGACAACACCGATTTACCGCAGCCAAGCTGCACGGCAGCCTTGCTGATGCTGCCGGCACGTACGATGCTTGCAAAAACAGCAAGGTGTTGGGGGTTCAGCATAGGGGCATCATTGTCGCGTTTATGTCAACAATATTATGCATTATCAACCACTAATCAGACAACAATAATCACCCTATACTGCAAACGCTTCCAATCCATTTTCAATCCAGCCTTAGCGGAGATATTCCAATGAATACTATCAATCACCAGTTCAGACTCGCAGCCCGACCTATGGGCAATGTCAAACGCAGCGATTTCAATATTACCGAGGAAGTCCTGCGCGACCCGGCAGAAGGCGAAGTTGTCGTCAAGGTCCTCTATATCTCGCTGGATCCCGCAATGCGCGGCTGGATGAATGAAAGCAAGGCCTCGTATATCCCGCCGGTAGGCATAGGCGAGGTAATGCGGGCACTGGCAGTCGGGCGCGTCGTCGCATCCGGCAATCCGAAGTTTGCGGTCGGCGACCATGTCAACGGCATGCTGGGAGTGCAAGAGTACGCCTACTCGAACGGACAGGGATTGACCAGGATAGATCCCAAACTGGCCCCGCTTCCCGTGTACCTGAGCACGCTAGGCATGCCCGGCATGACAGGCTACTTCGGCCTGCTGGAGGTAGGCCAGCCACTGGCAGGCGACACCGTCGTCATCTCCGGCGCGGCCGGCGCAGTGGGCACCGTAGTCGGCCAGATTGCCAAGATCAAGGGCGCGCGCGTAGTCGGCATCGCCGGCGGCGCCGAAAAATGCCGCTACCTGACGGAAGAGCTGGGATTTGATGCCGCGATAGACTATAAGAGCGAGGATGTCAGGGCCGGGCTGCAAAAACACTGCCCGGACGGCATCAACGTATTCTTCGACAATGTAGGCGGCGATATCCTGGATGCCGCGCTGGCGCAACTGGCGCACGGCGCGCGCGTCGTGATCTGCGGTGCGATCTCCCAGTACAACAATACGACACCGATCAAGGGGCCGGCCAATTACCTTGCCTTAATGGTCAAGCGCGCCACCATGAAGGGCGTCATGGTGGCCGACTATTATCCGCGCGCAGCGGAGGCGGCGATGGTCATGGCCGGCTGGATAGGCTCGGGCAAGCTGAAAACGCGCGAAGATATCGTCGATGGCTTCAATACCTTTCCCGACACCTTCCAGATGCTGTTCACCGGCGCAAACAACGGCAAGCTGGTGCTGAAAGTCGCTGAAGCTTAACCCGCGTATCACACCGCAGCCTGAATGCCCGGCGTGACATTCTGGCTGCAATCGCTTTCATCGAGTAGACTATGCGGTCGCTTCTATCCGTAAGTGCGAACAGCTCAAACACATATCAAATACATCACGCCCATGAATTCCCTCCCCGTCAAACTCATCACCGGCGCCGTGTTATCGCTAACGTTGATCAGCAATACCATCGCCGCACAAAAAATTAATGCCGACCTGATACTCAAGGCCGCTTCCGTCATCGATGTAACGTCCGGCCGTGTGCTGCCGCAACAGGCGGTGGTGACCCGAGGCGACACCATCATCGCCGTGGTCAATGAGAGCGAACTGCATCGCTACAAGGCGAAGAAGGTGGTGGATCTTGCCGGCAAATATGTGATGCCGGGCCTGTGGGACACTCATGTACACTTCGGCGGCGGCAAAACGCTGATAGAGGAAAACAAAGCCTTGCTGCCGCTGTATCTGGCCAACGGCATCACCACGGTGCGCGACTGCGCCGGCGACCTGAGCGGCACGGTCTTCAAGATGCGCGAAGATATCGCCGCCGGCCGCCTGATGGGCCCGACCATCTTCATGTCGGGACCCAAGCTCGAAGGCTATAAGCCGCTCTGGAAAGGCACGATAGAAGTCGGCACGCCCGATGAAGTCAGCAAGGCGCTGGACACTCTGCAGGCCGACCACGTGGATTTCGTCAAGATTACCGAAAATACGCTGAAGCCCGAAATTTATCTCGAAGCGCTGCGCCAGGCCAGGGCGCGCGGCATGCGCACTTCCGCCCACATACCGGTACAGCTCACGCTGGAGCAAATCTTCGACGCCGGCCTGGGTACGGTGGAACACCTGCCCTACCTGCTGCGCGCGACGACGCCGCGCGAAAAAGAGCTCACCGATCAGGTCGCCGCCGGCACGCTGACTGGTCGCCAGGCCATGCAGGAGAGCCTGCAAAGCTATGACGAGGCTACTGCCCGGACGGCGTTTCGCAATATGGCCGCGCATGGCACCGCTGTGGTGCCGACCCTATCGGTGATCCGCATCACCTCCTATCTGGACCAGGACGATCACCATGACGACGCTTACCTCCAATACATAGGCAAAGGCCTGCGCAAGACCTATGAATGGCGCGTGCAGCGTGCCGCGCAAGATAGCCCGGAAGCCATCGCACAGCGCCATGCCTCGTTTGAAAAAGCGGCGGCATTGTTGCCGATGTTGCAGCAGGAAGGGGTCAGCATCATCGCCGGCACCGACGCCGGCTTCCTGAACTCCTTCGATTACCCGGGCAAAGCCCTGCACGACGAGATCGCGCTGTACGTCAACTACGGCCTCACGCCGCAGCAAGCCTTGCAGTCCGCAGTCATCAACGGCCCGCGCTTCCTCGGCAAGCTCGATGCGTATGGCGGCATCGCCGCCGGCAAGAAAGCAGATATCCTGGTATTGGATGCAAACCCGCTGCAAGATATTGCGGCAACCCGCAAGATCCGGGCGGTGGTCAGCAAGGGGAAACTGCTTGACCGCGCCAGGCTGGACAAGATGCTGGCGGACGTCAAACAGTGGGTGGCGGCACACTGACAACGTGGTTGCGCGGAGGCCCCCGCAGGTAAATCCGCAAAAAAAACGAGTGCACAGGCAAGACAGTCCTGGCACTCGTTTTTTCCGGCTTCGGGACGACTATTCTTTCGCCAGTTCCTTGTTCTGTGCATCCAGCCATACCTTCAGCGGCGCAAAATAATCCAGGATCGCGGACGCATCCATTTTCTCTTCGCCGGCCACTACCTTCAAGGCCTCGGGCCACGGACGGCTTTGCCCCATCGCCAGCATGGCCTGGTACTTGGCGCCGGCCTTCTTGTTTTCAAAGATAGAGCAGCGGTTCAACGGCCCACTGTAACCAGCTTCGCGGCACAAGGCGCGGTGGAACTGGAATTGCAAAATGTGCGCAACGAAATAGCGGGCGTAAGGCGTATCGGCAGGCACATGGTATTTCGCGCCGGCGTCAAAGCCGTTTTCTTCCATTGGCGCCGGGCGTTTTATGCCCTGGTATTTTTCACGCAACTCCCACCATACCTTGTCATAGTCCTTGGGCGCCACCTTGCCTGAGTAGACTTGCCAGCGCCATTGGTCGACCAGGTAGCCGAAAGGCAGGAAGGCCACCTTCTCCAGCGCCCTGTGCAGCAGCACCCCGATATCCTGGGACGGATCGGGCACTTCATTGAGCAGACCTATCTTCTTCAAGTACTCGGGCGTCATCGACAAGGCAATGGTGTCGCCTATCGCTTCATGGAAACCGTCATTGGCGCCGTTTTTGAACAGACCAGGCTGCTTGCGATAGGCCAGGTCGTAATAGATATGGCCCAGCTCATGATGGATGGTCGTGAAATCTTCGG
>Ga0210384_10006481_pt1 | contig 12484 bp, 8 predicted proteins | sample IncBWH2MmetaG_FD_160574 | JGI IMG/M metagenome (GOLD analysis project Ga0210384, IMG submission 160574) | Forest soil microbial communities from Barre Woods Harvard Forest LTER site, Petersham, Massachusetts, United States - Inc-BW-H-2-M | ecosystem: Environmental > Terrestrial > Soil >... | reverse complement strand
GTAAGGTCCTTGATGATAACCTTCGCTTGAGGATCGATGTTGCGTTCAAAATCGGTGTCTTCAACCCGTATGATAAAGGTGCCGTTGTTCTTTTTGGCAAAAAGATAATTAAGCAAAGCAACCCGGATGTTGCCAAGGTGCATAAATCCGGTTGGGGATGGGGCAAAACGTACCCTAACTTTGTTCACGAGATTCTCCAAAAAAATGATCAGTGAGTACGATTCTAAACCGAATCATCTTGATAGTCTAGAAAGTCTTTGGATACGCACTTTTTATGGATTTCTGAGACGATTCTTTGACCATACTAAAAAATATTTGGTAAGGTGGTGGCGGTTTTTAAAAAGGAGCCATTTTTCTCAAAAGGAGAGCGGGATGAATCAATGTCTAAAAATATCTTTTCTGGCCGACAAGCCAAAAGACTTTCTTGATGCAATAATCAAAAAAAATGCTCGTGAACTTGGTATCGAAGGTACCGTTCAGGCGCTCAACGAACAAGCAATTAATATTGTTGCCTGTAGTAGTAAAGAAGTGCTCGACGAGTTTCTTGATATTCTGCATAAAGGATCGGTAGATGGCGTACTCCAAAATATGGCCATAGAACCTTTTTTAAAAAACAAAGACTATCGAGGAGTGTTTCGGGTTCTAGAGTAAGGTTTTTGGAGCAATGATATTTCTACAAAAGATTGGTTATGTTTTTAAAATGATCATCTACGAGAATCCTACCTTTTTGTGTTTGAATAACATCGCTTTGTAAGAATTGAGCTGGGTTAATTTTTTGTACCTCTGTTTTGCCGCGCCATTTTTCTAATGGATTAGGCTCGCTTAAAATGTATACAATAGCCGTTTTAGCATCTCGTAGACTATCTTTTATGAGAGCTTGGAAAGCAAGATGAGGATCAGAATACCAAGCTATGGAGAATGCCGGGCCTCCAAGATTTTTTTCAAGGACCTTAAACTTTTTAATGATCTCTTGAATTAATAAAGGTGAATATTTTTGTTGAGCGCCTACTCGAGTAACAATTTCTGCTAAGAGTTTTTGAGCATCATTCATAATCCCTAATTTTCTACGAAACCTTCTTAGATCTTTGTTGGTATAGACCTGAATGCCGCGGTCACGGGGTACAAATATCATAAAGCTTGGGGCTTTTATAAAGGGTTCTTCCTCGTCATCGTCTTCTTCTGTTGGTTCATTCTCTTGGGTCGATTCACGGAGCTCGAGTGCTATAATTTCAGCTTCACTTGGGTAGGGTGGCGAGGTATAAATAAACGTATCTACATCTGCCATAACCAAGACATCTGTTTTTTCTGCTTCAGCAGATTTGCTCGGTCCAGTTACTCGTGCAATATAAGAATAGGCAGAATCATATGTCTTAATTGATATACCAAGGGCTTCGATTTCTTTTTTAAAAAAGAGGTAGGCGGCGGTATTTGATAAAGATGCGCCAATTCCAATAGACGGATTTATAGCTTCGGCAACTTTTTCAGTTGTGGCTTTAGTAGCCGCTTTTTCTTCGGTTGTTTCGGATGCTTTCCATAGAATCTCTTGCGGGAAAAGTTGGGATAAAAATGAGGCATGTTCTTTTGCAAAGGAAGTCTTTGCAAATTTGGTTAATTGATTGAGCTGATACGTATCAAGATAGCCGGGATCAATGAAGTTAATTTCAAGAGAGTTAAAGCCGCTATTTTTGAGGTACTTGATAATAATATAATCTTGGAGTAATGAGCCTGAAGCGAGCGATGTGTAGACAATATGATCCGTTGGAGCATAGCGCTGACGAATGTCAAAAACAATGCGCAATGCAAGTGCAATGCGTTTTTCAAACGGCTGGCAATCACACCATGATAATCTATACTCAAAAAATGTATTAATGGCTAAATATAAAATTCCCTCAAGGGCTGAGCGTACTAAAGCTATATTTTCCAGTGAGGCGTTTTCTAAGGAGGTTTCTAGGGGATAGTTTTTAACTTCTTGGGCACAGGCTTGAGCTATATCATCAGAAAAAGTATAGATGGCCCAATTTCTTTCTACGTTTTCAAATAAAGGACTGAAGGGATTAAATACGCTGTATATTTTGTTACGAATGGTGCCTATAAAAGAGATAGGTTCTATAGGTCTTAAAATACCTTCATTAAGTAATTTGTTTTTAATAGAGGTACTTATAGTGCGAATTGCCTGTTCAAGAGCCGGCTCATTAAATTTTAAAGAGGTGACAGTCTGTGGCTGCGCAATGAGGGACGATTTTTTTAGCATAATCTGAAATGCTGCTACTACGCCTACGATAAGTGACACAAAAAGTACTATTTTCTTTTTCATCCTTGGTTCCTTGCTATCCATTAAAACTTAGGGCCAGGCTAAGAAAAGTCATTACATAAAGTCAACAGTGGAACCATTTTCCCCATTATTTAGATTTAACATCCCCACAGCCAAAGCCGTGCGTCCCCTCTAATAATCCTTCCCCATAACCATTTCGCGCGCTTTTTGTTACACTTGACCGGTAAATAGGTAACAAAAACATAGTTTGCCAGGTTCTTTTTGTGACGCGCACTCGATTAAGCCTCTTTGTTATTTTCCTTTCTTTTTTCCCGTTGGGTACAGTAGCAGGCTCTCGTAATCAAACTTTGCCTAACGATAGTGTTGCATTAGCCATTCCTCTGGGTGGCATGCCGTCGTTGCATGCACTTGACGCTCTTATCAAAAAACCGTTTTCTCTCGGCACACTTACCTATACCGCCGATACCCCGTTTGAACCGGCAGAGTTTTCTTATCTGATGGAGATGAAGCCTGGCGATCTTGTTACCGCAGCTACGGTTAAAAAAGCAATCCGCTACCTGATTAAAAAAAATAAATTTAATGCAATACGTTTGAAAATTACGCCGGCAGAAAATAAACCGGATACAAAAAATATGCACCTTGAGCTTGAGAGCTTTTTAATGCTCAAAAGAATTACGATATCAGGCATCTTGCATGGCCGAGATACCTATCGCTATCTCTATGACCTTAACCCCGGTGAAGCATTTGATGAAAAAAAACATAAACATTCTCTTCTGATGATGAAAGAGGAATTGGCGCATCAGGGATACCTTCTTGCAACAATTAAGGACACGGTGACCCAGGACCATGGATCAAAATTCCTTACGGTGAACCTTGATATCCAATGCGGTCCATTGTTTCGCATCGGTTCGGTGCATGTAGAATGTACCTCAGAGGGCGAACACCGAGTTTCTCACGGTGAATGTGCATTGTTACAGGAAAAGATAGAAAAACTTTTTGCACAGCGGCTCGAGCGAAAAATGTATTCTTCAAAAATACTGGACAAGAGTGGTAGTGCTCTTAAAAAGTTTTTAGCGAAAAAAGGTTTTTTGCAGGCAGCCGTTACGCTTGATGAATATGTTAACAGGGAAGAGCACAAGGCTGATTTGGTAATACGAGTTAACCTCCAGGCAAAAAAGGAGTTTGTTTTCTTTGGCAACCATTTTTTTTCTGACCAACAACTGTATGACATGGTCCTTTCTTTTGGCCAGTCCACGCTTCTTGTTCCCACATCCTTACTCGCTCAAGAAATAGAAAATAATTATCACAAAAAAGGGTTTCTAAAGGTTAAGGTTGAAAATCGTGAAGAAGACGCAACCTGCTTTTTTGTTATCAATGAGGGGCCGCGCGCTATAATCGAGAAAGTAGAGTTCCATGGCACACAACAACTGCATACCGAGCTCAGTCGTTCTGGTTTTTACCGGCGGATAAAAAAACATTCTTTTTTTGACGAAGATAAAATCAAGCGGGTGGTCGAAGCCCTTGAGACATACTATCGCCAAGCAGGTTTTTCACTTGCGCGAGCTTCTTTTGATACCCGCAAAATTGCCGGGATGTCTGATCGTTATCGCATTCAGATTCATCTGGATGCTGGCAAGCGTTATTACCTAAAAAAAATTACCATTCCCTCCTTCCCCGAGCTTGAACGTCAAGGACCATTCCTATCATTCTCTCGGGCATCTGATCCGGTACCTTTTGATAGTCAGCAACTTTTGATGCAGCGACGTTGGCTTGCAGACTATCTTCATCAGCAGGGGTATCTCTATTTTGACATCAAACCAATCGTTACGGTGAAAGCAGCGCACTATTGTTTTGTTGAAGTGGAGTGGAGCATCAGTTTGCAAGAAGACAAGGTTACTTTTGGTAAAACCATCATCGTTGGTTCAAGCCCATTACCGTTTAACCGATTTATGCGCGAACTACAGTACCGCGAGGGCGAGACCTGGAATAAAAAGGCATTGGAGAGTTCGCTTTTCCGATTACGAGATTTATCACTTTTTTCTTCTATTCACCTGCATCCGGAAAATATTTCTGCACCTGAGGCAGAAAAAATTATTCTAGCCAAATTGGCAGAAGATGATCCTTTTGAACTGCGCATGAGAGCAGGTGTGCTTGGCGTCTCAAAAAATCTTACCTGGCGTGAAGGGGCTACCTATAAAGTTGGTGGTTCACTCCTGTGTAAAAATGTTTTTGATACGGGAGGGCAGTTACGGTTTGATGCTGATCTGACAAAATTTGAACGGTATTTGAGTGGTTATTATGTATATCCATGGTTTTTTGACATGCCGTATACCACCATAATCAAGGCATACAGCAATCGCTATCTCCAGCCAGTAGTCCAAGGAAGCAAAGATAAACTATATGTTGCCATCCAACAGGGATTTGTAATTGGGCTGAACAGGAAGTATAGCCACAGTACAACTGGTTTGAATGTTGGATTTGAATTGATGGAAACTTCTTTAAAAAATAGAGCGGCTGCAGAGGCAATTAATTTTTCTCCTGCGCTCGCAGACGTTAAAGTTCCTTATCTTTACTTAGAACCTACACTTGTTGTTGATCATCTTGATGACAAAATTTATCCAACTCTGGGTTCATTTACGTTTCTATCGGCAAAGGGCATGATTCCACTAAGTAAAGTAAATGATTCCTTAATTAAGGTTCTACTCGAACAATCTTTTTTTTATCCCGTGTACGAATCTCTCGTCGCAGGATTTAGATGTAGAATCGGACATATTTTTAATCAATGCTTTAATCAGATTATGCCGCCGGAACGGTTTTATTTAGGTGGTGCTAACTCGGTGCGTGGGTATGACCCAGATTTTGCGCCGCCGCTGGGTTGTTTTGAAAGTGCAAATAAAAGAAAAAAACTTGTTCCGCAGGGTGGCAAATCGATGCTTAACGTGAATGCAGAGCTGCGGTTTCCTCTTTTTAAAAGTATAAGCGGGGCATTATTCCAAGATGCGGGCGTGCTTATTGGGGATGATGTTGCGGCAATTAAAGAGCAGTTTGTTGCAGCAACAGGGGGCGGTATCCGCTACAACACACCGGTAGGCCCGTTGCGTTTTGATATTGGATTTAAATGGAAGAAGCGTTTTCCGGAAGATTCTCGAATGGCATGGTTCTTAACGTTGGGTAATGCGTTTTAATGTTTAACCTTTTTTGTGCGATAGATTGAGCTTGCAATTTCCTTTGCATTCCCCATAAAAACCCTTATATTCGCTAATTATTGTTTTTTATTTTTAGAAAGCACTGTTTTACCATGAATCACGAACACTCTTTGGACTTGGAGCATGAAAAGCATAGCGAGTCCTTGCCCCATGAACTTTTACACCACTTTCCTTACGCAATATTTTCCGTCTCCTTCGGGCTTATAGTTTTAAGCTTCTTGACCCACGTAGGAAGTAATGATGTCCAAGAAGCGGCTGAGCGATCTCACTCACTATTCCACAATTTTCACTTCCTACACATTATTTTTGCAGCAACCGGAACACTTATTACGTACCTGCGTTTCTCCCGTAATCTTGTAGGCGCACTGCTGGTTGGCATTATATCTCCAGCGATCTTTTGTACGCTGTCAGATGCCATACTTCCTTATTACGGCGGCAGACTCCTTGGCGTACCGATGGATTGGCATATCTGTTTTTATTCAGAATTACCCAATGTTTTACCTTTTTTATTGGTTGGCATTATCAACGGTTTTGTGATGGCACAACATCATTATTCTAAGCTTGCATCATTTTCTGTAGGCTCCCATTTTGTTCATATCCTTGTCAGCTCGTTAGCCTCATGCCTATACTTGCTTTCATACGGTTTTACCGACTGGTCAGAAAGTATCGGAGCAGTGTTTCTTTTTCTGATTTTTGCAGTATTGGTTCCGTGTACGTTGTCTGATGTAGTTGTCCCTATGCTTTTTGCAAAGGCCCATAAAAAGAGATGATTGGTATCCGCCTAGAAGGCATCACAAAATATTATAACGGTGAACTCATTATCAATAACCTCAATCTAACAATTGAGGAAGGAAAATTCTTTGCTCTTCTGGGACCCAGTGGTTGTGGCAAAACAACCATTTTGCGGATGATAGCAGGATTTGAAAATGTTGATGCCGGAAAAATTTATTTAGGTGATGAAGACATCACCCACGTTCCTGCCTACGGGCGTCCCATAAAAACAGTTTTTCAAAACTATGCCCTTTTCCCGCACATGAATGTGTTTGACAATGTTGCCTACGGTCTTCGCATAAAAAAAATGTCTGCGGATATGATTGAACAAAAAGTTCTGCGCATTCTTAAAGCAGTCGATCTCGAAGCACAAGTAAACAAATACATCCAACAATTATCTGGTGGACAACAACAGCGTGTGGCTCTTGCCCGCGCTATCATTAATGAACCAGATGTTCTCTTGCTCGACGAACCATTGGCCGCGCTCGATCTTAACTTGCGTGAAAGAATGTTACTTGAACTGATCGATCTTCAAGAAAAATTTAAAACAACCTTCATCTACGTTACTCATGATCAAGCAGAAGCACTAACCGTTGCAGATCGTATGGCCATCATGAACTATGATGGAGAGATTGAGCAGGTTGGTACACCAAAAGAAATTTATGAATTTCCAGCCTCATCATTTGTTGCACAGTTTGTTGGAAGCACCAACAGCATAAAAGGATACATCAGCATTCCTCAAAACGAGCAAGCAGTGTTAAATGTTGCTGCGCTGGGAGAGATTGTTATTACTCTGCCAAAAGAAAAACGATGGGCGCGTGATGGCAACCATGCGGTGCTCAGTCTTCGCCCAGAAAAAATAGAGATCAGTAAAAAACCACTTGAAGGATTTGCAAATCATTTTACTGGCGTTGTTGAATCAATCGTGTATCAGGGACGCTGGACGCAATATAAAGTGCGACTAAAAAATGATATGCGGTTGCAAGTGTTTGAACAAAATGAAGAACATTTCCCTCAAGAAGAAATCGATTATTATGACGAGGTCCATCTGTACTGGCAGAAGGAAAATGCGGTTTTGTTGGAGAAATAATGCAGCTTTTTAACACCCTCAAAAAGCAAGCTTCATTTATTGCCGCGGTACCTGCTCTGATCTGGCAGATATTGTTTTTGTACGTGCCACTCCTCTTTCTTCTCAGCGCAAGCTTTTTCAAACGATGGCCAGTATTTAATGTTTATGATTTAACTTTCACCAATATTGCTGCAGTTATTACCACAGCTCATTTTAAAATAATTGGTTGGTCATTAATTCAAGCGATGACAATAGCAACCGCCTGCCTTTTAGTTGGCTATCCAGTCGCTTACTTCTTTGCCGTGAAAATGCGTCGGTGGAAAAACTTTTTCCTTTTCTTCCTTATGCTCCCATTCTGGACAAATTTTCTTGTGCAAGCGTATGCATGGTTTTTTGTACTTGAACGCAACGGTCTTTTAAATAGATTCCTTCTTTCTCTTGGTATTATTCGAGAACCATTACAAATTCTTTATTCGCCATTCGCCGTGATTCTCGTAATGTTTTATTGCTACCTACCTTTTATGATCCTTCCCTTGTACGGCGTGCTGGAAAAATTTGACCTGCGCCTTATTGAAGCATCGCTTGACTTGGGTGCAACCTCATCGAAAACTTTTTTCAAAATTACTTTGCCACTGACAATGTCGGGGATTCGTAATGGCTTTTTGCTTGTTATGGTGCCAGCATTTGGGGAGTACGCCATTCCCGCCATTATGGGCGGGGGGCGATACCTCTATGTTGGTAGCTTAATATCAAACTATTTCTTGGAATCACGTGATCCGGCAGTAGGCTCCTCATTTACGACCGTCAGTGGATGCGTCATCCTTTTTATTGTTCTCATTATTTCACGAGTTATGGCCAGTCCAAAACAGATACAAAAGCAGGAGCGTTAACGTGGTAAAATCATTAGTGTCCCGGGTTTGGCTCCCAGTCCTAGCGTCTTTCACTTATCTATTTCTCTATCTTCCCATCATAGTGCTTATTTTTCTTTCCTTTAATGCTTCCGATTTTCCTTTTAAATGGGACGGCTTTACCTTGAAATGGTATGCAAGTCTGTTACATGAACCAGAATTGTTTATTGCTTTGAAAAATAGCTTGCTTGTTGCACTAACCTCAGTCGCACTCAGTTTGGTGATGGGCCTTCTTTTTGTGTACTGTGGCTGGCAATATAGGCTTTATCGATTTATGCCTGCTTTTTTAGCAGCAGTAGCATTGCCTGAAATTGTTTTGGCCGTTGGGCTTCTCAGTTTTTTTAGCTTTTTCTCGGTACCACTTGGATTAACTACGCTTATCGTTGGCCATACCTTATTGGGATTAAGTTTTGTTATCCCTATTATTCGTACCCAGTTTTTGGAATTAGATTACAGTCTCACTGAGGCATCCTTGGATCTTGGAGCTTCCGAGGCCCAAACGTTCTTTAAAATTATTTTGCCATTACTGTCACCAGCACTTGTTGCCGGCGGGCTCTTGGTGTTTATCCTTTCGCTCGATGATTTCCTAATCTCCTTTTTCTGTTCGGGACCAACATCACAAACTTTATCCCTTTATATTTTTGGCATGATCAGGCTTGGTGTTTCTCCGACGATTAACGCACTCTCTACAATGTTGCTCGCCATCAGCAGTCTTTTAGTTATTGCTTTCTGCTCTCTTAATATTAGTAATCGGGGGCTTTGATGATACGCTCTCGAAAAACTCCCCGAACCTTGTTACTTCTCATTATTATTTTTTGGATAACGATTATTTTTGGTTTGTTATTTTTACCAAATCCCTTTTCTCTTTTTTCATCACAAAAAACAATTAACGTATATTCCTGGACCGAGCTCATTGATATGCGCAAGGTGGTTGAATTTGAAAGACAAACCGGGATCAAAGTAAATATTGGCTATTTTGAAAGCAATGAAGAGCTCTATTCAAAAATTAAATTAACCCGAGGTGTAGGGTATGACCTTATCGTTCCTTCTGGGTACATGGCGGAGCAATTTATAAAAGAAAAAGATTTTCTACAGAAAATAGATAAATCAAAGTTACATTTCTGGCCGCGACTGAATCCAAACCTCCTCCGTCATTTCTACGATCCAGAAAATGAATACACCATTCCTTATATGTGGAGTATCTACGGTATTGGGATAAATAAAAGTTACTTTAGTCCCGATATTCGCAAGGATTGGTCATTGATATTTGATACAACAGTTTCTCAGGCGCCGCGTGTTTTAATTGATGATATCCGCGAACTTATGATCATTGGCGCTTACTACTTATTTGGTTCGCTGGACAAAATTGGTGAACAACAAATTACTGAAATTAAAAGAGTCTTGCTTGAACAAAAAAAATATACGCTTGTCTACGCAGAAGGTGGGGCGCCCTATCTTTTAGCTTCAGGCCAAGCACCATTAGTGTTAGTAACTTCGCCCTATGTACTGCGTGTTGTAGCACATAATAAAGACATTGATTTTATTATTCCGGATAAAGAAAATCCTATTATTTCTATTGATACTTTGGTGATTCCTGCGTCCTGTACAAAACAAGATCTGGTCTATCAATTTATCAATTTTTTATTTTCACCTGAGGTTGTGCAGTACCACGTTGACCAAACTTATTTCTTGCCGGCAGTGACCGATGTTTCGTGCAAAGAAGTTGAAACGAGTAGTAAAAATATTTTAAATACTTGTGCACGTGGTATCACTAAATTTAAATTTCTAAAAAACGTTATTCCAACCAAGGCTATTAACGAAGCCTTGCTGTTTCTTAAGTCTTAAAGAAAGAAAATTGACTTTCTATTTCTCACTATGATACGAAACATGGTGATGTGCTTGATGAGAGTATGAGAGTCATAAAATTCACAAAAAAATATTCTTGACTTCTCATACCCATATCATTAGTAGTAATGCTTTTTTAAAAAAGGGAAGAGTTATGAGAAATCAATTTTCTATCTATCGTTCTGCTCTGGCGATAATAACGTTTCTGTGTGTTAGTTTTTCTTCCCATGTTTTTGCAACACCGGGTAATTGTCCTGGTTCTACCGTGCTTTGGCATGACCTGAGCGATAACGGTCTTGCTGGTGCAACCAATCCCGGTATAACCATGGATGTCTTTAACCAAAATATTGATATTCAAGGCCGTAATGCGCTAGTGAACGGTATTCGTGTCGTAGCAAGCACGTGTGATATTTTAGTTACGATAACTAATAATGACACCATCATCACCGGTTCAGGTAACAGAGCCGATGGTGTTACTACTGGCTCAGCGCGCCTATATCTTTTTGCAGATACGGGACACAGTATTACCTTCTCGATTACCGAAGATCTTATGTTTCGTGGAACAGCTACCAATAATGGTGCTCTTCTTCTTGATCTTTTAGTTTCCGTTTCAGGAAGTGGTACCGTTAATTTTAATATTCTTGGCGAAGAGTCCGTGACCTTCACATCACTTCCTACCACGGGGGGTACGCGGGCTTATGTTGCTATGAAGCCAACGCCGGCACCAGACTGGACCTTTAGTCGTATGGTTGTTAATGCTGCTGATCAGGCGAGCAATGTTGAAATAGGTGTTGGTCCGCGATCATTGCTCAGTTATATTTCACTCAATAGTATCGCATCAAATGGTGGTGGAACCGATCTCGGTACTCTGTTCTTTGACCCGACCAATACTGGTACAGGCCGTATGATTTTACGTGTTTCTGACAAAGGGGAAGTATTAATCTCTGGCAGATTGCTTTCTGCCTCCCCGGGTATAAACGCCGAATTCCAAATAGGAGACATAGACCTCACCACACCAGCGGGGCACGAGGCAGATTTTGATGTGGTGAATAGCTCTACCATAACTTCAGGTAGCTTGTTAATCATCAACCAAAACACAATCCTCACTAATTTTGTTATCGACCCATTCTGTGACGGAGCGTTTGCAGTAACCGGAACGCAAGCTGGATTTATCTTGGGTAGTAATGGTGTGGTGGTTGTCGATAACAATACCTTTATAGACTATGTCGGAACTACAACCAACCAATGTCCTGTGCCGCAGCTCGTCTTGTCAGAAGAGCTAACGGAACAAGGACTTGATCTTCAATCTATTGTAAAGAATCGCAATCCATCAGCATTTATTGTTGATGATAGCGATGACCCGAATGCGGTGACGCCAGCAATTCTTCTTTCTCAAAATCTTTCTGGTGGTTCTGCGGCAGTCTACTTTAGATCCGGTGTGGATGAGGACGGATTAGTGCAAGAGACGGTGAATAACACTATTTCATTTACCATAGCTTCAAATGAGTTTACGCCAGGAGAAGGGAACTTGGTCTTTGATATAGAAGGGGACCTTGATGTTATTGGTAATAACGGTGTTGGTCACCAAGCCTTGCATATTCTGTCACTGCAAGTAACGCCAACAGGCGGTCCGGTATTAGTGCGTTCTGGCGAAACAACTTTCCCACTCCGTACTTTTGCTACCGATGCAAATGGCGACTTCTTGCGCTACAACAGTGCCTACATGATGGTTAATCGTAGATTGAAATTGAATAATGTTTCTTTAGTGCATGATGATGAAAACCATCTCGTGTTTGAAAAAAATGATGTTAAATCAGAACCAACCTATATTGGCGCTGAAAGATTTAAACTGATTCAGCAAGGTATCTGTTCTGGTAGTGCTACCTGTAACGGCTTGCGTCCAAAGATTGTATTCAATAACTCTTATTTTAGATTGAATACGAGTGCTGCAATTACCGGAGTAGACTTACTCATTCCTAATATTCCAAGCGGTAATAACGATTCTCGATTTGTATTCTACGGTAATGGTAGAATTGTAGATAACGGTGACGGGCGACAACTTAATTTAGGAACAGATATAGGTTCCTTTGCGTGCGATGGTGGTACCATCATAAGCCGTGATGCACATCTTGATATTCTCCAAGAGTTGGCCGATCCAACACCGGGAGTTACGCAGCTCTTAACACTTACGACCGAGCCGAATGATAATACGGTAAACAATCTTATAACAACACCGTTTTCACAGCTTCAAAGTCAAGCATCAGTTCATACCATTTATCTCGGTCATGCTTCAAACGTCTCGATTGGTGTTAATGATACAGTCGGCACCGATTCGCTCTGTACCATGAATTTTGCACTTACGACGACTCCTCACTTGACCATTACTGGATGCTTCCTGTCATTTGATACACGT
>Ga0210384_10006477_pt1 | contig 12490 bp, 12 predicted proteins | sample IncBWH2MmetaG_FD_160574 | JGI IMG/M metagenome (GOLD analysis project Ga0210384, IMG submission 160574) | Forest soil microbial communities from Barre Woods Harvard Forest LTER site, Petersham, Massachusetts, United States - Inc-BW-H-2-M | ecosystem: Environmental > Terrestrial > Soil >... | reverse complement strand
TGCAAACCGATCGATTTGAAATTCGTCCAGGTCAGGCGAATCAGCTCAAAATGATGAATCGCTTGGCGCCTGGATTTATTTTGAAACAAATGAGCCGATCGGTCGATCGTATGCTCAGAACACAGAAGTAATTTGAACGAAGAAGTTATGACACAACAAATACAACAAGCCCTAAGCAGGTAGAACGGAGCGAAAAGATGACAGTCGCGCTCGATAAAAAAAGGTTCGGCCTCTTTGACGAAGAGCTGTGCGTATCGCATCGACTGAGGAAACCGATTCGCTATTGCTGCAGCCAGCGTGCTCCGGCACTGTCAATGGTGGCGACGCGGATGGTCCCACCGATCTGTTGCGCGCATTGGGGACTTTGCTTTGCGACGTCGTTGATGAACGCTGCGAGTCCCGCTGCTGTTGGCGCTGCTGGTTTGCGCTCGCCGACTGGGCATTCGGGAGGCACGTTCCACCACAGGCCTCGATCCGTGCGGACCCGGTCAAGCACGACTTGCGCTTCGCCCTCTTCGGCGTGATGCTTCCACGAACCATCTGCCGCGTGTACCGAGACCACTTTGAATTCCTTCCGCGCGAAGAAGATTCGACCGCCTGCATCGCGATCCACGAACATGATGCTTACGTGGGGATTTGTCCCGTCTATCGGGAGAGATCGTTTGGCGAGCGCTGCGTTGAGGCTCTTGAGCGCTTCTTTGCTGATGAAATCGAACTGATCCTTGGGAAATGCGGCGGGGACTTGTCCTGCTATCCGCTCGACTTCTTTTGCCGCGTCCCATGAGCCCAGCGCTTCTGGCTTGTCGGAAGGAATGATGCCGATGCCGCTGTGTCCGAGCATCCCTCGTTTGCCAACCAAGAACAGTTTCTTCACTGTGTCATTGCCGTTCGGATACTGGCGACTGTCCGCCGCGAACAGTACTGCCGTCGCGGTGACGCCGATGACCAACATGCTCATAGGGAAGCTCCTACGTCGCCTAGACGCTGCCGATCAACGAGCGCCGCGGCAACGAATTTGCGGTATACGCCGGCGCCGGCCAAAGCCAGCCAGAACATCGCGGCGCTGGCATGTGTAGAACGGCTAGGTGCCGGTCGTCTTCGAGTGCTATCGGCTGTCTGCGGTATGATCCGGGGTTGGTCCTGCTGTTCCATCGTGCCGGCATGGCGTCCACCGCGGGCTTTGATCCTAGACCCAGGCATCGGTTCGCGGGCTCGGCTCCGCGTAGATCGTGCACACCGGTCTCGCTTCATTTTCCGGAATGTTTATTATCACATCGGGATTGCTGCGGACGGCGACGACATTTATTGATTGGCACGATGAAATCAATTAGCTCTTATGGACGACCTCGATATCGTGGCCGTCGGGATCGAGCACCCACGTCGCAAATAGCCCGTGGGGCACGACAGCAGACCGGTCCGTATCACTCCGGAAGACAGGCAAGCGCTTGCACGCCATCGGCAAGACCGGGCTTCGGCCAAGGGAGGTCGAGAGCCTGCCAGCCCCGTCCGGCATCATCCGATCTGAAGAGGCCATGGTTGTTGGCGGCGTAGATAACGCCCGGTTCGCCCGTGTGTGTCGCGAACTGGCTCACCGTCGTGCCTTTTGCCTGTGGCAGACCGCTCATCGCCTGCTCCCATAGCTTGAGTCCGGCTTTCCGGTAGATGTAGGTTTCGGTCTGCTGGGGCCGGTAGGCGGACCAGGGACCCTCCGCTGCCGACACAATGACAGTGTCCGGATCTGCCGGATCGACGGCAATGCCGACGAGGTAGGTGTGCTTCAATCCTTCCTCGGGCGAGTTCCACGAGTCCCCGGCATCGAGGCTTTCAAAGTACCCGTCGCCGGCGGCCGAATAGACCCGCCCGGGTGCCAGCGGGTGCGTCACCGCCGTGTGCGTATCGTACGGACCGCCGCCAACGCGATCACGCCAGGTTCGCCCGCCATCGAACGTGCGCACGAGCGCGCCGGCCTCGATCGCGACGAACACGCGATCCGCGGCGCTCACGTCGGCTGCAATGGACCGAACATGATGCGTGTCGGGCCGCGGGGGAAAACTCCAGCTGCCCTCTGACGAGAGTTCGCGCAATCCGGCGAGATCCACCCAGCTGTCGCCGCCATTGTCGGAACGAAACACCGCACTCGGTTCGGTACCGGCATAGACAATGCCAAAACCGTCGGGATCCTTCCCCCGGCCCACATGGACCGCGGTGATCATCGGGTGATCGATACCCGGTCCGACCGGTTCCCAGTTCCGGCCGCCGTCGCGGCTTCGGAAAAGACCGCCGTCCGCCGTCCCGCAATACAGTTGAGCCGGTTTAGCAGGGTCAACAGCCATACATCTGGGCCCTTGATCGCCCAGGTGTTGTTCGACGGTCCAGGCGGAAGCGCGCCGAGCGATCAACACCCCAGATCGAGTTGCAACCATGATGCTGACCATTGCCCTACCTCCTCCTCATTGTGGCTCATTGTCTATGACTCAAAACCTGTACGACCGGTAGCTGCCTGGACCTTTTTGCCCTCTCACGCTTCCAGATCGCGAGAACGAATCTCGCCCGCGCGGCGGTGTCACTGTGCACCGCAACGAAGGCTTGGACTTGAAATCACTAACGCTTTGCCATTGGATTAGTTCTTTTCTTGCCTTATGTTATTCGTGTGTATGAAGGCCCATATAGTAACTATTTAAAACCCAAACAAGTAGGCACATTCATGTGACAAAGAAAATGCGGGTCGTCCGAGCCAGACTGCGCCGCCATGTGCCGTATGCTGGACCGCATCGGAGACAAGTGGAGTCTTTTGTAGTAATCGAGCTTGCTCATTGCCAGCCTCCTCCCAGCGCCTTATAAAGTTGGACCACGCTCACCAGCTCGGAGTAGCGGACTTGCGCGAGCGTCAATTCGGTAGCGAAGAGATCTCGGTCGGCGTCCAGGGCGTTGAGCTGCGTGTCTACGCCTCCCTGGTATCGAACATAGGCGAGCCGCTTGCGATCTTCGAGCGTCGCCACCAGTCTTTCCTGTTCGAGGCGCGTTTCGCGCGTCCGTTGATGAGCGATCAGAGCGTTGGATACGTCGGAAAAAGCAGTCTGGATCGATCTTTCATAAGCAACGAGCGCCTGGTCGCGCTGCGCCTCGGCGAGGCGGACGTTCGACCTGAGGCGGCCGGCGGTGAAGATCGGCTGCGTGAGCTGCGGGACGAAGCTCCACGTCCCATTCGGCCCGGAAAAAAGATTCGACAGCGTCGAGCTCTGACCGCCGATCGAGCCCGTTAGCGTGATCTGAGGGAAATACGCCGCCTTCGCAACGCCGATGTTTGCATTCGCAGCGATCAAGGCCTGCTCGGCGGCGCGAATATCGGGACGCCGTTCGAGCAGGGCTGAAGGCAGGCCGGCGGGGACATCCGGGATGTGCTGATCGATCAGGGTGCGCCCGCGGTTCACGGGGCCGGGATTCTGTCCGAGCAGGAGCTCGATCTGGTTCTCCGTCTGTTCGATTTGCTGGCGCGTCGTCGGGATGCTTGCTGCTGCGGTTTCGACGAGTTGCTCGGCTTGGCGCAGATCGAGCAGGGTAGCGACACCGCCGACCTGCCGCTGTTGCGTCAGTTGGAGGAAATTCTGGCGGTTTTTTAGGGTTGTTTCTGAGATTTCCAATTCGTAGTCCAGTTCGCGGAGCTGAAAATAATCGGCCGCGAGCTGGCTGACCAGCGTGCTGACAACGGCTTTGCGAGTCTCTTCTGCGTTCAGGAGGTCAGCGCGCGCAGCTTCGGTGGCGCGGCGAAGGCGGCCCCAGATATCCAGTTCGAACGACAGAAGATTCAGACCAGCCTGTCCAAAGTTACGGTTCTGCTGGAAGGGGATGCCGGGCGGCAAGGCGAACGCGCCATCGCGCGAAGTTCGCGTAACGTTCAGGTCGCCGGAGGCGCTAACCTGCGGGATTTGATTGGACCGCGTAATCCCCAGATTCGCCCTCGCCTGCTCGACGCGCGTTACGGCATCGCGCAGATCGAAGTTCTGCACAAGCGCAGTCCGGATCAGATTCTGGAGCTTTTCATCCTGGAAAACCTCGAACCATTTCAGATCCGCGAACGACGCGGCCTGTGGCGCTGGCAACGGCTCGGGCGCCCGAAAGTTCGCCGGAACCGCTACTTGCGGGCGCTTATAGTTCGGACCAAACGTGCAACCTGTTAATAAGGCCGCGACAATCGCGAGACAGGAAGCACGCATCTTCAGTCTCCCTCCGCGGGAGACGGTGTCAACCCGGCCGCGGGAGCGGTCGCCCCGGACAGTTTCTCGACGACGACGAAAATCGCCGGTATAAGGAACCGGGCGATCAACGTCTCGACCAGCATGCCTCCGATGACCGCCGTGCCCATGACTTGCCGGGCAATTGCGCCCGCGCCGGAGGCGGTCCATAGCGGCACGCATCCGAGAATGAACGCAAAGGACGTCATGAGGAGCGGTCGCAACCGAATCCTTGCCGCGTCCAGCGCGGCTTCGACCAGCGGTTTACCGTTTTCGTATTCAGCCTTGGCAAATGCGACGATCAGAATCGAATTCTTCGCGGCCAGGCCGATAAGCATCACAAGCCCGATCTGCGAATACACGTCATTTTCAATGGCGATGCGGTAGGCCGGCAGGTACAGTCCCATCGCCCACTTTCGCAGCCACAACGCCGCGAACGCGCCAAAGACCGCCATAGGCGTGCTCAAAAGGACGCTGAACGGTAACGACCAGCTCTGATAAAGCGCGGCCAAAATCAGGAAAACGAAGACGAGCGAGGCCGTGAAAACGGCCCACGAGGGGATTCCCTGCTGCGATTTCTTTTCCTGGAACGACATGCCCAGGTAGTCGTAACCCATCTCGCGCGGCATCGTGCGATCGAAGGTTTCTTCAAGCGCTTTCATCGCCTGCGCCGAACTGTATCCTTGCGCTGCGGACCCGATGATCTGGGCGGAGCGGTACAGGTTGTAGCGCATCGTGAACTCCGGCCCGTAGCGCGTTTCAAAATGGGCGAGCGCGGAGAGTGGCACCGGCGAGCCCCGCGAATTGCGGACATAGAATTGGTCGATGTGGTCCAGATTGGCGCGATAATCGCCCTCGGCTTCGATGTATACCTGCCACTGGCGGCCGAACTGGTTGAAGTAATTCACGAACAGGCCGCCCATATAAGCCTGGACGGTGCGGTACACATCGTTGAGCGGGACACCTTGCTTGAGAACTTTCTCGCGGTCTACGCTTAGAAACTGCTGTGGTACGCTCGGCAGGAACGTGGTGATCAGGCCGGGCGCGATCTCGGGCCGTTTGGATGCGGCGGCTATGAACTTCTCAACGTTTGCCGCAAGGAATGGCACGTCCTTTCCGGCACGGTCCTCAAGCACAAAGGTAAATCCGCCCGACGTGCCAACGCCGAGAATGGCGGGTGGCGGAAAGCTGAACGCGAGGCCATCAGGCATTTTTGAAAGCTCGCGGTTCAGGTTCTGCACGATTTCCTGGTATTGCGTCTGCTGACTGCGGCGTTTGCCCCAGTCATCCAGAGTCACGAAGAAGAAGCCCGTGTAGGTCGTGGCAACCTGGTTCAACAGGCTGAACCCTAGGACGCTGGCTGTGTATTTGACCCCTGGAGTATGCGCGAGGACTTGCTCGACCTTTTCCGCCGCTGCTCCGGTCCGCTCGATCGATGCTCCCGTCGGAAGTTGCAGGTGCATGAAGAGATAGCCCTGATCTTCCACCGGCAGAAAGCTTGACGGGATGTGTTGGCTGATGAAGAGGGCTCCGAGGCCGGCTGCCGCCAGCATGACGAATGCAACCGCGCTCTTGTCAATCAGTACACGAGACCAGCGGAGGTATCCCTCGGTCGACCGATCGAAGAACCGATTGAACCAACTGAAGAAACGTTGCAGGAAGGGACGATTCCCGGCGCTGCCCGGTTTTAAAAGCACCGCGGCAAGGGCGGGGCTGAGGGTGAGGGCATTAAACGCGGAGAGTATCACCGAAATGGCGATTGTGGCAGCGAACTGCTGATATAGCCGGCCTGTAATCCCGGGAATGAAGATTGTCGGCACGAATACCGTCGCAAGCACCAGCGCGATGCCCACGAGTGGTCCGGAGATCTCTTCCATCGCTTTCAACGAGGCGGTCTTCGGATCAAGGCCTTGCTCGATCTTGCGCTCGACGGCCTCTACGACGACAATCGCGTCGTCTACGACGAGCCCGATGGCCAGCACCAAGCCGAACAGCGAAAGCGTATTGACCGAGAAGCCGAATACGGGGAATAACACGAAAGTCCCTATGAGCGAGACCGGTACCGCTAGCAAAGGAATCAGCGTGGCCCGCCAACTTTGGAGGAACAGGTAGACGACAATCGCAACGAGGACGATTGCGATCACGATCGTGGTGAGGATTTCCTTGATGCCTTCGGTGACGGATTCGGTCGTGTCGAGGGCCACGACATACTCGACATCCTGCGGCAACCGCTTCTTGTTCTCCTCCATCACCGCCCTAACCCCGCGCGCCGCTTCGACTGCATTGCTGCCGGGAAGTTGAAAGACGGCAATGATGGCGCCGGGCTTGCCGTTGATGCGTCCGAAGGTCGAGTAGTCCTGAGATCCCAGCTCGATCCTCGCGACATCGCGCAGTCTTACGGTGCCTCCGTCACCCGCCTCGCGCACGATGATGTCGCCGAATTCTTCCGGTGACGTCAGGCGGCCTTGCGCGCGCACGGCCCAGGTATATTCCTGTCCCTTGGGAACTGGCGCCCCGCCGACCTGTCCCGCCGGATTTACCGCGTTCTGCGCCTGAATCGCTGATGTGAGGTCCGCGACCGTGATGCCCAGCTTCGAGAGCTGGTCAGGCTTCACCCATAGCCGCATCGCGTACTGTCCGGCGCCGAAGACTTGCACGCTGCCGATGCCCGGCACCCGCGTCAACTGATCGTTCAGGTTGATGAACGCATAGTTGGTGAGAAACTTCGCGTCGTAGGTGCCGTTCGGGGAATACAGACCGATTGCCATGAGAGGCGCGCTCGCGGACTTCTGGACCGTAACGCCGTAATTGTTGACGTCTTGCGGCAATTGCGGAGTCGCTTGCGTGACGCGCATCTGCGTCAGCATCAGATCGTTGTTGGGATCGCTCTTCACGTCGAAGTTCACGGTCATCAACATCTGCCCGCCCGTCCCGGCGTTGAGCGAGTACATGTAATTCAGGTTGTCGACCCCGCTCATCTGCTGCTCGATGGGTGTGGCCACCGACTGCTCTATCGTTTGCGAATCCGCCCCGACATAGGTCGCCCGTATTTGAACTTCCGGCGAGGCGATCTGGGGAAATTGCGAGACAGGCAATTGAGCGATGATGATCGCCCCGATGATGACCGTCAGGATCGAGATAACCATCGCGACGATCGGCCGATGGATAAAGTATCTCGACATCATTTGCTTACCTTCGGATTGACCAGCGCTCCCGGGCGGATTTGGAAGAGGCCGTCCGTGATGACGCGCTCGCCGGGTTTCAGCCCCTCCTCGACGATCCAGTTCGAGCCGACGCGATTGCCCACGGTGACGCGCGCGAACCGGACGGTGTTGTTCGGATCGACCACAGGAACTGTGTACATGCCCTGCGTGTCGATCACTGCCCGCTGCGGAATCATCAAGACCCCGCTCCGCACCCTCACGGCGGCACGCACTTTCGCGTACTGACCGGGCCGGAGGATGTTGCCGGGATTCGGGAAAAGGCCGGTCAGCTGGATGGCGCCGGTCGTGGGGTCCACCTGGCGGTCGGCGAAAGAAAAGCGTCCCGCCTGTGGATGGACGGTTCCGTCGGCCAAGACCAGTTGAAGCTGCAAGCTGTGCAGCGCGTCGGCTCGCGCGAGGCCTATATATTCCTGCTCGCCGACCGTGAAGTTGGCCTTGATCGGATCGAGTGTCGAGACGGTTGTAATGGCTGCGGCCGTGGGTCCGACCAGGTTCCCGACCTGCACCGCGGCCACACCGGCGATCCCATCGATCGGCGACGTGAGCCGGGTAAATCCGAGATTCACCCTGACCGTTTCAAGCGCGGCCTCCGCGGACGTTACGCCGGCCCGCGCCGCCTCGATCTGCGCTTTTGCGGTCTCGACCTGAGCCTTCGCGGCGTTGACCTGCGCCTTCTGGGCTCGATTGCTCTCACGGGCATTATCCAGGTCCTGTTTTGAGACCGCCTGCTGAGCGGTAAGAGGAACGTAGCGCTCTTCGTCCAGTTCCGCTTTGTGCTGATTGGCCTCGGCGTTGCCAAGATTCGCCTGCGCCTGGATCAGCCCTGCCTGCGCCTGCGCCATTAGCGCCCGTGCCTGAGCGAGCTGCCCCGCCGCCTGATCCACCGCGGCCTGGAACGGCCTCGGATCGATCTCGAACAGCAGTTGCCCTGTGCGGACGAACGACCCTTCCTTGTAGTTCTGCCGCAGCAGGTAGCCACTCACCTGCGCCTTGATGGCGGCGTTGACCATGCCGTCGAGCGTCCCGACCCATTCGTGCTCGATTGGCAGATCCTGCTGCTGAACCGTAGCGACTTCAACTTCGGCCGGTGGTGGTGCGGCCGCCGCGTCGGTCTTGGCGCGGCTCGTGACCGTCAGGTAGCCGGCCGCCGCCAGCAGGACCGCGGCGATCGCGGCGATCCAGACGATGCGTCCCTTTTTCATTTCTCTCCCCCTTGCCCTTTCGCTCTGCGAGCAGGTGCTTGTTCTGGATTCGCTGGCGAGAAATTCCACTCCGGCGGCGTGCATTTCGGCGAGCAGTTCTTCCCCGGGCCTTTCTTTAGTTCATTTGTTAAGTTTGCGGGCTGTCGTCAGTGCCGTCGTCCACCACAGCAAGTCATCGATCATCGTCTGGGATTGCGTCCCAAGCTCGGCGAGTCCTTTTTCCACGTCGCCACCCTGGAAATGCGCCCAAAGAGTCGCGACGGGAATGTGGACGGACGAGCGCACCGGGGCGATCTGAACCTCTATCATGGTTTCCCTGAGCTGCTGGACGGCGCGAGCGCCCATGGCGCTCCCATAGCTTACGAAAGCAGCCGCCTTGCGATTCCACTCCGGGTAAACCCAGTCGATCGCATTCTTGAGCACTGCGGATGTGCCGTAGTTGTATTCCGGCGTGACGAAAACAAACCCGTCGGAGGCGGCTATTGCGGCGGTCCAGCGTTTGACAACTTCATGCTCGTACGGCGGACGGCCGGGGATGGCAGGCGGCATGGGCTGGTCGAAGAAGGGCATCGGAAAGTCGCGAAGGTCAAGCAATTTCGCGTCGATACCGTCGCGCTTCTGGAGGTGCTGAAGAATCCACTGCGCCGGCTTCTCAGAAAACCGGCCCTGACGCGTGCTGCCGACGATTACAGAAATGATGGTCATGGCTTTTTATCCTTTGTGAGGTCCTTTGTTGCTGGTGTTTTAGGGTTTTCGCAAATAGGCGATGATCCCGCTAAGAACGAGCAGCACAGCCGGGGGGGGCGGGCGAGTCGCCGATCACGGCCACCTCTGCGATGATTGCGCCAACCATGACCATGGCAAGCAGGACGGCCGCGTAGAATGCGTAACGGGGTATCAACAAGCCGATTGCGCCCGCTACTTCCAAAAGTCCGGTGACGTACCGAAACCACTGGCCAAGGCCGACCTTGTTGAACATTTCGACCATTGCAGGGACACCGCCCAGCTTGGCGCCGCCGGCCCCTAGGAAGGCCAGGGCGACAAGGCCGGAAAGCGTCCAGAGAGTGATGAGGCGGCCCTTGCGGGGGGTGCCTGGCAGCGCGTTTGTCGTTATCATGAGGTTCCTTTCAGGTGGTAATTCAATACCGCGTGCTGTGCGGCTTGCATGCTTCCAGCGAATACGAAAGCTGCGCCAAAAGCTTCGTCGAGCGTTTTAGATACTTCGTTTTTGCCTATCATTGTTTAGGCCGTCCTCCTAAGCCGCTCGGTTAGAAAAGCTCCGCTTGCCTTGAGCGCCTGCGTAGCGGCGTTGAATCCGCCGACATTGGTGACAAACCCGTGCGGCATCCCCATCCAAATGTCCAGCTTGGCGTCGACACCGGCCGCGACGGCGCGCTCTATATAGCGGCGCGAGTCGTCGAGCAGCACTTCGTCGTCTCCAACGTGAACGCGGATTGGAGGCAGACCGGTAAGATCCGCGCTGAGAGGCGAGGCCAGGGGATTCTTCGGATCGGCTGGACCCAAATAGGACCGGACGAGCCCGCCCGCTTGGGATTTGGTGAAGTACAGATCAGCTTCCGCTCGCGTTTCATAGCTCTCGCCTGTAAGGGCGAGGTCTGTTATCGGAGAGAATACGACCGCGCCCACCGGGGCCACAGCGTCTCTGGAGGCGTGGGCGGATGCGATTGACAGAAGCACCAGGGCCAGATTCCCTCCAGCCGAGTCGCCTGTAAGTGCGACCTTCGTGATTCCCTGGTCAACCAGTCAGCGATAGCATGCTTCGAGGTCCCGAACAGCAGCAGGAAACGGATACTCAGGAGCGAGACGATAATCTGGTATGAACGCATCGGCGCCGGCGCTCAACGCGATATGTCCGACGAAGTTCCGGTAGGCCTGGGCCGTTCCCAAAGTGAACCATCCGCCATGGACGTGAATGATCGCGGCTCCCTTATGAGCGTGCGCCGGCTTAGCCCACCAGCCGGATGTCCCTCCGACAGTCGTGGCTTCAAAGGTCACGCCCTCTGGGACTGCGACCCGTTCCATGATGTCGTTGAACAGACCGCGGCCAGCGGTTCCTTCGACCTTGCCTTTCATGGGTGCCACAGCCGATCGCAAAGCGGCTGCCCCGACCGAATCTTGCTCGCTGAGGGGATGTATGACTGCCCAGGGAGCTTTGGCGGCTGGTTCCTTTAGGATGTTAGGTTGCATTTTAGTTTCCTCTCAAATCACATTCCGCGAAGCACCGAATCGGCGCGGGAAAAGCCATGACGCATTGCCTCCGAGAATGGCGCGCCTGTCCAGATCATCCAACGCGGAACTCCGCAAGATCCGTTGTTTGGAGTTTATGGCCAGGTCCCGACGCAGATATGGAAAATCTGTTCCATACATGACTTGATTGATTCCCGCCACGTCGCGCAGCATGCGGAGTACAGGATCGCTGGCAGCAAGCGCAGTGTCCCAATAGATCGTACGGAACATGTCAGCGGCGGCCCCTCGCAGCTCGCCGCCCGCGATGAATCCCATCTCGTCGATGATCGCGAAGCGTGCGGCGAGGTAGGGAATCGAACCTCCGGCATGGGAGAAGATGTACTTCACATTCGGTGTGCGTGCGAATCTGTTCGTGTAGTGCATCTGCGCGACAGCGCGATTGGTGTCTGTCGGGAAGTCAAGCAGATTGTCGGGGAGTCCCAATGAATGGGCCACCGCGTCGGGTGAAGGATTGGGATGCACATAGACGACGGTTTTGCGGCGCTCCAGTTCCTCGAAAACTGGCTCAAGGACCGCGTCTCCGAGGTAGACGCCGTTGGAATTCGTAAAAAGAACAAAGCCATCGAGCCCGAGGACGTCGAGTGCGTAAGAGAGCTCCTCTAAGGAGGCATCGACATCCGGCAAGGGGAGGCAGGCGAAACCTCCAAACCGGTCCGGCCGTGAACAAACGAGTTCGGCCGAGAATTCGTTGCAGCGGCGCGCCAAGGCCCGCGCTTTAGCGCTATCTCCCGTGTGCACGCCGGGCGTACTCAGCGAGACCACAGCAACGTCGATGCCGGCGTCATCCATGAACGAGATGCTTGCTTCCTTGGACCATCGAAGCGGCGCAAGCCCTCCGACGGGAGCCTGCGCGTTCTCCGTCTCTTGCCAGAAAAACTCGGGCAATATGTGGTGATGCGTGTCGATCGTCAACGGCCTATCTGGATTGCCGGTCATACGGTTCCATGTTTTTGGCCGAGAATCAGCTTGGCTGCGCGGCCGGCAATCATATGAGTCGCCGCGTTTGTGCCCGGCCCCGTAATGATGTGTGGCATTACGGAGGCGTCCGCCACACGTAAACCCAAAATGCCGCGAACACGAAGGTCTGAGTCGACGACGGCGACGCTGTCGACGCCAATTTTGCATGTACCAACTGCGTGTCCAAAACTCGCCGAAGCAAGTCTGGCAAGTTCATGGATATCCTCGGCGCTCGCCTGGGGCCCTGGAATGAGTTCGCTGTCGCGCAAATGGTCGAAGGCACGCTGGCTCCCGAGCTCACGGGCGGCTTCGATGGCGCGCACGATGGCCGCAAAATCATGATCCGTGCCGAGATAGTTTCCATCGATCACGGCGGCATCCTGAAAGTTGTCACTGGCCAGGCGGACGGAACCTCTGCTGGTGGGCTGCACAAGAGCCGGCGCGATCGTAAACGAGTCCGGGGGAGGAGTTCCAAAGCGCAAGGCTACTTCGGGCGTAACCACCGGTAGTTGATGAAGCACAAGACTAATGTCTGTTTCACCCGAAGGAACGCTCGACAAGAAAGCCTCTGCCTCGACGGCATTGCTGTCGGCTGGCCGATCCGGCA
>Ga0210384_10006474_pt1 | contig 12495 bp, 9 predicted proteins | sample IncBWH2MmetaG_FD_160574 | JGI IMG/M metagenome (GOLD analysis project Ga0210384, IMG submission 160574) | Forest soil microbial communities from Barre Woods Harvard Forest LTER site, Petersham, Massachusetts, United States - Inc-BW-H-2-M | ecosystem: Environmental > Terrestrial > Soil >... | reverse complement strand
AACGCCGACTAGACTCTCAGTAACAAACCCGGGCCCAAAGCCGTATGCACCTTCGTGGCTGCATCGACGATGGACCCGATAGTCGGATCTATTTCTGCAATATCCTACAACTCTGCGTCCTCCGCGTCCTCTGCGGTTTTCATTTGGTTCTTCCGCCCTCGACTTTCAATGCCTCCGCTGCCGCTGCTTGCGCGGCCGCCAACCGTGCGGTCAGAACTCGGAACGGTGAGCAGGAAACATAGTTGAGTCCGGTGCGGTAGCAGAACTCAACCGACGACGGCTCTCCACCGTGCTCGCCGCAGATACCAACCTTCAAGTTCGAACGCGTCTTGCGGCCGCGCTCGGTGGCCATCTTAACAAGCTGACCAACGCCTTCTTGGTCAAGAGCCGCGAACGGATCCTGCTTCAAGATACCTTCGGCCAAATATGTTGGAAGGACCTTGTTGACGTCATCGCGCGAGAAGCCGAACGTGGTCTGCGTGAGGTCGTTGGTGCCGAACGAGAAGAACTCGGCTTCCTTGGCGATCTCATCCGCGACCAGAGCTGCGCGCGGCAGTTCGATCATGGTGCCGACCATGTAGTCGACTTTCATTCCCTTCTCTTTGAAAACCTCTTCAGCAACACGACGGACGATTGCGCCCTGGTTCGCCATTTCCTTCAGGGTGGCAACCAACGGAATCATGACTTCCGGAAGAACCTTGATTCCCTTCTTAGTGCAATCGACGGCAGCTTCGAAGATGGCTCGTGCCTGCATCTCGGTGATCTCGGGATAGGTGATGCCGAGACGGCAACCGCGATGGCCGAGCATCGGATTGAACTCGTGCAGTTGCTCGACGCGGCCGAGCAGCTTGGGCAGAGCGTTTTTGAGATCGCCGACGCCTTTGATCCCATAGTCCTTGTACTTCACCACGAGCTCTTTCTTCTGCTTAGCGCTATAACGCGACAGCAGAGCGATGTCGACCATCAAGTCCTCGCGGCGTGGCAGGAACTCGTGCAGCGGTGGATCCAGCGTGCGGATCGTAACCGGCAATCCGTCCATGGCCTTGAAGACGCCAGCGAAATCGGCGCGTTGTAGAGGCAGGAGCTTCTTCAGCGCCGCGCGGCGGTCTTTCTCGTTGTCCGCGAGAATCATGGTGCGCATGTGCCCAATTTTCTCCTCGCCGAAGAACATGTGTTCTGTACGGCAAAGCCCGATGCCCTCTGCCCCGAAGGCACGAGCCTGGATCGCATCGCGTGGAATGTCAGCGTTGGCGCGGACCTTCATCTTGCGGAACGGATCCGCCCAGCCCATGAACTTCTGCAGTTCTGGATCGTCCGCCTTAGGAGGAACGGTATTTAGCTTTCCTTTGATCACGCGGCCAGTCGTGCCATCGAGAGAAATCCAGTCGAATTCTTTGAAGACCTGCCCCTTGACACGCATTTGCCGCGCCTTCTCGTTGACATCGACATCGCCAGCGCCCGCCACGCAGCACTTGCCCATGCCGCGAGTAACGACGGCCGCGTGGCTGGTCATGCCACCGCGAGAAGTGAGAATGCCTTTCGCTACCTCCATGCCATGGATGTCCTCGGGAGTAGTTTCAGCGCGCACCAGAATGACAGACGCTTTCTCATCTTTATGGACAGCTTCCACCGCGGCGTCGGCCGTAAAAACGATCTGGCCAACCGCCGCACCAGGAGACGCGGGCAGTCCGGTCGCAAGCACTTCCACCTTTGTGCCTTTTTCATCAAGGCGTGGAACCAGGAAGTCATAAAGCTGATTCGGTTCCACACGAAAGATCGCTTCTTCCTTGGTGATGAGGCCCTCATCGACCATCTGAATCGCGATTCGAACTGCAGCCAGCCCGGTACGCTTCCCGTTTCGCGTTTGCAGCATGTACAGCTTGCCGTCCTGTACGGTGAACTCGAAGTCCTGGACGTCCTTGTAATGCTGTTCCAGCCGGGTGGTGATCTCGCGCAGCTGGTTGTACGCTTCCGGCAGAATCTCGTGCAGTTTGAGAATTGGGACCGGGGTGCGGACACCGGAGACCACATCTTCGCCCTGCGCGTTCATCAGGAATTCACCATAGAATTCCTTGGTGCCAATCGCGGGATTCCGGGTAAAGCCCACACCTGATCCACTGGTATCGCCAAGGTTCCCGAACACCATCGCCTGCACGTTAACCGCTGTGCCCAGCATGTCATCGATGTTGTTCATGCGGCGATAGTGCTTGGCGCGATCGTTCTGCCAGGAGCGGAACACGGCATCGCGCGCCAGGACCAGTTGTTCGCGCGGATCCTGCGGGAAGTCACGCTTGGCGTGCTTCTTGACGACTTTCTTGTACTCGACGATAACCTCCTGCAGAGCCTTGGCGTCGAGATCGGTGTCGAGCTTGGCTTTCTTCTGTTTCTTCTTGGCGTCGAAAACCTCTTCAAATGCCGCCTTCTCAATGTCGAGCACGACGTTGCCGAACATCTGAATCAGGCGGCGGTAGGAATCCGCGGCGAACCGGGGATTGTTGCTGCGCTTCGCCAGCGCCTGCACGCTCTGGTCGTTCAACCCGAGATTGAGAATCGTGTCCATCATGCCCGGCATGGAAAACTTCGCGCCCGAGCGCACGCTGACGAGAAGCGGACTCTCACCAATGCCGAGTTTCTGTCCCTGCAGCGCCTCGAGTTTGGCAAGCGCCTCATCCATCTGCTTGTCGACATCGGGCGACAAGCCTCCGCGCATGTATTCGCGGCACGCTTCGGTTTGGATGGTGAATCCGGGAGGCACCGGTAGCCCGGCGTTGGTCATCTCGGCAAGGCCTGCACCTTTGCCGCCGAGCAGGTCTTTCATCTTGCCGTTGCCGTCGGCCTTGCCACCGCCGAACGAGTAGACATATTTCGTTGTGGATTTCTTGGATTCTTTCGCTTCAGTTTCGGGGAGAGTCATGGTCGCCATATATGAGTCCTTTGTGGTTCAGGATTTCGGTTTAAGGAATTGCGTAATTGAGTAATTTCGTAATTGGGGAAGTGGAAATGGTCCAGTTCCTCAATTACTCAATGACCAAATTACTCAATCGCACAATCGTGTTTTACGCCTTTGCTTCCGTGACGATCTCGGAAAAATCTGCGATGGTCGAAAATTCATGCAACAGGGTCCGCAACAATGCAAGGCGATTGGCCCGCACCTGATGGTCTTCAACCATGACCATCACTTTGTCGAAAAACTTGTCTACCGGCTCACGTGCAGTAGAGAGCAGTTGCAACGCCTCGACATACTCTTTCTTCTTCCGGTGTTGTTCCGCCTTGCCACCGCTTTGCTCCAGATATCGGATCAGATTCTTCTCCTCGTCGCTTGAATCCTTGTGCGTCTCGACTCGCTCTGCCGGGGCGATTCCCTTCTCGTCCGCCTGCCTCAAGATATTCCGCATGCGTTTGCAGGCTGCACCAATCGCTTGGAATTCAGGCATGTGCAAAACCTGCTTCACCGCTTCGGCGCGCGCAAGTGCGTCCACCACATCCTCCGCATCCGCTCCGAGCACCGCCTTAACCACGTCATAGGCGTATCCGCAGACCTCTCGTAGATAAAACTCCAGACGCTCGCGGAAGAATGTCTTCACCGAATCTTCATACTTACGGTCGTCGACAAACTTCTTCTCGGCTTCCGACTTCTGGTAGCCGCTGCGCGCATCACGCATCAGTTCGCTGATGCGGATGGGAAGCTTCTTCTCGGCAATCACCTTTACGATGGCATTGGCTTGCCGGCGCAAGGCAAACGGATCCTTCGATCCGCTGGGTACCAGGCCAAGGGCAAACATTCCGGCAATCGTGTCTGCCTTGTCGCCGATCGACAGGATTGCTCCTTCTAACGAACGCGGAATGTCGTCGTCGGTCGACTCCGGCTTATATTGATCGTAAATCGCGTCGGCGATCGCAAAACGCGTTGCCTCGGGCAGGCTCGGATCGAGTTGCTGAGCCCGCGCGTACAATCCGCCGATGATCCCCTGCAGTTCGGTGAACTCTTTTACCAGTTCGGTAGTCAAGTCGGTCTTCGCCAGGCACGCAGCCTTGTGAATGACGCCGGGCCGAACGGCTACCTCATTCTGCTTGAGAATCTCGCTAAGCCAACTGCATAGCCGTTGCACGCGCTGCGTCTTGTCGTAATAGCTGCCGAGATCTTTTTGGAAGGTTACGTTCCTGAGCAAATCGAAGCGCTCAAGCAGCGACTTCTTCTGATCGGTCTCCCAGAAAAATCGGGCGTCGTTGAAACGCGCCCGCAACACACGCTCGTTACCGTGACGGATAAATCCGTGAGGATCGCTGTCGGTGTTGAGCACGGCCAGAAAATGCGGCATCAGTTTCCCGTTCGTATCTTCCAACGCGAAGTACTTCTGATGATCGCGCATCACCGTGACCAGCACTTCTTCCGGCAGCGCTAGGAATTGCGACTCAAACCCACCAAGAATGACCGAAGGATACTCGGTCAGATTGACGACCGTATCGAGAAGGGGCTTGTCTTCGCGCCAGCGCGCGCCAGGAATGGTGCGAGTCGCGGCGTCGAGCGCCTTGCGGATCTGGTGCTCGCGCTCAGCGCGACCCAGAACTTTCGCGGCGCGGAGCGAATTGACGTAGGCGGACCCTGGTCCCGGAATTGTGACTGGAGCGTCGGTGAGAATCCGGTGTCCGCGGGATACGTTTCCGGCACGAATGCCGTCGAACTCCATGGACAGAGTTTCGCCGTCGAGCATCGCGACCAGCCAGCGCACAGGCCGCACAAAACGCTCACTCGGCTTGCGCCAGTACATATTCTTGGGCCAGTAGATGGCGGAGATTTCTTTGGGAAGTCCTTCGGACAGAATCTCGGCGGCGGTGCGGCCCTTCTTCGTGACTTTCGCGGAGATGTATTCACCTTTCGGCGTGGAAACCTTCTCTAGGTGGGAAACATCCACACCGGCCTTCTTCGCGAAGGCGTGGGCCGCCGGTGTCGGCTGGCCTTCCTTGTACGCGACGTTCACCGAGGGCCCGGTGATCTGCTCGGTAACATCCGGCTGAGCTGCGGAGATCCCATTCGCCCATACAGTTAACCGGCGCGGAGTAGACATAGTCGGTACCGTCGCCGTCTGCGGAAGGAGCTTTTGGCCAAGGAGCAACTTGGCCACGCGGACGCCCAGGTCCGTCTCGGCCGCATCGATCATGCGGGCCGGAATTTCTTCGCAACCAATCTCTAGCAGGAAATCTGGCATGCCTTCAAACCATCAAGTATCTCAAAACTGCTGGGGCCCGCTTGTGATGCAAATCACAATCACATCGCGGACCGGTAGCCGCCTTGTGTGCAGCGTTATCCGACCGGGGACAGCGACTCTTTCCTGGGCTGCAGTAATGCTTTTTTTGCGGGCTCAGGCTCAGTATCTTTTTCTGCGGCTGTCTCGCTATTCTGATCGACCCATGCCTTCGCTATCCCAACCGCGAGGGTGCGGACGCGCGCAATGACACCCACGCGCTCAGTCACTGAGATCGCTCCGCGCGCATCAAGGATGTTGAAAAGGTGCGAGCACTTCAGGCAAAGGTCATAGGCCGCAAGAAGCGGAAAGCGAGCCTTCTCGGTAGTCGAAAGCGAGTGCCCCAGCCTTGTCGCGTCGTCTGTGACAGGGTGGGGATTTTGACTTCGGAACGAGTACTGATCGACCAATGCCTTACATTCCGCTTCGTACAATTCGAAGTGCTTCCATGCCTTCTCGACATCGGCTGCTTCGAAGTTGTATACGGAAAACTGCAACTCGTCGGCAAGGCGAACGTCCCCATACTTCACTGGCGCGCCGGTCTGAGGATCGCGGGCCCAGACAATCTCGTAGATCGAATCGAGATCCTGCAGGAACTGCGCAATACGCTCCAGGCCGTACGTGAGTTCCGCGCAGATTGGAAACAGATCCACGCCACCGCACTGCTGGAAGTAGGTAAACTGCGTGATCTCCTGCCCATCGAGCATGACCTGCCAGCCCACGCCCCACGCGCTCAAGGTCGGAGCTTCCCAGTTGTCCTCTTCGAACTTGATGTCGTGATGGCGCAGGTCGATGCCAATCGCTTCCAGGGATTCCAGGTACAACTCCTGCACATTTTCCGGCGGAGGCTTCAGGATCACCTGCAACTGCATGTGTTTGAAGAGCCGGTTAGGATTCTCCCCATAGCGTCCGTCAGCCGGACGGCGCGATGGCTGCACATAGGCAACCTTGTAAGGCTTCGGCCCGAGCACGCGCAGGAAAGTTTCCGGAGCCATGGTGCCGGCACCGACCTCTACGTCGTAGGGCTGTTGGAGGACGCATCCGCGCTCGGCCCAGAAAGTCTGCAAGCGGAGAATAAGCTCCTGAAATGTAAGCGGGTTGGACTTGGCTGGAGTCACAGATGAATTCGGGATTCGAAGGTTAATCGATGATTGTAACGGATGGGGCGGCTACCCGTCAGCTAACGGAGTTTTTCGCTCTTCCGATGGGCCCGACGCTGCCGTTTTTGGGCTCGCTGGGAAATTCCGTCGCGTTATAACAGAAAAATCTACTCACTCAAGCCATAAACCGCCACTTCACCTGCTGCAGGGCTTGGCAAAATAACTCCTTGATCCACATTTAGATAGCGCCGACCCTACAGTAAGGGCATGAGAAATGCCTCAAAAGGCTCGAGAGCGTGTCTTCTGTCGTTGCTCCTCTTCTCTCCTTACCTGCTTCGCAGGAGGTTCTGCCGTGCGTAAGTCAGCATTGTTCTGCGCCGTTGTCATGGTGTGCGCTATCGCCTGTACATTTCTTCTTTCGTGTGGTGCCACGCACCCTATGTCCAATAACCCCGCCACTATCAACCTTACGGTGAGCGATCCGGCGACCTGTTCCGCTCCGCAAGGGCCGTTCAGCCATATCTTCGTCACCATTGTCGATGTGCAGGTCAATACCAGTTCTAGCGCGGGCGATCAGGACCCAGGATGGGTCGATCTCACTCCGAACCTGGCGCAGAGTCCGCAACAAGTGGACCTGCTTGGACAGGCCAGCCACCAATGCTTTTTGGCCATGCTGGGTTCGTCCATCGAAATACAGCCCGGGAGCTATCAGCAGATTCGGATCATTCTCGCCGATGGAAGCGTGACGTTTAAGAGCAACCCATGCGGCACTATGGCGAACTGCGTAACGTTGACCAGCGATACCACCAACACGCCATTGCCGCTGCTTTTGTCGAGCCAGGCGCAAACCGGCCTGAAGATTCCATCAGGGCAGATCGCCGGTGGGCAGTTTGTAGTCGCTGCTGGAGAGACCAAAGATCTGGACATTGACTTCAATGCTTGTGCGTCGATTGTTACGCAAGGCAATGGGCAATTCCGCCTTAAGCCCGTGCTGCACGCAGGCGAAGTCAACCTGACTTCATCCTCTATTAATGGAAAGATTGTAGACAGCGTTTCGGGGCAGGCGATTACTGCGGGGAATACGATCGTCGCCCTGGAGCAGAAAGACAGCTCGGGCGTGGACCGCGTGATCATGGAGACAACCACGGACGGGACCGGCGCATTTGTCTTTTGTCCTGTGGCGTCCGGATCCTATGACGTGGTTGCAGTCTCGAGCAACGGCACCCTGATTAGCTATGGAGCCACAATCATCGCCGGTGTACAGTCTGGAAATTCTCTGGGGACGGTGCCGCTGGTGCCACAGGCGGGAACGATGAGGTCGCTGGCATTAATTACCGGGCAGATCACGACCAGCACTGGAAGCACGGGTACTGCCGCAGATCTTTCGTTGTCGGTGCTGCAGCCAGTTCTGGAAAATGGGACGACCGTGCTGGTGACGATTCCTCTGGCGGCGCAATCTTCAGCGATGGCGAGTGTCGCCACGGCGGCGGGTGCAAGCTGTCCCCCAAATACCGATTGCGCCAGTTACACTTTGTCTGTACCGGCAGCCAATCCGAGCCTGGGAACATTTAGTACCAGCGGCGTCCAAACACCAGCCGCGCCCTCGAGTGGAGCTGTGAACTACACACTTGATGCGATCGCGGTTGTTCCAGGCGGAGGCGGCACGCTTGACTGCAGTCCGTCGGAATTGCAGACAAGCTCCACAAGCACAAACACCAGCCTGGTGGTCACGGCTGGAACCAGCGCGACAGTGGCGACGCTGGCTTTCACAGGATGTCAATAAATGTTGCTAGGAGAGGCCGGAATTAGAATGTCCCTTTTTCCAGCATCCCCGCCGTAATCAACTTCTTCTCAATGTGCCGCTGCAGAATTTGGATCAGGAGTTTGCGCAGGTCAGCGGCCTGCGATTTGGGCCAACTCATCTGCGCAAAGGCGTCTACTGGCGCGCGAAACATGCGCGCAGCGAGAAGGCGCGATTCCGGCGAAAGCTCCGAAGACGCAAGACGCTTGTCGTCGGCGCACATCAATCCGTCGGCAAGGGCGTGGAAGTAGGCGCGATCGCCATTCAGATTGCGCCCGCAGACCACGCATTCGGTGAACTCCGGCAGGAAGCCGACCAGGCGCGTCAGCCACAAGTCGAAATACGTGATGGGCATCCAGATCTCCGGCCCTGTTAGCATCTGCAACACGGAAAGCGTGAGGCGGAAGATGGCGTCATTCGCTTCATGGTCGGGCAGCAACTCGTCAAGCAACTCAGCGATGTGTCCCAATCCGACAGCGCGGGCGTAGCTCACTTCTGAAGCCATCGGCGACTCGAGAACTTCGCAGGAATCGAGTCGCGCCAGTTCCCGACGTTCGCGCACATCATAAAATGCGCGCACGTAAGTCAGCGGCTCGAGTGCGCCGCCGAAACGGCGCTTCGACTTTTTGGCAGACCGCGCCACGCCATGCACTTTGCCCTCTGCGCGCGTGAACAGAGTGACGAGCAAGTCGGCTTCGCGCAGCGGATAAGTTCGCAGCACGATCGCTTCTGATTCTCGCAAGGCCATCGTTGAGTGTGATTCTAGTGGAAGGGAGAACGCTCGTCAGCGTCCGAACGATCGAGAGCAGGGTTCATAGAACGCACAAAGGCGCGCGCCTGTTCAGGACGCGCGCCTGATGTATGTCGTCAGCTGAAGCTTGCGTTACCGGCCGAAATACTTGGCGTTGCGTTCGGTGAACGCGTTCCACTTTTCCGGCAGGTCGTCGAGCGCGAAAATGGCGGAAACCGGGCACACCGGAACGCAGGCGCCGCAATCGATGCACTCCACCGGATCGATATACAGCAACTCTTCCGTCGCGTAAGCAGGCTCGTCTTTCTTGGGGTGAATGCAATCGACCGGACACGCGTCCACACAGGCGGTGTCTTTGGTGCCGATGCACGGCTCAGCAATCACGTAGGCCATAAAGGTGTCAGTCTCCTGGGAGTTCCTGCGTCTATTTTACTACCGCAGCGGTTGATCGACCCGACATTCTAGCAAGAATACGGGTGGCGGGTACAGGACCGGGAGCAAGGCTTACCAAGAAAAATGGCTGGCGGCACGCGGCCGCCAGCCATTCTCCTTCTGATCAGCAAAACTGACGCTTAGCGGTGCCCGCCGCCGTGGAAACCTTCTCCACCATGGAAGCCACCGCCACCGTGAGACTCACCTCCGCGGAAAGACTGTCCGCCACGGAATCCGCCTTCGTTCCCACGCGCGTAGCCACGGCCATGATTCTCGCGTGCGTAACCGCGAGCATCGCCACGGTCGTAACCCCGGCCCTCGAACCTGGGGTGGGCATAGTAGCCATGTCCCCAACCCGCGCGGCCATAATAGCCACGATTCCAGAACCACGCTGGATGTCCCCAGTGGTACCACGGGCCGACGCCGACGAAGAGTCCATCCACGAAATAGTCTGGGCCGTAATAGCCATACGGCGCACAGGCATAGGGATAATAGTTGTAGTACCCGTAGGCACAAGCCGGCGGTCCGGCCACATAACCAGGGCCCACCCCGACTCCAATTCCAACCCGAACCTGCGCCTGCGAGTACGCAAACGGCACCATCAGAATCGCCAGCAACGCGACATATTTCAGATAACGCATACTCACCTCCGCCTTCCCGGAACCTCTCTCGCTTCTTCTTCGATCCCAGGAAGCTTTCCAATCCTGCTACTTATTGGAACAGCGGAAGCGGCAAAAAGTTTCGGAAATCGCAGTGGTTGATTTCAACCATCCCGCTTAAATTCAACCACTTACATCGCAAGCGCCAAGCCGCCTCCTTGGCCGCGAAAGCGGTTTCGTCAGGAGTCGCACAAACTAACGTTACCTAGAACGCAAGTAACAAGATTGCTTTAATGGTCCGTAGGATGTGCGGTCACTTTCCGGAGAGGGGACAGCCCCTATGGAGAAGTTGAACGTCGTTGTTTCGCTAATCACCGAACAGAATGATTACCAGCGTGAGCAGGCAGCGTCAGCGCAAGCTGCTGCCGCAAAGCTGGGAGCTTCAGTCCAAGTCATTTATGCGAACAATGACGCTGTACAGCAGACGCAACAGATTCTGAAATTCATTCAGGAACCGAGTAAACGGCCCGATGCCATCATTGTCGAACCGGTTGGCACCGGAATGCCGCAGGTCGCCAAAGCAGCGGTCTCGGCTGGAATTGCATGGGGTATCATCAACGCCCGCGTCGACTATCTGCCGGACTTGCGCCAGCGCGCGCTGGTTCCTGTTTTCTCCGTGGTTTCCGACCATGAGGAGATCGGTCGGATTCAAGGACAGCAGATCGCCGCAATTCTGGGCGAGGAAGGCTGCGTTCTCTATCTCGAAGGCCCTGGGGTAGGCGACGTAGCCCGCTTACGGACGAAAGGCATGATGGCCAGCAAACCCCAGAAGGTTTCCATCAAGACTCTGAAGGGCGATTGGACCCAGAGGAGCGGTCACAACGCGATACGCTCCTGGCTGTCACTCAGCACTTCACGCGACTTGCACGTCGGGATGATCGCCGGGCAAAACGACGACATGGCCATCGGCGCCCGCCACGCCTTCGAAGAATTGACGGATACGAAAGCACGTGACGAATGGCTGAAATTACCCATTATCGGATGCGATGGCGTTCCCAAAGCAGGCCAGAGCTGGGTACGACAGGGACGTTTAGCGGCGACGATCTTCTCGCCGCCACTCATCGGTGACGCGATCCATTTGATCGCAAACTCGCGGCTCAGCGGGACACAGCCGGAAGAGCGCACCTTAGTGGCCCCGAGTTCTTTCCCGGCATTGCAGGAACTGAAGCCCACGCGTTCAGCTGCAGCTGGCAGAGAGTAAGTCTGTTTTTTTCCATCAGTACGCGGCCGTTCACTCCGGCTTGTAGATCCAGGTCTGCGCCGTCGCCTGGTCATTGTTCGCGTAACCGCCGGCGAGCAATATGGTTCCATCCGCCAACTTTGTTTCGGTCATGAAGTGCCACGGACCGCTGATCTCACCTGATGCCACGGCGAACCTACTGGTAGCAGGATCAAACACTTCCACCGTTTTACTGCCGCCGGCAATCAGCACTTTTCCAGATGCCAGCGCCACGGCCTCTTCCGGCAATTTAAATCGGCTGTCGCGCAGGGAGCAAACCGCGCCGAATTTGCCGGTCTTTGGATCGTAGATCTCCGCGCTGGTCAGGTTCCCGCTCCAGTCACGCTCGTCGGAGCCACCTGCAACCAGCACGCGGCCATCCGGTAGAAGACCGGCGGTGTGTTTGTAGCGTGCGGTAATCAGGCGCCCCGTATCGCTGAAGTGTCTGGTTTGGGGATCGTAGATTTCCGCAATCGCATTGAGCTCGTCGCCACGGCCACCCACGATAAGGACCCGCCCATCGCGCAGAAGTGTCGCCGTGTGTGCGACCCGAGGAAAATGCATCGGCCCCACGGACTCGAATTTGAAGGTTGCAGTGTGGAAGACTTCAGCAGAAGCGATGCCGCCGGGTGAGTCGTGATCGCCCCCACCCGCGATGAGCACGTCGCCGTCGAGCAGCAAGGTTGCGCTCGGCCTTCCGCGCTTGCTGGTCATCTTGCTGGGGAGCACCGTGAATTTGCCAGTCGCTGGATCATAGAACTCGGCCGAGTCCGTGGGACCATGACCGATCCAGCCCCCAGCGATCAGCACTTTTCCGGAGCGGAGCAGAATTGCGATCTGGCCAACCCTGCCGATGCTCATGTCGCCGGTCGGCTGGAACTTTCCCGTGACCGGATCAAAGAGTTCGGCGGATTTGTAGAAATCCTGATTGCGCCGCATGCCGCCGGCGATCAGGACCTTGCCATCGGGAAGCAGAGTCGCTGTATGTCCAGAACGCGGCTCCAGCATTGGCGTCGATGACGCGACTGACCCTGTACGTATAGTTGAGGCCAGAGGCGCGCGAAAGGCGGTTGCGGTCAGAACCAAAGTCATTGTGGCGAGACTGGCAAAAAACAGCCGAGGGCGATTCATTTGGCGTCCTCCTGAAGAATCGGACGATTCAAGGGCTCGAGGGTGAGCCACAAAACTAGAGTAAGACATGTTTTTACCGCAAGCTCACCGGGTTGATTCGTTCTCGCTGGGAAGAGGGAAACGTGGACGCCAAGAGGAAGGAACGCCGAAAATGGATGG
>Ga0210384_10006472_pt1 | contig 12500 bp, 8 predicted proteins | sample IncBWH2MmetaG_FD_160574 | JGI IMG/M metagenome (GOLD analysis project Ga0210384, IMG submission 160574) | Forest soil microbial communities from Barre Woods Harvard Forest LTER site, Petersham, Massachusetts, United States - Inc-BW-H-2-M | ecosystem: Environmental > Terrestrial > Soil >... | reverse complement strand
CCTAGTTCCCTGCTCGGACTGTCCCCGTGCGGCTAATTGGCATCGATTGTGACGACCAACCTAGCGGTTTCGCTGCTCGCATAATACTTCCAGTGGCGGTTAATTCTAAATTAAGTTTCTTTTAGGTCGGGCGGTACTAGAGCTCTTACGAGGTGCTTTCAGCCGCTTGTGGCGACGGCGTCTTGCGGAAAAAATCCTTGCCTTTACGTTCCGGCCCAAGCGCAAACACAATCACCAGCGCCACGATCGTGCACCCTTCAAAAATCGTCAACGCCCATTGATACCCAACACGGTCACGTAACGCGTATTCAATCGTGTTCGTCGGTGAACCAAACAACACCCCCAATTGGTATATGAATCCGGGAAACAAACTGCGCACCGCATCCGGCGACAGCTCGTTCAAATGCGCCGGAATCACTCCCCAGGCACCTTGCACTCCCACCTGCATCAGAAAAGCACCGAGGGCTAGAATCGCGAGCGAATGCCCGAAAGCCCAGAGCGGAATAACCAGCGCGCATATCGTCAGCGAAGCAATGATGCTCATCCGCCTTCCCAACCGCTCGGAAATGGCCCCCACGGAAATCGTTCCCAGCAATGCTCCGACGTTGTAGATCATCGCCAAGTAAGCCACCACATTCGGTGAAATATGGTGTGCCGTTTTCAAAAAGTCCGGATAAAGATCCTGCGTACCGTGCGAAAGGCAAATCATCAATGTCAGTGTCAGCACCAGGTACGCGAAGCCCTTGCGATGCTCCCACATCACCCGTAAAATTCCACGCATGCTGGGTACCTGATGTTGTTTCCACGCCGCTGATTCCGGCGATAGATACGTCACAAATATCGTGATCGCCGCTGGAACCAGCCCGGCCCAGAACATCGCCCGCCAACCCCACGCCGGCAAAATCAAACGCGCTGCCACTGCCGCCAACAAATATCCCAGTGGATATCCACCCTGCAGCAAACCAGAAAGCAAACCCCGCCAGCGCGTTGGCGCGCTTTCGAGCGTCAGCGAAGCGCCCACTCCCCAAAATCCGCCCATGCCAATTCCGTACAGCAGCCGCAAAATTAGAAACATCGGGTAGTTCAGCGCCAATCCGCTTAAAACTTCGATCACCGAGAAGTACGCCACCACCGCCATCAGCGGTTTTCGCCGCCCGTAACGGTCCGCCATCATCCCAAATAACAACGCACCCAGAGGACGCATCGCCAGCGTGGCCCCCAACGTCAGTACGATGGAGCTCTTGACGACCTGAAAGTGTGTTGCCAGCGTATCGACGAGGAAAACCACTACGAAGAAATCAAACGCATCCAGCGTCCAACCCAATATTCCAGACGCCACCGCATACCCGCGGCCTTTTTGAGGGACTGCATCGACTCGCTGTGTGCTTGCTTCGCTGAGCATGGCTTTCCTTGAACATCGCTGTCATCGGCGCTGAGTGTAATTAAAAAAACTGAAGAGCTACGGTCTACAATTTAATCGGCCCTGAAGTTGTGCGTCAAAAACGAATACCCTAACATGGACCTCTGACTGTCCGGGAGTCGTCTCAATTGGTGGAGCCGCGAGATCACCAGGACGAGAATTTCAACGCGGCAATGCTTCACCACGAGTCTCCTGCGCAAATGGGATGATCAAGAGCCCAATTCCAAACGCAATCGCCGTATAAGCAACCGGCTTGCCAATCGTTCCAGCATTGCGGACCATTGCGCCAATCATGAAATTGACGCCCGCTCCGATGAACCTCCCAAACGACGTTGCAAACGCAAACGCCGTGGCTCGAACGGATGTTTCATATTGCTCCGGGAGCCACAAGCTGAACAAAGCAAAATTCCCGCCAAAAAATCCCAAGAAAAATAAATTGCCGATAAACGCTGTCAGACCATTCTCCAGATAAAACGCCCAACCAAAGCTCAACCAGATAAATACGCTCATGCCCAGAAAATAAATAGCCAGCGTCCTCTTCCTTCCCAAGTGTTCCGCCAGGATCGGCGCCATCAAACAACCCAATATAGTTCCTATGGAAAGAATGGCGGTCCCTATGGAAGCCATCTTTGACGCCTGCGCTACCGACATGCCGGCCTTTTTCGCGAGTGTGATAATCGCGGTCGGTTCGTAAACTGCTCCCGCCCACAGACCGATGATCGCGACCGTCAGCAACGCCGCGTTGACAACCGTTTTCCGTCGATACTTCGGCGCAAAAATTTCCGCCAGTGATCCCCCGCGCCGAGGCTGGCCGGCCCTTCCCTTCCACCTCTCAGGCTCTTTCACACGCGCCATGATAAGGACAGAAATAATTACGGGTGACAACCCGCACAGAAACATCGCCCGCCATCCAAAGCGCGCTCCTACTGTATAATTCAGCGCCGCGGCCAGAAAAAAACCAAAGTAGTAACCCGTTTGCAAAAATCCGGCACCCATTTTTCGCCGGTCCTCAGGCCACGCTTCCGCCACATAAGTTCCGGCCAGCGCCCACTCGCCTCCTATGCCAATCCCTGCCAGCAACCGAAACAACCCTAATTGCCAGACATTCACGGCCAGCGCCGCCGCGCCGGTAAACACCGCATAAACCAAAATCGTGGCCGCCAGCACTCGCGTCCGTCCGAAACGGTCGGCAATCGGCCCCCACATAAAGGAAAGGCCCCAACCCACAAGAAATAACGCGAACAAAATCGACCCGGCTAGCCCTACATGTGCCGGAGTCTTCGCATATCCCGACTTGGGTAAAAGTTCAGTTAGCGCAGGACTCAACACCAACGCATAAATAAACGAATCCATACCATCGAGAGTCCACCCCCACCACGCGCCCCAGAAGCCTGTGATTTGTCCCGATGTTAGTTTCGTATATGGCATACGACTCCCGCAGCCGGGACAATTAAGCACAAGTAACAGCTCCCGGGCAATTAATAATCGCGGCTCAAAAAATTTCCGCCTGTTAATGCCGGAATATATCGACAATTAAATTGCAATCTTCCGCGCCCACAGGAGAGAATCCCCTTCCCAAGTCGAAATGCCCACCCCTCCATCGCAATCACAACCACTAACCGTCGCTCTCTGGCGCGTTCTAATTCTGTTAGGCCTTTCCATATTCATTAGCTACATCGATCGCTCCAATCTCTCCATCGCCGCCCCCCTGATAAAAGACGAACTATACCTCACCTCCTCCCAGCTCGGTCTCTTGCTCTCTTCCTTCTTCTGGACCTACGCGTTTTTGCAACTTATTTCCGGTTGGCTTGTCGATCGCCTAAACGTGAACTGGGTTTTTGCGGGCGGTTTTTTTCTGTGGTCGGTCGCCACGATTGTCGCTGGCCTCGTTCACGGATTTTTCTTGCTGCTGATGTTGCGTTTATTGCTCGGCGTAGGCGAATCGGTGGCGTATCCTTCGTACTCAAAAATCATAGCCCTTCACTATCGCGAGGAACATCGCGGCATCGCCAATTCCATCATTTCGGCAGGCCTGGCGCTCGGACCGGGATTCGGCCTGTTGGCTGGGGGTTTATTGATCTCCAAATTCGGCTGGCGGGCTTTTTTCGTATTTCTCGGAGTACTCAGTTTGTGCTGGTTGATCCCCTGGCTTACCTGGATGCCCCCTGCGAAATCTGCCATTCATCTGGACAAAGTAGCTGCGCCAAGTTATGCAGCTATTCTTCTGCAGCGTTCCGCCTGGGGCACCATCATTGCCCAATTTGGCTACAACTACGTGAGTTACTTCCTGCTCACCTGGCTGCCCTTTTATCTGGTACGCGACAGACACTTATCCCTGGTCGCCATGGCCAAAATCGGCGCTACCGGCTACCTTCTCAGCGCTCTTCTCGCAATATTTTCTGGCTGGCTCTCCGATCATTTAATCCGCTCAGGAGGAACACCAACTGGCGTCCGCAAACCGTTCGTCGCGGGCGGCCTGGCAGTCGCTGGCGTGTTGCTTTTTCTCTCCGCGGTCAGCCCTCAAGCATGGAGCATTCCTCTACTAATTTTAGGCATCGCTTGCCAGGGCATCTGCTCATCCAACATTTGGGCCATCTCTCAAACCCTCGCAGGCCCGTACGCCGCGGGCCGCTGGACAGGGCTGCAAAATGGCTCTGGCAACCTGGCCGGAATCGTCGCCCCGGCCCTCACCGGATTTATTTTGGATCGTACCGGCCACTTCCAGTGGCCTTTCGCGCTCGCCGCGATCGTCGCCTTGGCCGGCGCTTCATCGTGGCTTTTCCTCGTAGGCCCGGTCCGACCAATTGCATGGCCCGAACGCCCCGCCGCCCACGTTTCGGTTTTGTAGGTCGCGGCTTCAGCCGCGACCTAAAACGAACCACAACACGCGGGGCTTTAGAGTCCCCTGAGGGAAGCACGCATCAGCCACCGGTCATAATCCCCGGCCACCCGGTCTTGAATCTTAAGCGCCCACAATCAACAGAATTTCAATTCCTAAATTAGTCTTAATTTTCGTTTATCTACCCTATCTTCCATAGGCAGAACGCCAATCACCTGCTAGCCTCTCTCCGCGGCACTTGCCGCCACGCTCTTACATCACGGCGGCCAGGGCGCCAGAATCTGCCCGCCCTTACACGCCAAACGAGGAAACAACTATGCATCGACTCTTGCGAAATTCGGCTCTGATCTGTTCCGCCGCCGCGCTCACCCTAACACCAAGCGCCTTACGTGCCGGTGATGATGGCGGCAAATTCAAAATCCTGAAAAAAATCCCTCTGGAACACGGCGGTCGGTGGGACTACGTCACTGTCGATCCAGAAGCTCATCGCGTTTACATTGCCCGCGCCACGCATGTCACCGTGCTCGATTCCGAGAGTGGCGCCGTCGTTGGCGATATTCCAGACACGCCCGGCGTCCATGGAGTCGCGGTAGCTACCGATCTCGGCATTGGTTTTATCAGCGAAGGCGGAGCCGCGAAAGTTGCCGTCTTCGATTTGAAAACACTGAAAGTCGAATCGCAGATTTCCACCGGCGAGAGTCCCGACTCCATCCTGTATCATTCCGCCACTCATCAGGTCTTTGTTCAAAATGGCAAAAGCAAATCAACCTCGGTGATCGATGCCAAAACGAAAAAAGTCGTCGCCACCATTGAGCTAAACGCCAAACCGGAATATTTCGCCTATGACGAAAAGGGCACTGTGTTTATCAACCTCGAAGATAAGCACGCCATCGCCGTAATCGACACCGCCAGTAAGAAACTAAAAACCACTTGGCCAATGGAAGGTTGCGAAGGTCCCTCCGGGCTGACCATTGACACCAAGACTCACACGCTCTTCTCCGCCTGCGATGGAAAACTCATGATCGTCGACAGCAACAGCGGCAAAGTTCGCCAAAGCGTAGCCATCGGCGACGATTGCGATGGCGTATTCTTCGATCCCGGAACCGGATATGCCTTTGCTTCCGCCGGCGCCGGAAAACTTGAAATCATCCATGCAGATAAATCCGGCAAGTACTCCGCGGTCCAGGAAATCGATACTCCGCCGGGCTCAAAGACACTCGGCCTCGATACCGGGGCGCACAAGGTCTATCTTCCTTCGGCCAAATTCACAGGGGACCCCGCCAAACATCCGCGTCCATCTGTGGTGGATGGCTCCATACAAGTGCTAGTCATCGGCGAATAAGCTGACCGTCACACAATGCAGCAGGCCTCGTAAGCGCCAAAGGAGACGTTTGTTGGCGCGTCCGGGGCCTTTTCACTTTCTTAAACCTAAACGAAAACTAATGGTCGCTTAATTCAGTTCTCCTTCATCTCGCGCTAAAATAAAAGGAGTTATAGCGGACAGGCGCTCAGATGAATCCTATTTCGGCCTCACAACGCGTTGTTCTCGATAGTCCTAGCCGTCGCTCGGTTAGCCAGCTATAGGAGCCAGCTTGGACTATTCCGCACTTTTTCGCTCCGCGCTCGTGGCGCTGTTCAGAAATAAAATGCGCAGTATGTTGACCGTCATGGGCATCACCATCGGCATCGCCGCCGTGATTTGCGTGGTAGCCATTGGCAAAGCAGGCCAATCGCGCGTCGAGCAACAAATGAATAACCTAGGTGACAATTTCGTGTGGATCGAAGCAGGTGGCCGCTCCGTCAGTGGTGTGCGCACCGGCACCCACGGCTCCCCCTCCCTTTCCATGGCCGACGCCGCCGCCATCAAGAACCAGATCGCGCTCATTAAAACGGTTTCGCCCAATGTCGATGATCACCTGCAAGTGATTTACGGCAATCAAAACTGGTTTACCGCCTACCGAGGCGTGTCCCCGGAATTCTTTGACATCAAGCGTTGGTACGCCGACCAGGGCGCCGTCTTCACCAATGAGGACGTAGAACGTGCCGCCGACGTCTGCGACATTGGCGTCACCGTCCGCGAGCAGCTCTTTGGCGCCGAAGATCCCATAGGAAAAGTCATTCGCGTAAAAAACCTCCCCTGTAAAGTAATCGGAGTGCTCCACCCCAAAGGTCTCTCCATGTCCGGCCAGGATCAGGACGACAACATCATCTTGCCGTACACCACCGCCCAGAAAAAAATCAAAGGCAATGCCTGGCTAGATGATATTCTCTGCTCCGCCGTCTCCCAGAGCTCCGTGAAACTCGCCGGACAGGAAGCCGCCGCCATCCTGCGCGATCGGCATCATTTGCGTCCTGAAGAAGACGACGACTTCAACATCCGCAACCCCGAGGACATCATTCAGGCCCAAATGGAAGCCAGCAAAACTCTCGCCGTACTCTTGATTGTCATCGCCTCCATTTCCTTAATCGTTGGCGGCATCGGCATCATGAACGTCATGCTCGTTTCCGTCACAGAGCGCACCCGCGAAATCGGCGTGCGTGTGGCCGTCGGGGCCTCAGAGCACGCCATCCAGCTCCAATTTCTAGGGGAATCCGTAATGCTGAGTTTGGTTGGCGGCTTCGCAGGGGTGTTGTTCGGAGTTCTGGGCTCCTGCGTCGTCGGACAGACTTTGCAGTGGCCGATGGAAACTTCCATGCAAGCCATTGCAGTGGCCGCCCTGTTTTCTATCGCCGTCGGAGTTTTTTTCGGCTACTACCCGGCACGTAAAGCTTCGCTGCTCGACCCCATTGAAGCTTTACGCTACGAATAAACATCAGTGATACGCCGCAGGAATAGTGCGTTCAGGACTGGGAATGAAGAAGAATCTCAAATGGGTGCTTTTGGCCGGCGCGCTCGCGGTCGTTGCGATCTTTGCCGCCTTTGGCTTCAGCGCCAAATCGCATGACCAAAACTTTACCGCCAAAGTCGAACGCGGCGATATTCATGACGTCGTGGAGGCCACCGGCACCATCAATGCCGTAATCACCGTGCAAGTCGGCTCACAAGTCTCCGGTGTCATTGCCAAGCTCTTCGTTGATTTCAACTCTCGCGTACATAAAGGAGATATCGTCGCCCTCATCGACCCCGCATTATTCCAGGGCGCTGTGCAACAAGCCGAAGCCGATCTGAATAGCGCCAAAGCTAACCTGCTAGCCTCCAGGGCAAATTTAGACAAGGCCAGGGCCTCCCTGGTTCAGACCAAAGCTGATTTCGAGCGTGCCAGTCAGCTTACTCGAGAAAATATCATCAGCCAGCAGCAACTTGATCTCGCCAAGGCCAATTACGATTCCATGAACGCCAGCGTCGGCGGGGCCGCTGCCAGCGTCACTCAAGCCGAAGCCCAAGTCAGTCAGAAAGCAGCGGCATTACAGGTTGCGCAAACCAATCTCAATTACACGGTAATTCGTTCTCCCATCGACGGTACGGTCGTGGCTCGCAACGTAGACGTTGGCCAGACCGTCGCCGCTTCCTTACAAGCGCCTACGATATTCACCATCGCACAGGATTTGAAAAAAATGCTGGTCTACACCAAGACCGACGAGTCTGACGTCGGCAACATCAAGCCCGGTAAACAAGTCACCTTTAAAGTCGATGCCTTTCCCAAGGAGACTTTTCACGGCACGGTCACCCAGGTACGCATGAATCCCACCATCGTGCAAAACGTCGTCACCTACGACACCATGATCGAGTTCGATAATCCTGAGCTTAAACTTTTCCCCGGCATGACCGCTTACGTCACCATCCCCGTCGCTACCGTGCAAAACGTCCTCAAATTGCCCAATAACGCGTTACGCTACAAGCCTCTCATGTCCCCTGAGGAAGTCTTGCGTCTGTATGCGCAATACGGCATCGACGAAAAACAATCCGAAGCTTTCTCCCAAGCCGCGCCGCCCACAGGTACACCAGAATCGAATATCACTCGGGTTCCCCGCGCCACTACCGCCGTAGTTTGGAAATGGCATCCGGATAACACCATGGAGCCCGTGAAAGTCTCGCTCGGAATCACTGACCACGCTTTCACGGAAATCGCCGCAGTCGACAAAGGCGATTTGAAAGAAAATGACAATCTGGTGGTTCGCTCCATCAGTTCCAATCCGACCGCTCCAGGAGCTATAAGGCGCTGAGTTTTACGCCGCGTAGATTGACTTTGTGAAAATAATTTAATGTCCGCTGCGATTCCAACTGAGCTCCACGCTTCTGCTCCAGACATGGCGGTTATCCGTGTGGAGAATGTTCACAAGTATTACGATCTCGGCGAAACCCGTGTGCACGCCCTGCGCGGAGTCAGTCTGGAGATCCAGCGTGGAGAATTTCTCGCCATCATGGGCGCCAGCGGCAGTGGCAAATCCACTTTCATGAATTTGCTGGGATGCCTGGACAAGCCTACTTCCGGAAAATATCTCCTCGATGGCATCGACGTCTCCGAACACGATAAAAAAGCTCTTGCGCACATCCGCAATCAGAAATTGGGCTTTGTTTTTCAAGGTTTTAATTTGTTAGCGCGCACCACGGCCCTAGAAAATACCGAGCTGCCCACGCTGTACACAAAAATTCACAAATCCGAGCGCACCAGACGCGCCACCGAAGCCTTGGCCATGGTCGGCCTCGCCAACCGCGCTGAACACTTCCCTTCACAAATGTCCGGAGGACAGCAGCAGCGTGTCGCGATCGCCCGCGCTTTGGTGAACCGACCATCCATACTTCTCGCCGACGAGCCCACCGGCAACCTCGATACCCGCACTTCCGTGGAAATCATGGAGATTTTCCAGAGACTCAACGATCAAGGCTTGACCATCGTTCTGGTAACCCACGAACTTGACGTCGCCCGCTTTGCGAAACGTACGCTCATCTTTCGCGACGGCAAAATCCGCAAGGATGAGCCGGCACTCAACCGACCAATCGCATCTGAAGTGCTAAAGACTTTGCCCACCCTGGAAGATTGATCTGCCCCACTCAACACCGCATGCGAGCCGCAATGGAACGTTATTGACTTCACTCCGCACCTGATATAGAAACCGCGGTACGTACCTTTCACGTTAAGCCATGTAGCCGTTCGACAACTCGCAGTGATCGCTGGGAATTCAATTAATCTCACATGGCTCGCTGTTCTACTTGAAGATCATCAATCCAAGGAGGGCCAACAACATGTCCTTTGAACGCCGCGACTTCCTAAAGGTTGGAACCATGGGTATGGCCACCGCTCTGGCTACCCCAGCATTCGCTTTCGATGAAACATCAACCGCTAAAGGCAAGGGAGAACTGGAAGGTGGCAGCTCTTGGCTCCGGTTAGAAGGGCAATTGGATGCTGGTCACATGGTCATTGAAGCAAGATCCTTCGAGGAAAACGGAGACCGCGCGGTGATCATGCGCTCCAAGCTAGACACCAAAGGAGTTATCGTCGATCTGTATTCCGGAATGTTCAGCTATGACCACGAGAAAACCATTTTCGCCGTCTTCCGCGACAACCACCATTCCACTTCCATGGTTGTCTCCGATACCGATGACCCTAAAATCGCTCGCCTGGTTGTTTGGCAGGACACTGGCGCGGCGACAGTCAGCGAGGTTGATAAGGAAAAGTTCATAGACTCGGGAAATTTAAACGACAGCATTCTCGACGCTAAGGGTAGTACCAAGATTGACGTCCTGGGCAAAAGAAGACCACCCGCGTTTACTTGGCAGGATCTTGAAAAGGAGTTTGGTGATGATCCAGCTTTGCTCCAATTCATGCGCGGAAACAGATCTCGCCACCATCCCGCTAAGGGTGAGCTGCGAGCGTTTGCGTGCCACCTGGTAATCATATTCCCGAACAGTACCCTCACCTTGGCTTGGCAAGCTCGTTAACCCCGTGTCAGCTCACGTGCTGATTCACCAAACCCATATCAATAAGTAGTTTTTGAAATTGGTCCTGTGATCGGATCTGAGAAAAAAACGGTGCAACTTTTAGGTGCACGATACCCGGAGCGCGGCTATCTACAGCCTCTTTTAGCGATTTCAAGGCATTGTCATTTTCTCCCAGTCCCGCGTACACAATCGCCAGACGGTAAGCCGAAACCGTGCGGTCGGATTTAATTCTTCCAAGTACTGCCCGGGCTTCGTTTTTCATCCCCGCTACGCCGTAGACATAACCCAATTCCGCTAAAGCTTCGAAATTCGTAGGTGAAGAATCCAACGCCGTTTTCAGTTCTGTCACCGCTTCGGTGTACATGCGCCTCTGCGTATACGCTTCCGCCAGATGGCGGTGCGCCTGGTGGCTCCTGGGATCAAGCTCCAGGGTCTTCCGGCATTGTTCGATGGCCTGATCAAATTCGCCCGCGTAATACAACATCGCCGCAAGATTGTCGTTCGCGAATACCGATAATGGATCGAGCGACTGCGCTATTTTTGCTTCCGCAAGCGCCTCCGGAAATCGCCCAACTTCCAGGAGCAGATTTGAGTAAGAGGCATGCGCAACTTCATCCCCCGGGCTGAGTTCGATGGCCCGTTTATACTCGATCTCTGCGCCTTTCCAATCCCAGTCGTAATCTTCTTTGATATTTGCCAGCGCCGAATGCGCTTCGCCAACCGAATCGTCGATTTCCAGCGCCTTCAATGCCGCTGTTCTGGCCTTTGGAAATGCATCTCCCACCGAAACATTGCCCAGCTCCGGCAATAAATGATAGGAATCCGCTAGTGCCGCATACGCCAAAGCGTACTTCGGGTCTTTGGCGATCGCCTTCTCGAGATAGCTGATGCTTTTCTCCAGTCCTTCAGCGGTCCGCTTGTTCCAGTAGTAGCGCCCCGCCAGGTATGCTTCATGCGCCTCAGGATTTATCGAGCGGCTCTCTGAGAGCCGCGCCTTTTCATTTAGCGTCAACCGGATGCGCACTTCCTCGGCGATAGCGGTTGCCAGTTCCGTTTGTAACGTCAATACATCGCTCAAATCGCGCTCGTAAATTCGCGACCAGATTTGCTGCTCCTGCGAGTCACTGGCTCGAATGAGTCGCGCGGTCACCTTCACGCGTTTCCCGGATCGCTGAATCGACCCTTCTACCAGCGCGTCCACGTGAAGAGATTTGGCGATTTCAGGCAAAAGCTTATTGGTTTTCTTGAACCGCATGATGGACGTGTGAGAGATAACCCGCAGCGCGCTGATCCTCGACAGGTCGGTAATCAATTCATCGGTCACCCCATCCGCGAAATAATCCTGATCAGGATCCCCGGACCGGTTTTCGAGCGGCAGTACCGCCAGAGAGTGAATCTGTGCGCTTCGTCCGTCGCTTCCAAACCGCTCCCATAGATTGCGCAAGCCGACGCGGCCAACTATCGTCGCCAGAGCCAGAGCTACGGCCGCTGCAAGAATCAAAAATAATTTTTTCCGCCCACTCCTTCGCGGTGGCACCACTAAAGGCATGACCGCGGACGATCGCGCTGCCATGCGCCGGAAATCTACCAACAACTCCTTGGCCGATTGGTAGCGATGCCCCGGTTCCTTTTCCAAACATTTCATTACGATGTCATCAAGCGCTGGAGAAATATGTGCATTCACGGCCCGCAACGGCACCGGTGCTTGATTGAAAATCGCGTCAATCACCTGCGACGCTAGAGGTCGCGTGAATACTTTCTGATTGACTGCCATTTCATAGAACACTGCTCCCAGCGAATAAATATCCGTGCGCTCATCTACCGACTCGCCATTTAATTGCTCGGGGGACATGTACGGCAGCGTGCCCGCGGCGGTTAATGAATCCGTCTTGTGATCCGCAGTTAATTCTTCGCCCGGCTTTAACCACTTGGCGAGCCCAAAATCCAGTACCTTCGCTTGTCCCTTGGGGGTAATAACAAGGTTCGCAGGCTTTAAATCGCGATGCACAATCCCGCGGTCGTGCGCTTCTTCGACGGCCTCGACGATCTGCGTTGCCAGCGAAACCAGTTCCTTTTCCGGTACCGGACCCTCCGTCAGCTTCTCTGTCAGGGTCTTGCCCGACACATATTCCATCACCAGAAAATCGATTCCATCCTGGGATCCGAATTCGTACACCATTTCAATGTTTGAGTGATTGAGCTTGGCCAGCGCCAGCGCCTCTTTACGGAAATTTCGCCGCGACGTCTCGTTATTTAACCTCCCCTCCGGCAATACTTTTACCGCCACATCCCGCTCCAGTTGCTCATCGTGCGCCCGGTAAACCACACCAAATCCTCCTGCGGCGACACGTTCAACGATG
>Ga0210384_10006471_pt1 | contig 12501 bp, 9 predicted proteins | sample IncBWH2MmetaG_FD_160574 | JGI IMG/M metagenome (GOLD analysis project Ga0210384, IMG submission 160574) | Forest soil microbial communities from Barre Woods Harvard Forest LTER site, Petersham, Massachusetts, United States - Inc-BW-H-2-M | ecosystem: Environmental > Terrestrial > Soil >... | reverse complement strand
ACTCGCTTGCGTTGCTTTGTATGGCCTCCTTTCCTATGATGTGACTCGCCGCACCCGGGAAATCGGCATTCGCTCGGCAATGGGGGCGCAGCAGCGGGACGTGCTCCATCTCGTCGTGGGCCAAGGGATCGCCCTTGCCGCAGCAGGCGCTCTGGCGGGCGTCGCTGGGGCTCTCGCGCTTACGCGCTACCTGCAGAGTCTCCTCTACGGAGTTCGCCCGACCGATCCAGCAACGTTCGTCGCCGTAGCGGTGCTTCTCATATTGGTTTCACTGGCAGCGTGTTACATTCCCGCGCGCCGCGCCACGCGCGTCGATCCCATGGTGGCGCTGCGCTATGAGTAAGTTCATCTGGAGGGTACTTTCACGTTGTGGGCTCAGCGATTCTGGCTTAGGTTGCAGACTTTGTTCCGCCGCCACCGGAGTACTCAGCGATTTGACGATGAGATTCAATTTCATCTTGACCATCAGATTGCCGAAAACATCGCCGCAGGCATGAGCCGCGAAGAGGCGCGCTACGCCGCCCGCAGGACTTTCGGTAACGTGACTTGGGTTAAAGAGGAGGTGCGTGTCATGTGGGGCTGGACGCTTTGGGAGACGATCTTCCGGGAATTGCGCTACGCCGGGCGAACTCTGCGGAAAAGTCCGGGGTTCGCCGCCACCGCATTTCTAACTTTGGCGCTTGGCATCGGTGCGAGCACGGCGGTCTTCACCGTCGTGGATTCGGTGCTCCTGAAACCGCTCGTCTTTCACGAGAGTGGCCGTCTAGTCGCTTGCTGGGAACGTGTCCGATTACTAGGGGATGATGCCACCGGCCCCAATCCCCGTCACGTCGAGGTCTGGCGCCAGAGCGCCGCCGCTTTCAACGGCTTGACTTACCTGCAGAACGCCGCTATGGGACTCACAATGGGTGCCGAACATCCTCACCTCACCAGCGCGGTTGTCACCCTTCCGAACCTGTTTGTCATTCTCCAGGTGCATGCGCTCTTGGGCAGGACGTTTATCCCGGAGGATGGCGTCCAGGGCCATGACAACGTTGCGGTTCTGACTTATCCGTTGTGGCAGGACCTGTTTCATGGCGATCCCAGCGCAATCGGCGCTACGATCCGCCTCGGCGACGTTTCGCGCCAGGTGGTAGGCGTGCTGCCCGCCAACTTCCACTTCCCCAGTGGAAGCGTCTTGCGGTCGTTCCGGCGCGCCGACCAGAGCGTGAGCGTCGCGCCCGATCCGGCCATCTTTATCCCCGCCGCGCTGGAAATCACGAAATTCCCATGGAACGGAAATTACGGCAATTGGTTCACACTCGGGCGGCTGAATCCGGGTGTCACACTGGCGCAGGCGTCAGCCCAGCTCAACACGATCCAGGCACAGATCCTCAGTGACCCGGCTTGGCCCGCCGACCGCCGCCTGGGCGCGCTGGGCGCCTGGGTACAGCCGATGCAGGAAGCTATCGTGGGTGATTCCCGGACTGCCCTATGGCTCCTCATGGCCGCCGTCCTGGGCCTGATGTTGATCGCCTGCCTGAACCTGGCCAACGCGCAGCTCGGACGCGCGCTGACGCGCAGCCGCGAATCTGCCGTGCGGACTGCGCTGGGAGCCGCCAAGTGGCGCTTGATGTGCAGTGCGCTGGCCGAAAACTTACTGCTGGCAGCCCTCGGCGGCACGGCCGGCATTTTGCTGGCTAAAGCCGCCTTGGATCTGTTCATGCGCGATACCCCCGTCGGACTGCCGCGCCTCTCGGAAATCCATCTGAATCTCGACGTGCTGCTGTTCTCGATTCTGCTCACTTTTGGCGCAAGCCTTCTTTCCGCCTTGTTGCCTGCAGTTCGGGTCCTCACCGCCGATCCGCAAGCATCGCTGCAGCAATCGAGCAGCCGCTCGTTTGGAAGCCGCCATGGTAACCGGCTGCGCCGATGGCTGATCGGATTGCAGGTTGCGGGTTGCACAGCGCTGCTACTGGTGACCGGCCTGTTCTCCAAGAGCCTGCTCCATCTGCTCGCCGAGGATAAAGGCTTCGATACCGGCGAGGTGACAGTGGCCGAGGTCCGGCTCACTCCCCAAAGTTATGGCGAAGACCAGAGCCGGGTTAAATTCGACGACGCGGTCCTCGCCAATCTGCGCGCCATTCCCGGCGTTCAATCGGCTGCCATGGTCAGCGCCATGCCGCTCGGCGGCGAGTCGTGGATCGAGTTCGCTCACCGTGTCGATAAACCAGAACTGGAATCGCCGTTGATCAACTTTCGCTGGGTGAGCCCCGGATATTTCGAGACCACGCTCCAGCGGCTCGTGGCCGGCCGCTTCTTCGAAGAACGCGATCACAATCTGAGTAACGTGGTGCTTTCGGAAGGCGAGGCCAAAGCGCTATGGGGAAACGACGACCCGATAGGCGGGCAGGTGAAAATCGAAGGCCGCATCTTTACCGTGATCGGAGTGGTGGCCGATTCGCGCAACACATCCCTCAAGACGCCTCCGGCTCGCATGGCCTATGTCCACTACAAAGACCGTCCGCCTTTCCCCACGTACTTTGTGGTTCGCGCCCCGAACGCCGGCGGGCTAGTCTCCGCCATGCGCCAGGCGATCTGGAAGTACGACCCGGAAGTCACCATCGCCCGCGTCAAAACGCTGGGCGCGCAATTGACGGATTCGCTGGCCACCGAGCGCTTCGAAACGTTGGTGCTGCTCTCCTTCGGTGCCGCCGCCCTACTGCTGGCTATGCTCGGCATCTACGGCGTCCTGAGTTATTCGGTGGTCACACGTAAACAGGAGATCGGCGTGCGCATGGCACTCGGGGCCACTCGAGGCAAGGTTTATGCGCTTACCTTCGCCGAGGCGGGCGTGCCGGTATTTGCAGGAGTATTCGTCGGGCTGGCAGGAAGCGTACTGGCCGGCCGTGCTGTACAAACAATGCTGTATGGGACTCACGCAGTCGATCCGCCAGTCATTCTGATAGTGACGGGTCTGTTCCTGCTTTCGGCCGTGGCTGCGGCGTTTCTGCCTGCGCGCCGCGCCGCTTCGGTCGAACCCATGGAAGCCCTGCGGTCGGAATAGGATCTCAGCGACAATCGATCCGAGAAACAGAGCTGTCGAGTCCGGACAATATGCGGTGGAAAGCAAACGAGACCTATTCGATGCGCAGCGCTTGTGCTGATGATATATCTGTATATTATATTATAGGTATTGATGATAACCGAAGAATTATCAGACTGAGGATTAAAGAAATTTGCGAGGTTCGCACAAGCCAAGACTGTCGTGGTTCTCCTCTTGACAATCAGGATGAGAGGCGTATTCTTCCTCTTGAACCTCAGAGGGAATGCGTCTATGGCGGACAAGCCGAGTGATCTCGTCCAAGGAACTCTGGACATGCTCATTCTGAAAACCCTGGCGCTCGAACCCATGCACGGATATGGGATCGCCGTCCGGCTCGAACAGATGAGCACGGGCGTTTTCCGCCTTAATGCAGGTTCGCTGTTTGTCGCCTTTCAGCGGCTGCAACGAGCGGGGCTAATCAGAAGCGAATGGAAAGCCACCGAAAATAGCAGGCGGGCAAAGTATTACGCCCTAACAGAGCAGGGACGAAAAAGGCTCGACACCGAAACACGAGAATGGGGAAGGCAGGTGGCCGCGATCGCCAGGATCTTGGAGGCATCGTAGGGAGGTTCCATGTCATTACTGCGAAGCATGATGGGCGGGCTCCGATCGCTATTCCGAAAAGAGCGGCTCAGCCAGGAGCTGGACGAAGAACTAAACGGCTTCCTAGAGATGGCAGCCGAAGAAAAGATGAAGGAGGGGATGAGCCGCAAGGACGCGCTGCGCGCGGTGCGATTGGAGCGGGGGAGTCTCGAAGTTACGAAGGAAGTCGTCCGTTCTGCCGGATGGGAATCTCTTGTGGAGACCTGCTGGCAGGACCTACGTTTCGGGTTCCGCACTCTCTGCAAATCTCCCGGCTTTACTGCTGTCGCTGTTATGACTCTCGCGCTCGGTATCGGCGCAAATACCGCCGTCTTTACCGTAGTCGAAAGCGTGCTGTTGCGGCCGTTGCCCTTCCAGGATTCAGCGCGCCTGTTTGCGATATGGGCGGCGCAGAAGGGCCAACCGGACAGAATTGGCTCTTCCTTGCCGGAGTTTGAAGACTATAAAGACCAAAGCCACTCGTTCGAATACATCGCCAATATGCTATCAGGCTGGACCTACACATGGACCGGGCAAGGTGAACCCCGGACCGTAAACTGCACGGGCATATCCTACGATTTCTTTTCGATGCTCGGAGTCAGGCCCTACTTGGGACGCCTATACGAGCCCGAGGAATATCACGTGGATGGCGTACAAGTGGTCATTTCGCACCGCTTTTGGAAGGAGCGGCTAGGTAGCGATCCTCATGTCATTGGTCGCATCCTCAACCTGGACGGTACCGCACAAACAGTTATCGGGGTAATGCCCCTTGTCCCGGATCTCTTCCCGGAGACAGATGTGTGGGCAAAGATGGTTCCGGACTTCCGATGGATGCGAATGAGAGGGAACAAGTTCTTGGATCTTGTCGGACGGCTCAAACCCGGCGTTACACGCGAGCAAGCCGAGCAGGAATTGACTGCGATCTTGCACCGAGGCCCGGGAGAATCGCCTGAAGTTTCGGTGCATCTCGTTCCGCTCAAGGATGAACTCACGGGGAATGTGCGATCGCAACTTCAGATCGTGATGGCTGCGGTCGCATTAGTTCTGCTGATTACGTGCGCGAACGTCGCATACCTATTGCTTGCCAGGAGTTCAAAGAGGCAATCGGAAATTGCGTTGCGCGTTAGCCTGGGAGCAGGGAAAGGCCGCCTGCTGAGGCAATTCATCACGGAAAATCTGGTTCTTGCAACTCTCGGTGGCGTTGCCGGGCTTGTACTCGCGGTGGGTAGTGTCAGATTGTTCGACCGCATAAGCAGCCTTCCGCGAAGTGCGTCCATCGGTGTCGACGTTTACGCCTTGTTTTTCGCTTTGTCCATCACGATCCTCACAGGTTTGCTTGTTGCCCTAGCGCCATCCGCCGCGTTCTCGAGAGTTGATCTGATCGCCAGACTGAAGACAGGGCGGCACGAAGTCGGAAGCGTTGGAGGGCCGCGTTCACGTTTATTGCTGGTTTCGGAAATTTCCCTGGCGGTTGTGCTGTCCGTTGCTGCCGGATTGCTCCTGCGAAGCTTCCGTCAAGCGGAACATCTTGACCCTGGCTTCCGCCCCGACCACCTCCTGACAGCGTATTTGCGCAATAACGATTGGCGCGCCGGTCGTCTGTTCTTCCCTGAGCTGGTCGAGCAGACATCCGAACTTCCGGGAGTGAGCGCAGCAGCGCTAGGCAAGTGCATACCAGGCGTATATGCGCCCACTGCCACGCTGGTCTTCAGTGACCGGCTGAATGACTCATTGAACGTCCCGAGTGTGGAGGCTTGCTGGATCAGCTCAGATTTCTTCAAAGCGATTGGTGCCCGCCTCGTGAAAGGACGGTTCTTCACAATTCACGATGATGCGAACTCACCTGCCGTCGTGATCGTCAATCAAGCATTAGCGGAATCCTACTGGCCAGGGCACAATCCGATCGGTGCGCAGATTGCAGTGGATTATGTCGGAGCAGGGCGAAACATCGCAGGTGCTCCACGCTTTCGGGAGGTAGTCGGTGTCGTCGCAGATGTAAAACAGAAGGGGCTCGACCGGGCGGCCGAACCAGCTCTCTACACACCTTATCTGCAGGACGAAACGAACCATGCCTTTGCGGGTTTTAATTTATTCGTTAGAACTACTGGCCCACCCACCTCGTTCGCGGGTACAGTTCGCGCACTTGTCCAATCGCTGCGGTCGGACCAACCGATTGACGCTATGCAGACAATGAACGACGCGTTATTCCGAGCACTCGCGCCGCGACGGATCAGCGGTGTTTTAGTCGGGTCGTTCGCAGGTTTGGCCTTAATCTTATCTGCCATCGGCATCTTTGGAATGATTGCCTATGCCGTCAGCCAGCGCACCCATGAGTTTGGTGTACGGATGGCTTTAGGTGCGCGGCAACAGGATGTGTTGCAGATGGTCATCGGCGCCGGCCTGAAGATCGCAGCGACCGGCGTTTTTGTTGGCGTCGGTGCCTCGTTGGCCCTTACGCGGTTCATGCGCAGCTTGCTTTACGCCGTGGGTCCGAATGATCCGTTGACGTTCGCCGTCATTCCGCTATTGTTCGCGCTCGTCGCGCTTGCCGCCTGTTACATCCCCGCGCGGCGAGCGATGCGAGTCGATCCGATTGTGGCTCTGCGTTGCGAGTGAGGGTGCATGTCCCTGCTGCGAAGCCTATCTGACGGATTGCGGTCGCTGTTCCGAAAGGAATGGGTGGGTCGAGAGCTGGACGAAGAACTTAACGGCTTCCTCGAAATGGCAGCCGAGGAAAAGATGAAGCAGGGCATGAGTCGCAAGGATTCGCTTCGCGCCGTGCGCTTGGAGCGGGGGAATCTCGAAGTTACGAAGGAAGTGGTCCGCTCTGCCGGCTGGGAATCTCTTGTGGAGACGTGTTGGCAAGATTTGCGGTTCGCAAGCCGCATGCTCCGCAGATCTCCCGGCTTCACCGCTGTCGCAGTCCTTACGCTCGCTCTCGGCATTGGGGCGACCGCGAGTATTTTCAGCGTAGTTGATGCTGTGTTAGTTCGACGTCTTCCCTATCGCAACCCAAGCCGCCTTGTTTCACTTTACGAGGACAGAAGCAGTACCGGTTTTCATCGCAGGCAGTTCACACCGGCAAATTTCGTGGATTGCAAAGCGCAAACGGCCATCTTTGAAAACGTCGCCGCCATCGACGCGGACCGCGTTTACAACCTGACCGGAAACGCAGGGACGCCGGAAAGGCTCTCAGCTGAAGGCGTGACCTACAATTTGTTTTCGATTTTGGGGGTCCACCCGGTGCTGGGTCGAGTTTTCTTACCCGAGGAGGATACAGCGGGTTCCGAACACGTCGTGCTTCTTAGCTACAGGTTGTGGTTGAGCAGATTTGGCGGAGACCGAAACGTCGTCGGCCAAACTGTCCTTCTCAATGGCGAGAAATATTCGGTCGTTGGGGTCATGCCTCCCTGGTTTTCCTTTCCCAACAAGGACGCGGACCTGTGGGTACCAACGGCTTTCACGTCTCAGCAACTTGCTGATCGCGGCGCGCATTTCCTTACGATTATCGCGGCATTGCAGCCGGGAGTGGGCGTTGCACAAGCGAACCCGCAACTTCGGGTATTGTCTCAAAACCTCAGGCAGCAGCACATGGACATCATGCGATTCGTTGACAGCTTCGTTGCTGTTCCGTTGCAGGAGGTCTACACCCAAGACGTGCGCGGAGGACTCATCGTACTCCTGGTCGCCGTCGCGTTTATTCTGTTGATTGCCTGCGCCAATATCGCGAACCTTTTGCTTTCGCGCGCCACGGTGAGACAACGCGAGATCGCTCTCCGCACTGCGCTGGGTGCAGGTCGAGCGCGAATTGTCCGGCAGTTGTTGACTGAGAGTGCCGTGCTAGCAACAGCAGGGGGTATGCTTGGCATCCTGCTGACAAAGGCGAGCTTCACCTTGCTTAAGGTTTTGATCCCAGAGGACCTCTCGCGCACTGTTTCCCTGACGTTCAATCTTCCGGTACTCGGTTTTGCGATTCTAATTTCACTCGCCAGCACGTTTCTGTTCGGGCTAACGCCCGCCCTTCGAATTTCAAGAACTGACGTGAACGAGTCTTTGAAAGAGGGCGCAAGGGCAGGTAGCAGCCCCCACAGCAAGAGCTTGGGTAATTTACTTGTAGTTGGCGAGGTTGCACTTTCTGTCGTATTGCTCGTGGGATCGGGCCTGCTACTGAAAACCCTTGCGAATCTGCGTGCAGTTGACCCAGGGTTTCGGTCCGACCAGGTGCTCACGGCTCAGATTGATGTGCCCGATAGAAAATATCCGGATTTCGCTCGACGAACGCAGTTCTTCCAAGTCGTTTTGGAACGCGTGAGGGCCCTGCCAACCGTAACCGGCGCGGGCTTTACCAGCGTTCTTCCCTTTAGTTGGAAGAGCGGCATGGGGGGCTTTCTCGGCATGGCTGGCTTTCAACCAGATGGAGTCGTGCGGCCCGACCTACAGTATGGAGCCCTTGATCGTGTCGTTTCCCCAGGCTATTTCGAGGCCATGCGGATTCGGCTGCTTCGCGGAAGACTTTTTGATGACCACGATGGGCCGGATGCTCCATCAGTGGCGATCATCAACGAGACGATGGCGAGAAAATTTTGGCCGAATGAAGATGCTCTCGGCAAGCGTTTCCACTTAACCCTTGTTGGCGGAAGCTTCCGCCTATTCCAGATCGTCGGCATTGTAGACGATGTGAAGGAGATGGGCCTCGACGAGCCTCCAAAGGAAGAAATGTATTTTCCACATTGGCAGTCACAGGGAAACTACATGGTCCCCAGCATACTCGTTGTTCATACGAAAGGCGACCCCACAAATCTTGCCGGCGCTGTGCGCGAGGCCGTGTGGTCTGTTGACCCCGACCAGCCGGTCTCCAAAGTCGTTACCATGGACGGCGTTCTTAATCGGGAAGTAGGGCAGAGAGGCGTTCAGGCGGTGCTTCTCGGCGGACTTGCTGCCCTCGCAATGACGCTTGCGTGTGTTGGAATCTACGGCGTCATGGCCTACGTGGTGACGCAACAGAATCACGAGATTGGAATCCGCGTGGCCCTTGGCGCGCATTCCCGCAACATTCTTGCGCTCGTCCTAGGGCGCGGGGCAAAGTTGACGGCAACGGGCGTGGGTATTGGAATCGCGGCCGCATTCTTGGTGTCTCGGCTAATGCGTAGTCTGCTTTTCGGAGTGAGCCCATTTGACCTGCTCACCTTCGCAACGGCGGCATTTGTGTTGACGTTTGTCGCGCTAGCAGCCTGTTACATCCCCGCGCGCCGCGCGTCGCGGGTCGATCCCATAATGGCCTTGCGATTCGAGTGACCACAGCGGATGCTGCCGCGAAGGCACGCGGACTGGAAACCGGACCCGGCCGAATCAGGGAAACCACAGCAGAGAAGAGAAAGACCACGGCCACGATCATGCCGAAAGCCACGGATAAGCACCGTAGAGTAATCAGGAAACTCTAACGAAAAAGGCGTTCGATGTCTCTGGCGCAGTGGATGACCCGGAGAATCTCAACATCATCGGTGAGCGCGCGGTAGAAGATGAGGTAGCGCTCGAAGCCCTTCACCGGCCAGGCGCGGACGGAAGAGAAGCGAGGATTCCTAAAGTTCCTTTGCGTGCCCAGTTCAGGCATGTGCGCTAAGGCTTGAAAGCTGACGTTGCAGGCGTGAAGAAAGCGGCGCGCCACGTCCACGCTGGCATTGTCTCCCAGAAATACGAAATGGTCCGTCAGATCTCGTTTTGCGGCAACGCGCTTGATCACGCGAGCCATGGAATCAGGCGGACTTGCCGGACCGGAGCCTCTTTAAGCCTTCGTTTTCGATGTCCGCCCAATCCTGCGCCGTCATCTCGGTCGCCGGACCGCTGTCTTCGGCTTCTTGCAGCAGTGTTTCGAGCCGGCCCTCGGCCTCTTCCATCTCCTTGAGCAGCTCTACGGCTTTGCCCAAGGCTTCCTCTTTGGAAGAGTATCGGCCGCTTCGGACTTGCTCGTTTAGAAACCGTTCCAGCTCTGGAGTCAGCGAGACGTTCATAGAATTCCCTCTTTAGGACAGTCATTCAGCATGCGGCATCGTCCAGAGTATAGCAACCTGACCTGTGGCCCTCAACGATGGTTGCTGCACTGCTGCAACTCCACGAGCCAAGTCCGCGCTGTCATAAAAATGTCATACGAATCGCAGCGAATTGCGAACAAAAAATAAAAAGAGAAGGAGAAAACGACTCGCTCCGTTTCATCACGACGACTTGCTGATTTCCCTCGATTAGCGCAAACTCCGGCAAGATTTTGATTAAATTGTTCAGTCGACTGCTAACCGAAGGGTCGGAGTTTGACTGCCATCTGCATATTCCGACGAGGAGCGCACGAGCGCCATTGCCCCATCAACTTCAGTCCAACTTCGGTCCACCTCGAGAGGCTGGTTGCACCGCGTGTTCCCGTGTAAGCGACACCAGATGTGGCACTTATGTGATTTAGCCCGCTTACTTGCAAAGCAGGCGCTCAGGCGTGAGAGACCGGCAAGGTTCGTCATGAAATGAATCGCTATGTTGTTGAACTGTAGAACTGGAACAGAGCGTTTGGCTGCAACTCGGAGGTCCCTAATGCAATTTTCGCGAATAGTTCAAGGAAAGTTTGGCAACTGCCACTTTCAGCCTGACCGTCCCCTCTGCGGGTGGCAAAAGCCCTTATCCCAATTTATCCCAATAAGCTGCCAAACGTGCCCAAACCGTCCACAGCGAGCCGAGCCGTGCCTTTAGTTTTCAACTACATACCAGCGAGCCAGGGCGCAATCACCCGTTTGCTAAACCGTTTTAGGGAATAAACACCCTAACGGGGGTTCGAATCCCCCCTCTCCGCTAGAAAATATAAGTGGTTGATAATGCCGACTTTTTTTCGGGCGATTTTCCGTGTTACTTTTTCCGGCTGAATTTCACCGTTCTGTTCACTGAACCGAAACTCTAAACATAAGAAAAAGCGGGACTTCTGATTCTCATATTTGGGGGTTCGAAGTTCTACTTCTCCGCCCCACTCAAACGATAAACAACATCGCCGATTCCCGTTGCACCTGCTTTTGGGCTCGTTCAAATAGCTCCTCGTTTCGTTTCGCACCGTAACGTTTCTGAAAACCCTCCTCCGTGCGTTTCCGAAGAAACGAATCCATCGTTTCGCCCTCGGGAACAGGATAACGCGGAAATTCGTAACCGAGGTCGACCACAGCGTGTGTTCGAGCCTTGCCGACAGTTCGCCCGTGTTCCCGGTAGCCTCCGGCAAATCCGAAAACGGTTCCACCATCTCTTCTGTCGAACGAAGATGACGCTCTTTATTCCGTTCCAGGAGACGCCCGGCCATTTCGAGCTTTGTGTTACTACGCGAGGCACACGGTCTTGAAAGCGCAAGCCGAAATGCAAAGAACGGGCACCGGCCCCGATGAAATGCGCACGGAACAAGCAAGGGTGGATAGCAAGGGACTTTGACCGGGCGGGCCGTGACGACCAAGACAAAGCACATCGCCATTTTGCCGGTCGCCGAAATGCTGGCGGGTCCTTGCCGGCGATCGTTGTCCCCCGCCTGATGCGTATTTAGGATGCCGCCAAATACCTGAGCGCGACGACCTGGCAAGTCGAAACCTTGCTGCGTGAAGAAATCATCCCGTCCTTTGTGCTCGGGAAGCGCCGTGTGGTTGACCGGCTGGAGCTCGACCGTTACGTAGAGAGGCGAAACGCCATGGCGAGAACAGAGAGTGCCCTTCCGGAGAAAGAGGAAATCGTCGTTTCACTAAAGAAGTGAAGCATGGTTTTTGCGAATCCATTGCTCGACGTCATGCTGCAGACTCTGCGCAATCCCGATCATCTCTTCCACTTCGCGATGAGAAATTCCTCCGCCGATGCCGTAACTGCTCACGTTTCTCTTTTTACGGAATGCGTCGAAGGCACCAATGAACTTCGAGTCTTTCCCCGCGGTGAGTTCCAGCGACTGAATGACTCGGTAGTGATGACTGTCACGGGCGGCGCTAAAGAGGATATTCGAGAGCGCTCCGGTACGTGTACCCATATTGGGTACATGCGGCATATCGAAATGCAACTAGTCACGGGTGAACAAAACCGCAACTCCCTCAGCTGAATACAACATGCTGAAGAAACGCGTTAACGTTTGTAAAGTTGCAACACAGCAGCGGGCCGGCCAACGAATGCGGTTCGAGGAGGCAATCGGCATGGCTCGGCGTCTGGTTCCTTCCTCGTTTGAGTGCGACTGTGGTCACCAGTCGCATTTCTGTGAGGGCACGGTGCGTGACATGGAAGCGGACAGCTGTCGCCGTCACAAACGGATGCTCCTACTGGATTCAGAGGCCGAGGAACGCGCTATCGAGTTCGAGGGAGGAGTGGCAACTGCGGTTATTTGTCCGAAGCTAGCGACGCCGATGACGTGGTACCGACAGTAAAATTGTCAATTCGGATGGTTGCGGGGGCCCGATACGTACCGAATACACAATTCCTGAGCATTCCTTTCCGCAGTGAATTGCTGCACTGCGCCGCGCAAGTCTAACAAACGACAGCGACTCTTAGACGTAGTTTCCGGTTAGCCCTTTATTAGCCCGGAATCAGTGTGAGCCTACAGGTCGAACACAAACAATTCATTGGAAATGGGCACCTCATCGGCTCATCGCTTAGGTGAACCGCATGCTTCTTCGCCTTGATATGCAATCGGACGGGTCACCGCATTTTCCAAGAGTGCCACAGGAAAGACCGATGTATGATTTGACGTCTAGCCCGCGTACGTCACGTTCACCGTGCGAGGAATTATCGGGACCGAGGCGCGGACCTTCCGAGATTGGGTCACCCACAAGTACACGAAATCCCATGGC
>Ga0210384_10006470_pt1 | contig 12501 bp, 15 predicted proteins | sample IncBWH2MmetaG_FD_160574 | JGI IMG/M metagenome (GOLD analysis project Ga0210384, IMG submission 160574) | Forest soil microbial communities from Barre Woods Harvard Forest LTER site, Petersham, Massachusetts, United States - Inc-BW-H-2-M | ecosystem: Environmental > Terrestrial > Soil >... | reverse complement strand
AGGAGTTAACTTGGCGTGATCGCACTGCCCAGAACCGTTCTCACAATCGGATGCATTGAGTTGGCTGCGGGCCGTGTTCACTTCCGCAGTCTCCGCCAGAGTGAGTTTGGAACGATCGCAAGCGCCCGTCCCATCTTTGCAGGCAGCGATGTTGCGCCGCTGTTCCGCTGCGGTCATTTCACGGGCTTCCGACAGAGTCAGTTTGGAGCGGTCGCAAGACTGCATTCCGTCATTGCAGTCGGACACATTCCGCTGGTGATCGGCCACGGCTAAGGCGATTGTTTCCCGTTGTGTGAGCTTTGACCGGTCACAAGAGTCGTATCCGTTGCGGCAGGTCACAACGTTTCGCGCGTGGACAGCGAGAGCATCCTCCGTCGCTTCCGACCGGCTCAACCTGGAGTGATCACAGGATTCACGGCCTGCATTGCACGCGTCTAAATTCGGGCTCACTTCAGACGACTGAGCAAACGCCAGAATCGGCGAGACACAGAGACCGAGACAGGCTAGTTGCGCCCAAAGACACTTCCGGAGACTAGCTTTCATGTTTTCCGCCTTCTGAAACGATTCGTTTTCATCAGTGATGAGAGGCCGACTCCTAATATGTTTGTGGATCTGGCCAGAACCAGCGCGCGTTCCAGCCAGTCACAAATTCGCCCTACTTGCAACTTCCCGCTGCAGCTACTTCGTGTCTTCCTTTGCTTCTGCAATCTTGGCCTGTTGGCCTGCTTCTGAAACCGCCTTCAGGAAAGCATCTGCGCTTCGCGGAGTCGTCGCTTTTCCAGAGAGGATGTTGCGGAACATCATGTGCTTGCCGTAGATCGCATGAGTCGAGTCGTTATCCTGCTCAACCACTGCACCTTCCAGCGTCAGACCGGCGAACACGCCCTTGGAGCGCGAGTAGGTCAGCATTTCAGTGTTCATCTTCCAATCGGTTCCAGCGGACGCATGACGCCCGACCGGGCCGGCTGCGACTGATCCTTCGCCGGTAAGCTCGAACTTGCTGGAGAGCAGGTGCTGGAAGCCCTGGTCGTTCATAACCAGCATGACCAGATCTACGTCCTCGACGCCAATCTGCAGCCCCCAGCTTCCTCCGCCTACGGAGACGAACGCCGGTGCACTCCAGCCTTCCGCCGTGCGGCACGTGGCCACACCGCGTCCATGCTTGCCGCCGAAGACGAAGCCGCCTTTAATCAGGTCGGGTACGACCAGAATGCACTTCGCATTGCTCAAGACTTCTTCCGGAATGCCTTTGTCAGGTGTGGACATGATCGCGTGCAGAACTACTACGGACCGTTGCAGGCGGTCCACCGAGTCTTCGCGTGCCGAACCCGCCCACGCATACGTTCCAACCATGCCTAAGGCGCTCATCAACAACAGTGACATTGTCTTCTTCATGAGAGTTGTTCCTTTGGAGTTTCCGAACTAAGAGGAGAGATCTTCAGATAGCTGACTTAGTTCAGAGGACCTGAAAGAGAGAGAGGAAGTGCTCGTCTCTGCCATCATGATCGTTCAGGCAGAAAGTAATAGCTGATCCGAATTGCTCACTTTAAACCCTCATACACATGTGAGCTGTCTTGCTCAGACGCACAACTCCGGACCTGTCATTCTTCTTGTACTGACTGTGGGTCCGATCGGCGACTTTTGATTCGCAGTTCTCATTCTTAAGCTGCTGTCGGTGGCCCGATCAGTTCACGGCCAGGCGACTACGAGCCAATGAGCATTCTTCATCTGTGTCTGCTGCCAAACCTTGCGGCATACACGATTTGACTCTAAGAATTCCCAAGAATCGCAATCAGGGCAAGACCTCCAGGCGGACGAGGGCGTTGGCCTGTGAAACGGTGCTGGTGAAATCTGGCTCACGAAATTTGGCTCACGAAACAAGAAAGGTAAAACATCATGCCTTTAATTCAACTGCTTGAAGTTCTGATCGTGGTGGGTGTCCTTCTGTGGCTGGTGAATCACTTCATCCCCATGCAGGGAACCATCAAATCGATTTTGAATGGCGTCGTCGTGATTGCCGTAGTTCTGTGGATCATGAATGTTTTTGGGCTGTTTCATTCTCTTTCCCGGATCCACGTCGGCACGTAAGCGTGTTTGACGGCGCAGCAACAGATTCGGTTTTAGCCGGACAGTTCGGTTTTGCAACGCTATCTGGCGATTCGATACAAAATGGAGGCAACACATGAAACTAGTTGGAGCTATCAGCACAGCTGTTCTTTCATTAGCTCTCGGAGCCGGCATTCCGGCGTACGCACAGCAGGAGCAGCACGACCAGCAGGAGGAACAGAAAGCCAAGCCTGCTCAGGAAAACGAGAAGAAAGCGGAACAAGCTAAGCCCGCCCAGCAGGAAGAGAAAAGAGCGCAAGAGAACAAGAACACCAGGCAGGAAGAGAAAAGCACCAAGCCAGAGGAAAAGGCTAACAGGGCAGAAGAGAAAACCTCACCCCAGCAAGAGAAGGCTAACAGGCAGGAGGACAAAAACGCACAGAAGCCGGAACAGCACGCGGAGCAAGCAAGGCCTGAACAGCAGGCGGAGCGCAGCGGTCGCAACGGCGTTGGCCGCATTCCCGACGACCATTTCCGGGCCAACTTCGGGCAGGATCACAGATTTCGTGTCAGCGAGAACGACTACCGCAATCGCCGTTTCCAATCTGGTGGCTACTGGTTCGGATTTGAAGGTGCGTGGCCAAGCAACTGGCTGTATACGCAGGATGTTTATGTTGTCGAAATCGACGGTGTCTATTACCTGTGCAACGCGAACTATCCAGGCGTGAACATTGTGCTCAGCGTCACGCTGTAGCTCAGCCATTCACGGTTAACGATGGGTGCGGGCCGCTTTCGACTCGCGCCTGTTGGCTCCTCATAACCTGCCCGTGTGTCGGTTGATGATCGGTACCTTGGCAGGAAGAGCAGCGAATGTTTGATGGGTGCTTATGGAACTGAAACTTGTGGGCCTTGCGTGTAACTACTGTGGTGAGATTTACGAAGCGCTGGCGGAGCCTGAGGGACCCTCATGCGCCAAATGTGGGACATGGCACCGGCTTTGCCCCGCCTGCTGGAGTGTGCATCTGCTGAGCGCAAGTGAGCAGGGCCACTATCTCGCGAGTCTGGAGGCGTTATAGGCGTCAGGGAGTCATCGCCTGCGCTTCTGTGGCTACCGTTTGGCGCTGCCCTGGTTGGAAGCGATATAGGTGGGGCAGCGATTCAGGGAATCGTGGAATGTCACCAATGGATCCCGTCTTGCATCCGTTTCTTGTCCGTGTTCGCAGCCTGCGTGCTTTCATGGCTGCTTCGCTGAGGAAGTTGTTTGGTATGGAAGCACACGACGGTGATTTCGCGTCCCAGCGAATGTGTCCATTTTGTGGGCTGATCACGCCGCGCTACGAAACATGTTGTCTGGAGTGCGGCAAGGCGCTCAGGCCAGCTTAAAAGGTCGAAAACCGACGCAGAATCTACGCGGACAACTTCAGGCGCACCGCGATATGGATGGTTGAATGATGTAACGGTTCATGCTGTGACAGAAGCGACACGGTATTTCCAGGACCTCTCCAGCGGTTCCTTCCGTTAGATTCATCGAAAACGCACGCAGGCACTCCGCACAAGTCAGCACAACGTAGGGCATTGCCTTGGAGTCGCTGCCATTGCGCGGGATCCAGGCTGGGGCGCACTCTCGGTAGTGGTCAATACTTCGAGCTGGAGCAGTACGAAGCAACCCTTGAATGGTGCCCAACAGATTCTTGGATTGTCCACCTTTGGCGAAGAATCCGTCCGCGATCACGCCAAAGGGAAGCTCGTTGCCGACGTACGCGCCGCTCATTGCGACTGTCGATATTTGAGGAAAACGACGGCGCACCACGGAAAGCAGCTCAAAACCGGACATGCCGGGCATATCGAGATCCGAGAGTACTACGTCGGGCAGCTTCTTTTTTAACTGCGAGAGCGCGCAGAATCCATCTGCTGCATCGACGACATCGTACCCCGCCGCCATCAATGAGATGGCGACACTCTTGCGGACACTCTGGTCGTCGTCGACCACGAGGATCTGGCATTTTGAAGGATGCGGCATGGCTTGTTCTAGCGGCGCAGCCGGCCCGGCAAGAGCGGTATCGGAGTCCTGGCGATCCTTTGCTTGCAGTACGGTATGAATGGCTTCCAACAGGAAGTGAGGACCGTCGGACTTGGTAACGAGGGCATCCACTGATTTCAGAGCACCCTCGGGCAACTCCAGGCTCTCGGCAAGCATGACAATCGGAAGCCGTGGTTTAACCTGCTTGATCTCGTCCGCAACGGCGGCGCCATCCATTAGGCCCAGGTGGTACTCGAGAATAACTGCATCGACTGCCTTCGACATCAACAGCCGCAGACCTTGGCTGCCATGAGTTGCCGTGATCAGGGAGAATCCCTTTTCCTGCAGCACGCTCAGTTGCGCAGGATCGCGGTGTACACACAGTAATGATCTGACGGCAGCCATTCTTCTATCAGAATGGACGAAGGGTATTGGGCGGGTCTGTTCACAATTGCTCACAATCAAAGCGACACGAAAAAGCGGACTATCCCCGACTTCAGCCCTGAAAAATCGCCCGTTTCCTGAAATCCGGCCGTTAGGTTGCTTTAGTTTGTCCGCTGGTTCAGGCTCAGCTCAGCCGGCGGCTTGGAAAACGTCCGCAGCAGTACCACTCCGACCACCAGGCACAGCACTACCGCCGCCAACATGATTGGCACGGTTAGCGAATTACTGGTTTTTGGGAGGTGAAGTGGCAGAGTCAAGGCTGACGCTTCCGGCAGAGCGAGCACCCAGACCACCGCCAGACAGAGTGCACATGCAAAGGCCCTAAACGATTTCATAGTTCCTCATTTACTTCTCCGAAGTCCTGGTAGGGCAGGTTCTGAGAACCGTCGCCTTATCAGCTCACAAGAGATTCGCGGTCGAAGACCGCCATTCTCTATTGAATTTCGAGAGGCAATTTAATAGCAGCATCGAGCGTATCGAGTCTTGCCTTTTTCCATTACTGGTCAATCTTGACCACAGTGTCTTTGGCGCATACGGCGCGGATTCGCCCGCCTGCTTGCCGGATCCGTGCAATTGTGCTCAGACGCGTTGCGCTCAGAACCGTATCATCGTTGCTTGGATCTCTTAATTTTATTGAAAGGGCACCATGAAGAAACAGTACCTTCACCTCTCCGCGTTTTCGTGTGACAGCTGTCATGGTCCGGTGGTGTCGGCTTCGCTTGCGGTTCGCGAGAATGTGATCTCGAAAGAGACTGACATCAGGCAAGTGGGAGCAATTTGCGTGTCGTGCGGCCATCGGCAACAGAACGTAACGGGGACGGCAGCTGTCCGTCATTTTGCGCCGGTGGAATGGGAACCAGCGGGTGCGATCGACCTTCGTCATCTGACAACCGCTTTTGTGGAGGCGCTGAACCGTTCGAACATGCCCTGAGCCTTTGTGACTCGCACCATCCGATCGACAGCGGAGCGATGGCCCGCCACGCACCCCGTTGATTGCGAGCGCGTGCGGGCAGGTTCTACTTCGCTAGTTCAGAGCTGTGGCTAGCTACCTGTTTCCATGAGCCGTCCTGCCGGGCAAAGGTATCCGTCGACAGAATCGTTCGTGCGCGATGTTCGCCGTGATACAACGAGTCATAGGTGCTCTTGTACGTGGCTATGGCCGTGTCGCCGTAGATCCGCACGTTGAGGTCGGAAATCGCTTCACTGTTGGTCTTGTTGTTCTGGTTGTCTTTCATATCTGCCAGGATCGACTGTTTCGTCTCCCAGTTTCCCCAGCTCGATCCGCCCGTGAAGTTGTCAGCGTAGTTCTTTTCCACAAAAGACGAGTCTCCGGCGGTGTCTGCCTTGACGGAAGCGTTTTCCATCTGCGTAATAGTAGCGATGGTCGCGGCGTCCGTAGCAGTGCCGTGTTTCTGGCCGAAGGCGGCTCCTGTGAAGGCTATGACGGCTAGAGCCAGAGTTAGGGGCACAAATGTAGCTTTGGTAACACGCATGTCAACCTCCTAAAGGTTGTTGAGGAACTAAGAGATACGTACTTCAGATGGGCTGACTTAGCTCAGGAGATCTGACGGAGCGGAGGAAGGGATCGCTCACTTATGACGCTAGGCTTATTCGGTTGAATTGTCAACCTGTAGCCACCGTGCTCTGACGCTACTGCATAACGCACTAGTCGTGCAGAACGACGTTAAGCAGCGAACTGTGGACCTGCAACGCGCCCTCCGAGCCGCCGGCGTAATCGATGAAGCCCAGCTTTCTGAATCGGTTCATGAAGAAGCTGACACGCGAACGAGTGGTCCCGACCATCTCAGCCAGCGTCTCCTGGCTGATCTTGGGAACCACGGTTTCCGGGATGCCTTCCTTGCCAAAATGAGCGAGCAGTAGCAGGACACGGGCCAGTCTTTTTTCGCTGGAGTTGAACAGTTGGTCGACCAGATCCTCTTCGTAACGAATATTTCGCCCCAGCAAATAGGCCACGAACATCTCAGAAAGCGCAGGTTCGCGATGAAGCGCATCCATCATCGTCTTCTTCTCCACTCGCAGAATCTCGCAATCCGTCATGGCAGCAGCTGATCCCATGCGCAGCAGCTGACCCGCCAGTGAACCTTCCCCGAAGAAGTTCCCCTCGCTCACGATAGCGATCGTCGCTTCCTTTCCGATCTTGGACACGACGGTGAGCCGTACCTTGCCTTTTTGCACGTAGAAGACGGCATCCGCATCATCCCCTTGCGCAAATATCATTTGCTTCTTCGGAAAAGACAGAATCTTCCGACCATCGCCAATGGTCGCCAGGAAGGTGTTGGGATCGAATCCGCCGTTTTTCTTGACTACCGTTGCGGGGCTCATCTTAGCTAAGTATAGTCCGCAGAACGGGCCAAATCGCACAAATCGCGAACGCCGGTTGTGTCTTAGAAATGCACTTTTCAGACGCTACCCGAACGCCGCTCTTCCCACGACGCTGGGTTTGCCCCGGTGCAGCGAGAGTGGTCACTTTTGATCAGTTTTGCTTTGTCTCCAGGCTCACAATCAAACTGCCGGCGGACCGACAATTACACCACTACCGATCAGGAGCGCTATGCCATCACCCGTTCAAGTCGGCACGATTCTGATGAAAGAGTGGCCCGGAATGCCGCAGCTTATCGCGTTTGAAACCGGGCCCGGCTTGGGTGAGTGGAGCATGGTAAAGGTGCCGGATGCATTCGCTCTTGATCGAAAGATTCATGCGGCAGGATGGAATTTCTTTTTCATGGCTGCGGAAGTCAAGGCGATGTTCTTCGGATCTCTAAGGGCCGCGAAGGTACAGAGCGCTTTGAAGCGGATTCTGGCCAAAGTGAAGCCACAGCATTTCAACGGTCTTGAGGTTACCGCGATCGTTGCCCGGCATTTCCTCGGCGTGCCCTATGTGACTGTGTCCGCGCATTCTCGCCACATGCAACATAGTTGCAATCTGGACAGCGCGGAAGCCCGCCAGACGTCTCAAGACGGCGCGGAATGGGCCAACGGTTGAGTCTCGCGTCAACCAGTCGCCGGATCAGCGCGCAGGAGCCTTCGTTTGACTGAACAGATGGATCTTTACATTGGCGTGGCCGTGACCTTGATGTTCCTGGCCGGGTGTTTCCTCGTTGTCGTACGTGTGCGGGAACGATTTGAAGAGCGCAGACGCTGGCAAGGCTGGACCGCGGCCAAGCCCCAGGCACTCGCAGAAAGCAAGCCGTTATGAAACCGAATGGGGATCTAGAGAGAATCCTTGAATCAGCAGTTGTCGTCTCTTGGGCTGATTTGACGCGCGGCACTCCCACCAGCTTGATTCAAATTGAATACGGTTTTACGGTTGGCGGAACTCTGGACTATCTCAAGCTCTGGTCCTCCCTCACCCGAGGTCATTGGCTTTTGGCGTGTCAGTATTGGATGTCAGCGAACACGTTTCACGACGCTGGTATTGGTTTTGAAAATGGATACAAATCCGAAGGTCTAGCGCATATTCTGGAATTCACGATGCAACACCAGAACTCGTTCGTGCTTCCCCCGAATCTCGGCCGGCAGGGACTGCTCCAGATTTCAACGCCTACGGCGGAAGAGATGGCAGCGGCCGAGGCACTGGTAAACGAAGCCTTCGACCGTCTGGCTCCACTGCCGGCGGCGGCCTGAGGGTCTCTGCACAATTTCACTTTTCCGAGGCTGCTAAGCGGCGATCGCGATGCGGTTCTGTTCGGGGCAGGCCCGTGCTGAGTTCGCACTTTTCGCCGGGCTTCACGCCACAGGTGGGACAACGAACCGCCAGCGCTTGCTTCGGTGTGACTTTCATGCCTACACAATGCACGGCGGTTCGCCAAAAAGATGGTCAATTATGACCATCGCGCAATGCCAGATGCCGGCCTGAATTCAAACTCGGAATGATCAAAATTGCACAGTTTATGGTGCATCCATTGCGTACACTACAATCGTTCGGAGTGCTGTTCGCAGTGGAGCGGGTTATGTACACAAACGAAAGGCAGATTGCGCTATCCGTGCTTGAAGGTCTACGAGAGGACTTGGCTTATGCGCGCCTCAACAATGGGAGTCGGGTGCTCGACGTAGCCGACCTCCGCCAATACATTTATGAACAGATGGGCCGGATCAGGACAAACGCACATGTCGCCGAGGTGCTGTACGGCAACACCAATGGCCACACGCAAGACATCAGCAAGAGTAACGGCGGCAATGGGAAAGCACATTTCTAGCCTGGCAGCCAAAACGTCGTCGACGGCGGCAACCGCCAAGAAATGTCAAGGGCACTCTGGCGCAGTTTGACATTGCTTGCGCAGAGGCCTAGCATCGTAGTCGAGCAAGCTTCCTCTTCTTACTCTTTCAGGTTCTCTGAACTAAGTCAGCCCATCTGAAGTTCTCTTCCCCTTAGCTTCCTTCTGAAGGAGGAACTGCGTTATGACACTATTGACCCGGTGGGAACCGTTCCGTGAATTGTCGACTATGCAAGATCGCATGAACCGCATGAACCGTCTTTTCCGTGAGTCTTACAGCGCCGAAGGCCCGGAAGAAGCATTGACGACCACCAGCTTCGCACCGCCGGTGGACATCTACGAAGACGAGCACAACATTACTCTGAAGCTTGAGGTCCCGGGCATCGACGAAAAAGATATTGATGTCCGCATCGAGAACACCACGCTCACCGTTCATGGCGAGCGCAAGATCGAGAAAGAAGAGAAAGAAGAGAACTTCCGTCGCGTCGAGCGGCAGTACGGAAGCTTCACCCGCTCGTTCACGCTGCCCAGTTCGGTAGATCCTGGGCAAGTCAGCGCCAACTATGACAAGGGCGTGCTGAGGATTGGTCTTGCCAAGAAGGCCGAAGCCAAGCCCAAGCAGATCAAGGTGAACGTTGGCAGCGAGAAAATGGTCGAAGCCAAGCTTCACGCCAAGGCTGCCTAGATCGTGGCCTAGCGAAGAGAAAAGGGAGGCGATCGTATCGCCTCCCTTTTTGGTTGGCACCCAGCCAAACGGGAGAAATCGTGAAAAACATCAAATTTGTTGTAAAAGTGAACCGGGCCGGCAATCATGCCCCTGCCTTCGTGCAGCGGATGGATCGGACTCCCGTCCAGATGACAACCAACCGCAAGCTGGCGCTGATGATGGGGAAATTCACAGCCGAGGACGCAGTTAAGTCGCTTCAAACTTCTCATTGCATTCCTGAGCTAGTGCCCGTCCAGGTGAATGGTTCGGAAACGTAGACGCCGTACCTCCTGTGGAAGCGGACTCCCAATATCCGCCAATCCTAAGGCGCGCTGGTCAATTTTGATCAGTGCGCAAGCCCACTCTCGTTCGATACTGAGGACACGCAAAGCTTCGTACTGACCCAGGCGCAAACCACGAGTTAACGCCCGCAACCACGATTCTGATCTCAAAGCGCCGGTGATTTGATCGGGGGAGTGGCCTTTTCAACACATGCTCTCACCAGATTAGGAGCAAATGTCACTACCGAATACGTTGTTTCCCAAGGGCACGTTGGAAGTGGTGAGTCCGCGCCCTGCGCTACGAGGCGCAGTAGCACCGGTGCGCGTACGATCGCAATCCAAACCATCGCTTCCCAGCCGAATCGCAGTAATCGGGAATTATCTTCCGCGGCATTGCGGAATCGCCACATTCACAACGGACCTGTGCAGCGCCATTTCCGCGGAATATGGCACGGCACGATTGTTGGCGCTGCCGGTCAACGACACCGAGGAAGGATACGACTATCCCGATCGCGTGCGATGGTCCCTTGCACAAGACGATGTGAAGTCGTATCGGGAGGCAGCCGAATTCCTGAACTTCAACAACATCGATATGGTGTGCCTGCAACACGAGTATGGAATCTTCGGCGGTCCGGCCGGGAGCCATATCTTGCATCTGCTGCGCGGTCTGAAAATGCCGGTTGTGACCACACTGCACACCGTTTTGCGCGAGCCAAATCCTGACCAAATGCTGGTGATGGAAGAGATTGCGGAGCTATCTGACCGGCTCATTGTCATGAGCCAGCTGTCGTCCCAGTTCCTGCAGGAAATCTTTAAGGTGCCCGGCAGCAAGATCGACATGGTGCCGCACGGAGTCCCCGACCTGCCTTTTCTGGACCCGAATTTCTACAAGGACCGCTTCGGCGTAGAAGGGAAAGCGGTTCTGGTCACGTTCGGCTTGCTTTCGCCAAACAAGGGAATCGAAAACGTGATTCAGGCTTTGCCGCAGATTCTCTCCAAGCACAAAAACGTTGCGTACATCGTCGCCGGCGCGACCCATCCTCACATCCTGCGTCGCGAGGGCGATAAGTATCGCGCCAGTTTGCAGGCATTGGCCAAGGAAATAGGAGTGGAATCGCAAGTGATCTTCCACAACCGCTTCGTCAGTCCCGAGGAGATGGTCGAATTCATTGGCGCCGCCGACATTTACATCACTCCCTATCGCCACGAGGCTCAGGTGGTTTCGGGAACGCTGGCCTATGCGCTAGGTGCGGGCAAAGCGATCATTTCCACACCCTACTGGCACGCGATCGAATTGTTGGACGACCGCAGAGGAGCGCTGGTCCCATTCCAGAATCCCGACGCGATTGCGCACAAGACGATCGAACTCCTGGATACTCCTGCCATTCGTCACGCCATGCGAAAACGCGCTTACTTGTTCGCGCGAGAGATGATATGGAAACGAGTGGCACAAGGGTACATGGAAAGTTTTTCTCGCGTCCGCCGTGACCGCATGGAAAGTCCAAAAGTCCAGTTCTCCGCGCGCCTGACAGAAAAATCGCTTGGGCAGTTGCCTGAGCTGAAGCTCAATCACTTGAATCACATAACCGACGACACGGGAATGCTGCAGCACGCGATCTTCACGGTCCCGAACCGCAGCGAGGGCTACACAACGGACGACAATGCCCGCGCTCTGATACTTGCTGTGCTTCTGGAGCACGTGGATATGGATAAAAATCGGGCTGGGGAGGCAGGGTTGCCTTCCGCAAAGTCGGCCGGCTTTTATCTGTCATTTCTGGAACATGCGTTCAATCCAGAAACGGGCAGATTCAAGAACTTTCTCGGCTACGATCGTCGCTGGAACGAAACCGCCGGGTCCGAAGACTGTCATGGGCGCGCCTTGTGGGCACTGGGGACGGTTCTAGGCCGATCGCAAGATCAGGGATGTCGGGGAGCCGCCGGCCGCTTGTTCGAGTTCTCGCTCCCCGCGGTCTTGGCATTCAGCAGTCCGCGAGCCTGGGCATACACGCTGCTGGGCGTTCAGCAATACCTCACTTCGTATCCTGGAGATCGCGATGCACAGAAAGTGCGCTCTGTCCTCAGCCGGCGGCTGCTCGAAATGTATGAGTCAGTACGACGGCCAGACTGGAAATGGTTCGAAAACGTTCTAGCCTACGGAAACGCGAGATTGCCCCAGTCGCTGCTGTTAGTGGGCGCGGCATCCTCCGATGATCGTCTGATTTCCGCCGGCCTCGAATCGCTCGATTGGCTCTCAACCGTGCAGCGCTGCGAAGTCAACCGCCACTTTGTGCCCATCGGTTCGCAAGGCTTCTATCGCCAGGATGGCGAAAAGGCCCGCTTTGATCAGCAGCCGCTGGAAGCCGCGGGCGCGGTATCTGCTTGCTTGCAAGCGTATCGCGTAACTGGTGACAGCCGCTGGCGCAACGAAGCCTGGTCGGCTTACAACTGGTTCCTGGGCGAGAACGACCTGCAACTTCCCCTATACGACTCCGCCACCGGCGGCTGTCGCGACGGCCTGCATCCCGACCGTGCCAATGAAAATCAGGGAGCAGAGTCAACGCTATCGTTCCTGATGGCACTTCTCGAAATGCGCTCGCTGCAAGAGTCAGAACAAAAGGAAATCCTTTCATGACCGTACCCGCAGAAAAGCAGGTGAGCCTGAGTACTTGCTTCGAACCGCTGCTTCATCGTCATCCCTCGAACCCGATCCTGACGAGCAAGGATTGGCCATATCCGATCAACAGCGTATTCAATGCGGGCGCAACGCTG
>Ga0210384_10006469_pt1 | contig 12502 bp, 9 predicted proteins | sample IncBWH2MmetaG_FD_160574 | JGI IMG/M metagenome (GOLD analysis project Ga0210384, IMG submission 160574) | Forest soil microbial communities from Barre Woods Harvard Forest LTER site, Petersham, Massachusetts, United States - Inc-BW-H-2-M | ecosystem: Environmental > Terrestrial > Soil >... | reverse complement strand
TCTTCGTGGGGTATGCGGTGCTGAGGCGACATCTGTCCCTCCCCTGGGCGCTTCTGGCCGCCGGCGTCGTGCTCCTGCACCCGCAGATGACTTTTCTCTCGGATCTCTGCTTCGCCGAGCTTCCATTTGCACTCGCCTCGACGCTCTTCGTGCTCCTCGCGGGCCGGCAGACCGGACCGGTCCGTTCGGTGGCGGCCGGGACGTGCGCGGTGGCCGCGTATTTGTTGCGGACCACGGGCGTCGCCCTGCTGGCGGCGTGGGTGTTGGACGCGCTGTTCGCTCGGCGCTTCCGGACCGCGGCCATCCGGGCGGTGGTCGCCCTGGTGCCGATCGTGGGATGGAACGCGTATATCGTCCACGTCGAGCGGAGCCCCGACTACACACGGCCCGCGTACGCTTACCAGCGAGCCGACTACCTCTTCTACAACGTCAGTTACGCCCGGAACCTGTCGCTACGCGATCCGTTCAGGCCGGAGCGGGGCAGAGCCTCCCTCCTCGAGGTCGCCCACCGGGCACTGGTGAACCTCGCGCACATGCCGAAGAGCCTGGGCACGGCAGTGAGCGCGAGGGCTCAGTCCTGGGAACGGATCAAGGAGTTCCCGATCTTCGATCGAGTTGTCCCGTGGAAGGTGGTCCTGTATCTGCCCATCGTGATAGGCGTGGTCGTTCTGATCGGCGTCGCGAGCCTGCTGTTCCGCGAGTCTCGGCTGATCGGCCTGTACCTCCTGTTGACGGCCGCAAGCATCTGTCTCACTCCCTCGCCGTGGCAGACACAGTGGGAGCGCTACTGGGCGCCGGCGACACCGTTCCTGGCGTTGGCGCTGGCGAGCGGCTTGCGGATGGTTGCGACCTGGAGCGAACGCTTGCCGGAACCCGTGCGGCGGATGAGCCAGGCCGGACGGATCATTCTCGTGATCACCGTCCTCGCGATGGAAGTTGTCACGATCACCCGGATGTACGTGCAGTACAGCTTCCCGGCAACACTTCGGGACCCTGGCGGGCACGTGGTCGCGCAACACCTGTTCTTCTACGGCCCAGACCACCAGGCGCTCGTGGCCGGGTTGGACTGGCTCGGCAACCAGGCCGGACCTGACGACGTGGTCGCCGCAACGATGCCCCAGTGGGTGTACATGCTCACCGGCCTGAAATCGGTGATGCCTCCGTTCGAGAGAGACCCGGTTCGCGCCCAGGCGCTCCTCGACTCGGTTCCGGTCCGCTTTGTGGTCGTGGACAGCGCCTGGCCGCACATCACCCGGACCTACACCTTGCCCCTCCTCGAGAGCTCTCCCGAGCGGTGGCGGCTGGTGTATTCGAATCCCTCCGGGAGGCTCGAGATCTACCAGCGGCGCCCGGAGCCATCCCGAAGCCGCCCATGAAGCTCCTGATCGTCATTCCCCGGCCCTCCAGACGAAGCGCTCGCCCGATCGAGGCCGAAACGCGCTGAGCCGGGCGGCCTGTCGGCGGCTCTCGTCGACCAGCCTCGCGTGGACCCGAAGCCACGACTCTTCCGGGGCCGGCTCGCCGACCTCGTGGATCCGCACGACGGTGACCTGGGCGCGCCCCTCGGTGAGGGCCTCCAAGTCGGCGGGCACGCGGCGCTGGCCGAGCTGGCCCACCCACGACGCCATCAGCGTGGCGCCGTTGGCGTACCGGGCGATCCCGAGCACCCCCGACGGGATCGAATGCACCAGCACCAGGTCCTCGGGGACGACGGTGGCGCTCAGGCTCGCGGCCACCTCCCGGTACGGCTCGAACTGGCGCGACGGGAGGTGGAGAATCGCGCGGACTCCCGAGCTCCACGCGAGCAGAAGCACGAGGAGCACCACGACGCGCCCGGCGGGTCGCATCCGGCCCAGGCCGATCGCGGCGAGGACGAGGAGCGCAGGCAGGCCGGTCAGCGCGTAACGCGGGATCGCGGATGTATTCGTCCCCCTCAACAGGTCGAACACGACCGGCCCGGTGCACGCGGCGGCGACCCAGAGCCATATGAGCCCGCGCTCGCCGGAGAACAGCCGACGCTGGAACGCCAGCCCGAGCGTCACCGCCACCACCCCGAATGCGAACGCGGCGAGCCACTCGGAGCGGACCGAGCTGCCCCATTGCCCCTGACCCGACAGGAAGGTCCACGATAGCCAGAAGGGGGCGGCGAGCGCCTGACGTCGGCTGAGCGGCGTATTGAGCCAGTACCAGGTCACCCGCCATCGGCCGAGCGACTCTGGCAGCGCCAGGTACCAGGGCAGCACGAGAAGGGCGGTCATGACGACCCCTCCGGCCAGCCAGGACCATCAAACCCGCCGGAGCCTCGTGGCCAGCCAGACGAGGCAGGCCATCCAGACGAAACCGGAGAAGTAGTGGGTCAGGAGCGCGGCCGCGCTCACTGCGGTCCAGAGTCCGACCTGCCAGGGCTTCGCCTCCTCGGTCCCGAGAGCGAGCGTCAGCGCGACCATGCCGACCACGAGGAACAGCATGAGGGAGTACATGCGGCCCTCGTCCGAGTAGTAGAGTCCCAGAGGGTTGACCGCGAAGAGCGCCACGACCGGGAGCGCGGCGGCCTCGCCGCCGACTCGTCGGGCGATCAACCATAGAACCGGCATCGACGCTAGCGCCCACAGGGCGGAGAAGAGCCGGAGAGCCGAGTCGCTCACCCCGGCCCAGCGAGTCCAGCCGTTCAGCAGCAGGTAGTAGAGCGGTGGGCTCGTGTCGGAGAGACGAACGGCCCGGATCACGCGAGAGAAGCCGGCCGGGGGGTCCTCGTGCTCCAGGTAGCGTCTGAGGGAGGAGGCCGGCAGCGGCGTGGACGCTTCCACATAGTCGCCCCGACTCGGGTCGGCTTCCCCGGCGGAGTGCTCGAGGCTGTGTCCGGGGGCGATCGCGAGCGAGAAGATCTCGTCGGCCCAGAGACCCTGCCGGTCGAGAAGCGCCACTCGCAGCCCGGCGGCCAGGGCGACCACCGCCAGCAGGGCCGCGACGCGGCCGCCGCGCCCGCCGATCATCGACCGGAGCGCGGTCATGGTGCCGGCGCGCGTCGCGCGACCACGTACATCTCGCCGACGGGGAAGCGCACGGTGAGACGCCGAAGGGCCCCTATCCCGGAGAGGCGCCCGGTGACCTTCCCGCTCGAGCCCGGGGACTGAGCGAGACGGCCCACGATGTGGGCAACGGAAACGGACACGAGCTTCGGCCTTGCGTCGGCGAGGACGAAGCCGTTCTGTGACAGCAGGGCCGCCATCGTGGTCGGCGAGAAATACCACAGGTGCTCGCGCAGCAGCAGGACCCAGCGCTTGCCCATCAGCCGGGCGATGCGGCTGTCGGCGTTCGGCAGGCTCAAAAAAAGCCAGCCGTCGCGGGCGAGCCAGCTTCGGATTCGGTCGAGCGTCTCGGCGGGCCTCGGCAGGTGCTCCAGCACGTTCCACAGCGTGACCACCTGGAAGCTCCCGGCCGGGAAGTCGACCTCCGGGAGTAGACCGACCCGGAAGCGCACGCCCGGGCACCGCTCGAGGCCGCCCGCCACCGCCCGGGCCGAGGCGTCCACGCCGGTGGCCTCCCAGCCTGCCTTCTGGGCCGCGCAGACGAAGAGCCCGGCGCCGCACCCCACGTCGAGCAGACGCCCCGGCGGCCGTTCGTAGCTGCCCACCAGCGCGAGCTCGTCCGCCCGGTTCCGCGTCCCCGCCTCGTCTTCCTGCTCGCCGGAGCGATCCGTCAGCTCCGAATAGATGCGGCCGAGCGTCACGTCGTCGTCCCGAGGGCTGGTCATCAAGAGCCCGCACCGGGCGCATCGCACGATCGGCAGATAGCCGGCCACGCGCCGCGACGACGAGAAATAGACGGCCGGGTCGCGCTGTTCGGCGAGGGCGATCGTGCCGGGATAAACCGGACTCACGGTCCCCCCACCGCACACCGCGCAGACGGCCGTCACCAGGGTCACGAGGCGATGGCGGGGGCGACGCCGAGATCCGCCATGATCATGGCCGCCGCGGTGCGACCCTGGCGGATCGCCTGGCTGATGGTGCGGTCCTCCGGGTAGAACTGCGTGGAGTCGGTGACGTAGAGCCCCCGTATCGGCGTCCGGTGGCTTGGCATGAGATGCACGAAGTTGGTCGTGAAGACGGGCTGGGCATGCGGCGTGCGGAAAACATGGTACTCCTTGATCCAGCTCGCGGAGAACTCGGGATTCATGAGCTTCAGCATGGCGGTGTATTCGGCGAAGAGGTCCTGGTCGGTCGCGCCATACCGAGGCTCGGTGGTGGGCAGGTAGAAGGGCACGTAGACGACGTTGAGGCCGGCCCGCTGCAGATTCTCGTTCAGGGTGCTCTGCTCGATGATGCCGTTGAAGCTGATGCGCGGATCGTTGATGTTCGTCCAGAAATTGCGGCTGAAGGGGCGCTTCAGGCTCAGCAGCATGCAGACGAGGCCGATGTACTTCACCTGCCGCACCCGCTGGAAGTACGGATCGGACTGGTTCGGCACGAGGCGGTCCAGGATGGGCAGCGCCACCGTGGAGACCACCGCGTCGCACGAGATACGCTCGTCGCCCGCGTAGACCTCCGTCACGCGCCCGTCGTGGACCTCGATGGGCCGGACGCGCACGCCGTTCCGCAGCTCGACGTTCGGCTGCGCCCGCAGCCAGGCCACGAGCGGATCGACGAGGGTGGCGGTTCCGAACTCGAGGCACCCGAACATCTCCCGCGAGAACATGCTGCGACGCGAGGCGGCGACACGCCAGATCCGATGCCAGATCCAGGCCGCGGAAATCTGGTCGTGGTAGTCACCGAACTTCACCTTCAGTAGAGGGTGCCAGATCACCTGGTACGCCTGCTCCCCGATGCACTCGATCAGCCACGGTTTGGCGGGGATCTGGTCCAGCCAGCGCCATTGCGAGCGGTAGCGGGAGTAGGTGACGTGCAGGCCGAACCGGACGCGCTGCCACCACGGCACCGCCGAGAACCGGAGCAGATCGAGGGGTGAGCCGAACGAGTAGTACCGGCCGTTGTAGTAGAAGGCGGTATGCGTCTGCCGCCAGTGGAGCTTCGGACCGAGACCGAGCTCGTCGACGAGCGTCAGCAGATCCTGATCGGAGCGGCAGATGAAGTGGTAGAAGCGCTCGATCGGGTGGCCCTCGAGCCGAAAGGAGCTGGCCAGACCGCCGAAGTCCGGGGCCGCCTCGAGCAGGACCACCCGGTGACCGGCGCGCGCCAGGTCGTAGCTGGCGGCCAGCCCGGCCAGCCCGCCTCCGATGACAACAGCACGCTTGGATACCATCGCGACCCGCCTGAGTGTAGCGCGAGGGCACGGGCGATGCCGGTCTGGTGAAACCGGGCGTTACGGCAGCCCCGCCCCCAGAACCCGGATCTCGAGGTCGGTCGCGACGAAGATGACGTCGAGCTTGACGGGGGGCACGGGCTTGCCGACGCCCCGGGTGCATCCCAGCGTTGCAGCCCATGAGCGCAGCGGCCAGGACCGACACGGGCAGACAGATACTTTGCCGGTTGATGGAATGAGTGTACGCGGCCTCGGGAGGGAACACAGGCGGCTGCTGCGGGCTCGGAGGTCGAACCCGACCAGTGCGCCTAGACCAGTCCCCCTGGCCACCGCGAGAAGTGGCTGGCCATCAGCCCTCCCGCCACCGCGGCAATGCCGCTCCCCAGGTCGAAGGCGATGCGGTAGGCCCGGTCCACGTCGATGCCCTAGGTGGCCGCCGTCGGGTCTCAGCGACGGTCAAGGATCTGATCGCAGGATCCGAGATCGACTTCGTCCCACGAGTCGTTCGCGCCGGCCGCAGGATCGCCGAGCGCTGACCGCTATTTGCGACCGTCTGATTGGCCGCCACCGTCTCACAAGTTGGCGCCACGCTCTGACGGTCTGCTCACCAAGTCGCTAGCTACTCTGAGTCACTTGTGGCTTGACGCTAGACCATAGACCACGTGTCTGCACTAAACTCCGCGCCTACAGTTCTTCATCTATTCTGTAGATCTTGAACCCGCTGCTGTCGATATCCCCGGTCCAGTCGACCCCCCAAAAAAACTTTGGCGAGTACGGACTTCTTCCTCCATTCCACCTGTGCGCAACCAGCGACATCCAGCTCGAGTATTTCCCGCTTAGGTCCCTGCCACGTGAATCCGTCGTCAGATATCCGTGTACATCGCGCCTGGGCTGCCACTCTTTGGCGAGGTCCTGAAAACGAATTTGCGTGCCCTTTCCTCGACCCGATAACACGCCAACAAAATTGGCGCGAAACTGCTTGTCACCCTTCAAAAATAAACTCGACCCGTTGCAGCACCCCGTGCCGTCGCTCGTATGTATGAACTCCGTATCACCAGCCCCGAACTTCACGACCGCCTGTCTACAAACCTTCCTTGCTTTTCTCAGGAAGGACACCTTCGCAGATGGCTTCAGCGTGTAGTCCCGCCCGACCCGATACATCCCCCGCGATGACATCTCCTCCCAGATATCGGCACCTATGGCATTTGACACTCTCTTGATCGTGTCAGAGCGTTCCTCTGAGCCGAGCTTCAAGTACTCGAAAGACACATGCGCCACTCCAGCCGATGCGGCCAACTCTACCATTCTAAGGGCTGCCTCCTCGTGCCCTGGAATGACTGGCTGAATTCGCAGTGAGACTGGGACGCCTACTGACGACAGCCGACGAATAGAATCAAGGGTCTCCGGGAATGACGGGCAACCCAACTCAAGGTTCGCCTTGCACTCGTCCTTTACGCCCGCGGACGAAAACCGGACAAGTACATTCATCGACCGCAGAAGCGACAGATATGGCTCGCCGGTGATGATCGTTCCCTTCGTGCTGATGATGGTGGGATAGCTGTGCTCTCTTAGAATCTCGAGCAACTGCTGAGCTACTCGCAGCCGTAGTTCGATAGGTGAGAACGGGTCCTGCAGACCGCCCAGCTGGATAGGAACACGGGCGGCCAAAAACTCATCAAAGGCGCTCTGAACTATTCCGTGGGAAATCCTCCGCAACCGTTTCTCGAAGGCAGGCGGGCTGGCTCCACGCATGCCCGGCGTCGATGTATCAAGCGAACGGTTGCGTGAGAAACAGTATGTGCATCCGTACTGACAACGGTTAACACTATCCAGCCGGATCGGGCACGCACAAAAATACACCTGACTGGAGATTGTCGAGAAGTGTTTGTATGTCTCCACTATCTCGTCACGGACAACACGTACTCACGTGTTCGGACACACTAGATTGCGAGACACATCGATGAGCCACGACAACTCTAGCGACATGTTGCGAAGCATATCTACAAAGCCAATCATGCCAAGCCAGATATTCTTGAGCACATTAAAACCAAGCAATGCAGCGGCGAGCGTCACAAGGCCCCAATAGACAGCTCTATATCCCGGTCTCTCTTTGGCGGCCTCCGTATACAGAATCCAGAATAGCTCCTTCTCCTTTTCGCGCAGTTTGGGGTCACTCTCTTGCAGGACGAGGACGAGTCTTTTCCCGAAGCAATGCATAGGCATATAGATATCGCGGTTCGCGTTGACCGGTTCAAATACCCTTACGCTGTCGGGGTCCGGTGCAGGAGGGAATACCGGGCAGAGAGCATACTCGTTCATGTCGAGCGAGGATACTCTGCTGTCCACTGAAATACCCTTCGCCAGTGTCTCTTGGACTATCGTCCGCCATCTCTGCAAACTCATTACATTGTGGTAAAACTCCCAGACTATCCAACGGTGCGAATGCTGCCGCTGCGCGTACTGTCCAAAATCTCGATACTCGCGGACGAACTTGGGGCATGCGAGTTGGAGCAACAGCCAGGACATGACCAAGATAACCGATGCTGCCCACGTTACCCACATGGACGCCGGAACCGACAGTTGTATGAATGGAAAAACGGTTCGCGATGCTGACAAGAGCAGCGGCATCAGCGCGATTACTAGTGAAGAGGGCCGCAGCAGGGGAATTCGCGAGACATCGATGGCGTACTGCCAGTGACGGCGATATCTGGGCGAGAGGCCCGGGGGGATGTACTCCTCCATTTGATCGCCCCTCCGCATTCGGCCAACCAACCGGCGACCGACCTGACGTCCGCTTCGACCTTCCGGTAGACCGCGGAGAACGTCGAGTCCTCCTCAGCCCGCTACCCACTGCCCACATCAGAGCACCCCTCGCTCCTCTTGATCCATCCGCCTACGTCCTCCGGAATGATCAGCCACGACATGCTTCTTCCTAAACTTCTTTGTGTCCTTACAGGGTGGCCTCCTTGTGCCCGAATCACGCACCGCCAGTCGCGAACCCCTCACGCCGCGGCGACCTTTTGTCTTGGAATGGCGCGCGCATGGCAGCCTTGAGGGGCGGCTGGCTATCTCTGTCATTAGCTGCTAGATCAATAAAGTTTCTCCTAGTTAATGTAGTTGACGGAAGACTCCCGCCCGCGGTATAGATTTCTAGGACGGCCTATGGCCGCTTCGTTCTTTGACACCGCCTGGGATTTCCACGCTAAGTGGAATGTCCCCCCTCCGATGGGAACGTCTCGCCGAAGCTCACCTCGTGCGCGACCTGAAGAAAGCCATTCCGGCTTTCCCCTGGTACTTCACAGTGCGGATTTCGCTGCGTATCAGGGCACGACCGGGCTAACGATCTAGGGAGGGGTCAGAGGGTCTGCGAGGCTATCGTTGCACTCTAGCCACGAAGACTACGGATGTATCTCCGTATCGTGCATCCATCTGGTCCTTGTCATGGTCGTCAGTCGGCGCCACCAGTTCTCTGGTGTCGCGTGTCGCGATGTCGTTACTGGCCCTCGAAGTCTCCGAGCCCGTAGGACAAACCACGTCAGAGAAAGGGGGGATGACCACATGGCGAAAGACAACACCTTGTCGAAGGCGGTTAGACTGCTGTACGAGACCGAAGACGCGTTACGGCGGCTGAAGGTTTCGCGAACGAGCCGGGGCTCGGCGAGGGAGTTGTCGGTCAAAGTGCGGATCGCCCGCGAACTGCTTGAAGCTGAGCAGCCGCAGGCGAACACGGACTGGCGAGTCGTCGTACTTATCAGGGAAACGGCGAAGCTGGTAGTGGAGCTCTTGATCGACAACATCCAGTATATATTCCGCCCGCATGTTAGGGGCATGAGGTTCTACATACGTGGGACTGGGACTGGCACTAAAGTACTATCGGATTCGAGCTGGCGTACGACAGAAGGAGCTTGCTCAGCGGGTAGGGGCATCCCCCGCATACTTGTCGCTGGTCGAGTCTGAAAAAAGATCCGCGAGCCTGGATTTCCTCGGCCGCGCCGCGCAGGCTCTCCATCTTCCGCTTGAGTTGCTGACGATCGAGGCCAAGGAACAAGAGGGTCGACTGTCGGCAGAGCAGTCCGAACTTTTCAGTAAGGCCAAACATCTGCTATTGCTCGTTTCCAAACTAGAACGCAAGGATAGAGGGCAAGAAGATGCGACAAAGGAGAGTCGGCCATCAGTCCCTGAACATTCGAAGCCTCGATCACCTGGCGCACTGTCTGGGCGTTCCCCTTCGCGTTCTCGAGGAGCTCGCAGACCACGTCGTGTGGCACTACAACCCGACGACGTTGCGTCCGAAAAAGCTAAGCGAAAAACCTCGGGAGATTGATGCCCCACTCGCCCGGCTAAAGCACATTCAACGTCGGATCAACTCTCTTCTTCTGACAGATCTTTGGCTTCCAGATTCTATTCATGCCTACCGTCGGCGGCGTTCGATCAAGACAGCGGCGGAACCCCACAAGGGGCGCCCTTTTCTGTGGGTTGCCGACATTCGACAGTTCTACCCGAGCATCTCGCACCGTCACGTGTATGCAATGTTCTTCAAGTTGGGCTGTACTCCAGACGTGGCGCGGCTCCTAACGATGTTAACGACCCACTTCCACCGTCTTCCCCAGGGCGCGCCAACAAGCCCCTCTCTAGCAAATCTCTATTTGCGGCTCTCCGGCATTGCCGCTCGCATTGGAGGACTGGCGGCTCGGCATCGTCTTCAAGTGACCTTCTTCGGTGACGACATCTTGCTCTCAAGTGAGCAGCCGTTCCAAGGACTCACCGCGCATCTCGCCCAGATTGTAGAGGACTGTGGGCTGCGGTTACATCCGGGCAAGACGCAGCCCGTCGTCGGTCCTGGGGAGCGGCATCAAGCCATTGGTGTCGTGATGAATTCTTTCGGTACGGATGTCGACGTGCCGAAGTCATACCGGAGACAGTTGCGCACCCTAATTCGTTTGGTTGGACTCCACGGTCCGGGCGCCCTCCAAAAGCTTGGAGTGACCCGCGCGGATCCCCATGCATATCTTAGGGGCAAGATTACTTTTGCGGCATATATGAATCCTCGGAATCGCGCCTTCTTCGCCAGCGTAGATGAGGCCCTGTCGAGGTGGACTGAGCGGACTGCCATGCAACCAGGACGATCCGCATAGCTGGATTGGGGGTCCCCGCGTGCTGCGTGATCGAACCATCGCCGGCGGTGCCCCGCAGCAAGTCTCAATACGGAAGAACACCAATAGGTGATGACAATCGAATGTTCGGGCCAGAAATGTCCCACGCAGACATTCTCGATCATCACCAAGCTGCTGATTGGGCAGACTGCGGATGACCTGCCCGCGGAGGGTTACAACTTCGAAAGACGAGGCCGGATCACGCCGCTCATCACGGGCCTCGTCCCCACGCTGACGACTTTCTGAGCGAGTCGCCCCTGCTGGATTCGAACCCGTAGTGCAGCCTGAAACCTGCCTAGCTCTGTGCGCGGCCATTGCCTATCGAACGTCAGTCGATCCCGTAGCAGATTGTTCCCCTCGACTCCGTGTGAAACAGATAGAGATCCGGTGGTCCGAAGTCGAGTCCCACTACCGCGCCCTCCGGAAACGCCTCCCCTGCCGCCGTCACCACCTTAACCCGCGTACCGTCCGCCGTCTCCACAAGCACCTCATCTTCCAAGCCCAGCGGCTCCCGGAGGAACACGCGCCCCGTGATCCGGTTCGGACCCGGCGCCTCTAGCCGCAGCGCCTGGGGTCGGATTCCCACCTCCACCCGCTTAAGCCCCTGCAGCATCGTATGGTGCTGCGACGGCACCGGTAGCTGTCGCCCCAGCAGCTCGATGGCCATGCCTGTACGCGTCGTTACTACCCCGGCTCGAATGGTGTTCATCGCCGGCGTGCCGATAAAGGTCGCCACCGTCATATCCGCCGGCCGCCGGAACAGTTCCCGCGGCGGCGCAATCTGCAACGCCCGCCCCTGATCCATCACCGCCACCCGCGTGGACATGGTCATGGCCTCGACCTGGTCGTGGGTGACGTAGATGATGGTCGACGAGATCTCCCGGTGCAGGCGCAGGATCTCGGTGCGCATCTCCACCCGCAGCTGCGCGTCCAGGGCCGAGAGCGGCTCGTCCATCAGCAGCACCTTCGGCTCCTTGATGATCGCCCGCCCGATAGCCACGCGCTGCTGCTGGCCGCCGGAGAGCTGGCCCGGCTTCATGGCGAGCTTGTCGCTGAGGCCCAGGGTGGCCGCCACCTTCTCCACCTTCTCGTCCACGCGGGCGCGGGGGAGGCCGGCGATGCGCAGCGGGTAGCCGATGTTCTGGCGCACCGTCATGTAGGGGAACAGCGCGATGTCCTGGAAGACCATGGCGATATCGCGCTGCTGCGGGGGCAGCGTGGTGACGTCGATGTCGCCGAACCAGACGCGGCCGGCGGTGGGGGTCTCGAGGCCGGCGATCATCCGCAACGTCGTCGTCTTGCCGCAGCCGGAGGGGCCGACGAAGGTGAAGAACTCGCGCTCGCCGATCTCGAGCGACAGGTCGCGCACCGCGTGCACCTCGCGGGCGCCGCGTCCGAATCGCTTCTGCAGGCCTTCCAGCCGGACCGAGAACGCCATCGCGGCTCCCCTACCCCGCCGTCCGCAGGCCGCTCAGCAGGTAGCGCTGCAAGAAGAACACGAGCAGGAAGGTGGGCACCGAGACCAGCACCGCGGCGGCCATCACCATGCCCCAGTGCACGCCGGTCTGCTCCACGAAGCTGGCGAGGCCGACGGGCAGCGTGAACATCTTGCGATCCGTCTGGAGCAGGAACGCGAAGGTGAAGTCGTTCCAGGAGAGCGCGAAGGAGAAGATGGCCACCGACAGGATGCCGGGCCGGGCCGAGGGCAGGCACACCTGGCGCAGGGCGGCCAGGCGGCTCGCGCCCGAGGTCCAGGCGGCCTCTTCCAGCGAGAGCGGCACGATCTGGAAGTACTGCCACATGAGCCAGATGTTGAGCGGCAGGCTGATGGCCATGTGGGCCAGGATCAGGCCGGTGTAGGTGTTCCGCATCTGGAGCGCGGAGAACAGGATGTAGAGCGGGATGGCCATCAGCATGGGCGGGAACATGTAGGAGAAGAGCGTGCCGAAAGCGAAGGTCTTCTTGCCCGGGAAGGCGAAGCGGGTGAGGCCGTAGCCGGCCAGGGTGGCGGCCACCACGTTCAGCACGATGGCGCCCACCGCCGCGATCAGGCTGTTGGCGAAGTAGCGGGCTAACTCGGTGGCGAAGAG
>Ga0210384_10006464_pt1 | contig 12503 bp, 9 predicted proteins | sample IncBWH2MmetaG_FD_160574 | JGI IMG/M metagenome (GOLD analysis project Ga0210384, IMG submission 160574) | Forest soil microbial communities from Barre Woods Harvard Forest LTER site, Petersham, Massachusetts, United States - Inc-BW-H-2-M | ecosystem: Environmental > Terrestrial > Soil >... | reverse complement strand
CGTAGACAGTGCAAATGCCAGGGTGATTGAGCGATGAGGCGGCACGAGCTTCGCGGCGGAAGCGCTCCAGAGCCTGCCGGTCCTGGGCCACATCATCAGGGAGAAATTTAAGCGCAACGGCGCGGCCTAGACTGGTATCTTCGGCTTTGTAGACCACGCCCATGCCTCCCCCGCCGAGCTTTTCAAGGATGCGATAGTGCGAGATCGTTTCGCCGACCATGGAATCGGGCCATGTTATGCGGTATGCAAAAGCAAGTCAACGAAACCGGCTTGTTCGGCAAGGAGCGGGCCCAGACTCTGCTTCCGCGTCATATGGCATTGGCTGCTTCTTCTTGAATCCTCTGCCAGGCACGCTCCACGTGACGCGCGGTCGTATTCGCCTGTCCCACGCAGAGACGCAGCGTGAGGCGATCGTTCAACCGCGTGTGGGTGAGATAAAGGTCGCCACTGCGATTCAGACGATCCATCAACGATTGATTGACTTCGTCTCCACCCTTGTGACGGAAACAGACCAGGTTTAGCGGCGCAGGCGCGGCCAATTCGAAGCGATGATCTTTCCATACCCATTCGGCAAATTGCTGTGCCAGTTCCACGTGACGACGGATGTGATACTGCAGCCCTTCAATCCCATAATGACGAATTACGAACCACAGTTTGAGGGAACGGAATCGGCGGCCAAGTGGAATTTGCCAGTCGCGATAATCAATGACCGCGCCGGTCTCCGTGGCCCTATTGCGCAGATATTCTGGTAACACGCTCAGGGTCTGAATCAGGGCCTTGCGGTCGGCTACGTAGAAGCAATTGCAATCAAAATTGGTGAACATCCACTTGTGGGGATTAAAAGTATAACTATCAGCGAATTCGAGCCCGTCATGAATGTGCCGCAATTCGGGACACAGCGCCGCCGTGCCTGACATGGCGGCGTCCACATGCAACCAGATTTTCTGCTCGCGGCATATGCGACCGATCTCGGGAACCGGATCAATCGCGTTGGAAGACGTAGTGCCGATCGTGGCACAAACAAAGCAAGGGACCACTCCAGCACGCCGGTCTTGTTCGATCTGTCGGGCGAGTGCTTCAGGCCGCATGGCAAATTTCTCGTCAACTGCGATGAGACGCAGATTCTGGCGGCCCAGTCCCGCGATCTGAACGTCCTTTTCGATGGACGAATGCGCCTGCGATGATGTGTACGCCACAAGCGTCCGGTCGCAGCCACGCTGATTACTGACAAAATTCGTAGCCCGCTCACGCGCTGCCAACAAAGCACATAACGAGGCGCTGGAAGCGGTGTCCAGAATCACTCCGCCACCGCTTTTTGTCGAAAGAAATTTTCGTGGCAAGTCAAGCATGGCAACCAGCCAGTCAAGAACGTGCGTCTCCAACTCGGTACAGGCGGGGCTCGTCGCCCAAAGCATCCCCTGTACTCCTAGGCCTGATGAGAGCAGATCGCCCAGAATCGCCGGTCCGGAAGCGTTGCATGGGAAGTAGGCATAAAAATTGGGCGATTGCCAGTGGGTGATGCCGGGCAGAATGAGTTTTTCGACGTCTTGCAGGATAGTGTCAAATGGCTCGCCCTTGGCTGGAGGATCGCTTGGCAGCGAAGCCCGGAGCTGTCCCGGTTCCACGCGGGAAAGAACCGGAAAGGATTCAATGCGCGTGAAGTAGTCTGTGATCCAATCCACCATGGCATGGCCGTGGCGGCGGAAATCGTCGGGACTCATGTGGAAGCTTTTTTCTTCAGGCATAGGCCTCCGGGCCGATCATTTTCGTGCTGCTGCGTCAGCTTTCTTTCGTGTATCTTTGTGCCCCTGTGTTAATGGTTTCCTCCTCCACAGAGACAGTTAAGAAAAGGCACCGCATCACTCCGGTTGCCCGTAGTACACCCGCGTGTCGTACTCAAGCGACACCCGACCCCCAGCCTGATGTGCCTCAAAGATCCGGTTCAGCTCCCGCAGCATGGGCGCATATTTTGCGTCGCCTGGCTGCGGTGTGTAGGAAGAAGACAGCAATCGTCCTTCGAGACCGGCATAGTCAAATTCCTGGCCCATGTGGAAAACGCGCTGCTGGAATTTGGACGGAGAAAAGAACGCGCTAATCTCGGCCGTGGTGCGCTCATGCCGCACCTCCTGATAGTCGGTGCCGTAGGTGAGCAGCAATTGCTCATATTCGCGGAGAAACGGCGTCGAGTCCGTGCGTCGTTCATTCCACAGAAGCACCGTCCATCCCCGGGGTTTCAGAATGCGAACGAACTCACGCCGGGCCTTATCGCGTTCAAACCAATGCGCAGCCTGGGCTACGCTGATGAAATCGACGCTGTAATCCGCGAGCGTGGTCGTTTCGGCCGCCCCCGCCACGCTAGTAAAACGAGGGAAACTCCCCAGAAGCTTTTCCGCGGCCATACGCATGTCAGTATTCGGTTCGACCCCGAACACGCGGTTGCCGTTCTCCAGCAACATACGTGTGAAAATTCCGGTACCCGAACCAATATCGGCGATCACGGAATCGGGGGTTAGTCCGCACATCTTCTTTAGAAGATCGAGAACCACTACGGGATAGCCTGGACGATAGCGGACGTAGTTGTCGACCCGCGAGGAAAAACGCTGAGTGGGATCTTGCACAGGCATGCCCTTAGTTTATCGTGAGAGATAGGTCGCCCTTCGGCGCTTGCCCGCCTGTAAATCTAGGCGAAGTCGCATCCAAACGCAGCGGGGCTGGCTCGAGGAGTAAAATCATCGGTTTCTTGTCCGATCAGAACCGGCACAGAATTCTCAACGAGGGTAGATGACATTGTTGCAGACCGGCGAAATGGCGCCCGACTTCGATCTCCCGGCTCTGATTGGCGGGGTGAAAAAACGCTTCCATCTCGGGGAGCGCCGGGATCAATCCCTGGTTCTGGCTTTCTATCCACTGAATTGGGACCCAGTCAGCGCCGAACAGATGGTTGCGTATCAGGTGGAGCGGGAGAAGTTTCTCGCCCGGAATGCGGAAGTCGTAGGCATCAGCGTGGATTCCATAATGAACACCACGGCTTGGGAACGCGACATCGGTCCATTCGATTACCCGCTTTGCAGTGACTTCTGGCCGCATGGCGAAGTTAGCCAGAAATATGGCGTGTTCCGCGAGAAAGGGCCGTTTGCCGGAGCCAGTGATCGCGCCATCTTCGTAATTGATAAAACGGGAAGGATTGAGCTCTCCAAAGTCTACCCTGTAACCCAGGCACCCGACGTGCAGGAGATACTAAATACGCTGCGCGCGTAAAAGCCCGCGTCCAAAGAAACCAGGAGCCCGATGAAATTCATGCTTGTTTTGATACTTACTATTATTGTTGTCTTTCCTCAGGTTTGTGGAACATCACAGTCATTTGTTTCGGCGAATGACGTCAGCTCAACCCCGTTTTTCGGCTTTCGCAATTCCACGGAAGAAGCTGCGTTGGAAACCCGCTTCCTGGCGGTGCCGGATCCTAAGTTAGCCGAAGAACATCTGCGAATCCTGACCCAGGCTCCGCACATTGCGGGTTCGCCCGAGGACAAAGCGACGGCCGATTACGTTGCCAAGAAGTTCCGCGACGCTGGGCTGGAAACTGAAATCGTCGAATACAGGGTTTGGATGAACTATCCCACGGAAATCAGCGTCGACCTAACCGCTCCTGCTGGTGTCACTATGCATGGCCCAACCCGCGAGCAGGTGAACGGAGACCCCTACGACGACGATCCTCGGGTAGTGATGCCGTACAACGCCATGTCGCCCTCCGGAGACGTGGAAGCCGATGTGGTTTACGCAAATTACGGCTCGCTTGAAGATTTCAGGAAGCTCGATCAACTGAAGGTAGATGTTCGTGGCAAGATCGTGCTGGTTCGTTATGGAGAGAATTTTCGCGGAGTGAAAGCATTTGTGGCGCAGGAGCGTGGTGCAGCCGGCGTGATCATCTACTCCGACCCCGCCGATGATGGCTGGAAGCGCGGCGATAAATATCCGAAGGGGCCCTGGCGTCCGGACACCGGCGTGCAGCGCGGGTCAATCGGATACATGTTCCAGTTTCCTGGGGACCCCACTACCCCTGGGATTGCGTCTGTGCCATCCCTTCCTGATTCCAAGCGCATTCCACCGGAACAGTCGACGCAGTTACCGAAAATTCCGACTACCCCTCTCTCTTACGCCGACGCTTGGCCGGTCCTCGAACACCTGGCCGGTCCGGAGTCACCTCGTGATTGGCAGGGAGCGCTGCCTTTCACTTACCACGTCGGTCCCGGTCCAGTAAGAGTGAAAATGCATCTCAAACAGGACTACCAGTTGCGCACCATCTGGGACGTGATCGGGCGGGTGCGCGGTAACGAGTTGCCCGACGAGTGGGTTGTAGGTGGGAATCATCGGGATGCCTGGGTGTACGGAGCGGTCGATCCCAACAGTGGCACTGCGGCCATGCTGGAGGCAGTCCACGGGATGGGTGAGCTGCTGAAGTCAGGCTGGAAGCCGAAGCGCTCAATTGTGCTGGGCAGTTGGGACGCAGAGGAAGAGGGCCTGATCGGTTCCACGGAATGGGGAGAGCAGCACGAAGCCGAGCTAGCCAACGCGGCCGCGTACTTCAATATGGATGTGGCTGTCTCTGGGCCGAAGTTTGGCGCGTCGTCCTCGCCGAGTCTGAAACAATTTCTGCGAGAGGCGACGAAAGTTGTGCCCAGTCCGAAAGGTGGCACGCTCTATGACGCATGGAGAAAAGCCAATCAGCCAGGAGCGGAGTCTGGCCAATCACCCACCGAGGCCATCGGTGATAGCAGACGAATTCCCGCGGTTCAGGCCAAGGGCGAAGTGCCGGTTGGCGATTTAGGCAGCGGATCGGATTACACCGTCTTTTTGCAGCATCTGGGTGTTCCCTCAACAGACATCAGCTCGACCGGACCGTACGGGGTTTATCACTCGGTGTTCGATAATTTCAACTGGTTCAAGAAATTCGGCGATCCCGATTTCACCTACGAGCAGGAGATGGCACGACTCCACGGAATCGAAGCTATTCGGATGGCCGACGCCGACGTGCTGCCCTACGATTACGAAGAGTACGGCGAGGAAATTGTGGCGTATATCGACACCGCCAGGAAAAAGGCAAACAACAACTTCGGCAATCAGGCGCCCAACTTTTCCGACGCAGTCGAGGCGGCTCGTCGCTTTGAAAAGGCCGGAGCGAAGATTCTCGCCCGCCAGAGGAATCCGGGGAATGATGTCACTGGGTTAAATCAGGCGCTGCGCCAAGCCGAGCGGGCGTTGTTGATTCCCGAAGGGCTGCCCAATCGTCCGTGGTTCCGCCATGCTATTTATGCTCCAGGCCAGTACACCGGGTATGCCGCAGTAGTGATCCCCGGCGTCAATGAAGCCATCGACAAACACGATGTCGAGCGGACGCAGCAGCAACTTACTGCTCTGGCAGCGGCGTTGAACCGCGCCGCCAAGATGCTTGAGAACTACAAGTGATTGCACGCGAATGTGCAAGAGTTTGCGCTGTACCTTCAAAATCCGCTTCTGAAGCCTCGTCTAGCATCTCACATTGGAGTAGAATGCCGTAGCCTGACCGCCGGCTGTTCGGGCTGATATTGTTGGCGGTTGGGTTCAATCAAGTGCGCTAGCCGCCCCCATGCCCCTGGCCCGCATCATCGCTCGAGATGCAGAAAACGCTCACGTCCTGGCGAAAGATTTGCGCGCGCGCGGGTACGAAGTGCAGACCCGTTTGCCAGAAGAAAAATCTTCGGAACCTGCCGATCTGGAAATCACTCTGGAAGACTGCACGATTGAAGAAGCGGTGTCACGCGCTGCTCACGTTCCCGTCTCTCCGGATCTCTACGTATTCATCGCACCGGGAGCGGTCAGCGAGAATTTGCGGCCCATCCGGATCGCGAGTTTGATTCCTGAAGCGGTTGCCGCCAAGCCAGTCCTGGAAATGAAAGCCGAACCGCCGGTCCGACCGACTCTCGCGGAATGCGAGCCGCCAGTGCTCGACCCCGCTGCTACGGCCATTGGTGATCTAGGAACCACGCAGGAACTGGCCGAGAATGGTTCTGCCATGACACTCCAAGCCGAAGGCCTCGAGACCCAACAGCCGGAGTCTGATTTTATTCCGATGAATGCCAAAAGTACTTCCCCCGCAGGTGACCAAGAGGCTCATCTTGACCTGGGAACTGAGCTTCAAGATGTGCCATCCGAGCAGGAGTCTGTGATCATGCAGGGGGATGAGCCTGTCTCCTGCGCACCCGTCTGGGAGCGGGCCTCGGTCGAGGAGCAGATTCCAGAGGAGCGACCGCCCGCTTCCTTCGAATCGGAGGACGTTGCCGATACATCAGCGGGCATTGAAGCGCGGATGGAGCCGGAGCCGATGGCGCTACCGATCACCGGTTCGCGTGCGGATGATAAAGATTTCCCGTCTTTCCGGGTTCGGATCCCGCAAATGTCGCGGAACGAAAAGTTGTTTTGGAAGATTGCGCCGCTGGCGGCGATGCTCGTGCTTGCGTTTTTGTTGCTGGCTGTGTCAGCTCGCCGCTTTTCCCCGGTTCCGCCGGGATTGGCACCGAGCTCGGGAGATCGACAGTCCATTCCTTTCGCCAAGGTAAAATCGGGCAAGCCCATTGCAGCGCCGACCAAGAGCATTCTCAGCGCGGCGCCAGGCGCGCAGAATCCCGTGCCGACAGCCGCAAAGCCTACAGCAGCGGAGCCGCTTACAATAAACCCGTTTACACCCAACCTGCCAGTATCGAAGTTGGACCGCAACGGCATTGGCAATGGCAATGGCAAAGTGACTCTGGCCACATCCAGTGAGCGCGTGGTCGCGTCAAAGCGAAGTCCACACTTGGCTTCGAGCGACGAAGATTATGTCGCCAAAGATACCATCGTTCGTTACGGTGCCCCTTCAGGACGCCTCTCCGCATCGCATCGCCAAGCCGCGGCTCCGAAGAGGAAAGCTGACTTTATCGCCAAAGACACCGTCGTTCATTACGGCGCCCAGTCAGACTTACCGCCCTCGCCGTCGCGAAAATAACAGCTTCCGTGGGGCAGCGTACAAATCCACTGCGCCTTTGAGCTTGATCTAGCTTATTGAGATTATTTCCCGTCGGTTGACCGCCGAAATGATCATCCGTATGATGGCGGCACTTTTCCTGCAACATCGGAGATCGGGAATTCACGATGACGGCCCCGAATGTCGTCGCACATGTACTCAAGACATTGCCCACGGCCGCTAGCGCAACATTTCTGGCGCTTTTTCCTATTATGAATCCGTTCGGCGGAGTTCCCATATTCTTTTCGTTGACTTCAGACTTTTCGCCTGGCGAACGTAATCACACCGCGTTGAAGACTGCAATCTACGTGGCCGTCATTCTCATCTTCTTCATGTTTCTCGGCCGCTTCGTGCTGAGTTTTTTTGGGATTTCGCTGCCCGTGCTGAAAATTGCCGGAGGCCTCATCGTGGCCAACACAGCGTGGGGCATGGTGACCGCGTCCAGTCGGATCACCGCGGCAGAGAGCCACGAAGCGAGCACGAAAGAAGATATCTCTCTCACGCCTATGGCAATGCCTATCCTCTCCGGTCCAGGTTCGATCGGAGTTGTGATGGGTCTGGCGGCGGATGCCGATTCCAACGTTGCCTATTTGGGGATGGTGATTGCGATAGCGGCCATCGGCCTGGCGGTGTACCTGTTTCTTCGTCTTGGAGGTCCGCTGGTCGAGCGCCTCGGGCCGGGCGCCACAGGAGCTATCAACCGCATCTTCGGGTTCTTGATCCTAGCTATCGCGGTGCAGTTGGTATGGGACGGTGTGGCCGACTTCAAGTGAGAAATGGGCGTGGCGAGACGTTCTTCGACAAGTTGAGGACAGCGGTAAGGAAACTTTCGAGCCTGCGCGCAAGCATAACCCAGAGTAGGTGTCCCCTCTGTGAGCCGCTACTTGATGGGGACTAACTTCTCCACGAGCTCGGAGTAATCTTTCTTCTCCAATCCGTGCACTTGCTTGTTGTACTCATCCACTTTGCTGGAATAATTCATCGAGCAGAATTTTGGACCGCACATGGAGCAGAAAGCTGCTTCTTTATAGTAATCGTCGGGCAGAGTTTCGTCGTGCATCGCGCGCGCCGTTTCGGGATCAAGAGACAGCGCGAATTGCTTTTCCCAGTCGAACGTGTAGCGGGCGTAGCTGAGGGCATTATCACGGTCCTGAGCGCCGGGACGATGACGGGCGAGATCCGCTGCATGCGCGGCAATCTTGTAGGCAATGATGCCGTCCTTCACGTCTTTCTCGTTGGGTAAACCGAGATGCTCCTTGGGCGTGACATAGCACAGCATAGCCGCGCCGTGCCATCCGATCATGGCTGCGCCTATAGCTGAAGTGATGTGGTCATAGCCGGGAGCAATATCGGTGACCAGCGGCCCCAAGGTGTAAAACGGCGCTTCGTAGCAAAGTTCCTTTTCTTTGTCTACCTGCTCTTTGATCTTGTCGAGCGGGACGTGGCCAGGACCCTCGATCATCACCTGCACGTCATGCCCCCAGGACTTCTTGGTCAATTCGCCGAGAGTCTTCAGTTCGGCAAACTGGGCTTCATCGCTGGCGTCGGCAATGCAGCCGGGGCGCAGACCGTCTCCGAGTGAAAACGAAACATCGTGCTTGGCGAAAATCTTGCAGATGTCGTCAAAACGTTCGTAGAGAAAATTCTGTTTGTGGTGGTGGGCCATCCACTGCGCCAGGATCGCGCCGCCGCGGCTCACAATTCCCGTAATCCGCTTGGAGACCATCGGCAAGTACTGAATCAACACTCCAGCATGGATGGTCATGTAATCCACGCCCTGCTCCGCCTGCTCCTCGATCACTTCCAGCATCACTTCAGCGTTAAGATCTTCGACCCGCTTCACTCTCGAGATCGCTTCATAAATGGGGACCGTGCCGATGGGAACGGGCGAGTGCCGCAGGATAGCTTCGCGAATCTCGTGAATGTCGCCGCCGGTGGAGAGATCCATCACCGTGTCTGCGCCAAAATGTACCGAGGTGTGCAGCTTCTTGAGCTCTTCGTCAATGTTTGAAGTGACGGCGGAGTTGCCAATGTTGGAATTAATTTTGCACAGCGACGTTACGCCGATGCACATGGGCTCGAGTTCAGGGTGATTGATATTCGCGGGGATAATCATGCGACCACAAGCCACTTCGTCACGGACCTGCTCAGGTGAAAGCGTTTCGCGGCCGGCCACATACTCCATTTCTTCCGTCACCCGGCCCTTCCGGGCGTAATGCATTTGCGAGAAATTTCCGTCCGCATTTTCGGACTTGCGCCGGGCAAGCCATTCGCCACGTGGTTGGGGAATGTCTCGTCCATTATTTTGTTGCAGACTACTGCCGTTGCTGGAGCTGCCGTTGGTGGGAATCATGCTGATATGAACCCCTTGGGAAGTTTCACTTGAACATCGATTATACGCCGTAGAGGCTCACGAAGGCCCGGATGATGGCACAATGCGAGCGCAATCGCCCGCGCCGATGTTGCTTAAGGCGATTCAACTATGGAGACTGGCAGTCAGGGCTGGCGCATCCCGCTGGAGCTTGCAATCTGATGTTGTGCACCGCGCTCTTCACGTGAGGCACCGCCATCACCGCTGGATACATCCACCACAATTTTCGGATGATTCTGTCCCCGGGAAGCCAGTCGTGGCGCTTTTTCATTTCGTAGGCCACCAGCACTTCACTGGCGAATATCGCTGCGTTTGTCGCGATTAGACCTGGATGGGAAGGAAGACTGGTAACCCAGGGGGCGCCCGCTGCTTGCTCGTGCTCCAGCACCAGCGTCCTGGTGGTGGAATGCATGGCCTCGGCTAGACCGAGCGCCCCCATGACTATGACGAACTTCTTATCGACTACTCTTTGTCGTTCCGGCCCCGTGTGGGCTTCCGGCGTCGCGGGCAAAGAGACCAGTTGCACCGAGACTGGTGCGAATGTCGGTGCGGGCTGGGCCTCGCCGGGAGTCTCCGCGTGGGCCCGGCCAAGCAAAAGCAGAAGAATCGTGAACTGGAGCATTCGCAATCGAGATCCCCTCCGTGACTCGTCGACTTGTGCCCTCGTAGCGGCTCGCCGCGAGATCACCCAACAATGCGCGACTCATTCGACAAGGGAGCAAGCTCCCATCCAATTGCGGTGGCTGTATTCTTCAACGAGATAGACAACACTTTCCCGTTCTGGGGCAGGTCGCGCACCGGAGCTGCGCAAACCCTTTGCTGCGTTGCCTGGCATTTTTCCAATCCAACCCACTAAGCCGATCTAGAGATCCGTTATCAGTTCGACGCTGAAACATTGCCTAACAGTTTCGTCTGTTGTCCGTCTAAGCAGGCGGGCTTAGAATCACCAGTTCGTCAAATGAGGTCAGTCATGCGCCTATGTTCGGTGCTCCTTATCTGCTTTTTGGTCGCTATCGCCGCATTCGCCCAGTCCGCTCCCGCCAAGCCCGGACTGGGTTTCAGCATTGACAATATCGACAAAACCGTTGATCCCTGCGTGGATTTTTATCAATACGCTTGCGGCAATTGGCTGAAAAAGACCGACATCCCACCCGATCAGACGCGCTGGCTCAGCTTTGTGGAGCTGGATCAACGAAATGAGGAAATCATGCGTGGCATTCTGGAAAAAGCCTCTGCGGGCGGTCCGGGCCGCGATGCTATCGATCAAAGGATTGGCGATTACTACGCCTCGTGCATGGACGAGAAGGCGGCCGCTACCAAAGGCCTTGATCCGCTCAAGCCCGAGCTTTCCCGCATCGCGCGCGTTTCAGACAAGACGGCTCTAATCGATGCGATTGCGCGGGTACACCTGATTGGTCCCAATCCTCTGTTTAACTTCTATTCCCAGCCAGACCTGCATAACGCAGGGCAAGTCATTGCCTACATTGACCAGGGTGGTCTCACCCTTCCGGACCGCGATTACTACCTCAAAGACGATCCCAAGATGACGGAGACGCGTAAGCATTTTGTGGAATATGTGACTCAGGTATTTACGCTGGCAGGTCAGACTCCGCAACAAGCCGCCGATTCCGCCCAGACTGTTTTGCGGATTGAGACCGCGCTGGCCAAAGCCTCCATGGACCGGACCGTACGGCGCGACCCCAAGACACGGGATCACAAGATGACTCGCGATCAAGCCGCCGGCCTGGCGCCGAATTTTTATCTGACGCGTTATTTCGCGGAGGTGAATGCGCCCAGCTTTTCGGAGCTGAATGTCAGCAACCCCGATTTTTTCAAGCAGGTAAATGGGCTACTTGATTCCGAGTCGCTCGATGCGCTGAAAACCTACGTGAGCTGGCACCTGTTCGACAACACCGCCCCCTGGCTTTCCCAGCCATTTGTTGACGCCAATTTCAAAATGCGGCAGGCCTTAACCGGGCAGGCTGAAATCAAGCCGCGCTGGAAGCGCTGCGTAAACGCCACTGATGACGCTCTGGGCGAGGCCTTAGGCCAGCGTTACGTGGAAGTGACTTTCGGCGCGGAAGGCAAACAACGCATGCTGAAGATGGTAGCTGCGCTTGAGAGTTCACTAGATGAGGACATCGGCGGCCTCTCGTGGATGGGTGACGAGACCAAGAAACAGGCCAAGATAAAGCTGGAAGCGATTGGTAACAAGATCGGCTATCCCGATGTCTGGCGGGACTACAGGTCGCTGAAAATCGTGCGCGGTGACCTGGTAGGAAACTTGCTGCGTGCAAATGAATTCGAAGCCCATCGGCAGATCGCAAAGATCGACAAGCCGCTTGATCGCAAAGAGTGGGGTATGACTCCACCCACGGTTAATGCTTACTACAGTCCGCCGCGGAATGAGATTGTGTTTCCCGCGGGCATTCTGCAGCCGCCCTTCTTCGATAAGACGATGGACGACGCGGTGAACTTCGGTGGCATTGGGATCGTCATCGGACACGAATTGACGCACGGTTTCGATGATCAGGGGCGCAAATATGATCCGCAAGGCAATCTGCGCGATTGGTGGACTGCTGAAGATGGCAAGGAGTTCGAAAAGCGCGTCAGTTGCATTGCGGATGAGTACAGCAACTTCGTCGCGGTGGATGACCTCAAGTTAAATGGCCGTCTCACCTTGGGGGAGAACACGGCGGATAACGGGGGAGCGCGCATCGCGCTTGCTGCCCTGCGCAAGATGATCGCGCAGGACTCCAGCGGGAAGGCAGGCGAGAAGATTGACGGCTACACTCCTGAGCAACGGTTCTTCCTAGGATTTGGGCGAGTGTGGTGCCAAAAACAGCGTCCCGAAGAAGCGCGCCGGCGGGTTACCATCGATCCGCACTCTCCGGGGAAATATCGAATTAACGGCGTGGTCCAAAACATGCCCGAGTTCCAGCAGGCGTGGGGCTGCAAAGCGGGACAGCCGATGGTCGGCGAAAACGCCTGCCGGGTCTGGTAAGAGCTGGCGCGAGGAAAGAAGCTTTGAGTGAGCGGGCTGAATTACTGCCTCCTGCGAACAACCGCCAGATGAGCGCGTATGCGTTTTCCGAA
>Ga0210384_10006463_pt1 | contig 12505 bp, 17 predicted proteins | sample IncBWH2MmetaG_FD_160574 | JGI IMG/M metagenome (GOLD analysis project Ga0210384, IMG submission 160574) | Forest soil microbial communities from Barre Woods Harvard Forest LTER site, Petersham, Massachusetts, United States - Inc-BW-H-2-M | ecosystem: Environmental > Terrestrial > Soil >... | reverse complement strand
CCTCGCCTTATACCATCCTCAACTATGGCAAGGATCTGACCCAATTCGTCGCCTATCTTTCGCCTCCCGGGACGCAACCGCCCGCGCTGACCGACGTCACCCATATGGTCATTCGGGAATTTGTCGGCCATTTGCACGATCAGGGCTTGGAGAAAAGTTCCATCGCGCGAAAGCTGGCGGCGCTGCGCTCCTTTTTCAAATATTGCGTACGCGAAGGCATGCTGAAAGAGAATCCGGCGCGGCTGGTTCCCACGCCAAAACTTCCCAAGCGCATTCCCTCCGTGCTTTCGGCCGAGGAGATGAATGGGTTTTTGAATCAGCTTGCCGAAATGAGCGTGCCTGCTGATGGCATTCGCGTGGCTTCCCGCAAGCGCGGAAGGGCCGCTAGAATCGCGCCAACCTTGAAACCGGGTAAGGCTGGGGATGAGGGGCTGCTGTTGCGCCGCGACCGGGCGTTGCTGGAAATGCTCTACGCTGCCGGTCTTCGGGTGAGCGAACTTACTGGCCTCAATCTTGTTGATATCGAGACGAAAGAACGGGTGTTGCGTGTTCGCGGCAAGGGCAACAAGGAGCGCATCGTTCCCTACGGCAGCAAGGCGCAGGAAGCCTTGGAAAAATATTGGCCTTTGCGCGAGGAACTTTTGCTGCAGAAGTCCGCATCACGAGGTGGCCGCCGCGGACCGCCCCATACGGAAGCGGTGTTCTTGAACTACGGGGGCCGCCGACTCACGCAGCGCTCGGTCGGGCGTATCGTTAAGAAATACGTCCGACTGGTGAATATCAACTGGGATTTGCACCCGCATTCGCTGCGCCACGCTTTCGCGACGCATCTCCTTGCTGACGGCGCCGATCTGCGCGCCATTCAGGAACTGCTGGGCCACCAGTCGCTTTCCACTACGCAGAAATACACCCACGCCTCCATTCGCCAGTTGATGGAGATATACGACAAGTCCCATCCCCACGCCTGACCCCTGCAACCATCTTTCCGGCTTGGGAGTCCTACGATATTCTTGCAGACTCTTTAGGGAGCGGCATGGGATCGAGACTCTGGTTCATCGGAACATTTCTTCTCTTCGTCAACGGGATTTCCTCGATTCCTGCGCGGGGCCAGGACAACTACGAAATCCAGGTCTACAGTTACGACACCGTCGAGCCCGGCCACACCATGGTGGAGTTGCACAGCAACTTTACTATCGACGGCTCCAAGACGGTGCAGGATGGCGTCCTTCCCACCAATCATGCCGAGCACGAGACCATCGAAATCACCCACGGATTCAACGATTGGTTCGAGGTCGGTTTCTACATTTTCACTTCCTCGCGCAGCGGCCAGGGTGTGCAATGGGTGGGCGATCACATCCGACCGCGGGTGCGCATCCCCAAGAAGTGGAACTGGCCTGTGGGCCTGAGTCTTTCCAACGAGATCGGCTACCAGCGCCGCAAGTTTTCCGTCGATACCTGGACGTGGGAGATCCGTCCGATTGCCGACAAGCAGATCGGCCGCTGGTATTTTTCGTTGAATCCCACGCTCGATCGCTCTTTCCACGGCGCTAGCGTCAATCAAGGCGTGGTCTTTTCGCCGAATTTCAAATTCAGCTACGACTTCACCAAGAAAATCACTGGCGGGGTGGAGTATTACGGCTCCGTGGGCCCAGTGACGGGCTTTTCGCCTATCAGCCAGCAGCAGCACCAGATTTTTCCGGCCATCGATCTGAACCTCTCGCCGAAATGGGAGGTCAATTTTGGCCTAGGAGTCGGTGTCACGCGCTCGACGGATCACTTGATCGCCAAAATGATTCTCGGCTACCGTTTCGACTTTTAAATCCTAGTTCCGGAGGAATCCTCGATGCTTTATCACTTGGCGCAAATCAATATCTCCCGGCTGATTGCCCCGATCGACGACCCGAAGATCGCCGGGTTCGTCGGGCAGCTCGACTCCGTCAACGCCCTGGCGGACAAAGCGCCAGGCTTCGTCTGGCGGCTGCAATCCAATTCCGGAAACGCCACGGACATCGCCTACAACGACGACCCCTTCGTGATCGTCAACATGTCCGTCTGGGAATCCGTCGAGACCCTGCGCGATTTCGCTTACAAGTCCGGGCACATCCGAGTGTTTCGAGACCGCGCCAAGTGGTTCGAGAAGATGGACAAGCCCAGCTACTGCCTGTGGTGGGTTCCGGCCGGGCACGTGCCGACTGTTGCGGAAGGCCGGGAACGATTGGAGCACTACCAAACGCATGGCGCCACCCCGCATTCGTTCTGGTTTTCACAGCAGTTCCCGCAACCTGCCGACGAAGGTGTCTGCGTTTAGTCCAAGCGGAAAAGGAAAACGGCTGGCAGCGCTCGCTGCCAGCCGTTTTTGTATTTTCGTATCGAAGAACGGGGCTAATTAGCGATGCCCGCCTCCGCCGTGAAATCCTCCGCCGCCGTGGAAGCTGTTGCCTCCGCCATGGAAGCCACCGCCCACGTTGCCGCGGAACTCGCCACGCGGCGCGAAACCACCGCGGAACCCGCGGCCGTCGAATCCTCGGTCAAAGCCGCGTCCACGGAAGCCGCGACCGTCGAATCCTCGATCAAAGCCGCGCCCGCCGAAGCCAGGACCGAAGAACCCACGCCCGCGGAAGCCGCCACGGAACCAGGGTCCGGCTCCGATAAAGAGCCCGCCGGAAAACCAATCAGGCCCGTAGTAGCCATAAGGCGCGCAGTCATACGGGTAATAACCGTAGTAGCCGTAGGCGCACACCGGCGCAGGCCCGTAGTAACCATAGCCCGGACCGTACACCGGGCCGCCGATTCCAACGCCGATGACAACTCTTTGCGCATGCGCCGGAATAGCCGCCGGCAGAATGCAAATACCGAGTAAAGCGAGATACCGTAAATAACGCATTTTCTTGACCCTCCATCAGATCCGTACCGCTCACTGCCACCCAGATCTGAGTACCTTCAGGCGCCTCCTGCGATCTCAAGCGTCTAGCTAACTAAACCCGTAACCAAGAGAAATGTTGCGTCTCGGTGCCGCCTGATCCGCATACCCGCTCTTTGAACCCAGGGCACGGCCCGACGGGTACTCTTGCTCGTTGGCATGAACTGCTTGACCTGGTTGAAATTTCCTCTATATTGTATAACTAATGGCTGACCGCGGCTATCTCGGTGAATTTGAGCACATTGTGGTCCTAGCGCTTCTACGTCTTGCAGACCGGGCATATGGGGTCACCGTGCGGCAGGAGATTGAATCGCGCATCGGCCGTGAGGTATCGATCGGCGCCATCTACGCCACCCTCGACCGTCTGGAAGCGAAGGGTTACGTCACATCCCGCCTCGGCGATCCTACTCCCGAGCGGGGCGGGCGGTCCAAACGTTTCTTCCGCGTCACGGCCGAAGGGCTAGCGGCTGTGAATCGCACGCACCGCGCACTTAAAACTATGACCGAGGGTCTCGATCTCGCCGGGAGCTACTCCTAATGTCCCCGACGCCTTGCGTTCGGCCGCCGCGCCTTGCCGTCTGGCTTGTCGATCTGTTCACGCCTGACGAATCCATCGCGGTGACCTCCTGGAGGAATTCTCGCAGATCGTGACTGAATCCGGGGTCGTCTCCCCCCGCAGTTGGTATTGGCGGCAGAGTGTGAAAACCATCGCACATCTGATGGGCACCGGATTTCGCGTGGCACCGCTGCGGATAGCCGGCACCGTACTCGTAGGCTTCCTTCTGCAGCGTTTTGGCAACAGGTGGCCCGAGCAGGCGATCATGGCGGTTCTGGACTTCCGTAGACACCATGTCACCCCTTACTACACTTGGTCGCAAGTCCAAAACTACTTGTTTTGGTTAGGCAACGGGATCTTGATAGGGCACCTGCTTCTGTCGCTGTTCGTCGGCTGCATCGTCGCGGCGGCGGCCAAGGGCCGAGAGATGATCGCCACGATGACGCTGGGCTTCGTCTGTGGGCTAATGCCTGCTTGAGTGTTTTTGGTGTTGGTGGCCAAGCATTGGCCAGAGGACGCCTACCTGCTGTCATTTTTGGTCGGCCAATTCGGCAGTTCCATCATGATTGTCATTGGCGGAGTCCTCGTCCGAAAGAATCGATCGGCACTTCACGTCGCCCCTCAAGTGCGTAATAGCGGCTAGGGAGGTCATAACAATGCAGGGTTCTCTTTTCGCAAGAATCGCTCTCGTGGGTGCGTGTTTCGCGCTACCCGCCAAGGCACCGGCCGATTTAACGGCGGCCAGTTCCCGAAAGGCCGCGCCGAACTTTAGCCTTACCGACTCGAAAGGCGCTCCCGTCAAACTGTCCGATTACAGGGGCAGGGTGATCTTGCTTGATTTCTGGGCCACTTGGTGCGGGGGCTGCAAGGTGGAAATTCCCTGGTACATGGAGTTCCAGCGTAAATACAAGAGCAGCGGGCTCTCGGCCATCGGCGTTTCGCTTGACGAAGACGGCTGGAAATCCGTGAAGCCATTCCTCAAAAGAAAACCCATCAACTACCCTATCGTAGTGGCTGATGACGGCTTGGCAAAGCTCTATGGCGTCGAGCAGATGCCGCTCACACTGCTGATCGATCGCGATGGCAAAATCGCCGACGTGCACGCAGGCATGGTGGACAAGGACTCCTTTGAAGGCGAGATCCAGGCGCTGCTCCGAGACGGCACCAAAAGTGCTGCAACAAGGTGAAGAGCGAACCCTGATCGGCATGGGTTATTGTGGGCATGGAATGGTTGCGTATCGTTTTCGCTCGTTGACGGTGCTGCGGGAAAACCTCTATAATCATTGTTTGCGTTTAGCGCTTGGAGGGTAGATGTACGCCGTGATTAAGACCGGGGGGAAGCAGTATCGCGTCGCACCGGGCGACACCATTCGCATTGAACGAGTTACCGGGGAAGTCGGGGAGAAGGTCACTTTTGGCTCCGTACTCGCCGTGCATACCGATGAGAAGAAAGTGGTCTTGGGCGATGACGCTTCCAAGGCCAGCGTGACCGGGAAGATCGTCGAACAGGGGCGCAGCAAGAAGGTCATCGTGCTCAAGTTCAAGAAGACTAACCAATATAAGATTCAGCGCGGGCACCGGCAGAATTACACTGCTGTGCAAGTCAGCGACATCAAGCTCTAACAATGGCGGAACTCCGCCCGATACACAGAAAAGGAATGCGTCATGGCACATAAGAAAGGCGGCGGCTCCTCTACAAACGGCCGCGATTCACACGGGCAGAGGCTGGGCGTCAAGCGTTTTGGCGGGCAGTTGGTCAATGCCGGCACCATTCTGATTCGACAGCGGGGCACCAAGCATCAGGCCGGCGTGAATGTCGGGCAGGGCAAGGACGACACGCTATACGCGCTGATCACCGGCATCGTGAAGTTTGAAGACAAAGGCCGGAACGGGCGCTTCATCAGCGTGTTTCCTGCCGAGCAGGCCGCTCCGGCTGCTGCCGCAAACTAAGCGAATTTTCTATTGAGGCGGTTCGGCCGGTGCCGGACCGCCTTCGTGTTTCCGGGCAACCGCAGGAGCGGTCTGCTTTCAGGGAGATGTGTTCCTGTGTTCGTCGACGAAGCAAAAATTCTGGTGAAGGCTGGGAACGGCGGCAACGGTTGCGTGGCGTTTCGCCGCGAGAAATTCGTTCCGCGCGGTGGTCCCTCCGGAGGGGACGGAGGCCACGGCGGCAGCATCTACCTGGAAGCCAACCCTAACGACAACACGCTGCTGCGCTATCGCTACAACCGCGAATTCAAGGCTGATCGCGGGCGGCATGGCGAAGGTTCCAACTGCACCGGGCACTCCGGGGCAGACATGATTCTGAAGGTGCCGGTGGGAACGCTGGCCTTCGACGAACAAACCGGCGAAACCATCAGCGACCTGGCCACGCCCGGCCAGCGTGTGCTAGTGGCGCAGGGGGGACGCGGGGGTCGCGGCAATCAGCATTTTGCGAAGCCCTGGCACCAGGCTCCGCGGGAGCATGAGGACGGGCATGCCGGTGAGGAGCGCCACCTGCGACTAGAATTGAGATTGCTCGCCGATGTGGGCCTCGTGGGTTTTCCCAATGCGGGCAAGTCCACTTTGATTTCGGTGATCTCCGCTGCGCGCCCGAAAATCGCGAATTATCCTTTCACCACGCTGGAGCCGAATCTCGGCGTCGTGAATGCCGACGGCGGGACGGGCAAAGAGGGGCGAGAACTCGGCCGCACGTTTGTGGTCGCCGATTTGCCTGGGCTGATCGAAGGCGCGCACCTGGGCGCAGGCTTGGGCATTCGCTTTTTGCGCCACGTGGAGCGCACCCGGCTGCTGGTGCATCTCATCGACACCAGTGATGCCACCGACGCCGATCCCGTTCACTCTTTCGAGGTCATTTCCCGGGAGCTGCAGGCCTTCAGCGAAAAGCTGACTGAAAAACCGGTGATTGTCGTGGCTACCAAGCTGGATGCCACTACCGACCGCACGCGGCTCGAATCTTTGCGCTCTTTCTGCGGTGAGATTCATTTGGAATTCCACGCGATCTCCGCTCCCACCGGCGAAGGTGTGCGCGACCTTGTGCGCTCCATTGCCGACGCCCTGGACAAGCTCCCCAAGGCCGGTCCCGAACCCTTGCTGGACTTGCCGCCCGGCCCGAACGAGAATGCAGATGCAGTAACAGGGCACACAGCGCCTGCCCCTTTTAAGAATTTGTGAGAAAATAGCCGTAAGGTCCCTTGGGAGGGGTATTGACCACAGCGCAAGCGCAGCGCACCGCCGCAAAGCACCATCCTCGCCGCATCGCGCTGTTTGGCGGTTCCTTCGACCCGATCCATAGCGGTCATCTGGCCGTGGCCCGCGCTGCCGATCGCAAGTTCAATTTTGACGAGATTCACTTCGTGCCCGCCAGCCGCCCGCCGCACAAGCTCAAGCAGCATTTGGCGCCTTTTCCGCATCGATTTGGCATGGTGGCGCTCGCGTGTACCGAGCATCCGCACTTTGTGCCGTCAGTGGCCGAGGCGGGAGACGATTTCAGCGGCGCGCAGCTTCATTATTCCGTGGATACGGTGCGGTACTTTCGCCACACGTACCACGGGCACGGCGACCGCATCTACTTCATCATCGGAGCGGACGCTTTTCTGGATATTCCGATGTGGAAGGAATACGAGACGCTGCTGGGGCTTTGCGATTTTATCGTGGCCAACCGCCCGGGAATCCGCGTGGAGGCCCTGCGACTGGTGATTCCGCCGGCCTTGATGGCGCGTGACGGCGTCCGGAAAGATACCGAGGCGGTGCATGAGTCCAGTGTGGTCGCGCACCTGCAGCGCACCTCGGTCTATCTGCTCGACAACGTCTCCAGCGATGTTTCTGCCACCGATATCCGCCGACGCGCGCACCGCGGACAGTCCATACACGGCCTTGTCTGCGCGCGCGTCGAGGAATACATTCTCAAACAGGGACTCTACCGTTGACCTTTAATTCTTTGCCGGAAGGCGTGCGCATCGCTATCGAGGCCGCGCAGAATAAAAAAGCCGCAGGCATCAGCGTTCTCGACCTCAGCGACGTTGGCGCGTTTACCTCGTACTTCGTGATCTGCACGGGATTCAGCACGCCGCAGGTACAGGCCATCTGCACGGAGATCGAAGAGCTGCTGCACAAACGGCTCGGCCGCTCGCCCGAACACCGCGAAGGAAGGCGCTCGGCGGAATGGGCGCTGCTGGATTTCGGCAGCTTCATCGTGCACGTGTTCAGCGAGCAGGCGCGGCGCTTTTACGATCTGGAGCGGCTGTGGCGCTCCGCGCCGAAACTCGAGATCCCCGATGAACCCGCGGGACCTTCTGGCGGCAACGCGCTGCGGCATGCGGCCCTTGGCGGCGGGCATCCTCCTAGCGAAGCGGCTTCAAAATGACGCTGGAGCGACTGCCGTGGATCTCTGAAGATCCGGCGTCGCTGCGGCTCTTCGAGCTGGCGCAAAAAGTAGCCGCCGCGCCCACGACCCTGCTCATTACCGGCGAAAGCGGCGCGGGGAAGGATCATTTCGCGCGGCTGATCCATGAATTGGGGCCGCGACGCGACGCACCGTTTTTAAAGATCGATTGTGCTAGCCTTCCGCCGCAATTGGTGGAGAGCGAACTCTTCGGCCACGAGCGTGGGGCCTTCACGGGCGCCGTCGAACGGAAACTCGGTCGCTTTGAACTCGGCGGCAGCGGCACCATCGTCCTCGATGAAGTGGCGGCGCTTTCGCCGGCGGCGCAGGGCAAGCTGCTGCGGGTTTTGCAGGAGCGCTCGTTTGAGCGGCTGGGTGGAACGGAGACGCTGCACATCGAAGCGCGGCTAGTCGCCCTGACGAATTGCGATCTTCCTGCCGCGGTCGCCGCCGGACGCTTCCGCGAAGATCTTTTTTTCCGCATGAACGTTTTGACCATCGCGGTTCCACCGCTGCGGGAACGGCGCGCGGATATCCTGCCTTTGACCGAGTATCTGCTGGCAACGGTGCGGTCCGTGCATGGACGCCCTACCGCTCAACTGAGTGACGCTTCGCGGCGGATGATCGCTGCTTACGCTTGGCCCGGAAACATTCGCGAACTGCGCAACGCGCTGGAGCGGGCGGTCGTCTTTTCACTAAAGGACAATCTCGAGCCGGACAATTTCCCCGCAAATGTTCGCGCGGCCGCTGCCGGTGCCACCGGGGCCACGGAAAACCTGCGTTCTCTAGAAGACGTCGAGAAGGAAGTGATCGCCGCGACGCTCGAGGCTACCCACTATGGCATCAGCCGGGCGGCGGCAATTTTGGGCATCAGCCGGAAGACACTACTTGAGAAACGCAAGAAATACGGTTTGAAGTGAAGCTCCAGCTCCTCATGCTGGGCAAAACCCGCAGGCCGGAGATGCGTGCTGTGCTGGAGGATTACGTCAAGCGCATTGGCCGCTACTTGCCCACCCAAATAACCGAAGTTCGGGATGAATCCGCTGCCGTCAAGAGGCTTGATGCCAATCGCTCCGCGACCGTCGTTCTTCTGGACGCCGGCGCCAAGAGCTTCTCGTCCGAGGACTTTGCCAAATGGCTGGGTGAGCGCCGCGACCACGGTACCCGCGAACTCATTTTCCTGTGTGGAGATGCCGATGGCTTTCCGGAAGGGCTTCGCAAGCGGGCCCACCAGAAGTTGCCTCTGAGCGCCATGACCTTTTCCCACGAACTTGCGCGCGTGATGTTGGCCGAGCAAATCTATCGGGCGTTCGCGATCCTCTCGGGTAGCCCCTACCCGAAATAGACGGTGTGGTGTACAACCGTAGGCACTACCTATGCGAATCGTCCCGGATCCAGACAAGCCGTCCACCGCCATCGAGATTCCTTTGGAAAAGCCGCTGCCAGACTATGATCTGGAGCAACTGGAACAGCCCACACCGCGCGATGTGGACGGCATTCTGGTTTCACAAGGCTTCCGCGACCTGGTGGACGACGCGCGCGGGGTGCTGATGGATCTCCTAGCCCATCCGCCGTTCCAACCGAACTCTCCGGAGAACAAGAATCTCGATTTCACCCACTCAGCACCGCCGCCTCTCGAACTGACGCAGCTAACTGGCGCGATTTGTCCTGGCGACGACGAAGTGTATCGGCCGGGCTTGTGGATCGTGCTGCGCGATACGCACGCCAAGCCGAGAGCGGCGCTGCCGCCGGCGACGCAGGAGCGCGTCGCAGCCATCGCCGCCGAGTTGGTCAGGCGACTCGGCTTGTAAGCCAGGTGGGCGCGCCCCGCCTGGACGAATTCTACCCCGCGAATTTTCTTGACCCTGCGAAGAATGCTAGCATACCGTTACGCGCGATTGGCGGCTCGCGGCGTTGCCGCCCACCAGCGACCCGTTGACAAGGTAAACGCTGGTCTCTTTGAGAGGAGCGGCGATGCAACGTCCTACCGGAGTCACAATTCTCGCGGTCCTGTGCTTCCTGGGCGCGGCTGTTCTGCTGATGGCCGCAATGCTTTTCATGGCCGGTGGCGTGCTGTTGTCCCACGTGATAGCCACGGGTCCTGGAGCGGAATGGCTGGTCGGTCTGGGTGGAGCGGTCGTGGGCGGCACTCTGCTGGTGATCGGAATTCTTGATTTAGTGATGGGTATAGGTTTCCTGAAGCTTCAGAACTGGGCGCGCATCCTCATGATCATCTTCGTGGCCCTGAGCGTGCTTGGCTCGGGTGGAGGACTGCTATTCATGTTCGGTCACTTCCTTCCGCTGCTGATGTTTCGCCATGTTGTTACGGTGGCGATCGATATTTGGATTCTGATTTATTTGTTCCAGCCTCACGTGAAGCAGGCCTTTGGGGCGGGCAGCTTCTGAGTTCCTCGCAGCGCACTTCGGAATTGTGTGGAACAGCGCCTTTCCTCCGATCTTTCCAGTTAACTTGCGCTTCCGACCCGTAAGACCTTAGAGTTTTCGGGGTTTTTCGTTTGTTGCGGAAAGGCGTTCATGCCGGAAGACAAGGGACTCTTGATCGTGTACACCGGGCCGGGCAAGGGCAAGACGACTTGTGCGCTGGGCACTGCATTTCGCGCGGTGGGGCAGGGGTTGCGTGTGCTGATGGTGCAGTTCATCAAGGGATCGTGGCACTACGGCGAACTTGATGCCGCGAAGATGATGGGCGACGACAAATTCGAGATTCGGCCGATGGGCCGAGGTTTTGTGAAGATCGGCGGAGCGGAGACCGATCCGGAAGACGTGAAAATGGCGCACGATTGCTGGTTGGCTGGGCGCGATGCTATCTACGGCGGTGCGTACGATCTGGTGGTGCTGGATGAAATCAACTACGTCATCAGCTACAAGATGCTGGATGCCGACGAGGTTGTCGAGGCTCTCAAGGGCCGCCCCGAAAGCGTCCACGTGATCTGCACGGGCCGGAATGCCCATCCTAAGCTGGTGGAGCTAGCGGACCTGGTGACCGAAATGCGCGAGGTGAAACACCCTTACACCAAGGGCATTCTGGCCCAGCGTGGTATAGACTATTGACGACGGTTGGCGGCCACTTGGGGTAGCGAGTGGCTTTTTCTGTGAAGGGACCACGACGGGGTCGCTGACGACTTTCTGCTATGGCCTGGTTTAAGCGCGACAAAAAATCCATCGAACAGTCCACACCTCCTGAAGAGCGCAAGGTGCGCACCGAAGGTCTGTGGGTCAAGTGCGAGTCGTGCCGCACGATCGTCTTTCGCAAGGACCTGGAAGCCAACCTGCTGATCTGCCCAAAGTGCCAGTTTCATTTCAAGATGAACGCCAAGCAGCGGCTGGAGATGTTGCTCGACGGCCGGTGGACCGAGCATGACGCGCGCATGACCTCCACCGATCCGCTGAAGTTCGTGGATACCAAGCCGTACGCGGTGCGCCTGAAGGAAGCGCGGAAGAAGCTGGGCATGAACGACGCCATCATCACTGCGGAAGGGCAGCTCAACGGCCGGCCGGTGGTGTGCTGCGCCATGGAGTTCAATTTTATCGGCGGGTCGATGGGCGCGGTGGTCGGGGAAAAAGTTACGCGGGCCATCGAGATGGCCATCGAGACGCGTCAGCCGCTGATCATCGTTTCGTGCTCGGGCGGTGCGCGCATGATGGAAGGAACCATCAGCCTCATGCAGCTGGCCAAGGTCTCCGCGGCGCTGGCCAAGCTCGATGATGCCAAGCTGCCGTACATCTCTTTGCTGACCGATCCCACTACCGGCGGGGTCACGGCAAGCTTCGCCATGCTCGGAGATCTCAACATCGCCGAACCTGGCGCGCTGATCGGCTTTGCCGGGCCGCGGGTGATCGAGCAGACCATCCGCCAGAAGCTGCCCGAGGGCTTTCAACGCTCGGAGTTTCTGCTGGAGCACGGCTTTCTGGACGCCGTGGTGCCGCGCAAAGAACTGAAGAGCTTCATCGCCAACTCGATCGACCTGCTGCTGGGCTGAGATGAACTACGACTCCGCTGTTCGCTACCTGCTTTCTCTTGGGAGAGAACTTGCAGCGCCGACGCAGGCCGCGGCGGCGAAGTTCGATCTTGAGAACATTAGCGTGCTGGCGGAAAGGCTGGGACGTCCCGACCGCGCCTACCCCTCGGCGCACATTGCGGGGACCAACGGCAAGGGTTCGACGGCTGCGTTTCTGGAATCGATCCTGCGCCACGCCGGCTTTCCGACCGGGCTGAATACCTCGCCGCACCTCGAGAAAATCAACGAACGCATCCGCGTCAACGGCGAGGAGATCGCCGATGACGCTTTCGCCCAGATTCTGGAGCGAATCGTGGCGGTGACCGAAGAATTGCTAGCTGCGGGGAAGCTCCGCGCGCACCCGACTTATTTCGAATGCGTGACGGCGATGGCCTTTGAATATTTCGCGCAGACGCGGGTCGAGTTTGGAATCTTCGAGGTTGGGTTGGGCGGTCGCCTGGACGCCACGAACATCTTGACTCCGGTGGTCTCGGTGATCACCCGTGTCGATTTCGATCATGAAAATTTTCTCGGGCATTCTCTGCCGGAGATCGCCACGGAGAAGGCCGGCATTCTTAAGCCGGCGGTGCCTGTGGTCCTTGCCGAGCAGCGTCCGGATGCCAGAG
>Ga0210384_10006462_pt1 | contig 12507 bp, 31 predicted proteins | sample IncBWH2MmetaG_FD_160574 | JGI IMG/M metagenome (GOLD analysis project Ga0210384, IMG submission 160574) | Forest soil microbial communities from Barre Woods Harvard Forest LTER site, Petersham, Massachusetts, United States - Inc-BW-H-2-M | ecosystem: Environmental > Terrestrial > Soil >... | reverse complement strand
ACACTGTAATATTCTTTCAAGGTTTCATAGTCAACCATCAAATCCGCATCAACCTTACCATAAAGAGTACTATAGCAATATTCATTATCCCGGAAGATTCGACCATCCTCACAGTCGCCATTGTTGTGGCTTTCAAGGATTTCAGAATAACATTTTTCAATCTCTCTGTCTTCTTCGGTTTCTACGACAAATTTATCCAAAGCATATTCTACTTTACCAAACCCTTCACCCCAGTAACCACGACGAGTCTCTTCACCAGCACGGGCAAGCATAAAGTATTTATCTTTCTTGTCAAGTGCATCAAGAACATCTGTCCAATCAGAATTCTCATCCAAGCCATACTTAACCTGCAACCTTGCTTTAGCCAACACTTCTTTCTTAGCTTTCTCGGTCTTTTCTGCCTCTTGCAGCTCTTTGCGGATCGTACCCTTAAGTGTGTCAGCATGACGCTTGAACGAGTCTTCAGCACTCTTAATTAGCGTTAACATGCGGTCTTTCTCATCACTCACAGGGACATTGCGCTGCAAGTCCCCAAGGTATCCAGCAGAATGAGTTGTTGTAGTCTTTGTACGTGAACGCTGAGTCTTAAATTCTGATGTGCTATAATTATTTGGAATACCAATATCCTTCATAATCTGTGTGATCTTTTCACGTACTTTCAGATTATTTTCAATAGCTGGAATATTGGCTTGGTGTTCTTCCAACACTTTAGCGCATTCTTGTTCAGCTTTGGCTAGCAATGAGGTTAATTTAGTATCAACCTCTTCAATAGTCTTAGGGTCACGTTCATAGTAGCTGCTTCCGTATTTGAAAGCATTGGCTGCATACGTGTTAGCCACAGACGGCGTTGTAATTTTATTCAACTTCATCACTGAAGGAATGTTACTTTCAGCTTTCTTTTCAAGGTCAGATACAAGACCTTTCACGAATGAAAAGGCTTCATCAATGTTCTTTACGTATTTCATTAGTCAGCCCCCTTAATGCGTTTCATCAAACTATCCGAAACGTCTTTAATTTCCCAGTAGATATCAGCATGTGCTTCGTCATCTTCTAAGTCGCTCATAGCTGTAAGAGCGTCACTTAAACAATCAAGGACAACCCCTAGAATTTCTTTCTCATCCATCACTTATTCCTCCCAATCATTCAATTTATTTTCCATCTCACTTAGTTGTTGCATATGTTCATCAATCATTACTCAACTCTTCCAATTCCTTCAACAATTTCTCTTTACGTTGGGCCTTCAACTCTTCACTAACCAAAGCTTTATACTTGTCAAATAGAATGTAGAAGTCATCATAAACGGCCTTAGCATTCTTTTCTGTAAAATACAATCCATGATTAGCTGTATCCGAATACTTAGGCCCAAATGCTTTCAGTTCATCCCAAAACATTTTGAATGTAGCTGTAGGGTAGCTGTCGCCAAAGATGAAGGCGCCTGTTGGAAAGCTAATGTAGAGCAACCACTCGTTCTTAGGTTGCCGATCATCATCTGACCAAGAGATAGATCGATTAAGACCTTCGCCGTAGTAACCTAACACCATGTAGTCATCCCAACAATTACCAACCTTAAGCCATTGATGGTAGTTGTTCTTAACATCTTGCAAAGGAATACCAAATTTCTCACTGACCTTAAGATTTTCAATCACCGTTTCCAATGCAGATTTAGAAAGCTCAACACGATCTTCAGAGATTTCCTCTGTCACAAGCTTCAGGATCTTTTCGTATGCTGCAATTTTATCGTTCATTCCTCAATCTCCATACCCAAGAGTTTCATAGCTTTATGCTTCCCATCAATCCAGTACACTCAACAGGTTGTGAATTTCTTCTTCGCTCATTTCTAGGTAGCTCATTATTTACTTTCCAGTATCTTAATTTTAGAAGACCCTAGTATGTGAATAGTAGCCCCACCCTGAGTCAACCAATCATAGAAATCACTACCTGAGTGTGTTTCTCCTTCGTTGACGCATTCAAGGAGCGTATGTACGTGCTCATTAAAGAGAATAGACTGCCCAACCATCAGATTAGATCCCCACACTTCTTTGTACTTAGTCGTTGATAATTCCTCAACCATTTTCCAAACATCTTCGTAAATAGACCAATCTGATTCTACCACAACACATTCTACTGTAGGAATGCCTTCACCAAAAATACAATCTTTTAGAAAACCAATTTGTTTATCAGTAAGTTGGCTGTATTTGATGACAGTGTAGCGTTCTTCTCGTTTGAATTCAGACATTATTACTCATCCCATCTCTCCCACAGCCGCCATTCTTCAAATAGCCCTTGCTGCATAGTATTACATTAATAATTATTCAAATTAATTTGCTTACATTCCTAAGCCTTTCAGTAGAGACTAAAGCCTCGTCGCATATTGTCACATTGTTGTGAAGGGTCAAGAATAAGACTTTGTGGTCTGGATGTCAACCCTCAAGACACCTTCTTTCACAAGAAGCTCTTCCCATTTGTAATGAATGAAGTCACGACCATGCATGCCATCCTTAGCTGCCCACATAAGATCATTCCAAGACTCGATTTTAATTTGTTTATCATAGCGCATGTCAGCAAACCACTCACCATCACGTTCAAATAGGTAAAGGTGACTCTTTGACTCAAGGTTAAGGTTGAAGTAAATACCAAGCTTATCGCTCTTGTCAATGGTTACTGGAATACCTGCATCTACAAGGATCTCTACATATTCTGGTACGTTCATTTTGCTTCTCCATTTTTGTTTAGGTTCACTTCAGATACACCAATTCTCCACCACATCACTCCATCTGTCAAGTACTGATTTAAAAATATTCTCTAGGCTCTCAATTCAGGGAAAATCCCCTTGGGCAAATCCATTTGGTAAATTCATTCAGTAGATTTGTTTAGCAAATTTGTTTGACATCTGTCAGAAGATTTTTCGAAAATATGCTTGACACCATAAGCTGATGACGTTATCCTTGGCACACCAACCAATGAGGAGAGAAGAAATGTTTCCAGCACTACATATCGCAGAATCGTTTAAGAAGCAAGCTTTTGCACGACTGGATCAAGGTAAAGGCGGTAAACAGAAGATGCTCTACGTTGATGCCAACCTTCTGATTGACTTGTGCCTAGCCTTTGAGAGTGCATCAGAAGGTGACGTAAGCAACCTTGAATACTGTTTGAAAGTGTTGTTTGAAGATAAACAGAAATTGATGTCTAGTCTTGATAAGATCGCTGAGAAGAGTCATGTTGACAGTGAGATTTGGGAACTGGCTACGAATACAGGTGTGTACTAAATGAAAAAGAAATTCAAAATCATTGACACATCTACGGGACAGAAGCTTAAGCTAAAAGAGGGAGAGATGCTTGTTATGAATTCTCAAGGAATATTCTTTGTTGTAGGGAATTTTATGGATTATGATACGTATGTCAGGAAGCTGTCTGATGTGTGTCCGAGGTTTGATGTAGTTTGGAAGGGAGAAGAATGATGTCATACGAACCAAAACCATGTCCTGAATGCAAGTCAACGGATCTTGACATAGACAGCACATGGTGTGCATCTTGGGTGCAATGTTGTGATTGTGAATTCAAACTTCAGCACGAATGTTCAGAAACAGCTATCGTGAAGCGTTGGAATAAACTGGAACGTATTGTAATTATTGTTAAGTGTTCTTGTGGTAAGCGCGATAAAAATAAATGTTCTAAAGAAAATGGGCTTAATTCAGGTAAAATGTGTTTGATAGGAGATGTCTAAATGAATGATTATGAAACACTTAAGAAGCAGTTTGATAGATTGAATGTGTTGTACTACCAATGCCAACAAGAACGGGACGAACTTAGGAAGCAAGTGGTTCTGCTTACACCCTTGTATAAAGAGCCTGATCGATACCAAGAATGGCACAATACAGCGATGGAAAATGTACAGTATATGATTGACAATGACCAACCAATTCGTTTGGGCGATTAATAAATGAAACAAATTACAGCAGAAGATGTACGCCTACTCCAGAGTACAGAAAGTATGAAAGACGGTTACTGGGTAAATCCAGAGACACACAACGAATTCATTGTAGAGTATAAAGACGGCTCAAGAGATTGGGTAGACCCTGTGATTGATGTCACTGAGGATGATGAGTGGGTTTATGTTGACAATGGACACAAGTATCAGTATGAGAAGGCTCGTATTAGACAGTGGATTGTTAGGCCATATAGTGAAGAGACAACCTATCTTTGGATTGGAGATGTGAAATGATCGAAGCAATCGTAGAAGTGTGGTGTTCACCTCTTCGTCAAGAAGATTATTCTGTAAAGATAATACCTCTGTGTGCTGGTGATTTGTTCAACGTAGGGGATGACATTAGAGACTACATCAAGTGGGATTTCTATCTGAATACGTTTGGTGTTGACTACGAAGAAGTTAAGGGTCTGTGGAAGGTTGTGTTCCGAGTTAGCGTGAGCTATTCAACTGTCTACACCTATGATGGTCCTGACGATGACGTAGATATCGGGCAAGAAGTGCTGTTCAAAGGTCAATGTCAAGAATGGGCGGAAATGAAATACATTTGGCTTGAGTTGAATGGGAAGATTGATGAGTATTTTAGTGAGCCTTACAAACAGATTATTTATTGAATTGAGGAAATAGATATGAAAGGTTACAATGAAGCATACAGCTTGATGCAAGAAATCTATACTAACTTCAGTCGTGCGGATAAGCTTTGGTTCCTATCCGAAGAACCAGCATTGATGCATCTATCTCTTGGTGTGCACCTACGTAACCATGCAAAGCTGTGGGAAAACACTTGGGAACCTGAGTTGGTTGATGGTGTTGACTACTCTCCTAATCATCCAGATGCAATCAGTGGTAAAGTGATTAGAGATTTTCAGGCAGTAGCTAAGAAAGAAGAAGCTGATAAACGTCGAATGGAATCAGAAGATGATTAAAGAAATCCGTATAGGAATGGATGATATCCTAAACCAACCACCTAATTACTCAATCATGTATCTACTGAAAGAGAAAGGATTTCCTTGTAACGATAGCGTGCTAGATCCTAAGCCTAAAGATGGGTTGACATACTTTGAGTTTCATGATTACAAGACTGATGAGATTGTGATTCAATGGGAGGAGATTTAAAGGTTGACAATCTCGGAAGAACCCCATCCGAGAAAAATCCGAAAAGTTTCCTACAGGCCACGGTTTATAAGGGCTGTAGAGATTTGCCCTTAGGACTAGGTACTATCTAAATACAACAGAAAAGAGTAGGAAAATATGGCAAGTAAAATTGAAGTTTTAGATAAGATTATGGGTAGTGGCAAGACTACAGCCATCCTAAAATGGTGCGAAGAAAATCCTAACACTGCGTTTCTGTATGTAACACCACTACTAAGTGAGAGTGAAAAGCGAGTAGTGGACGCTTGTGTAGAAGCTAAATTCATTGCACCTAATACAGAAGAGTTTGAATCTAAAGGTGAACATCTTTTAGATTTGTTACAATCTGGTGTTAACATTTCTATTACTCATGCTCTTTACTCTAGTCTAAAAGAAACACACTTACAATGGATTACATTAAACAAATACACCATCATACTTGACGAAGAAGTAAGTTTTATTGAACCTTTTACAAGCACTTACAATAAACAAGATTTTAATTACCTCCGGTCACTTAAACAGATTGAAGTAGCTGAAGATGGTAAACTTGTATGGCTGAATGATGATATTGATAATGGTGCTAAGTATGCGAAGCTTGCTAATATGTGCAGGCTGGGGATGATTTATCAAGCTAAACGCAGTGAGAATATGTTTGTAACTCAACTGCCTATGGGTTTAATTCATTCTGCTGACCGTGTTATTCTTTTAACTTACTTGTTTAAGGGCAGTATTCTTTCTTCTTTCTTACAACTAAAAGGCATTCAGGTTGTTGATTTTACAGATGTAAGTGTTAAGGAAGTTTCTAAGAAGTCTTTAATTCCTTTGATTGAGTATGTAGGAGAGAAACAAGTTAAAGACTGGGCTGGTGAATCTTTATCATCTTCTTGGTATACTAAAAAGACACAGAAAGAGTTGACTAAACTAAGTAATTCAATTCGTTATGTTGGTGATGCTAACAAAGCTAAGAGTACAGATTTAGTTTGGTGTGTGCCATCTACATTGGTTAATCCTACAAAGAAAGGAGCTAACAAGGTTAGTCCTAAAGGATACAGCGCAGGCGATGGTGAAATTGATGAAGACGGAATTGCTCAAGGATGTTTCCTAGCTTGTACAGCAAGAGCTACAAACGCTTATCGTGATCGTTCTGTATTGGTGCATGCTTATAACCGTTTTCCTCATGTTTCTGTTTCTTCATTCCTACAAGATTATGGTGTAGATGTTGACAATAATCAGTTTGCATTGTCTGAGCTGGTCCAGTTTGTATGGCGTTCACAAATTCGTGATGGAAAACCAATTAAGATTTGCATTTTGTCTAAACGTATGAGAAGCTTGTTTCAGAACTGGTTAACTCAAGAGGATTAGTAAAAATGAAAGTAATCTACAAATACCGCCTACCGTTCATGGAAACCTCTAAGGTTATCCTCCCAAAATGGTCCAAAATCCTTCGTATCGATGGCTTTGACGGAGCTATCTGGATGTGGGCGATTGTTGACACAGCACAGCCTCTTGTTGAACGTACATTCTATCTGTTTAAGACTGGTGGACAGATGCCTGATAACATCCATGAGTATCAATATCTTGGTTGTGGTGCAATCTTTGTTCAGATGGAACTGATGTTATATATTTTCGAGAAAAATGTTCCTGAAGAAGTTTTGTGTGAAGATAAATCCAATCTTGTAAATATTTCAACCCTGTACGAAGGACAGTGAGTATGCGAAAGCTTTGTGGTATTGGTGTTTATGATAGTTTGAAGCCCGTGAAAGGTAATACTGTTTACTATAAATGGGCAGACATGATAAAAAGAAGTTATGATGAAAAGTTTCAAAGTAAAAATACTTCTTATACGGGGTGTGAAGTATCTGAGAGTTGGTTGCTATTCTCTAACTTTGATTTCTGGTGTCAGCAAAGGGTTTATTCAGGACTAGACTTAGATAAGGATATTATTAAACTTGGAAACAAAACCTACTCAGAAGATTTTTGTGCATTTGTACCTAGATACGTAAATTTAATCTGTGTCACCAGAAGCAACCTTAAAGGGGATTATCCACTGGGTGTTGTATACTATGATAACGGATACCGCCTAAAGAAGCCCTATCAAGCTCAAGGGAGTGGTGGAGCTAAAAGGTATCTGGGTTATTTTTCAGCTCCTGAAGATGCTCATAAGGCTTGGCAGTTAAATAAAATTGAAGTAATTCAATCAGTTATTAGCAGATATAAATTAGAAGAATCGTTTGACAACAGGGTTCAGCTAGGTTTAGAATTTCGTATAGCTCTACTTCAAGACGATATTAACCATGGCAGAATTACGGAGACTTTATGAAGGTCAACAAATATGGTAAAGAACCCTCTGTCATTGGACAATTTAACCTTGTCCCAGAAGAGATGTGCTTTGTCCAGTACCTACCTATCGCTATGGCTGGTAAAGATGGTTTAGGAGAACAAGTCTTCGTACCAGAAAACCTTAGTTGGGTGTGGCCTATCATTCATGCTGCACAAGCCAGAGAAAGTGGATTTGGTATTGAAGACTATGTTTACCTCACTGTAAAACATCTGTACGTTACACCAAGCAACATGGGTAATCGTCCCGGCTGGCATTCAGACGGATTTGGCACGGACGATATTAACTATATTTGGTGTGACCAATACCCTACAGAATTTTGTATTCAGGATTTTAGTATCACAGAAGATTGTGAAACGTCTTTGAAAGAGATGGAAGATCAAGCTCGTGTGTTAAATATCAAGACTTATGGTGAAAACACTTTGTTGAGACTGGATAAATACAATATTCACCGTACTCCAGTCATTGGTGAGGGCTATAGGACGTTTGTCAAGATTTCTATTAGTAAGAATCGTTACAATCTAAAAGGTAATGCTCACAATTATTTGTTTGACTATGATTGGGAAATGATGCTAAGATCTGACATTAGAAATCACCCGAGTAAATAACATGCTAAGCGACTCTTGGTTCAAGAAGTGGTTCCCTGAATTCTTCTCCAATCCTCCAGTATACCAATGGTGGGAGAAATATTTATCAGGACGTAGGCTCAACAAAGAAGACAAGCAATTTCTCTCATACTATACAGAGGAAGAATACCTTGCATTGTTCCCTGAATATTGGTATGTTGGATGATCAAGTAGTTATGATGCGTGACACTGGAAAAGACATTGGAGATATCAAATGAAACTTACGATTAATACACCAAAATCAGGTGACTGGACAGTTGTTCAAGATGAGAATGGAAAGATTATTTACAGTGGTGATAGGTCTTGGGATGATTTGAATAGTGCAATTCTGAATTATGCAAATCCATTGTGCGACTTGAGTTTTGTTGAGTGGCCACAGGAGGTATTTGAGGAGACTTTCTAATGTCAGTGTTCAGTAAATGTTCCGGCACAAACTGCCCACGAAAGGAGCTTTGCTATCGGTATTTGGTAGAGGCTGCCCCTAGACATCAGCCGTGGTTATGCATGGAAGTGAGTGTCAAAGATGTGAATGCTTGTAAATTCTTCATTGATAATTCTGAAAAGATTTCTTGACAGCACATCATCAGTAGACTATTCTACAGCAAGTGCTCCACAAATGTAGCAAACAAAGTGTTAATATTATTTAGGAGAGAGTTATGAAGATTGTATATAGTGCCTGCTATGGTGGTTATGGTTTGAGTGAAGCAGCAGTCTTGCGTTATGCTGAGCTTGCTGGTATTCAGCTTTACCCTGAGAAAGAAAGTTTTTACACAGATTACTACCTCACACCACCAACAGGTGATAAACAAGTAGATGATAGACGAGACACTTTTGAGACTGATAGTATCGAACGCCATGATGCTTTATTGGTACGGGTTGTTGAAGAGTTGGGAGAAAAAGCTAACAGCCGGTTTTCAAAGCTTACTATTTACGAAACTGACTCTCGTATGTATCGTATTGATGAGTATGATGGCTACGAGACTGTTAAAACTGGGTATTCCGATGACTCTTGGGTGATTGTATGAGTGTTCCAAAAAAGAAAGCTGTTGTATCCAAGAAGATTACAGATCAACAAATCCAAGACTCCAAGAAATGGCAAGAGTTTGTATATCAATGTCAAGTACAGTGGGATAATATGGAAGAAAATTGGAAAGATTTCTTTTATGTTATTGGAGACAGCACACAGTGTAATTCTGAAGAGATTAATGCAGCTATTGATAAGGCTATGACTAAAAACTTGGAGAAAGTTTAGTGAATATTATCGGATTGATTGAACAACGCCGTATTGCACTGACACCAGAATATGAGGGTGGTTGGCATGCAGAGGTTTATGAAGATGAAGAAACTGTTCAGTATAGTGGTTATGGGGTTTCTATCTGTGAAGCTATTACAGATGCTTTGAGTCCGAAGGACGGTACACAATGAACATTGATTTAGGTTATCTAGGTAAAGTAGTATTGGAAGAAATTGAACATTTTGAACCAGACTACGAAAGTTTTATTGTAGTATCGGATGGTTATACAGGTTCAGGCGTTCGTGTACACGGTGTAATTGATGATATTAAGTCTAATATTTATCCAACTGTTTGGCGTAATGCTATCCTAATTAAGGTGAACTGATGTGAGTTATAATAAAGCCGATTATTATGCAGAGTATCTCTCCGATTGCTTCTGTGATTTTAAGATTAAAGTAACTGAAGAACAGCTTAAAGAAATTTCAGAAGGGCTGTTGATTGCTATTGACTGTGAAAGTCAAGCTTTCTATACTCCACCAGCTTCAGATTATTATGCTGAGCTTGACCGTGAGTGGAAAAGAAAGTATGATGCGTTAAAGAAAGAGTTTGATAAATACACAGACAATGCTGAAAATGCTGTCAAGAAAGCCCTTCGCCAACCACGAGATGCCAACATAAGCATTGGAGAATATGGAGAAGAAATGAACGTATGGATTCTATTGGGCCTAGATGCACACGATGCAGTAATAATCGGAGTATTTAAGACGAAGGAATTAGCAGAGATTGCTAAAGAAATGAATGAAGATTCTTACGCATTTTATAGTATCCGATGCTGGGGAGTTACGGAATGAGTTGGCCAAAAGAAGAAGTTCAAGCAGATATGGATACTTATTTTAAGTCTATGATGAATGGAAACATTGATAAATGCTGCTCAATTGAAGATAAGTACGATTTGTATGGATATCCTCCTGAAATTGTATCAGTAGGTTTGAATGCAGCTTTTGAGGGTACTTGTATTTATGAAGCTGTAGATAAATATTTACTTGGAGAAGAATAAGTGAACACTCTTTTATCCTTACGCAAACAGCTAGAAGCTGCCGAACTTGAATACAAAACAGCAGACAGTTCTCTTGATTCAAGCCCGTTACAAATCATTGTAGCAAAAGAACACCTTAAACAGTGTCGTTTCAATTACAGCCAAGAGTGCATGAAAGCTATTAACGAACTCTTAGACAACGATGAATTTATGTATATTGCTAATACATTTCTAAATTTAGAGGAGGTTGTGTGATGAAAGAATTTAAATTGCTGACAGATAGAGTAAGCACAGAGTGGACTGTTTACCAATGTGATACATTCTCCGTGACTGTTAAGTCTTGGAAGTCTAAGAACTACGAATATCAAACTAAAGGCTATGGTAGTGAATTCCAACATCACTGGAATGTATATGGTCATGTATTTGATACTCATGAACTATACAAAACCCCAGAGCTGACTAAGGAGCTGCCTTTTCATGGGGGCTGCACATTTGATCAGCACAAAACACACCAACCAATTGGTGGTATTAGGTATGATTGGCAACAAGTGACTAATACACTAACTGTAGGTTCTGATTATAGTCACTTGTACGACCACTTTGAAGACTTTGACCCTAAAGAGGGTATTCCTCATTCAATCCTTGAAGATGCAGAAGAACTTGTTAATGCTTTGTTGAATTGGTCGAGTATTGAACAGTGAAACAAGTAACCCTCTACACAGCCAATAAACAACAAGTAATGTCTTATGACTTGAAAGCTTTACATCAATACAAATATCCACCAATGCAAGACTTGCTTCCAGTGTACGGCTCAGATAAAGTGTTGGACAAATCAACAGTCGAAAAGATTAGCTTGCCAATTGAAAGATTCTGTTGGTCATCTGGAAAAGAAATCTTTGCAGCATTCGATGAAGAATTACGTGAGATTATTGGGTGTTCTCAAGAGAAATTTAAACAAGATGTTGAGATAGCTACAGATAGGCGTGTAAAGCAAGAATATTCCCAGTTGTTGGCGGTAAAAGATGAGCTTAAAACGTTGCATAACCTGAGTGTGTTGGATAGTATCAAATGGTCAATTAGGAAGCTTTGGAGTATATAAATTGATTGATAAATTCTTGTAGCATCTATATAATTTGTGTGTTATTTTATTGGAAATAATAGGAGGAATTGAGATGAGTGAAGTGGAATTCAAGAAGTTCGCGATCTGCGATACATGCGGAGTCGAAACGCTCTGCCGTGAGTACGGGGCCGATGACCAGTGCGGTACCTGCTATCGGCCCCCGATCAATGAAGCCAAGCACCAATCCGAACTGGCTGCGTTGCGGGACAAGGTAACCAAGAGACTAACAGCCGCCGAGCAGCGGGATGCGGAGTTGGTCGAGTTACTTAAAGAAGCCTACGACTGCGGTGACAGCTATGTTTTCGGAGCAGGTCTTGATGAGCGAATTGCCGTTGCCCTTAAGCTCACCGAATCGGGAGAAAGCGAATGAGTAATGTCGTGCAATTCAAACCCAATGAATACTCAGCGGAACTGTTCATTGTGAAAACAATTTATGGTGATTTCAGAATCGCAGGGACTCTTTGCGGAAATATTGACGTGTCAACACCTCAAGGTCCAACTTTTGCACTGACTGTTGATGAGATGACGCTGCTCATATCGGCATTGATCAGTTCAAAAGAAGACGTCCTGTCTTCATCATCACCGTTGTCTGACTCTCGCATAATCGATGGAGCAATCGAATGATCAGTAAAATTGAAGTGTCGCGGGAGTTGCTTGAGCGCTTAGAAACTTGGGTAGTTGACGATTGTTCCGCACTCACTGAGTTGCAAGCAATTCTTGCCGCCCCTGTCGTTGAGCGCCAGCCTCAAGGATTCAAATTTGTTTATTGCGAACGTCCAGCACGATATGAAATTCACGATCTGAATGGCGGAATGTGTAGCTATTGCTATGAAGATAAAGGTGGTGCCGAAACCATGGCTTTCAAGTTTCTTCAGGCATTGGATATTAGTGATAATACCGCCCCGCCCGAACTCGCCGAACTGCAAGCCACCATCGCCCAGCAGGCTGAGGAGATTGCGCGGCTGAAGGTTGGGCACGGCGAGCCGGTGAAACCGTGGTTCTACTTCGCTGAATGCGACGACCCTGATTATTCCGGC
>Ga0210384_10006460_pt1 | contig 12517 bp, 11 predicted proteins | sample IncBWH2MmetaG_FD_160574 | JGI IMG/M metagenome (GOLD analysis project Ga0210384, IMG submission 160574) | Forest soil microbial communities from Barre Woods Harvard Forest LTER site, Petersham, Massachusetts, United States - Inc-BW-H-2-M | ecosystem: Environmental > Terrestrial > Soil >... | reverse complement strand
CACGTACCGAGGTGGCCTGAGTGGTATCGGGGAGTATCTGAGCACGGGACTGGACGTGAGCCGCGGCTACTCGTCGGCGATGAGCGTGACGCAGGAGTCCCTCTGGGCCGGGCCCGGAAGCTTTGTGATCTGGTTTCTCGGTCTGGGGCTATGGGTGATGCGGGAGCGGAGCCCGCGGTTGCGACTCTCCCTGGGCGTCATGGCCGTCCCGCTGTTCGTCGCCTGGAAGCATGCGGTGGTCCGGCAGGATTCGCCCCACGTCAGGATACTCGTGCTTTTCGGAATACTCGCCCTGGCCCTCTTTCTGGTGGACGCTACGACACTCGGGCGCGCCCGGCGCGCCATGCCCGTGATGGTCGCCCTCGTCATTCCCCTGCTCGTCGCCTGGTATAGCTTGCCCGCGTGGCACCCTCCGCAGGCCGAGGCGGCGGAGCGCTGTCGCGACGACACGCTCGAGGGCCGCCTCCTCCAGCCGTTCACCCTCTGCGGACTTCGGAATCAGTGGGCGCTACGCCACTTCCGCCAATATCGGGATCGGCTGGCCACGGTATCCCGCGACGCATTGCAGGTGGACGTTCTTCCGGAACCCACCCGTACCCGGATCGCGTCCGCCTCGGTGGACGTGTATCCCTGGGAGCTCGCGTACGTGCCGGCGAACGGTCTCTCCTGGTCCAATCGCCCGTTGCCCGCTTCGTTCAATGTCTACACTCCGGCGCTGGATGCTCTGAACGCCTCCTTCTTTGACTCGGACCGGAGACCCGAATACCTCCTGTGGCACAGCAGACGGCGGGGCGACGAACCCGTCGACAGCATAGACGAGCGGCATCTCTTCTGGGATGAACCCGGGACCCTGCGGGCGATTCTGGACAGATACGATCTGGTCGAGAGCACTCCCGGCCTCCACGTGCTCCGCGCCCGAGGTCGCCACCGCTTTGCCTCGATGGAGTCCCTCGGCCGGCAGACCGCCGCGTGGGATACCTGGGTTTCGGTGCCGCAAGTGCCAGGGATCGTACTGGCGCACGCGGTGCTCCAGCCGTCTCCGGTCGTGCGGGTTATCCGCACCGGATTTCGCGAGAGTGCGATGTTCATGTGGCTCCGCTTCGCTTCCGGAGAAGAGGTCCGCCATCGCTTCGTTCCGGAGAACGCCGGCGGGGGACTCTGGGTGACCCCGTTTCCGAACACGGTGGGCGACCTCGTCGATCTCCTGAGGAGCGGGTCCGGACGTCAGGTGGTGGCCGTCCGGTTCACAACGGGACGGTCGAGGCGGTTCTACGGGCCCGTCGCTGTCTCCTGGTCTCGGCTGGTACTCGCGGACGGGACCTGGAGCGGAACCTCGCGCTGAATCACTGTCTCCGGTAGTCGCCGCGGCTGAAGTACTTCTCCAGCCAGACGTAGAGGCAGATGAAGAGATAGCGGCTACCCATCTCTCGCAAGTGGAGACTGCTCTCACCGGTCCGCCGGTTCCGCCACGTGATTGGGATCACCTGCCACGAGAAGCCGCGGACGATGGCCTTCAGGGGCAGCTCGACGGTCAGGTTGAAGTGGGGAGAGATCAGCGGACGGCAGCCGTCGATGGCGTCCCGGCGATAGGCCTTGAACGCATTGGTGACGTCGTTCAGCTTGATCCGAAACATCACCCTCAGGAAGTAGTTCGCCAGTCGATTCACGATCAGCTTGATCCGCGGATAGTCGATCGTCCCGCCTCCGCGGATGAATCGGCTGCCGAAGACACAGTCGTAGCCCTTGTTCAATTCCGCCCAGTAGCGCGCAACGTCGCGGCAGTCGTCGGACTCATCCGCCATCATGATCACGACGGCGTCACCCTTCATGAGGTTGAGGCCAGTAATGACGGCCCGGCCGAATCCATGAGCGCCGTTGTTCTGAACCGGAACCAGGACGGGTATCCGCTCCTTGAGCCCGGTGAGCAGCTCCCAAGTGCGGTCGGAGCTGCCGTCGTCGACCACCACGATCTCGTGGGGGATGCTATGCAGCGTGAGCTCCAGATGCAGATGGCCGAGGGTCGAGGCGATACAGCCTTCTTCGTCCCGGGCCGGAATCACAACTGAAAGCAGAGATAGGGGTGCTGGATTCATGCACCACCGGACCACTCGAGCCACTGCGGATGCTTCTCGGCGTGAAGGGCGATCTCGAGCGCGATGGACTCCACCGACGTCGCGGGTGTCCAATGCCACGTGGCGTGAGCCCTGCTCGAGTCGAGGACGATCCACGGCGCATCGTACGGGCGGTCGGGGGGCTCACTCTGGACCTCGTGGGGGCCGAAGCGTTGCTCGCACCACTGGCTAAGCTGCGCCAGCGAGAGGCGGTTGCTCAGACCCCCGCCGACGTTGACGATCCGCTCGACGACGTGGCTCGTCGTCTGCATCTGTTTCGTCAAGAGCGGGAGCAGATCGCGGGGATGAAGATAGTCCCGTACCTGGTGCCCGGTCCCCCCGAAGCCGATGTATCTCAAGGGCTTCCGGTGACAATAGGAGTGAATCCAAAAGGAGAGGATGCCCTGGTCGGGCTTCCCGAACTGCCCCGCGCCGGCGAGCACACCACATCGATTGATGAAGACGGGCAAATCGAAGGCGCCCCCGTACTCGAGGGCGAGCGTCTCGGACGCGAGTTTCGACGCTCCGTAGAGGGAGAGCGGTGGCTGGGTCGAAAATGCCTCGCTGATACCGAGTGCGGTCAGCCCCAGTTGCGCGCCCGGCTCGTCCGTCGGCACGAAGGCCCGGTCTTTCACCCCCACCTCGATGCGGGCGAGACCGGGGAGGGAATACACACGACTCGTGCTGAGCATGATGAATCCGGCGTGAGAGGTTTTGCAGAACTCCAGCAGATTGATCGTCCCGACGATGTTGTGCTCTACCAATTGCCGACTGCTGGTAGGGCCGGATATCCCCGCCAGCACGCTCGGATTTGCCGCCGCGTCGATTACCCAGTCCACGCTCGGCAGAGGCTCGAGGTCGCTCGGATTTCGGATATCCCCGTGGTAGAGCTGCACTCCGAGGCTCGCGACGAGGTGTCGGTTGCGCTCGCTGCCGGGACGGCTGAGGTTGTCCAATCCGACGATGCCGACTCCCGGAAGTGCCCGGGTCAACTCGATCGCGAGGGTACTGCCCACGAAGCCGCACGCGCCGGTGATCAAGATCCGCATCGGACTCGCTCCGTCGTTACGGGGCCAACCGAGTCTGCCAGGATTCGACGATCTCCTTGGTGATCTGGGGGAGATCCTTGGTGATCGACCAGCCCGGGTAGTGGGACGTCATTTTTCGCAGATCGCTGTAGTAACAGATGTGGTCCCCGACGCGGTTCTGGTCCAGGTAGGCGTACCGCTGAGGACGTCCGCTGACCGACTCGGTCAGCGCGAAGGCCTCCAGAATCGAGCACGAGTTGGCCTTGCCCCCGCCGAGGTTGTATACCTCGCCGCACCGTGGATTGAGATGGAAATGGTACATGAAGGCGGCGACGTCCTCGGAATGGATGTTGTCGCGGACCTGTTTGCCCTTGTACCCGTAGACGCGATACTCCTTGCCTTCGATATTGCACTTGACGAGATAGCTGAGAAAGCCGTGCAGCTCGACACCCGCGTGATTGGGGCCGGTCAGGCACCCTCCCCGGAGGCAGCACGTCGGCATAGAGAAGTAGCGTCCATACTCCTGGACCAAGAGGTCCGAGGCGGCCTTGGAAGCGCCGAACAGGGAATGCTTCGACTGGTCGATCGTGAACGTCTCCGGGATCCCGTCCAGAAATGCCTCGTCCGCATATTCCCAGCGGGTCTCCAGCTCTTTGAGGGCGATGGAGTTGGGCGCATCCCCATACACCTTGTTGGTCGACATGTGGATGAACGGGGATTCCGGGCAGTATCGGCGTGCCGCTTCCAGTAAGTTCAGCGTACCGGTCGCGTTGGTATCGAAGTCGTCGAATGGGATCGTCGCGGCGAGGTCGTGGGACGGTTGCGCCGCAGTGTGTACGATTACGTCCGGCTTGACCTGGCGAAGGACCTGCAGGATGTTTTCGCGGTTTCTGACGTCTACCTCGTGGTGATGGAAGTCTCGCAGGAGCCCCTGGAGCCTTCGCTGGTTGAAGCGGGTGTCCCCGGCCGGACCGAAGAAAATGGCTCGCTGGTTGTTGTCCAGCCCGTGGACGGTAAAGCCGCGGGCCGCGAAGTATCGACAGACCTCGGAGCCGATCAGGCCGTTGGACCCCGTCACCAGGAGTTTGCTGTTCATCGAGCTCGCCCCTGCTGGGCATATCATTATAGCCGGCTTGCTGCACACGAGGGCGCAATGGATAATGTCAGCATGCTGCGAACCCGCGTCGTCTGGCTGCTCGTCCTCGCCCTCTCGCTCCTCGTGGCGGCCGGCGCTGCCGCCCAGACGGCCTCGTCGCCGCCCGCGCGGCTCGCGGTCACCGAGGCCACGCTCGACAACGGCCTCCGGGTGCTCGTAGAGGAAGACCCGCGCAATCCGATCGTGGCGGTGCAGATCTACTACCGGGTCGGCTCGCGCAACGAGCGGCCGGGCGCCACCGGGCTGGCCCACTTTCTCGAGCACATGATGTTCAAGGGCACCGCCACGCGGGCGCGCGGAGAGATGTCGCGCCTCGTCGAGCAGAACGGCGGGCGGGACAACGCCTTCACCACGAAGGACATGACCGGCTACTACGTCAACATCGTGGCCGACCGCCTCGATCTGGTGCTGAGCCTCGAGGCGGATCGCATGCGGAACCTGCTGCTCGATCCCGCCGAGATCGACTCCGAGCGCAAGGTCGTGATGGAAGAGCGGCGCATGCGCACGGACGACGATCCGGACGGGACCGTGTACGAGGAGATGGGCTCGCTCGCCTTCAAGGCGCATCCGTACCGCTGGCCGGTCATCGGGTGGATGAGCGACATCCAGCGGATCAATCCGCCCGAGTTGCGCGCCTTCTACGACACCTACTACCAGCCCAACAACGCGGTGCTGGTCATCGCCGGCGACGTGAAGGCGGCCGACGCGCTCGCGCTGGTGCGGCGTCACTTCGGCCCGATCCCGCGCGGCGCCACCCCACCTCCGGTCACCGCGGTCGAGCCCCCGCAGATCGACGAGCGTCGGCTGGTGATCCGGAAGGAGGGCGCGCAGCTGCCGATCGTCAACGTCGCCTGGCACGTGCCGAACCACACCTCGAAGGATGCGGCCGCGCTCGAGCTGCTTTCCACGCTGCTCTCGGAGGGCCGGGCCTCACGCCTGTACCGGCGGCTCGTCTACGAGAAGCGGCTGGTGCTGGGGGCGGGTGGCGAATACTCCTATTCCTCCGTCGACCCGTCCCTTTTCTGGTTCTACGCGACCCCGCTGCCGGGCCAGAGCCCGGAGGCGGTGGAGCAGGCGCTCATGGCGGAGGTGGAGCGGCTCAAGCAGGAGCCGGTCCCCACCGAGGAGATCGAGCGCGCGCGCAACCAGATCGAGGCCTCTTTCGTCTGGCAGCAGGACTCGGTGTTCTCACGCGCCAGGGTGCTGGGGCGCTTCGAGGTGCTGGGGTCCTGGCGGCTCCTCGAGGACTACCTGCCGAAGATCCGGGCGGTCACCGCCCAGGACCTGCAGCGGGTCGCCCGCACCTACTTCCCCTCCGACCGGAGGAACGTCTCGATCCTGCTGCCCGCGGACCCGACCACTCCGGCCTCGCGGTGAGCCCGATCGGCTCCCGGCTGGGCAAGGGGGCCCTCGTCCTCACCGCGCTCCTCGTGGTGGGGCTGGCCTATGCCTACGGCGGGCGGCTGCTCGGGCCGAACGGCGGACAGCCGGCGGTGAGCGTCACCGGGACCATCGAGGCGATCCAGGTGGACGTCAGCGCCAAGATCCTCGGGCGCATCGCCGAGCGGCCGGTCAACGAGGGCGACCGGGTCTCGCTGGGCCAGCTCTTGGTGCGTCTCGACGAGAGCGCGCAGGTGGCGGAGGTGCGGCGCCAGGAGGCCGCCGTCCGCACCGCCGAGTCCACGCTCAAGGACCTGCTGGCCGGAGCCCGGGCCGAAGAGCTGGAGGATGCCCGGGCGGCGCTGCAGAGCGCGGGCGCCACGCGGGAGTGGACCGAGCGTGACTATCGGCGCGCAGACGAGTTGTTCCGCAAGACCCTGATCGCGGCGCAGGAGGTGGACCGCGCGCGGCAGGCCTTCGAGGTCGCGGTCGCCCAGGAGAAGTCGGCCCGGCAGAAGCTGTTGCTCCTTCAGGCGGGCTCCCGACCGGACCAGGTCGAGGCGGCGCGCGGGCAGCTGGCCCAGGCCCGGCATGCGCTCGACATGGCGCAGACACAGCTCAAGGAAATGACCATTTATTCGCCCATTGACGGAATTGTCCTTCGGAAAAACCTCGAGGTCGGTGAGATGGCCACGCCGGGGGTGCCGATCCTCACCTTGATGAAGCCGTCGGAGCTGTGGGTACGGGCCTACGTGCCGGAGGAGGAGATCGGGCGGATCAAGGTCGGCAACGCCGCCCGGGTCGCGGTCGACGCGTATCCGGCACGTCGCTTCCCGGGGCGCGTCATCGAGATCGCCTCGGAGGCCGAGTTCACCCCCCGGAACGTCCAGACCAAGAAGGAGCGCGTCAACCTGGTCTTCCGGATCAAGGTCGCGGTGGATAACCCGGAGGGCATTCTCAAGCCCGGAATGCCGGCCGATGCCGACATCGACTGAGCCGGCCGCCCCCTTGTCGGCCGCCGACGGCTACGCCGTCGTCACCCGTGGTCTGACCCGCCGGTTCGGCCAGCGGGTCGCGGTGGACCATCTCGATCTACAGGTGCGCGCGGGCGAGCTGTACGGGTTCCTGGGCCCGAACGGGGCGGGGAAGTCGACGACGCTCCGGATGCTCTGCGGGCTGCTGGAGCCGAGCGAAGGCGGGGGCCAGGTGCTCGGCATCGACATCGTGCAGGAGCCGGAGCGCATCAAGTCGGTCATCGGCTACATGTCGCAGAAGTTCTCGCTCTACGACGACCTCACGGTGGACGAGAACCTCACGTTCTATGCCCGCGTCTACATGGTGCCCCGGGCCACCCGCCGCCCCCGCATCACCCAGATGATGCAGCTCGCGGATCTGCACGGACGGAAGCGGCAGCTCGCGGGCACGCTCTCCGGCGGCTACCGGCAGCGGCTCGCCCTGGCCTGCGCGCTGGTGCACGCGCCGCGCCTGGTCTTCCTGGACGAGCCCACCGCGGGGGTGGACCCGGTGTCGCGCCGGAACTTCTGGGGCCTCATCCGACGTCTGGCCGACGAGGGCACCACCATCGTGGTGACCACCCACTACATGGACGAGGCGGAGCTGTGCGACACGCTGGGCTTCATCTACCAGGGCCAGCTCATCGCGCAGGGCTCGCCCGCGTCGATCAAGACCACCACCTTCCGGCAGCCGGTGATGGAGGCGGAGGTGGAGGCGGCCCACATCCGGCGGGCCGCCGACGTGCTGAGCGACTGGGACGCGGTCGAGGAGGTGCAGCGCGTGGGCGCCCGCCTGCGGCTCGTGGTCGGCGACCGCGCGCTGACCCCCACGGACGTCGAGCGGCATCTGGTGCAGGCCGGCCTCGAGGTGCGCTGGGTGCAAGAGGTCGAGCCCTCGGTGGAAGATCTCTTCGTGTCGTTCGTGGACAAGCAGCGCAAGGCCCGGCTGCGTGAGCAGCTCCGCGCCCTGCAGACGACCCGGGGGTGACGTGGCCTCGCGCCTCCTCGGCATCATCGTCAAGGAGTTCATCCATCTCCGGCGCGACATGCTGGCGCTGGTGCTGGCCCTCGCGGTGCCGGTGGCGATGCTGTTCATCTTCGGCTGGGCGATCAACACCGACGTCAAGCACGTGCCGACCGCGATCTTCGACCAGTCGGGCAGCCTGGAGGCGCGGCTCTTCCTCGAGGCGATGGAGAACAGCCAGTACTTCGACATTCGCGAGCGGGCGCGGAGCGAGCGGGAGCTGACGCGGCTGATCGACTCGGGGGTCGCGAAGGTGGGCGTGGTGATCCCGCCGGACTACGCGCGGCGCCTGAGCCGCCAGGAGGCCTCCATCCAGGTGATCGTGGACGCCTCGGATCCGCAGGTGGCGACCTCGGCGCTGAACGCCGCTACGTCGCTCGGGGCGCAGCGCTCGCTCCAGGTCCTCGCCCAGACCCTCGAGGGCACGAGCCTCGCCCGCGCGGCGGGGCCTCCGCTGGACGTGCGGGTTCGGGCCTGGTACAACCCGGACCTGGTTTCGGCCATCTTCATCGTGCCGGGCCTGATCGGGGCCCTCCTCATGCAGACCACGATCACCGCGATGGCGGTGTCGGTGGTGCGCGAGCGCGAGAAGGGTACCCTGGAGGCGCTGATCGTGAGCCCGATCCGCCGGTGGGAGCTGCTGCTGGGCAAGATCATTCCGAACCTCCTGGTGGCCTTCGGGCAGATGACGATGGCCCTCCTGGTCGCCCACTTCGTCTTCGACGTGCCGATCCGCGGGAGCCTGCCGCTCCTCTACACGCTTTCGCTCGTGTTCATGATGGGTACGCTCGGCGTCGGGATCCTGCTCTCCACCGCCTCGCGTACCGTCCCGCAGGCGATGCAGCTCGCCTTTCTCACGTTCCTGCCGTCGATCTATCTCTCCGGGCTGCTCTTCCCGATCGAGGGCATGCCCACCGGGGCGCAGTACATCGCCGCGATCATCCCGCTCACCTACTTCCTCAAGATCGTCCGGGGCATCATCCTGAAGGGCATCGGGTTCGACTATCTCTGGCCGTCCCTGATCCCGCTCGTCATCTTCGGGACGGTGGTGTTCTCCTTGGCCGTGCTCAAGTTCCGTAAACAGCTCGACTGAACGAGGTGCTCATGCGCGTCCTGGCCGCCGTGCTGCTGCTTGTGCTGATCGTCACGCCCGTGTCTTCCCGCGCCGCGGTGCCCCTGGCCGAGCGCATGACCCTGCCCGACGGCGCCGTGCTGCTGGTGGCCGAACGGCCCGCCATCCCGATCGTGGTGATCCGGGTATCGGTGCCCGGCGGCTCGGTGCGCGAGCCCGACGACGCACTCGGGCTGGCAAACCTCACCGCGGAGCTGCTCACCCGGGGCACCACCCGTCGCTCCGGTCCGGAGCTCGACCGCGCCATCGAGTTCGTCGGCGGCAGCCTCGAGGCCGAGGCCGGCCGCGACAGCGCCACCGTGACGCTCTCGGTTCTCAAGAAAGACCTGGCGCTCGGGCTCGACCTCCTGGCCGAGGTCCTGCTGCAGCCGACCTTTCCCCAGGACGAGCTGACCCGCAAGGTGGCCGATATCCAGGCCTCGCTGCGCCGCTCGGAGCAGAGCCCGGACGTGGTGGCCGGGCGCACACTCGGGCCGCTCGTCGCGCCCGGCCACCCCTACGGCCGGCCGCCGGCCGGCACCGTCGAGTCGGTCGGCAAGCTCACGCGGGAGCAAGTGGTGAGCTTCTACCGGCTCCACTATCGCCCGGACGGGGCGACCATCGTCGCGGTGGGCGACGTGACCACGAGCGAGATCCGCCAGGAGCTGCTGCGGCGGCTCTCCGGCTGGACCGCGGGGACCGTCATGCTGCCTGCGATCCCCCGGCCGGCCGCGGTGGTGCCGGCGGAGGCGCGCGCGATCACGCGTGATCTTACCCAGACCACGGTGCTGATGGGTCGGCCCTCCATACGGCAGGACGATCCCGACTACTTCCCGCTCGCGGTGGCCACCTACGTGCTGGGTGGCGGCTCGGTCTCCCGGCTCTACACCCGCGTGCGCGAGGAGCGGGGCCTCGCCTACTCCGTCTACAGCACGGTGCAGCCGGCGCGCTACGGGGCGACGTACCTGATCGCGCTGCAGACGCGGACCGACGGAGTGGCCGAGGCCACGCGGCTGATCCGCGAGGAGATGAGCCGGCTCGGTCGGGAGCCCGTCTCGGCGCGCGAGATCGACCTGGCCAAGGCGTACCTGATCGGCAGCTTTCCGCTGCGGCTCGACACCTCCGGCAAGCTGGCCCGGTTCCTGAGCGGATTGGAGGAGAACAGCCTCGGGCTCGACTACCCGGAGCGCTACAAGGAGCGCATCGCCCAGGTCACCGCGGCCGACGTGCAGCGCGTCGCCGCGAAGTACCTGGACCCGTCGACCTTCTCGTCGGTGCAGGTGGGCCGGTAGGTCGCGGACCGCGACTCACCACCAGACGCCCGGCCCATAGAAGCCGCCGTACGGCGCCAGGTAGTAGGGGCCGTACGGCCAGTAGTAGTACGGGGCGGGGTAGTAGGGCGGCCCGAGGACCACGTCTTGCGACCAGAGCCGGATGCGCTCGACGTCGATCACCGGATAGCGATAGGGCAGCTCGCCGACCTTGCGCTCCTCGGCGCCGCTCACCGTTCCCACCACCGTGATGCGCCGGCCCGCCGCATAGATGGCCGGGTCGAGGAAGTCGGCGGTGCGGAGGAGCACACGCCCGGGTGAGCGATCGCTGCGCTCCGGGGAACCGCCGTCGCCGAGCCGCCGCGCCAGCACCTCGATCTCGGTCTGGCCCTGACGCGGCTGGGTGGACAGGATCTCACCGCCCACGATTACCCGCGCGCCCTTGTGTCCCGCGGGATCGCGCCGCAGCTCGTCGACCGTGATCGAGCGGTCCACGGTGCGCATGACCTCGTCCGGAAACGCGGAGGCGCAGCCGGCGAGCAGGAGCCCGAGTCCTACGAGCAGCCAGCGCATGCGCTCACGATACGCGCGGCCCCGGGGGCCCGCAACCGCTGTGCTACAATGCGCACCGAATGAGGCGGGCGCGCTCATGCCGGCAATGGCTGTGGGTGCTGGCCGTCGGCCTGTCGCTCACGTGCATCTCTCCCCTCGACGCCGCGCTGTTCACGTTGACGCCGCGGGACCGCGACGAGGCCGTTCGGATCGGGCGGCGCAGTGTCATCAACGAGGATTGGGGCGGCGAGTGGCGGGTGGAGGGCGGCGGTGCGGGACAGCTCGTCACGGTCATGACCCCTTTCTATCGATTGGCCCTCGCGGCCCGGAATCAGGCCTTCCAGGACAAGGAGCTCAAGCCGGCCGACGTCGAGTCGGTCCTGAAGAACCAGGAGGGCAAGCTCGTCTTCTGGGCCACGCTCCGCGGCACGCGCGCCGACTTTGCGCGGTTCTACGCGCCCGCCCTGGTCGCGCACCAGCTGGAGATCAAGGCGCTGTTCACCCAGAACGAGCGGACCGCGCTCCGCGGCGAGGACGGGCAGTACACCGCGCACTGCATGTACGTGTTCCCGGTGGAGGGCGTCGATCCACGGGGCACCGTGACGCTGCTGGTGCGAGACGCCGATGAAAAGCAGGTCGCGAAGTTCACCGTTGACCTATCCGTGATGCGCTAAGGAGGACACCTCATGAAAGCGATCCGCGTTCACACCCCGGGCGGTCCCGAGACCATGAAGCTCGAGGACATGCCGGCGCCGGCGCCTGCCGCCGGTCAGGCCCAGGTGAAGCTCGAAGCCTGCGGCGTGAACTACATCGACGTGTATTTCCGCAGCGGCGCCTACAAGGCCCCGCTCCCGCTGACCCCCGGCATGGAGGGCGCGGGCACCGTGACCGCGGTGGGCCCCGGCGTCTCCGACGTCAAGGTCGGCGAGCGGGTCGCGTGGACCGGCGTGATCGGCTCATACGCCCAGATGGTCGCGGTGCCGGCCGACCGCCTCGTCGCGCTCCCCGAGAAGCTCTCCTTCAAGGACGGCGCGGCCGCGATGCTGCAGGGGCTCACCGCGCACTACCTGATCACCTCCACGTGGCCGATCAAGAAGGGCGAGACCGCGCTGGTGCAGGCAGCGGCGGGCGGCATGGGGCTGCTGCTCTGTCAGATGGCCAAGATGCGCGGGGCCACCGTCATCGGCACGGTGTCGACCGACGAGAAGGCCGCGCTCGCGAAGGCGGCGGGCGCGGACCACGTGATCATGTACACCAAGCAGGACTTCGAGCCGGAGGTCAAGCGCATCACCGGCGGGCGTGGCGTGGACGTGGTCTACGACGGGGTCGGGGCCAGCACGTTCGACAAGGGCCTGAGCTGCCTCCGTCCGCGGGGCCTGATGGCGCTGTTCGGGGCGGCGAGCGGGCCGGTGCCCCCGCTCGATCTGCAGATCCTGAACGTGCGCGGGTCGCTCTTCGTGACGCGGCCGAGCCTCAACCATCACATCGCCACCCGCGAGGAGCTGATGCAGCGGTCGAACGAGCTGCTGGGCTGGATCCGCGACGGCAAGATCAAGCTGCGGGTGGAGCACCAGTTCCCGCTGGAGCAGGCCGCCGAGGCCCATCGCCAGCTCGAGGGTCGCAAGACCACCGGGAAGATCCTGCTGCTGCCGTGAGCTGCGCGCGCTGAGCCGGGGGCGCGAGTCGCCATGCTGAAGTGGCTGCTGATCGGCCTGGTGGTCCTCGTGGTGGTCGTGGTGGGGGCACTGCTCGCGGTGCCCCTGCTGCTGGACACCCCGGCCATCCAGGCCTACATCGCACAGGCGGCGAGTCACGCCCTCGGGCGCCCCGTGAAGTTCACCGGGCTCTCGATCTCCGCGCTGCCCTTGCCG
>Ga0210384_10006459_pt1 | contig 12518 bp, 10 predicted proteins | sample IncBWH2MmetaG_FD_160574 | JGI IMG/M metagenome (GOLD analysis project Ga0210384, IMG submission 160574) | Forest soil microbial communities from Barre Woods Harvard Forest LTER site, Petersham, Massachusetts, United States - Inc-BW-H-2-M | ecosystem: Environmental > Terrestrial > Soil >... | reverse complement strand
CGCGGCGCGATACTGCTTGTCCGTTTCCAGCCAAATTACCCGCCGTAGAACCTCCGGATCGTCGTCGACCGGCACCGGAGAACCCGGACCGCCGTTGGGCATCTGACGTTCACCCACCTTGTGGGTGCTGTCCAGCTTGTACTCGCCGGTGCGCACGCTCACTTCCAGCCAGCGGTTGCGGTCTTCGCTGCTTGAAAGCAGCGCCCCGTTCGAGCCGGACACGTTGACTCGCTGTGAATCCGTCACGCTGTAGCCGATAAAATACGCCGGAGTCGGCTGCGCCTTCAGCGTGGTCATGGAGCGCTCCAGCTCGGCCTGCATGGCGGCCAGAATCGGCGAGCGCTTTCCTGGCGTGTCCGGCGGAGGCGCAGCGCCAGCCGCGGCAGCGAGGAACAGCGCTGTTGCGAGACAAGAATAGCCAACCACTACTCGCCTGCCAATCGATTGCATCAAGGGGTCCTCACTCGGATATTAGACAGGGCCGCGAATCATCCAGTGTACGCCAGCCCAACGGGTGGCACAAACACGCTCTGCGACGGCTGTACGTAGTGTTAGATGGGATAAGACCGCGCCAAGTTGCTGCCAATTCCACAGCCATCAAGCCCAAACAGAACGAGCCCCGCAGGCTTATCGCTCGTCGGGGCTCGGAGATGATTTAGCCGGCGCTGTTGCTCAACCGCACTGGCTTGGCGGGCACACCGGCGGCTTTCCGGGCGTTCCGTGTCCCCGGGTGACCACCACCGGCACCACCACCGCAGGCACAATCGCCAGGATGCCCAGTCCGATCAGCGTACCCTTGCCGATATGCGTTGCGGTTTGTCCGACCAGCACCCGGCCGCCGGTGTCAGTATCTTGCGTCGCCGCTGTCAATGTGCTCAGCGCTGCTTGCATGGGCGGCGTCGGCGCAGAGTTATCTCCGCTGCGCACATTGGTAATGTATCCGGCCTTTACGATCACGCAAACTCCCGCCAGGTTGCAAACCTTCACCACGCCCTCGAACACCGCTACCGTCATGGTGCCGGTCGAAGCGTCGAAACCCGTGAAGAAATCGGTCCCCACCACGCCCGCGACTCCCGCCGGAGTGCGCACTTCAAATTTGCCGTCTGGCTTGGCGATCTTTTGTGCCTGCGCGCGGATCTTGCCATACGTCAGTTCCAGCTCCGTCTGTTGAGCGCCCGCATCGTGTTTCACCACTCGCATGGCGGACTCTGAGCCTACATTCAGAACCGAACCATCATCCAGCCCGATACGCGCCCGCGCGTTTGCCTGCGTGTCCACTTCGTCTTGCCAGTTCACCACCGATTTCGCTGACGCCGTGATCTTCTGCGAGCCCCGCGCAATGCTCACCGACGGAATCACGCGTGAGACTTCGCCAGCTCGCTGGCCCCCTCCTTGCGGAGCCGCGAACAGACTCACCGGGAGCGCCAAAGCGCACGACAACAGCGCGGACAGGCCGCAAACGTAAGGGGATTTCGTTTTCATCGAGGACTCTCCTGGGGGGCTACGTTTATGCCATTGATTTCACTCGCGAGCGCCCCAACTGTCAAATGAAAAAGGTCCGCGGTTTGCCCTGAGCAACACCTTGTCGCCGCCCCGACAAACCCTCACCTTGTTTCCTAGTGCACGCGCCGCCAAGCCGCCCTTGCCAGCAACCTTATGCGGAGCCAGACTGATCTCATGAAATCCTTGGTGGGTATCCTCGTGGCCGCCGCGCTGCTCCTTGGCATCTGCTACCTCTATCTAAAGAAAATCCCTACCACCGACCAAGGTACCGCCTCCACCCAAGCCATCAGTCTCACCGGCGTGCGCATGGATCTCCTCCAGATCGCGCAATCCGAACGCAGCTACGCCGCGCTCAACTCCCGCTGCGCCTCCCTCGACGAGCTCATCTCCTCCCGCTCCATCACCATGGAGCGCCCCGAACGCGACGGCTACTCCTACACCGTTGCTTGCTCCGGCGCCGATTTCACCGCCACCGCCCGCCACGCTCCCGCCCCCGCTGGCTCTGCCATCCGCTACCCCACACTCGAAGTGGACCAGAACCTGCAAGTCCGCGAAGTAAACTGATTCCTCAGCGCGACCCTGACTCGGCTACCGGCGTCTTCACGCGGCCGCCGTTTTCTTCTCTGCCGCTCGGGCTAGGCTCTGTTTACCGGTGTAGCGGTAGGGGCGGGGCTTGCCTCGCCCGTTGCTCCTGCACCTTGATCAAACCGCCGTGCCGCAACCCAAGCAGCGCCGCGGCTCGCCCCTCGGTGCCCATTTCTTCCCTTGACAGTCTAGGAGAGCCACTTTATTCTCCTAGCTCCTCTAGGAGAGCCCTCCCGCCATGGACAAACAGCTCGATCTTCTGCAAGGCACCCTGGACATGCTCATCCTCAAAGCCGTCTCTCTCGGCCCCTTGCACGGCTACGGCGTCCTCCTGCGCATCCAGCAAATCTCCAGAGATTGCCTGGAAATCCAGCAGGGTTCTCTCTACCCCGCGCTCTACCGCCTCGAACACCACGGCTGGATCGCCAGCGAATGGGGCGAGTCCGAAAACAAACGCAAAGCCAAGTATTACCGGCTCACCGCCGCCGGAAAGCGCAAGCTGCTATCCGAAGCCGAAAAGTGGAACCGCATGACCGAAGTCATCTCCGGAATCCTCGGCACCACTCCGGAGGAAGTATGAGCTTCCCCAGCCGTCTGCAATCCTGGCTGCGCGCCACGCTGCAGCGCTCTGGCCTCGAGCGCGAGATGGATAGCGAGCTGCGCTTTCATCTGGAAGCCTACGCCGAAGACTTGATGCGCAGTGGCCTTTCCCGCAGCGAGGCTCTCCGCCGCGCCCGTCTCGAGTTCGGCGGCTTCGAGCGCGCCAAGGAAGAATGCCGCGAAGCCCGCGGCATCAGTTTCCTCGAAACTCTGCTGCAAGATTTGCGCTACGCCGCGCGTACCCTGCGCAAGAACCCCGGTTTCGCCTCGATCGCCGTACTCACGCTGGCCCTCGGCATCGGCGCCAGCACTGCCGTCTTCAGCCTCGTCAACGCCATCCTGCTAAGGCCTCTTCCGTACCCGGATCCCGACAGAATCGTGATGCCCGAGCTCGTCTCTCCCCCCGGCGTAAACCTCGGCTCCGAGTATTTTCCCTGGGGACAAATTCAATTTCGCATGCTGACTCGCGACTCCCATCCCTTCCAGGCCGTCGGCGCCTTCCAAAACGATTCCTTCAATCTTACTGGCACGGGTGACCCTTTTTTCCTGGACGGCTTTCGCGTCTCCGCCGAATTCTTTGGTGCGCTGGGCATCTCGCCTGCTCTCGGACGCACTTTCACCACTGAGGAAGATCAGCCCGGCCACGAATACGAAGCCATTCTCAGCGATCGCCTGTGGCGCCAGCGATTTGCCGCCGACCCCGGTGTCCTAGGGCGCACAGTGCGCCTCAACGGTTATGCCTACACCGTCGTCGGCGTGATGCCCGCCAGCTTCGCCTTCCCCCGCACGGAAGAAATGCCCAGCAGCTTCAACTTCCCGAGAGAGCCGCAACTTTGGGTTCCCTTCGCTATTCCAGCCCAACCCAAAGGCGGCCCTTCAGAACTCGCCATAGTTGCGCGGCTGAAATCCGGCCTGACTCTCGAGCAGGCGCAATCCGCGATGGATCTCGTCACGAAACATGCCGAGGCTCAGGATCCCAATTTCAAGGGTTGGTTCAACACTCGCGTCATTCCCCTGGCCCGGCAAGTCACCGGCGACACGCGCCGTCCTTTGACACTCCTGCTCGGCGCCGTCGGCATCGTCCTGCTGATTGCCTGCTCCAACGTGGCTAACTTGTTGCTCACCCGCTCGCTCGGGCGCCGCCGGGAATTCACTTTGCGTGCCGCGCTCGGCGCCGGCGCCACTCGCCTGATTCGTCAGCTTTTGACGGAAAGCCTGCTCATATCCGTAACCGCGGGAGCTGCCGGAATCCTCATGGCCACCGCCGCAGTTTATTTCGTCAAAGTCCTTGGCCCCTTGAATACTCCCCGCCTCCGCGAAGTTTCCCTGGACCTGCCTGTGTTTGCTTTCACTATGGCCATTTCGATGGTCACCGGCGTTCTGTTCGGTTTCGCTCCCGCGATTGGGGCCACGCGAGAGAATCTCGCCGATTCGCTGAAAACCGGAGGCCCAAGGTCCGGTGGCGGTCCGTTCAATCCGCGTTTGCGCCATGCCCTGCTCGTTTCGCAGGTCGCCTTGGCTTTGGTTCTCGCCATCTCGGCGGGCCTGCTCACGCGCACCTTCTTTCGCATGCTCGGCGCGGACGGCGGCTTCCGTGCCGAGCGCGTTCTGACCTTCCAGTTATCCCTTCCGCCCATTAAATATCGAGACCCGAGCCACATCGTCACGCTTTTCGACAACACGCTGGATCGCTTGCGCTCCATACCTGGCGTTCAGTCGGCAGGCATTGGCGAGACCGTTCCCATGGGCGGTGACGGCGAAAGCACCGTGATTCGCCTCTCCGACCATCCCGCCGCCACACCACAAGAATGGCCCTTTGCCAACTACACCATTATTTCTCCCGGCTTTTTTTCCGCCATCGGCGCTCCACTTCTGCGCGGCCGCGACTTCCTGGAATCCGATACCGCCGATTCCCTGCCCGTAGCCATCGTCAACGCCGCCATGGAGAAAAAATACTGGCCCGGCCAGAGCGCTCTGGGCAAGCAGGTGGGACCCGGCGGTCCGCGCTATCCCCTTCTCACCATTGTTGGCGTCGTTCCCGACGTCAAACATATCTCTCTCCGCGAAGACACCGCCCCGGAAATGTACGTCCTGTTCAACCAAAAACCCTGGCCCTCCATGCTGAACATGCGCGTCGCCTTGCGCACCAGGAACGATCCTTCCTCTGTCACCGAAAGCGTCCGCGACGCCCTCCATTCCATCGATCCGGACCTGCCTCTGGCCAAAGTCGCCACCTTGACTACGCTCCTTGATGATTCCCTCAGCCAGCCGCGATTCGCCATGCTCCTGCTAGCCTGTTTCGGCGTACTCGCGCTGGTCCTTGCGGCCATCGGAATGTATGGCGTGGTTTCCTACTCCGTGATGCAACGCACGCAGGAGATCGGCGTACGCATGGCCATCGGCGCCGGGCGCGGCGATGTTGCCCGCATGGTTCTCGGTCAGGGCGCGCGCCTGGCTGGTATGGGCCTGGCCATCGGTCTCGCCGCGTCCTTCGCGGTCGCGCGCTTGATGACCAGCTTCCTCTACGGCGTTCGGCCCACCGACCCGCTCACCTTTATCGCCGTCGCGTCCTTGTTGGTCGCCGTGCTGCTCCTTGCCTGCTATCTGCCGGCCCGCCGAGCCATGCGCGTCGACCCCATCGTGGCCCTCCGCCAGGAATAGCTGCACGAAATAGCCGTCGCCTAGGCTATGCACAGTGCCTAGGCTTCGGGAACTTTGCGACTCGCGCTTGCGTATCTTGCCTCGACGGCGGATTCCTCGATCAACCGCGCCTTCGCAACGAAAAGGAGAAACCATGGGTGGCGACCTAATCGGCCTGGTGGCCGTAGTCCTGGGTATGGGTATTCCCCTCGGTGCCATGTACACCTACTACCGCGTTCGCAAGCTGCGCAGCGAAGAAAGAATGGCGGCCATTGCGCGCGGCGCGGAGATTCCCGCCGAACCGGAGCTAAATCAGACCGCGCGCTCGCGCCGCTCCGGCATTCTGCTCATCGCCGGGGCCATCGGCTTTATGGTCACCTTCGGCGTCATCGCCCGTGTCACCGGCGAGCCGGACACGTGGGTTGTGGCTACCTTCGGGTTTATCCCGCTCGCCGTCGGCATCGGCTATTTCATCGACTGGGCGCTCCTGCGCCGCGACGCTCACGCCGCTCAGTAACCTCGCGCTCCCGATAAGTGTTTGAGTCTTCCTAAAGCTCGAGCCAGTTGTCGATCCTTCGCAGGGGCGGGCTTGCCCCGTCCTGTGCTTGGCGCGATCGCTCCGTCCGCCTCCTGTGTGGTGGCCATCTAAACACTTGCGCCGCGCGGCTCCCGCACCCAATGGCGGCACGGGCCGTGTGCTAGAATTACGGGTTCATGCATCCGGCCATACCCCACCTGGTGGACGTTCAGGCAATGGACCAGCAGATTGCGGCGCTCAAAGCCGAGCTGGAATCGCTGCCCAAGCGCGTTCGCGAAGCGGACGTCAAGCTGGCCGGCGCGCGCGCCGATGTGGCCGCCGCCAAGGAAGCGCATACCAACAACGCGAAAGAGCGCAAAAAGCTCGAGCTGGACGCCGGGCAATGGAAAGAGCGCGCCCGTAAATACCGCGACCAGACGGCCGCCGTGAAAACCAACGAAGCGTACAAAGCGCTGCTGCATGAAATCGCCAATGCCGAAGCCGAAGCCGCCAAAGCGGAAGAAGCGCAACTCGAAATCATGATGTCGGGCGATGAAGTGGACCGCCGTGTGAAATCCGCGGAAGCGCGGATGCGCGAAGCGGAAACCGCCATCGCTGCCGAGCGCAAACAGATGGAAACGCAGGGCCTCGAACAGAAAAAACAATTGGACGCCGCACTGGTGAAACGAGAACAAGCCATCGCTCCGGTCCCGGAAGATTTGCGCGTGCTTTACGACCGCATCGCCAAGCGCCACAACGGCATCGCGCTGGCTCGCGTGCGCGACGATCAATGCAAAGGCTGTGGCTTGCGCGTTCTGCCCCACGTGATTCAGGCGCTGCAGCTTGACGACAACGAAGAAGTTTACCGCTGCGAAAGCTGCGGCTTGATCCTCTACACTCTCGAACCCATTCCGGCGAAGCCCGCCTCTGACTCGGCTACGCCCGCGGCGGCCTCCTGATGAAAAAAACTTCACCAACCAAGCCCGGACCACTGTTCGGCGAGAACGCGCCGGAACCGAAAACCGCGCTCCCCGCCGCCCACCGCTTCAACATCGACGGCGGGTCGCGCGGCAATCCGGGCCCTGCGTCTTACGGCGTCGTTGTGCGCGATCCTGCCGGAAAAATCGTCGCGGAACTTAAAAAATACATCGGGCGCATGACCAACAACGTGGCCGAATACTACGGACTGATCGCGGCGCTCGATTACGCGGAATCGCACGGTATCCGCGCGCTGCGCGTCGAGGCGGACTCGGAACTGCTGGTCAAGCAGATGCGCGGGCAATACAAAGTGAAAAGCGAAGACTTGCAGCCGCTGTTCGAGCGCGCCAGGAAAATGGCCGCGGGCTTCCATTCTTTCCGCATCGACCACGTCTACCGCGAGCAGAATCGCGACGCCGACCGCCTGGCCAACGAAGCCATGGACGAAGCCGAAGGCAAAACGTCGGTCAAAGCGGACGGGAAGGCATCCGGAAGCAAAGCCGCAGCAGCACCCAAGACAGAAAAAGCCAAAGTAGAATCGCTGACGGCCGCTGCAAAAACCGGGCCCCGACTAATCCCCGCGCGTTACCGCGCCGGAGTGCTGTATCTTCTCGAAGACATGGGCCTGCCCGACGGCACCGTCTGCAAAATCATTCTCCACTCCGTTTACGATCCCAACAAAACATAACCCTTTGGGGGCGCACCCCACCACGGCGGCCGCACCATCTCGGCGCGATTGACGAAATTCGCCATCTCTGTTTTATTCTGAGTTTGCTCTTCGAGCTTCTACTTCAGCGCATACGAACGGTACAGCGTATCCCGCTGCGCCGGAATAAATCCCGCATCGGAAATAATCCGGCGCAGCTCATTTTCATTGGTGCGATTGCGCACGCCCGCCGCGTACACCACATTTTCTTCGATCAAAATGCTTCCGACATCGTCCGCGCCGAACTGCAATCCCACCTGGCACACTTTGATTCCCGGCGTCAGCCAGCTCGACTGAATGTGGTCGACGTTGTCGAGATACAGCCGGCTGACCGCCAGTGTCTTCAGGTAATCGACGGCCGTGGTCTCCTGCTGCTTTTTGCCCAGCGCGGTATTTTCCGCGGCGAAGACCCACGGAATGAACGCCGTGAACCCGCCGGTATCTTCCTGGATGCGCCGGATGCGGTCGAAATGGTTGACGCGGTGGCGCAGCTGTTCGCCACAGCCGAACATCATGGTGGCGGTAGTGCGCAAGCCGAGTTTGTGCGCGGTGCGGTGCACCATTTCCCAATCGTCGCTGGTGCATTTGAGGCGCGCGATTTTGGAGCGGATTTCGTCGTCGAGCACTTCGGCGCCGCCGCCGGGAATCGATTGCAGCCCCGCGTCCATCAGCCGGCGAATGGTTTCCTCTACGGTAAGTTCGCTGACTTCCGCGATGCAGAGAATTTCCGGCGCGGAGAAACAATGCAGATGCACTTGCGGAAAACGCTCCTTAAGCGAGCGCAGCAGATTCTCGTAGTAGCCGATTTGCAGGTCCGGATGCAAGCCGCCCTGGAGCAGCACGCCGGTGCCGCCTAGCTCCAGCATCTCTTCGATTTTCTGGTAGATCTGTTCGAAGGACAGGATGTAACCGTCCTTGGCGCCGAGCGGGCGGTAGAAAGCGCAAAAGGAACAATACTCGGTACAAAAATTGGTGTAATTAATGTTGCGGTCGATCTGGTAGGTGGCCACGCGCGGGTCGTTCTTTTTCAGGCGCAACTGGTGTGCTTCCATGCCGACGCCGATCAGGTCGTCGGATTCGAGCATGTCGAGAGCTTGCTGTTTGGTCAGTGACACGATGGATTCCTTTGCCCCGTTGCTATTCTAGCTGCATTGCCGCCCGCAACGCTAAGACAGCTTTGCGTCCGAACGGTTTGAAAGGAATGCAGGGATGGTGATCCGGGGGTTGGCAATTGATGGCCGTTTTCAAGGCTAAGCGCGGCTTTGCCCGCGCGGCTTCGCCGGTGCTGAAGCCCCGGCCTCGCTCTCAGCTCAATTGTACAGGTCGTCCTTTTAGGGCGGCCTCCCAACTCGCCTCGCCGCTGTTGTAGGTTAGCAGTAGCTGCAGGCTTCGTTGCCCATTATGCCGGCGCCGTCTCCGTTGTGGCCGGTGACGTCGTCATGGATGCGCCGGAGGCGGCGGCCCAGGCGCTCGGCGAGCTGGTGGCGTGCGCGCCATAGGCGGGCCTTCAGCGTATTCTCGGTTACGCCGAGTTTTTTGGCGGCTTCACCGGTCGAGTAGCCTTCGACCTCGCGCAGGACGAAGGCGGTGCGTAGGAGTGGAGAGAGTTCGTCGAGATTGGAGTTGATCATCTCGCGGATCTCAGTGCTCACAAAGACCTGCTCGGGATTGGGCCCGTCGTCGGCGTAGCGCTCGGTGGCAGGCAGTTCGTCCTCACGCGGCGTTTCGTCGAGGGAAACGGCCGGGCGTGCTTTGGCGCTTCGGCGCCGCATCAGCGCGGCGTTGATGACGATGCGCGTCAGCCACGTCGAGAATTGCGAACGCCCCTCGAAGCGCTTGAGATTGCGAAACGCGGAAAGCATGCCGTCCTGCAGCGCGTCTTCCGCGTCTTCGGCGTTGCCGAGGACGCGCAGCGCGGTCTGAAACAGCGGGCGCTGGTAACGACGGAACAGCGTTTCCACAGCTTGCTGGTCGCCTCGCTGGCCTGCGCGGATCAGTTTGTCTTCGGTGAGTTGCAGCCCCAGTGTTGCTATTTGCGTTGCCATTGTTTTTTCCCCCAGTTTCAAAAATATCTTCGGCCCCGGTGCGAAAACTTGCCCTTCCCCTCAGTGCACGGGCTCTAGTACCTGATTGCTTCCTACTCCTTGGTACGCAGCGACATCGCTTCGTGTTTCTTTGTTCCAGCCTTCTGCTTTTGTCAGTCGGTGATGACCGTGGCTTCGACATTCATTCCCGGGCGCAAAACCGCTTGCCCTCCGGGAATGGGATCGAGCACGATTTTTACGGGAATACGTTGCACCACTTTCACGTAGTTGCCGGTGGCGTTTTCCGGCGGGAGCAAGCTGAGCATCGCTCCCGTTGCGCCGGCGATGGAGTCCACGTGCCCGTCGAAAGTTTTGCCGTAGGTGTCCACTTTTACGTGCGCGCGCTGGCCTGCCTTCATGGCGCGAAGCTGCGTTTCCTTGAAGTTTGCGGTCACCCACACATCCTGCAGGGGAACCACGACCATCAAGCCCTGGCCGATTTGCACGATCTGGCCGGGCTCGACTTGCTTGTGGGTGACCACTCCGTCGACCGGCGCAACGATATCGGTGTAGCTCAAGTTGAGCTGCGCGGCCTCGAGCGCGGCGCGCGCTTGCTCGACTTTGGCGATTTTCGATTGCGCGTCCGCGGACTTCATGCTGACTTGCTTGATGTCCGCCTGCGCGGCTTGCACCCCCGCTTGCGCTTGCGAGACGCGAGCCACCGCGGAATCCAGCTGCGATTTGTAGATATCGATGCTGCGGCGCGCTTGTGAGAATCTTTCTTCGTCGGCTTTCAGCGCGCTGGCGGTGGCATCGGCGTTGGCTTTCGCGGCGTCGTATTGCTGCTTGGAAATTTCGCCCTTTTCCATCAGCGGGGTGTACCGCGCCAGGTCGGCTTGCGCCAGCCGCGCATTGGCGCGGCTTTTTTCCACGTTGGCCTGGGCATACGCCAGATCGGCGGTTTGCGCTTGCTCGTAGGAAGATTGTGCTTTGGCGAGGTCTGCCCTCGCGCCGACGACTTGCGCGTCCGCATTGGAGTTGCTGCTGGCGACATTTTCGCGTGTGCGCGGAACATCCGCGCCGGCAGAGCGTGCGTCTTGCTCGGCTACTGCGAGCGCGGCTTTGGCTTGGTCGAGGGCCGCCTGGTAGTCGCGCGGATCGATCTTGACGATCACCTGGCCGGCCTTGACCGGCTGATTGTCATCCACCAGCACGGCGCCGATACGTCCGGAGATTTTTGCCGCGATCGGCGTGATGTGGCCGTCGACTTGAGCATCATCGGTGCTTTCGCGATGGCGGTAATATAAATAGAGCGCTGCAACGGCGACAAGCAGCACCACGGCGCCCGCGATCAGCAGCAGGCGCACTCTCGGGTTCGCCAAACCCTTGGGCGGCTCCTCCAGCGGCAGCTCCATGCGTTCGACCGAACTTTTTGTCGCGTTTTCTAAGCCAACTTCGATCTCGACACTCATCGCTCTCCTCGTTACCCCGTCTTCGCGTTATCCCGACTTCTTCCCCGTAATCCTCCCTCCTGCTTACTTCGCGTAAACCTTTTCCATCTGGCCGACGGACCGCGCATAGTCGGCGCGCGCTTGATTGAAGCGAAACAGCGCGACAATCTGGTTGTCGTTGGCGCGCGCCAGTGAATCCTGCGCTTGAATCACTTCGATGTTGTTGGCCACTCCGGCCTTGAAACGGTCACGCGCCTGGTCCACTTCTTCCTTGGCCAGCTGCACCCCGAGATTCGAGACTTGCACTTCGTTGCGCGCGGAATTCATGTTGATCAGCGCGGTCTTGACGTCCAGTCCGATGGAATTGCGCAGGTCCGCTTGCTGCTGGCGAAGTTTCTGGATCTGCAAATCCGCTCGCACGGTTTCCGCGCGAATTCTTCCCCCGGTAAATAGCGGCACAGTCATGGTGCCGGCGTAGGTGTAGGTGGGAATGATCGTAGACGGCGTGGTTCCGAGTTCGGTCCAGTTTCCGCTGTAGCGCAGCGAAGGGAGGCGCGCTTCCCAGGAAGCTTTTTTCTCTAGTTGCGCGCTTTTGACCTGGCTCTCGAGAGATTTCCACTCCTGGCGTTCGGAGAGCGCCTCGTCGATGCTGGCTTCTGTCTCAGGCTGCGGCGTATCGAAGAAACTGAGGGAATCGCCCAGTTCGATCTGCTGGCGGGGATCGAGGTTGAGCAGCCGGCTCAAAGCGTAGAGCGAGCGCTCCTGATCGGCCTGCGCTTCGATGAGCCGCTGCTTTTCGTTTTGCAGCTCCACGTTGGCGCGCAGCGTGTCGATGCCGGTGCCGACGCCTTCTTTTTGCAAGTCGGCGGCCTGATCGTACAGGGCTTGCGCCAGCTCCACGCGAGATTGCGAAGCTTGTACGTCCGCGATCGCCCGCAACGTGCCGATGTATTGCGAAACAACCAGCAGAATCACTTGCTCGCGAGTGGAAAGACTGTCGGCTTTGCTGGCCGTTTCCGTCGAGCGGGCCGCGAGCAGCCGGTGATACAGCGTGAGATCGAAAAGCGGACCGCTGAATCCCACGCCCGTGGAAAAGACGTTGAACGGCCCGATGGCTCTGGGAAAAGGAAACGCCGCAGGTATGTTTCCGCCAAACTGCGCTTCGAGATTGAGGCGCTGACGCTGTTCTTGGAGACTGAAGTCTGCTTGCGGCAAAAGTTGCGAAAGGGCTACTCGCTCATCCTGCTTGCTCTGCGCGGCGCTGAGGATGGCGATTTGCGCGGTGGTGTTTTGTTTCAGCGCGAGCTTCACGGCTTGTTCGAGCGTAAGGCGCTCTACGCCGGAAGGCGCGTTCTGCGGCAACGGCGACTGGCGCGCGGCTGCTTGCGCCTGGGCAGCGTGCGGGGCGCCCAGCAAACCGAACAACAAAACGTAGAAAATGATCGGTGAACGTTTGCCAGGTTGGCCGCCCGACGAATTTTTCTCCGGCCCGGCAATCTCGTCAACTATGGACT
>Ga0210384_10006458_pt1 | contig 12518 bp, 15 predicted proteins | sample IncBWH2MmetaG_FD_160574 | JGI IMG/M metagenome (GOLD analysis project Ga0210384, IMG submission 160574) | Forest soil microbial communities from Barre Woods Harvard Forest LTER site, Petersham, Massachusetts, United States - Inc-BW-H-2-M | ecosystem: Environmental > Terrestrial > Soil >... | reverse complement strand
CGAAACGCAGCCTGCCGCCCTCCGAGGGACGGCTACCAACAACTTTTTCCGAATCACTGCGCCGGATTCCATACAGGGCAGATCGATAGCGCGATTCGCCAGGAACACGCTTCAAATCAAGCGCGTGGCGGCCTTCACGCTTCACGGCGTCTTCGAAGACTTGACCCTCAGCGGCTTCACGGACGAATTCAGGAGGGACGGAGGCGACCTGGTTTACTCGGCGGACCTCCCCAAAAATACCGCCGACTTTCAGGACTTTCTCAAGACAGCGCTGTCGCGAGGGGCCGAGGCCATTTATGCAGCGACCGAACAGGATGTCTGCCAGGTTCGAGCCCAGATGAGCGGCATCTTTCCCAAAGACGCCTACTTCCTCGGCATGGATGTCATCCAGGAGTCGAGCGATTGCATTCAAAACGCTGGGCCAAATGCTGATGGGATGGTCGCCACGGTCTCCGTTGCTGATCTGGCTGGCAGCAAAGACCCCGCAGTTAACAAATTCGTTGTTGCCTACCGCAACGCGTACCCGCACGAGACGACTGTGGACCCGTACGCATTTGCCGCATATGACTGCGCCCTGATCCTCATTGACGCCATCACACAGGCGGTAGCGGCGAACGGCGGAGGCTTTCCGGCACGGCTGCAAGTCGTGAATCAAATCGCCACATCTCAGTTCCACGGGGTTGCTGGGACCTACTCCTTCGACCTCAATGGGGACGCCGTCTCGCCGCTGATGGCCGTCTATCAAGTAAAGGGTGGCCAGTGGGTCTACCTGGGGCAGATTGACGCCAGCCCGACTCCGGCTTAATCAGAAGCGAAGCGAAAAGCGAGTGGAGTGCAACGGGCGCCTATCGGCGCCCGGTTTTGCCCACGCCCTGCGGACTGACTAGGATCCTGTGCGTGGGCGTCGAACTCATCGAGCTGACCGTCAAGAATAGAGCGGCGTGGCGGCGGTGGCTGGAGAAGAACCACAGGGCATCGCGCGGGGTGTGGCTCACCCTCGCCAAGAACGCGAAGCCGGGCCCGACGACGCTGACTTACGACGAGGCGTTGGACGAGTCCCTCTGCTTCGGCTGGATTGACGGCCAGCGGGGAGCAGGCGACGGCACAACTGCCCGGCAGCGCTTCACCCACCGCGGGCCGCGCAGCCGCTGGTCTGCTCGCAACGTCGGCATCGTCGAGCGGCTGCACGCGGAGGGCAGGATGGAGCCGGAGGGGGAGGCCGAGGTGGCGCGGGCGCAAGCCGACGGCCGCTGGGCCCGAGCCTACGCCGGGCCGGCGAAGAGTGTCGTGCCCGCTGACCTCGCTGCTGCACTGCGCGCCAACCCGGCGGCGCAGGCGATGTTCGAGATTCTCACCTCGCAGAATCGGTACGCCATCCTCTATCGAGTGCAGGCTGCACGGCGGCCGGAGACGCGGGCCGCGAACATCGAGAAGTTCGTTGCAATGCTCTCTCGCGGGGAGACCGTCCATCCCCAGAAACGTCAGATCATGGATTGACAGAATGTCGCCCCGAGCACCCCGAACGGGGAACACGATTCGTGCGGCTGCAGGGTAGACGGGCGCCGACAGAAATAAATGTCAGGAGCTGGCGTGCAGAGGCGCCGCCGCCCCCGTTGCCCGCAGCTTGAGGTTGCGCAGAGCGCGACCTCCGTTGGTCATCATCGAGGCGAAGGCGTCCGCGACCCGTGTGTCGTCGAGATGGTCCGCCGCGCCCCGAGCCGGGTTCAATCGGCAGCCCTCATTCCACGCCTTCAGGTCCGGCTCCTGTGAACGTGCGACCAGCCCGCTCATGGCGGCGTACGCGAGACCGAGCACGTCCGCGATGCTGCCAGAGAACACGACAGGCCGGCAGAGGTTGTTCTTGACGCCGGCGTCGCCGCGCCCAGCCTCGACCGCGGCCACCGTCGCGGCGCTCCAGGGGACTCCGCCGACCGTGAGGTACTCGAGCGTAACTCGCCCGGCCTCGAATACCGGGCGGGACGCCACCGGTCGCACTCCCGCGGCGGTGCAGTCGAGGAAGAGTTCGTCCGGCGCGGCCGGCTCCTCGCCGCCGTCCAGCCAGACCCGGTCCGGGTCCAAGCGGCGCACCTTGCCCTTCCGCACCACGCGCCGGATGGTCCGCAGCGATTCCAGCTCATCGAGGCTGATGATCGCGCCGCGAAACAGATCGGGCTCGACGGTGCGGTCGATCCTGAGGAAGACGCCCCGCTCCTCGAGGCGGTGGGCGAAGTCGCCGCCGTCCTCCGCTTCCGCCGCCACCTCGACCCAGTGCGCCTGCATCTGCATGTACTGGGCGACCAGGTCGAGCGGCTGCATGTATGTCCGCTCGAACAACCAGGCGTCCCGCGGGCGGATCCAGCGGACGCGCTCGGGGTCGACCCCGGCGTCCAGCAGCCACGTGCATGTGTCCATCGCCGTTTTGCCGGCACCGATGACGGTGACATCCGATACGGGCCGATCGAGGTCGACCAGGTCGTTCGGCGGGATCATGTGCACCCCGGCGCCGACCTCGAACCCTGGACGGTGGCGCGACGGGATCGACGATTCGACGTAGGTCGCGTCGACCACCTTCTTTCGCACCTGGACGGTGGTCTCGGCCCCGGTCAGGAGCGAGACCAAGTGATGGCGGCCGCCGTCCTCTCCACGGTAATCAGTCCGGCCCAGGAAGCGCACGCGGCCGGAGGGCAGCAGGACCTCGTCGAGTGCCCGGCCGAAGTGGTCGCAGATCTCCGCCGCGCTCGATCGTTCGTAGAAACCTGCGTTCGACCCGAACTCGTCGATGCGGTCGCGTCCCAGCGGGCGCGACGCGACCCCGTAGTTGGCGGACGGCTGGTGCAGCCGTACGAACGGGTAGGCGTCGAGCCAATGCCCGCCCGGCCGGTGGCGGCGGTCGACCAGCACAACGTCCGCGTCGGATTGCGCGATCAACGTATCGGTGAACGCCATCCCCGACGCCCCCGCGCCGATGACCAGATAGTCGGTCTCGATCTCCCTCACGGCCCGGATTATCGCGGCCGGCCGGCCCCTCTGTCCGGCTAAGCGGTCCACCTCGAGCCAGCGGAGCCGAATCACCGGGTCGATTTCGCTTACCGACTCTCGTCAACGCGCCCTGAGGGATTCATAGTAGTGCCGTGAATCTGAGGAAACGGCTTGAGCAGCTGCTGCGACTGGAATTCGCCCACGAAGACGAGCTCGCGCGGGTAACCGAATCCGACACTGTTCCGACAGCCGGCGCGTGGCTGGCCTCGGACCACCTCGCCCACTTCTCGTTGTGGCGGAGCCTGTTCCTCGATCATGTGCGCTCCGTCCTCGCGGGAGCCCGTCCGCCAGCTCCATCCGAGGACCTAGACGCCGTGAACGAGCGCCAGCTCGCCTTGGACCGACAGTTACCGGTCGGGGAGCTCGTTGCGCGCTGGCGGCACGGCTGCCAGGGGATCCTGGATTTCCTTCAGGCGTGCAGCGAGGCCGAGTTGGACCATCCGCCGGAGTGGTACGGAGCGGCGACAGTCGGCGCCGCGGTTGTCCGCAACAGCTACACGCATCCGTGCGGTCACCTGGTCGACTTCCATTTCGAGCGCGGCCGACTAAAGACGGCCGCCGGACTGGCAGATGAGATTGCCGATGTGGCGAACGAGCTGAGCGAACTGGACTTCCGGTTCCCCGCCGGCACCCACGCCTTCCGCGGCTTCGCCCTGGCTTTGCGCGCCCGGCCCGACGAGGCGATGGAGGCGTTGGGCCGGGCGGTCGCTCTGCGCCCGATGCTGGGACCGATGCTGCGCGACGAGGCGGCGCTGGCGAGCCTGCGCGGACGGGCCGACTTCGAGACGATGACGGCGCCCCAACGCGAAGGCACCTGATCAGGCCCACCGCCCCGAGTACCAATTAGCCGGTCGAATTCACCTATCGTCTGGCTTGACGCCCCGCGCATGAAACCGTCAGTCGAATCGACAGTGCTGCCGGTCTACCCGACGTCCTTCAAGAATGCGAGCACGCGTTGCGTGAGCAGTGCCGCGGCTTTTTCGTCGTAGTCGGGGAGGCTGTTGTCAGCGAACAGGTGGCGATCGCCGGGGTATACGAACAGCTCCGCGCCCTCGATCGTTTTGTCCAGCTCGCGGGCGGCGTCGAGGTCTCCTTCCTGCACCCACTCGTCAGCTTCCATCATGTGGATCTGCAGAGGGACCCGCAGCGGCCAGGGGACGCCGAACTCCGAGGTCGGGAAAGCGGCGTGAAATAGCAAAGCCCCCCTGGCGCCGGGGCGTGTTTGAGCCAGCATCTGCGCCGGCATGACCCCAAGCGAGAAGCCGGCATAGACGACTCCGTTCGGCAAGCTCTCAGCGGCTAATCGGCCGCGCTCGCCGAGCGTGTCGAAGCCGACCTGCTTGGCGTAGGCAACGCCCTCGTCGAGCGTGGGGAAAGTCCGCCCCTCATAGAGATCTGGTGTGTCGACGGTGTGTCCCGCCGCGCGGAGCTCGTCGGCAAATGCAAAGAATCCAGCCGTCTGTCCCTGCGCGTGATGAAAGAGCACGACCTCGGCCATGACGCGGCCACGCTACACCAAAGCGCAGATACCAGCGCGCGTGCTTCAGGCTGCTCCGTGCCTCCCAGCGCCAAGTTCGGCGACCAGAGCGAGGAAGCGAGTGGAGCGCAACGGGCGCCGCCATCCGGCGCCCGACTTCAGATAAGGCGGGCCCGTCTCCCGCGCAGCGAGCTGCCGAGCGAAGCGAGGAAGCGAGTGGAGCGAGGAAGCGAGTGGAGCGGGAGACGGGAGCCAAAGCCCCGAGTGCCAAACGGTCGGTCCGATTCATTTATCGACTTGGTTGAGGCGTGCCCGGCTTGGCATTTGGCTAGTAAAACTACCGACTTCCTAGAACGTTGACGGCTCTGATCGATCATCTAGACCGCTACTGCTCACGCTGGACGGTCATGCCGCCGCAGACGAAATCGCAAGTGTCGGCGCTCACCAAAAGTACACAGACCTAGTCACGAAAAGTGCAGGGGTCGAGGCGAGGTCACAGACGGACACCACCTCCTTTACATTCGACGTGTGAGAGCCGCCTTGGCGGGCCTAATAGCTCTGGCGTCTGGCGCAGGAGTTGGGTTTGCGACATGGAACCTCGAACTCCAATCGCTTCCACCAGAATGCAAGCCGTGCACGGGGACGGTGTACTGCTCCCTGGTCGCCTGTAATGTCCAATGGCCGTTGCTCATGGCTGTCGCGACGTTGCTCGGCTTGGTTGCAACGACTCTGGTCTTTCTAGCGACACGGCGATTGGCGCGATGGGGCGCCGGGAATCTCATCCAGCAGCTGTGAGACTCCCCCTTGCCCTTGCTCTCAGCATGACCTTGACGCTCATGCAGGGCGCCAGCGGTGCCGCGGAAAACCAGGCTATGGCGGGGTCAGTCGCTCTGGGCGCTGCCTCGTGCTCCGACAGCGCGTCTCGCCAACTCGTCGGGTCGTTCATCAGTGGGTTCAACAGGGGGGATACGGCCGAACTCGACCGACTGTTTAGTCCGGACGTCTTCGAGTGGTACTCAACTGACGCACCAGGCGCACGTGTGGGTCAGGAGGCCTCCGACCGAGCGGGTTTGATGGCTTATTTCGCAGAGCGGCACCGAGAGCACGAACAGCTCCAACTGGAATCGTTCCAATTCAACGGCGAGTCGGCTGGCGGACTCGGAGCTGTAGGCAACTTCGAGTTCGAGTTAATACGAATGGCCGATGGGCTCGCGCCGACCTCGTATGGCGGAAAAGGGGTCATTGCCTGCTGGAGCAATCCTCACACGATCCTCAGATGGAGCATGGCCTATGAGCCCTTCCTACGAGCCCGCCTGCCGCTCTACGTTTCGCTCGTTGGCCTTGCGCTTGCTGCGCTGGCAGCTGGTCTTGTAATCCTGCTCCGGCGGCGGAGGATCATCACAAGAGCTAGGTGCTAGAGCGTTTACGGCGACGAAGGGCTTTTCGACGGCGAAATTACTTCAACTGAGGCGGATCACTCGGCCACGGATGTGCGCCGCGCGGTCGTCGGAAGCCGTAGGTTGGCATGTCCCGCCATCCTCGCTCTCAACCACTGACCTCGATCACCTGCTTGAGCAGCGGCGTTAGTGGGGACTACCGACGCGCGAAAGTCGATTATTCGCCGACACGGCACAACCACCCTCCAGCCAAACGCGTTCCATCTGCGAACTGTGCATCAATGGTTCCGTAAAAAAGACCCTTGACCGCATCGGCGCTTGTAACCGTGACCTCGCCGGATATGGCATTGATCCGGTTCCCTGCTCCGTTCGTGGCGTTGTTTGCGACGCTGAGGGTTAGCGGCGTCAACCCGTACGGCTCGAGCGGCGACGTGGCGCTGTAGGTGCCCCCGGACGATCGCTGCGCGGCTATTGCAAGAGCCACTCGCACGACGCGCCCCTTCCGCAGGCTCATTGCGTTGGTTTGGAATATCAGTGGCGGTCCAAAGCCGCACCCGCGACCACTTCCGACGACCTCACGGCTTGTATCGGTAGCCAGTGGGCCTTGAAGTTGCAGTGTGTTCGAGGTTGGTGGAGTTGACGCCGGAAATGGCGTCGGCGAAGCGGCGGATCGCGTCGGCGACGACATGGCTACGGAACCGCCCGTGCTACATCCGGCCATCCCGAAGGCCAGCACCGCCAGTCCGGCTGCCACCAGTGTCCGCACTGCTCTCAAGGTGGAACGATTGAATTGCAGATTCGGATACGCCCACATGCAAATCTTCGGACCCCGAAGAGTGACCTCCGGCCGGTTCGCGTTACGGAAACTACGGCCCACCACGGATCTGACCTCAGTAGCGCGTTCGGGAGGCCTGATCGCACGCGACTCGCTAGCGTCGGAGGCGCTCGGTCAAATAGCTGAACAGCAGCCCGCCTGCGAGGGAAAGAATGAGCGCGTCGATGAAGAGCGTTTGAAGGTCGAACTGCGTAACACCCAACCATTTATCGAAGACGATGACGAGAGCCAGGGCAATCGGGAAGGCCAGTACGGCATGCAGCACACCGGGCCAAACGATCATTAGGAACCAACGGACGTAGCCATTCGACCTCTTGTCCACTCAACACATGCTCGCGTGTCAGGCTGCTCTTAACGCGAACCGATGATGCGGGAAGGCGGAAGGTCGGCATGATCTAATTCCGATTGAGCTCACCATCCGTTAGGAGAAAAGCGCTTGGCTCTCTGTATCTTTAAGCACGGTGATCGCTACCAAGTAGCGGTCAGCCAACCGCATGCGCCGCCGTGGAGATCGACCGAACCGCTCACGGCTACCGAAGTACTGGAGAAGCTGGCCAGTCTCGGATGTCATTCGACCGACATCACCGATGCTCTTTATGCAGCTGACCCAGGGTGGGCTACCAAGCATGACGAGGAGGTCCTCCGTCGGCGAAAGGCTGCTCGGTCTGATCAGAAGGGGTAGTGCCTTGGCGCACGGGAGCGGCGGACTAAATCAATGCCAGCGCCCTCTAATTGGTTGAGTGTGGATTGCTTGGCCAGTCGGCGACGACAGGCTGATCGCCCGTCCAACGATCGTCGGGTGGTTCGCGTTACGGAAACTAAGGCCCCGATCGCCGGAATGATCGCAAATGATCCCTCCAAAAAACGATCATTGCGGCCACAGCTTCGTCGACTCTGGCTTTCTCGGCCTAGTCGTTCAAGGATGCTTTCTATTAGGAACCCAGGCGCCCGAGTGACCCGCCAACGGTGGCGAGCGTCCCGCTTAGGCTGGCGCCGAGGACAACCAATCCCAAGATCACGCCAACTCGTCGGATGATCACGGGTCTCGCGTACGTGACACCAGCCTCTAGCTCGATAGACCAATAGCCGAACTCGCCCGACGCCAGCAATGCGGCGCCAACCAGAGGGGTGAAGGTGCTGCCGAGATTGCCGTGCAGAATCTCACCAATCGCGACCAGACCGAGCCCCCCGAGCGCGGCTGCAAGAAAGAGGCCTCTCCCCATAAGCAAGCCCATAACCAAGAGCGTGACCACTAGCCACCCGCTGATGGTCGCCGCAGGGAAGCTGAAATCGGCGACCGTTATTAACGCCGCGATCATCGCCGCGAAAGCTACCGCGACCGCCGCGGTAATCAGCTGTGCACGCGCCGCGAAGTTCTTCTGAATCTCTGTATCTCCATGAACGGAACCTGGAGGGGCTGACCAGGCACCCAGGCCGAGATTGGTAGGCCGAGCTGTAGGTAGCGGTAACGCATCGCGTTGCGGTGAAGCGCCCAGAGCCGACGAGCCAACCGTTCCCGCTCATTTCCGGGCGGCGGAAGGATGGCATCGGCAGAGATCTCAACAACCGCGATGTCATGCCCGCGCGAATGCAGATCGAGAAGGATCAAAGGTGTTCGCCGATCGGCCAATGGCGTCAGCGCGACGACGAGTGCACCCGGCGGAACCACACGCCTCGGAATGGACTCGACCTTGGGCCATGAGTAACTAAAGGCCAGCTGCGTCTGCATCAGCGAGTCCACGATTCGATACAGCTGCCGCACACCCATGCCCGGCAGTAACCACTTGATGGTTCCCCCTATCAAGAGCAACCCGACACGGTCACGCCGGCCTAAGAATTCCCGGGCAGCTGACGTGGCGCCAGCTACCGCAAGGTCGAGGCTCGAGACTTTCTCACCGGCGACGTCAGTGAAGGTATCAAGTAGGAGAACCACGTCCCCGCTGCGCTCCGGGTGGAACAGGTTGACGTGCATCCGGCCGCGCCTGGCGGTGGCCTTCCAGTTGATGTGACGCTGCTGGTCACCCCCGGCGAACTCCCGGATATCGGCGAATTCGAGCCCGACGCCTGCTGCCCGCGAAACGAGGCTGCCAAACCGCGGTCGCAGTGTGTGCGGTCGCAGCAATGACCGGAGCTTCTCCGTGCGCGGATAAACGCGAAGCTCAAGCGTTGGTTCGACGAGGCGTTCGTAGACGAATGCGGACAAAGGATCTCGCGCAAGCACGCGGCCGCCACCGAGCTTGTACGCGCCCCACCGTCGACATCGAAGGCGGCCGGACACTAGTGCCGAAGAACCGGGGGGCACGACAACAGCTGCCGGCGCCTCGACCAGGTCGAGGCCCGCCGGCATGTCAATCAGATACCCGAACTCATAGCCGCCGGTGCGGGCGGTGACCTCGACGGCAAAGTCCACGTACTCGCCTTCAACGGCACGCCCTCGGTCAATGGTGACTCGGACGTCGAAGTCGGGATGCAGCCGGCCCACGAGCACTGCCGCGGCGAGGACCAACACGAATGGAACTCCCAGCAGCATCGGCTCCAGCCGGCCAGTTCCAATTGAAAGCGTGATCCCCCCACTCGCGACCAGGGCATAGGGGAGTAAGCGGGGCGAACGAAACCTCGTCAAGACTCGAGCGCGAGCTCCGCTGCTGTCGGGGTGGGAATGGCCTGCACTGATTCGAGAATGGCCTGTTCGGTGCCAAGATCCTGGATCCATAGCTCGGGCTTAAGCGACACTCGGTGAGCAAGTGCTGGAACCGCGATGGCTTTGACGTCGTCAGGCAGGACATAATCGCGCCCCTCAAGGAGAGCCCATCCTCGGGCCAGTTTCAGCAGAGCCAAAGTGCCGCGCGGGCTCGCTCCAACTTGGAGTTGATTGTTGGACCGAGTTGCGTCGACGATCGCGACCATGTACTTCATGACAGCGCGAGAGACGTGCACGGATTCGAAGCTCTGCTGCAGTCTTGAGAAACCGGCCTTGTCGATGACCGGACGAATCGTCACCTCATCCTCGCGGCGCTCTATTCGCCGCTCGAGGATTCGCGTCTCATCTTCCGGTGTGGGGTAGCCAATCACCATACGGATGAGGAAGCGGTCCAACTGCGCCTCTGGAAGCGGATAGGTCCCCTCAAATTCGATTGGGTTCTGCGTCGCGATGACGAGGAAGGGCGCAGATAGCTTGTGCGTATCACCGTCGATTGTGACCTGACGTTCCTGCATGGCCTCAAGCAAGGCGGCTTGCGTCTTTGCCGGGGCGCGGTTGATCTCATCCGCCAACAGCAGGTTGGTGAAGACGGGACCGGGCCGAAACTCGAATTGCCCGCTGCCCTGGTTAAAGACGGATGTGCCGGTCACGTCGGCCGGCATCAGATCAGGCGTGAACTGAATACGTTTGAAATCGATATCCAGGGCCCCCGCGAAGGACCGCGCCATCAGCGTCTTGGCAAGGCCGGGCAGATCCTCGATCAGGATGTGGCCGTCGGCTAACAGGGCGACCAAAGCCAGTCGCAGAGCCTCGCGCTTGCCGATCACTGCCTTGGATACTTCGTCGAGAATTCGCTCAGCCTCAACCTGCACGCGTTCGGTGTCAAAGCCGTCTGCCATTTACAGCCTCTCCAGCGCGTCCGTCACGGTCGCGAGTTGTGCGGGTGAAATCGTGCCCCAACTACGGCCACCATCACTCCCATGTGCTGGTCCTACCAACTGCCAGGCGGCGTCTCCGACAAGCTCTCTGGCGCGGTCAGGTTGGGCGTCGAGCCCGATATTGTGGCGAACCAACAGCCGATGCCCCGCAATACTGCGGATCGCGTCTTGCAGAAACGGGAAGAGCTGGTAATCGACGGCCAACAAGAAGTCGTTCGCCTGCTCGATTTCCCGCATTTGCCGGACCTCGCCCAAGTTGCGACGGGGCAGACCTCTGACAACCAGCGGCTCAGGCGGCAGGCGAGCGAAGACTTCAGACAGAATCGCGCCCGCGCCAAGTAGGGCGACAACGGCAAACCATGGCCTTGCCAGTATCGCCAACCACGATGGCTGTACCGCGACGATCAGCGCCGCAACGGCCGTCACCAGACTGGCCTCGCGGAAGAACCACTTCATGCGGAGGCCTCGGCCACGGAGCGCAGCGATCTAATCGCGGTCTGCCGCATCTCTTCATCGACCACGCGCTTTGAGAAGCCGGCAACTTGAAACAGCTCGGTCATTGCATTGACCGGTTCACTCGGTGCGCCGGCAAGCTGTAGCAATCGCCCGGCATACTCCAGCGCAGTCTCCTGGGGCTCTCGAGGAATGCCTCGCCTCGCCAGGCTGCGCTCCATCTGCGCGTAACAGGCGAGAATCGCCCGTCGCGGATCCGCCTCATGAAGTAAGGCGGCCAGCGACTCATCAATCAATGGCGCCAGCGCCAACTCAGCGCCGTCCGGAGCCAGGCTGAGATCGCGTGTTGATGGAGTACGACGTCGACGGCGAATTCGCTCGGCAACGATGAATCCGATTGCCGCGGCCGTAAGGGCCAGCCACATCCATCTGAGGTCGGGCAGCGAGATGGACCGAGATGATTCGGCCGGCGGAAACCAGCCGAGACCGTATCCCCAGGTGCGATATCCGCTAGGCGGTCCCGGACCGTACTGCCAAGCCAACAGGACTGCGAGTCCCCCAAGCGCCAACAGACGAATCGCGGCGTTCCCAACCGCACCCAACCGAGCAATTTGGCCCACATGCCACGGCGCGCTCCAAGGCGCCGAGTAGTTCGCGGGCCGGGTCGCTGTCCACAAATAGGCCGTGGCCGCGCCGAGGCAAATGACGCCAGCTACCACCTGCACCGTACCCATCTGACCCGCTGACGCTACCCCAACCGCGACTAAATGGTGAGCTCCCAACCAGCCCATGGGCACGTCGAAGGGGTAGACGTCTTGGCAACGTCAGCCCCAGGCGATCTTCGAAGGCGGACAAACGTCGGACGGAAGGCGGAAGCGACCGACCAATTTCGGCCCCCTCGATGTGGATTGTGTGTCATGAAACTTTGCGCGCCGGGCCCCCCGTCCAGCGCTTCGAGGTCCTGCCAAACCCTGCCCGACGGCGTCTCGCCGAATACCGAAGGTGGACAAACGGCGGACGGAAGGTGGAACCCACCGACCAATTTCGGCCACCTCATTGGAGATCTATTAGGCATGAGGAATCTCGCGCGAGTTGCATTTGCCAGCAGGCGAAGACCTCGACCGGGCGCAGGACCGCGGCCCACATCGCGCTGTGAGGTCAAGATCGCCCGGCGCGCTGCCCATCCGATCTCCGAAGGCGGACCGGCGACGGTCGGAAGGTGGAGCGGCGACGGTCGGAAGGTGGTACGGCGACGGTCGGAAGGTGGAACCCACCGAAAGATTTCAGGCACCTCATTGGAGATTTATTGGATATGAGCGATTTCGCGCCCACTGGGCTGGCCGGACTTGGGAGTCCCGTTGAGGGCCTGACTCTGACCCCGACCTCCAAGCCAACGCGGCCACGGAGGACGGCTCAGTGACGCCCACCGACAACGGCTGGACAGAAGAAGCCGAGAGCGGCGACGACGAGCTCGCCGCTGTGCCATCCTTCGCTACTCGGCGTTCGCGGCGGCCTGCGCTTCAGGAAACGAAGGTCGGCGCCCAGGCGCACCGAACTCGAAAGCAGTATCCGAACAAGGCAGGACTGTCTCTCCTCCTAACTCATCCAATCATCCTTCGAGACCTTCCTCCCCACGCCGATGCTCGTCCATCGCAATCAGAGCTCACCCGACTGCATC
>Ga0210384_10006456_pt1 | contig 12520 bp, 12 predicted proteins | sample IncBWH2MmetaG_FD_160574 | JGI IMG/M metagenome (GOLD analysis project Ga0210384, IMG submission 160574) | Forest soil microbial communities from Barre Woods Harvard Forest LTER site, Petersham, Massachusetts, United States - Inc-BW-H-2-M | ecosystem: Environmental > Terrestrial > Soil >... | reverse complement strand
TGCAGCACCGTTTCGAATAAGGCCAGACAGGCTGTAGTAAACACCACATCGTAGGTGAGAAGCAACACGATCCAGAAGCGTGCGGAGCCGTCGCCAGCAAGCAGGATGCGCGTGGCTTCGACCATGCCCTGAATCGCCGGAATGGAAATCGGGAACAGAAGAAGCGGCAGCATGATCTCGCGGCTGCGCGTGCGCAGGGAAAGCGCGGCGAAAAAGGTTCCGTTGACGACCAGCGCCCAGGTTCCAAGGATGCCGACCGGGATCAGTTGCCAGGCCGGTCCTAGCGCCCGCAGGTTGTAGAAGACGATGAACAGCGGCGTCATCAGGGCTTCGAGCAGAACGACGAAAATGAAATTCCCCAGCGCCTTAGCCAGAAAGAGCGAGTTCGCCGGCGCAGGCGAGACACGGTAGGCATCGAGCACCTGATTGCGCACTTCGCGCGCCCACGTCTGGTTGAGCGCGACCACCGCGGCAAACAGGAACGCGACCCAGACGAGGCCTCCGGCGATCTGGCGCGATTCTTCGGCGGTGGGATCGAAGGAAAAGCTGAAGATCACGACGACAAGCAGCGAGAAGAACAGCATGGAGTTGAGCGCGTCTTTGGAGCGCCACTCCAGGCGGATGTCTTTTTTCAGCGTCGAGAGGGTGATGGCGAAGAGCGAGTTCACTGGGCTTCTCCGCTGGGCTGGTTGGCCGCTGGGGCGAGGAAAATCCCCACCCCTCGGCAAGCTCGGGGCAGGCTTTCTCGCGCAAAGGGCGCGCGAGAAATGGGGCACTCGCTGCTCATCACGCGCGCGCTCATTGCACGTCCGCCCGGCTAAGGTCTCTGGTGCGGTCGACGATTTGGCCGGCTTGCATCCAGATGAATTCGTCGGCGGCGCCTTCGAGCAGGCGCGCCTGATGGGTCACCACGAAAATCGTTTTGCCGGAGTCGCGCATGGTCTTGAGCAGGCCGACCATCTCGCGCGCGGAGTTCACATCAACATTGGAAAACGGCTCGTCGAGCAGCAGGACTTTGGGATCGTGCAGGATGGCGCGGGCCAGCGACATGCGCTGGCGCATGCCTTGCGAATACTGGCCGAGCGGGCGGGTCAGGTCTGGATCGAGGCCGACGGCGCGGATTGCCCCAGCGCAGGCTTGATCGCCGGCGATGCCATAAAGGCCGGCGAAGTAGCGCAGGTTTTCCATGCCGGTCATTTCGTCGTAGAGCAGTGAGGGGTGGGCCATGTAGCCGAGCTCATACGACGCATCTTTTGGCGGCTTACCGAAGATCGAGATAGTTCCCTGAGTGGGTTGCGCGAGTCCGGCCAGCGCGCGTAAAAGTGTGGTCTTGCCGGCACCGTTGTCGCCGAGGATCGCGTGAAATCGTGCCGCATCAAACTCCGCCGTCACCCCGCGCAGAGCGGCGAAGCGGCCGAACTGCTTGATGAGGTTGTGGACGAAAATAATGTCGGCAGTGGTCACACGTATCGAGCGATCAGAACTCAACGCAAGAGTGTAATGGACGAAGTCACTCCGAGGACAGCAATGTGATCAGGGTAGGGATCCTTCGACTGCGCATGAAGTCCGCTGCGCGGACTTCATGCTCCGCTCAGGATGACAAGAGAGGTTAGGAGTCGGGTGATAGCCGCGGGCTGCTTCTTACGTAGTGCTTTTGGCCGGTTCGGCCTGCATCTGGTTGCCGGGCTGGCCTGGCTGCGGCGCGTACTTGGAGGCGCACTTGGCTTGCAGTGCTTTGGCGTGGAAGACGCCGTCGTGGCCGAAGCTGCCGTCGGCGAGGGCCTGCGAATCGTCTTTGAAGGTATCGGGCGGGGCTTCGGAGCCGGTGTAGTCGACTTGCAGGTTCTGATCCTGCTCAATCAGCACAAAATGCACGTGCGTTCCGGTGCGATGGATGGAGCCGGGCTGGACATTTCCTGCTACGCGCAATCGTTTCGTGTAGGCGCCGTCGCCCATCTTGTGCAGCTCGGCGATGGTGACGTAGTAGCTTTTGCTGTCCTGCACGCCGGTGTAGGCGAGGTAGCCGAGCAGCAGCACAATCGCCACGGTCGCGCCGCCGAATTTGAGATAGGTCTTGCCCGAGCTCGACGTTCTTAAGTTGGACTTCGGAACGGTGGACATAAGCTACCCGAGGGGAAATGTCCCACATAAACTCTACGCGCTCAGCGATGACCGAAGCAAGATTCGGAAGGACGCGTTTTCGGGCGATCGCGCGAATCTGCGGCACCGACAGTTTCTAATGCGACGGTAACCTTGAGAATTGGGTACTACGGTGCACTCAGAGAGCCGAAGTCGGAACTGGATGCGGTCGATGAAATAAGTATGGGTGCATCTTCCATCGCGCTGCAAGGGCTGCAACAGGCGGACACGCAGCTGGAGAATGCCGCGTCCAATATCGCCAGTGTGAGCGCAGTTTCCGCGACCGGCGGAGACTCGGTCGATCTCAGCCAGGAAATGGTGGCGATGGTGGCGGCGCAGCAGCAGTTCGACGCCAATCTCGCCACGCTCAAGACCGAAGATCAGATTGAGCAGAGGCTGGTGGATCTGACCGGCTAGCAAGCTCGGAGTTCGATCACTCCAGATTTCGAGTGCACCCACCCTTCGAAAATCGCGAAGGGTGGGGCAGCCTCATTTCTCATAGCGGACGACGCCCTGCGATCCTCACCACACGTGGCAGGCGTTTTCGGCCACCATGGGCTGGCCGACTTTGCATCCCCACGCTTTCTGGAATTCGGGCATGTTCTGCACTACGCCATCGACGCGATACTTGCCGGGCGAGTGTGGATCGACAGTCACCAGCATGCGGGAGATTTCCGGACGCCGCTTTTCGCACCACACGCGGCCGAATCCCAGGAAGAAGCGCTGCTCGGGCGTGTAGCCATCGATCTTGCGGCCTTCTTTGCCGGTTTTGTCGTCGGCGATCATATGCTCGAGCGCGGCCAGGGCGACGCGCGCGCCGCCGTTATCGGCGGTGTTTTCGCCCAGCGTGAGCCGGCCGTTGAGCTTGAGATCGTCGATGGCAACGAAGTTGGAATACTCGTCGGCGACGCAACTGACGCGCTTCTCGAATTCCTTGCCGTCCTGATCGGTCCACCAATCGCGCAGGTTGCCCTGCGGATCGAACTTGCGGCCCTGGTCGTCAAAGCCGTGGGTCAGTTCGTGTCCAATGACCAGGCCGATGCCGCCGAAGTTGACTGCGTCGTCCATCGTCTTGTCGAAGAACGGCGGCTGCAAAATGCCCGCCGGGAAAACGATCTCGTTGAACGAGCCGCTGTAGTAGGCGTTGACGGTGGGCGGAGTCATGCCCCACTCCTTGCGATCGAGCGGCTTGTCGATTTTCGCGATCTGGCGTTTGCTCTCAAAATCGTTGGCGCGGGAAATGTCGCCGATGAGGTCGTCAGACTTGATCACGATCGAGCTGTAGTCGCGCCAAACGTCGGGGTAGCCGATTTTGTTGCGGATCGCGTCGAGCTTTACTTTGGCTTGCCTTTTGGTGTCGTCGCTCATCCAGTCGAGACCGTGAATGTCGTCGGCCAAAGACTTTTCGAGAGCATCGACCATTTTCAGCATGCGGGCTTTGCCGTCGGCGCCGAAGGTGAGGTCGACGAATTTCTGTCCCAGCGCTTCGCCGAGCTCGCGATCGACGAGGCCGACGCATCGCTTCCAACGGGCCTGGATTTCTTTTTGCCCGGTAAGGTCGTGCTGCAGTTTGAATTGAGCGTCGACGAACGGCTGCGAGAGCCAGGGCGCAGCCGTATTCAGAACATGCCAGCTCACATAGGTCTTGAGAGCGTCGAGAGACTCGGCCTGCAACACGCCGTTCACCTGTTTGAAGAACTCGGGATTGACGACGTTGAGGTCCTTGAAGTCGGGTGCGCCTGACGCTTTGAAATAGCGATTGAGGTCGAAGTTCGGTCCCAGGGCGATGGCTTCGTCGCGCGTCATCTTGTGATCGCGATTCTTGGGATCGCGGCGCTGCGTGCGGTCCATGGAGTCGAAGGCCAGCATGGTTTCGATTCGCAGCACAGTCTGGGCCGAATCGGCGGCCTGCTGCGGCGTCTTGCCCGCCAGCGTAAACATTTCCGTGGCGTAGTCGACCATGCGCTGGCGCTTCTGCGTGTGGTCTGGATCATTCTTAATGTAGTAGTCGCGGTCGGGGAGCGTGAGTCCACCCTGATCGATGTAGGCAATCACCTGGCCGGCATTGTGCAGATCGGGCTGGGAATAAAAGTTGAACAGAGGGTTGGGGCCGACCAGGTGTATATGCCCGATCTCTTCGATCAGCGTGCCCTTGTCCGGCACTGCGGCAACTCGGTCGAGTTCGGGCTGAATGGCGGAAATACCTTTGGCGTTGACAGTATTCTCGTCTATGCAAGCGCCGTATAGATCGCCGATTTTCTGGTCGATCGGGTCGCGGCTGGCGCCGCCGGCCGCGGCTTTTTCCAGAATGCCGTGCTCGATCTCGCGATTGTTCTCGTTCAGTTCCGCGAAACTCACCCAGGTCGACTGATCGGCGGGGATTTCTGTGTTCTTGAGCCAGTTGCCGCAGGCGTACTGATAAAAGTCGACGCACGGGTCGGCGCTCTTATCGATGTTGTCGATGCTGAAGCGGGCGCTGGACTTCGCGGAAGACGCAGACTGGGCAAAACTGAAAGCGGTCACGATCAGAAGAAACGCGGACAGCAAGCGGAACGCGCGCATAGATAGAAGTCTCCTTAATTTCTTTGGGCGGCTGAAATTCTAAGCCCGAAGTCGCGAAGGAGCAAACAGGACGGCCCCACATAACACTTCCGTGGTGGTTATCTCTTCCTGGAATTGCGAGGTGGGAACGGTACGGGCAAGAAATCTAGGATAAGTTCGCACCGGGCCTGGACACACATGTCCCTCCCGGTGCGAACTCTCACGGCAACTCGAAACTAGCCGGCCTTGCGGCGTTCGCTCTCAAAGGATTTTTCCCGGTCGGCCCGCTTTACATTGTCGATCGAAGACTGGAGCACGTCTGCGCGGCGCCGGCGCAACGTGTCTTCGAAAGCGGTCCAGCGAAGCGTAGGTCCGCTGAGATCGACGTCCATGGCTGCCTGGGGGTGAACCGCGGCCACTTTGGTTTCGACGTCGAGTTCCGCAGCGCCGGCCTCCGATGCAGGGACCACGCCCGAACCAGCGTCGACCAGCTGCCTGGTCGTAGGAGTGATGTTGCGGTCGGTGGCTTCGCGGTGCATGACCGGCTTTTCCACCCACTGGGAGCGATAGCGCCGCTCGTAGTCAGCCCACTTCTCCTCGGAAGAAAGATCGGCGCGATCGTAGGGCGGAAAGCTCTCGATCTGCTCCTTGGTGAGATCGACAAGATAGTCGTTTTCGTGCTGCAGCGAAGGGCGGATTTCGGTGGGCGGTACGATGAATCGCTTGCTCGACAGCCAGCTCCCGGTATCGACGACCACGAAAGTGATCGCGCCGGTGGCCTCATCGAAAATCACGTCGTCGATTTCACCGAGCTTTTGATTCCCAGGTCCATAGACTTTAGCGCCGCGAATGTCGAGCGCTGCCTCCTGCGTATTCGAAAAGCGATAGTCCCCTAGTGTTCCGTAACGCGCCATAAGATGCCTCCTGAACAATTTGCCTGCCCGGGTTCGAGAGAGAGCAATCCGAGTGTGGCTAAGATGCGGAAAAGCCGTGAGCGTTTGGCGGAGAAAACTATAGACCTTGCATTCGGGCCCGCAAGCATCGCCCAGGAAGCGCGCAAACTGGGCGAATACCTTCCCTGTACGCGGGTATAATCGGAACTCAGGAATATTCCCTACAGGATTGGTTCGATAAAGGATTGGTTCCATTATGGCTTCCCCCAATGGTGGTAACGGCAATGACAATGCCCAGAGCAAAGGCAACGGCCAGGGCAAGGGCTACGAGGTTCCGCAGCCTCGCGCGGAATGGCTGAGTGGGCGTAAGCGGCAGAATCGCGACGGAAATTTCTCGCAGATGCACTATGCGCGGCAGGGCGTGGTCACGGAAGAGATGGCTTACATCGCCCACAAAGAAAAGCTGGCGCCCGAACTGGTGCGCGATGAAGTCGCCCGCGGGCGCATGATCATCCCGGCGAACATCAACCATCCTGAACTGGAGCCGATGGCGATCGGCGTGGCCTCGCTGTGCAAGATCAACGCGAATATCGGAAACTCGGCCGTCACCTCCGAGATTAACGAGGAGTTGAAGAAGCTGCACACCGCCGTTCACTATGGCGCCGACACCGTCATGGACCTTTCCACCGGCGGCGACATTCATGAGATTCGCGAGGCCATTCTGCGGCATTCGCCGGTGCCCATCGGCACGGTACCGATCTACGAGGCGATTTCACGTGTGAAACGCGTCGAGGATTTGAACGCCGAGGTGATGCTGGAGGTCATTGAAGAGCAGGCCGAGCAAGGCGTGGACTACATGACGATCCACGCCGGCGTTCTGATTCAATACCTGCCGCTGATTTCGAAGCGCATCACCGGAATCGTGAGCCGCGGCGGCGCAATCCTGGCGCAGTGGATGGCCTACAACCACAAACAAAATTTCTTGTATGACCGCTTCGACGACATCGTGAAGATTTTCAAGAAATATGATGTCAGCTTTTCACTAGGCGACGGGCTGCGGCCGGGCTGTGTGGCCGACGCCAGCGACGAAGCCCAGTTCGCCGAGTTGAAAACTCTGGGCGAGCTTACGAAAAAAGCCTGGGAGCATGACGTGCAGGTCATGATCGAAGGCCCCGGCCACGTCTCCATGGACAAGATCAAGGAGCAGGTCGAAAAAGAAGTCGAACTCTGCTACGAGGCGCCGTTCTACACGCTCGGCCCGCTGGTCACCGACATCGCCCCCGGCTACGACCACATCACGTCGGCCATTGGCGCGGCCATGATCGGATGGTACGGCGCGGCCATGCTCTGCTATGTCACGCCCAAGGAGCATTTAGGATTGCCGAACGAAAAAGACGTGAAAGACGGCATCATCGCCTACAAGATTTCCGCGCACGCCGCCGACATCGCCCGCGGACGTCCCGGCGCCCGCGACCGCGACGACGCTTTGAGTTACGCGCGGTATAAGTTCGATTGGGAAAAACAGTTCGCGCTCTCGCTCGACCCCGAAACCGCCCGCTCCATGCACGACGAAACCCTGCCCGACGACTACTACAAAGAGGCGGCCTTCTGCTCCATGTGCGGCCCGAAGTTCTGCTCGATGAATTACTCGTCGAAGGTGGACGAGTACAACAAGCAGGTGCATGGGATCGAGAAGAAGGATTATTCGGAGTTGGTGGAGAAGCTGGTCACGCTGAAGTAGGGGTAGCGCACCCTTTAGGCCAGCTTTAGTGATGCCTTCATGAACATCGAATACGAGATCACAGAGCAGGATTTCATCCACGCTCAGCGCCTCGCCATAAAGAGTTCTCCGGTGCGGCTCGTCCGCTGGAGTCGGCTGGTGCTGCCGCTTTTCGGTGTAGCTCTGTCGGCCTTTCTCATCCGCGCTGTTGTACAACAAGGCTTTTCCTGGCGTGTGATTCCTGGTTCGTGCTTCTGCCTCCTCTTTATCTCCCTGCCATTGTTGAAAAGGAGATCGCAAAAGCAGCTCTACGGTAAAACCACTTCCATACATGGGAAGCTCTCTCTCGGAGTTGATGACAACGGCTTGCAGCTTCAGGGCCCGACCTTCTCGTCTCAAGTCGGATGGTCAAATTTCTGTAGGTTCATCGAAGACGAGAACTCGTTCGTCGTATATCAGAACTCGCAAGTGTTCAACATAGTTCCAAAGCGAAGCCTTTCCGCCGAGCAAGTCGCGAATCTGCGGCAGCATTTCGAGGACAAAATATTGCGACCCGGCAGATGAATGATTGTCGCCGGGTGCCAATCCAATCGCGCTCTTTGCGATAGTGTGGGAATGCCGGAAATGTCTTGAGAACCGCTGCGGGCAGAGTATCCTAATACCCATGGCTGTAGATTGGGTAAAGGTCGCCCGACAATGGGCGGAGACCGCCAGAGCACGCGTGGCGGCTGATCGAAAGCGCCTGCAGGAAATCCTTGCCGAACGTCAGCGAAAGCAAACGGCAGAGCAATCCGGCGCGACAACACGCGGTGACTAAACCCACACTGACGCTAATTGCCGGGGCCAACGGCTGCGGCAAGACTACTCTGACTTCGGACGTTCAATTCTTCCACGAAGTACCCTTGCTTGACCCCGACGCGATTGGCAAGATGCTGCAATCCACCACGCCATCCGGCTTTCCAGTCGCCGCCGCGCGCCGCGTCCTGAAATCCGCAAAAGAACATATCGCCAAAGCCGAGAGCTTCGCCGTTGAGACCACGCTGTCCGGAAAGCACTATCTGCGAATGATGGCTGATGCGAGAATTCGCGGTTTCGAAGTCGTGCTGGCCTACATTGGCACGGAGAATGTCGAGATTAACCTGGCTCGAATCAGAAATCGCGTTCTCGCTGGCGGCCACAATGTTCCGGAAGAGGATGTTCGGCGCCGCTACAAACGAAGTTTTGAGAATCTTCCAACCGCCATCGGGCGGGCGGATAACACGATCCTGTTCGACAACTCGACGGAAGTTGGCTATCGTCTGGTCGCAGTTCTTGCTCCGTCGGGAAATCAGTGGTTCGAAGCTATTCCCGATTGGGCCGCGGCAAGTCATCGGTAGGCTTGCTTGCGTCGCGGAGTGCCCCGTCGCCTGTGCGCAACTTTGGGGTGCTGTCAAGGTTGGCGGACAGGAGTGTCCGCCCCACAGCCTCAATTCCTGAAGTCGGCCACACCGTTCCACACCAACTGCACGGCTATGGCGAGAATCAGGAATCCGAAGATTTTGTTGATGGCGCCGACGGCGCCGGGGCCGAGGCGGCGGACCAGCGGGCCTCCGAGGCAGAAGAAGAGCGACACGCTGACGGCGACAGCGGCGATGCCGATGACCATGCCGATGTATGCCGCCATGTTGTCGACGTGTGCGGCCAGCGCCATGACGACGCCGATCGCGCCGGGGCCGGACATGAGCGGCATGGCGAGCGGCGTGAGGGAGATGTCGTCCTTGTCTTCCGCTTCATGGCTTTCCGCGGGCGTGATGCGCGCGGTCGAGGTCACCATCCCCCAGGCGGTGTTGGCGACGATCAGTCCGCCGGCGATTTTGAGAACCGGAAGCGAGATGCCGAAGAAGTAGAGCACGAAGCGGCCGAAAAACAGGAACGTGACCAGGATGACGAACACCCACATGCCGGTTTTAAAGGCGGTGTGAGAGCGCTCGCGCGGCGTCCACGACGCCGTCATGGTGAAAAAGATGGGGATGCCACCGAAGGGATCGACGATCGGGAACAAAGCAAGGAACGTGGCCACCGCCGAAGCCGGCAGCGTACGCAGAAAATGGCCGAGCACGTGGGCGGAGGTCATGTCAGGCGAATCTTAAAAGGGTTGAGGATCTTGACGCCAAGCTGCCGGAAGTCGCGCTCGTCTCGCGTCGCGACATCAAAAGCGTGAACCCTCGCGGTTGCGGCGATCATAGCATCTGAGCGGAGCGCGTCAGGCCTTCCCGTCATCAGCCGCGCCCATTCCCTAAAACACGCCGCATCCATGGGAACGCAAACGAAAGTCACCTCCAACGCGTTCAACCAAGATTCGATCTCCCGCGCTTTGCCGGGATCATGCCGCCGGGTCAATTCCACACCCGCCTGCAACTCTCCCATGGTCACTGCCGGCAGCAGGATTTGCTCCGGACGAAGCGAGGCCAGCCACGCCGTCACCGCGCCGTGAGGCTTGACCTTGCGCAGTTCAGAGACGACGTTGGTATCCAGCAGGTAGCGTGTCACTTGTACTCTGGACCGCTGAAATCAATTGGAGGCCTGAGTTTCCACTTTCCTCGCTTCGGAAGGACGAGATTGAAGCGGGGCCCTTCGCCCAGGAGCAACTCTTTAATGTTCGGGCGGTTCGCTTGCTGTAAACGGCGCCATTCCTCAATGGGAACGAGTACTGCGGCTTCGATGCCGCGGCGGGTTACGACCTGCGGGCCTTTTTTCAGCGCCGCATCGAGGAACTCGCTGAATCTTGCCTTCGCGTCTTGAAGCTGCCACGAATTCATGGGCCTTATGATATGACTAGTCAGATGACTAGTCAAGTCAATACCGAACTAGTGAGCGGAAGGCTTACCGATACCCTTCCAGCGTTTTCGCGGCACGATCGAGCGCGGCGGTGAGTGCGGCGAGTTGTTCGCGGGCGCGGACGCTGTCGCCTTTGTCGAGAGCTTCGTTGACGCCGGGAATTACGGCTGCGGCGTAGCCCGTGTATTCGCCGGGAGCGTAGATCGCGTGGCGAAACCAGGGACGATGCGGCAATCCCTCCGGCATGACCAGCGCGCGCTCGGTGTTACGCAGCGCCTGGTTCAGCCTCGCAGCGTCGCGCGGAGGGTTCTGCTGCTTGGCCAAGACCTTGGTGCCGGCGGCTTCGAAATGTTTTGCGGCCGCCATAACGGGCGCGAAATCGAGCGCGCGATCGCCGAACTTGCCGTCCGCGCGTTTGTGAGCGGTTTCGAGATATGCGGCGATCTCTTTGCCGTAGGTCTCGTAGTCGTAGGGCAGAACGTCGGCATCGGCCATGCGCACGGATTCCAGCCCGAAGACACGAGCCATCTGCTGTTCGTAAGTGAAGTCCGGGTCCCCGAACTTCTTGAACCAGGCGAAATCGTCGAAGGTGGAGTGATACACACCATAGGAGCCGGTCGAACTCATGTCCGTGGATGGAACTCCGAGGTGCTGCAGAAACGCGGTGTAGTCGGAGCCGCTGCCTAAATCGCCGACCGGGACATCGTTGCTGAGTTGTGCGGCGGGTGTGGTTCGATGATCGGCGGCCGCTGAGTCCTGTGGCGGCGGGGTGGACGCTGTGTCCGGCTGGCTTGCCTTTTGCCAGGCTTCGTAGACAGTTCCACCTTTGGGGCTGGGGACAACTTTTGTGATATCGCGCAGAAACTGCTTCAGGCTGGGAACGGAGGACGCACCGAACTTTGGGCCCGAGACGGCGACGTCGATGTTGAAGTACGCGGGAGCATTGGCGAGTTCGGACTCGTGTTGCTCGACCCATTCCGTTGAGCCCATCAGGCCTTCCTCTTCACCGTCCCAGCTGCAGAAGACCATGGTACGCTTCGGCTTCCAGCCAGACTTCAGCAATGCACCGACGCCGTGAACGGCTTCGAGCATGGCCGCGGTGCCGCTATTGGGATCGACCGCGCCGTACACCCAGGCATCGCGATGATTGCCGGAGACGACCCACTCGTCGGGCAGTTCGCTGCCGCGCACGCGGCCGATTACGTCCCAGAGCGTGCGGAATTTGTAATCCTGCACCAGATGCATTTTCAATTTCGCGGGACCTGGCCCCACGTGATAAGTGAACGGCAGCGCGCCTTGCCATTCACGCGGCGATTCCGGACCTGCCAGGTTATGCAGGATGGGCCAGGCGTCGTGATAGGAAATGGGAGTGACGGGAATCTTCGGCATCTGCGCCGACTGCTGCGGCGAGACGCGTTGCGAATCGGGCAGCGATGGAACCGAGGCAACGCCGGGAGTCGTGGGATCACCCGGGAACTCGAACATGAATCCGACGGAGCCGCGCTGCACGCCGGTATCGGGACGCCAGGGGCCGTCGGGATATTTGTCGCCACGGCGCCAGCCGTCGTCGGCGGGATCGGAGTAGATGATGACGCCGGCGGCGCTGTGCTCCTGCGCGACGAAAACTTTTACGCCGCGAAAGTTCTGGCCGTAGCGGACGAGCACGATCTTGCCGCGGACGTCGATTTTCAATTTTTCGAGCTTCTCGAAGTCTTCGGGCGTGCCGTAATTGGCGTAGACGACGTCGGCTTCCACGTCGCCGGATGGCGACATGCCGTTGAAGGGCATGACCACGCGGGGATCGTCTTGACCGGGATCGTTGTCGACGTGCTCGCGGGTGGGACCGTGCATTTCGACGCCGGCAGGCGCGGTCAGGTCGACGCTGATTTCGGAAGGATAGTTAATCCAAACTTTGTACTCGACGATTTCGGTGTCGAGTCCGGCGTCACGGAATTTCTGGGCCACGTAGTCGGCAGTGGCTTTATCTTCGACCGTGCCCGCCATGTGGGGAGCTTTGGTGAGAGTGCGCAGATGCTCTTCGGCGAGTTTGGCGTCGGGGACGGTGAGAAAGCGCTGCTCGATCGCGGATTCGGCTCCGGCGTCGCGGAAGCCGAAGATGGGCGATGTCGCGGTTGGGCTTCCGGCATTCGTGGATGATGAGGGCAGCAACGTGAAAGGAAGAAGAAGGGCGCCTGAGAGAAGTTTCATGGGGGCCATTGCGTGAACGTAGTAAGGTAGCACAGGAGCGATAACTCTACGTCGCACGCTTATGAAACGCCGATTCAAACCACTCAAGATCACGGCAGCCGGGCGCGGCAGCGGTGTCGGCGATGTGAGCATAAATCATGACCGATATCTGGCCGAGTTTATTTACGCCGATGCATTTTCATCAGAAGAACCTACCGCACCT